>Ga0308161_1000067_pt1 | contig 315866 bp, 262 predicted proteins | sample PhyFR2_FD_201034 | JGI IMG/M metagenome (GOLD analysis project Ga0308161, IMG submission 201034) | Phyllosphere microbial communities from UC Gill Tract Community Farm, Albany, California, United States - DLSLF.R2 | ecosystem: Host-associated > Plants > Phyllosphere > Unclassified | place...
TTTCTTCGCTGTATCGGTTGAATTTCTGTCCTTTTTTGGCCATAAAAAATCCCCTCCGGTCTCCAGTGTTGATCTCATTGTAGCATGAGGTCTTTTTTCACTGTCTACCTTGAGGGGATAATACCAGATAAAGGTAGTCTTTTTTTATATGCATATCTATACGATGGATGCACGAAGTATGGGCTTAATAGTGTCTGTTAAACCGGTCGGGCAAAGAAGGAAATCTCCGGCAGGTATATCAAAAGATATACACCGTGAATATATAAAATCTATCTCTATGTAGACGTGTAATGTATCCAATCTCGATATGATGGAATCAGGAAATAAGAAAAGACAAATACAAGAAAAAAATAGATGGAGGAATATGTTTATGCAACCTACAGTATGGCAGGTTATAACCCATACACCAACCTGGGTGTGGATACTATTGGTCGTTTTGATCGTGTTAGGATTAAGAAATTCCAAAGAAAGAGAAGTAAACGTCTCACGTATGCTTCTGGCGCCGCTGATTTTTATGGTGTGGGGAATATGGACAATCACTTCATTTCCACAGGCCGGAGCAGCATTAACTAGCTATATTATATTTATTATCCCCGGCTTATGGATTGGTTACTTTTTAAACAGAAACTTTCAGGGCATGTATATCAAGGGATCGGTGATGTTTTTTAAACAAAGCCTACTGCCGATTATCATTGTACTCATTAATTTTGTAGTTAAATACACGCTTAACGTCAGCTTGATTTTTAATAATAATAACTTTTTCCATGTAGTATATGCAGCAGCAAATGGACTGACCGTAGGATTGTTTTTCGGAGGGATTATTTATACGCTACTCATGAAATCCAGATTGAGTAATTCCAGCATATCTAACGGATAGTAATATATACACAATAGATAGTAAAAACCGGCTGTTTGAACAGCTGGTTTTTGTGCTGTAAAATCAGCCTATTATAGGATACATAATGATTTTGTTGGGTTGGTAACCTTTCATCTGGATAGGCAGTCTAACGGATATTCAAGCTGCCTTTGGAGCAGACTACCGTAAAGAAATCTTGCCTGCACCGGATCTTCGAGAGAAACCGATGAAGAGCAGATCGAGAGAGGATCGCCGAGATGAAATATACCCGTAAGGAAGACATACTCGCTGCCCGTGCCGGGGAGAAGGATGCGTTTATCCAGCTGATGCGTGATATGGAAAGGCCGCTGTACCGGATGGCACGATCGATGCTGAGAAGCGATGATGAATGCGATGATGCTGTACAGGAGACCATGCTCAAGGCATTTCGCAATATCCACACCCTGCGCGAAGTGGACTATTTCCAGACCTGGATTTTCCGAATTCTGATCAATGAATGCCATAATATCGCCCGCAAAGGTGCCCGCGTCGTCGTGACGGATGAATGGAGCAGCCTGCCTGCACGGACGGATGAATACGAGAGAATCGATATGCAGCAGGCGGTGCATCAGCTACCTGAACCGCAGCGGTTGGTGATTGCGATGCATTATTTTCAGGATATGCCGATCCAGCAAATTGCAGATGTGCTGGATCTGTCGGCAGAAGCAGTCAAGACCCGATTGCACCGGGCACGCAAGACATTAATGGACTGGCTCAGCGATGAGCCGGGAAGGGGACACCAATATGAGACCAGATGAGCTGGATCGTATGCTGAATACAGAAAAGCAGAAACAGGATCGTCCGCTGAGTGATCAATCCCGTACTCGGCTGGAACAGACGTATGCCCGGATACAGGATATGGATATGCCGGCAGTACAGCCGGAGCAGACAACAACAGAAGTACCTGCACAGATGATGGATAGCACCCTGGAGAATCAGGTAGATCATTCGGCAGATCGTATACAGAATACAGACGAGCGTCTGCGCAGCAAGCGCGGAGGCAGCCGTACGACAGCGAACCGTTGGTGGTACTCAGGTATCGGAGCAGCGGCAGCGGTGCTGATCTTCGCCTCCGGCTGGAGTGGCAGCACCGGCTGGTCGCTCAGCAATGTACCGGTACTGGGCAGCTGGATACAGCCGGATCATACACCGACAGATCCGGAGCAGAATATACCGACACCCAATCCGGCTGCAGTAGCTCCGGAGATTAATCAGACGATCACTCATGGCAGCGAGTCGATTACCCTGACCAGAGCTGCGCTGATTGACGGAGATATGCAGATTGAGTACAAGGCGAACCGGCTGGACGTACTGGAGAAGATCTCCCTGGAATCGATTCGTTATGAAGGCCGTGAGCATGCCAATAGTGTAATGACGCTGGGCAACCCGGTCAAACAGACCGGTGTGTTTGAAGCCAAGGCTGTAAATATCCCGAATCCCCTTCCTGATAATGCATCGATTGAGCTGCATCTCAGTACTGCGGGTGCTGGTGTGAAGACTTCAGCCGATCCCAAGGATGCGCATAGCTTCATTTTCCGTGTTCCTGCCAAGCAGATGGGTCAGGGCAAGGTACTGCAGGTGGGAGAGACTCATTCTGCCAAGCCGACAGGCCATACGCTGACACTGGACAAGGTATTATATACTCCGCTGATGGTCAGTGTTGAATTGTCATCGGCTTATCGTCCGGAAGCGAACAATGACCAGTGGATGGGCTTTGAAGCCGAAGATGATCAGGGACATGCATGGAAAAGTATCGGTGGAGGCGAGATAAACGAGCAGGGTGACCGGATTCAGTACATGGTCTCCTTTATGGATGGAGAGATTACACCTTCTGCCCGTACGATCACGATCAAGCCGTATTACGATGATGCTGCTGCAGGGAAGAGAAAGCAGCTGCCAGAGCTGAATTTCACCATTCCGGCTACCCAGTAGAGAGATATCGTTCGTGCTGCGAATAACCAAATGATGATCAGGTCGATCCTTCGGGATCGGCTTTTTTGTTGGCCAAGGCCTCGCTATTCAAAAAGAATGTGATGTATCCGGTAACCTTTGGCAAGGGTAGATGCTCTAACGGTTGTAACATCACAAAAACAACCATACAGGAGGAACTAATAATGAATAACAATACAACGGACAACACATGGAAAGACATTCTGAAACGCGGTGCATGGGGATTGGCTGCAGCAGCCATGGTAGGCGGCGTGACACTCAGCTCCGGATATATCATGCAGGCCAAGGCTGCTCCCGTACAGCATCCGGTTGTGATCAAGGCGCAATCTTCGAGCAATCAGAATCAGAGCCAGGCGAAATTGCTCGCTGCTGCACCTGTGATCAATCAGAGCGTAACCCATGGCAATCAGACGTTAACTATTACACGTGCTGTGCTGATAGATGGTCATCTGCATATCGAATACAAAGCCGATTCCCTCAAGACGCTGGAGCAGACCTGGCTGGAAAGTGTTACGTACAAGGATGGTAATCTATTGAATGAAGTGATGACATTGGCGAGCCCTGTACTGAAGACCGCTGTATTCGAGACAGGTACCCTTTCGCTGGATTCGCTGTCTGCTGGAGAAGAACTGCATATCCGCCTGGCTACCGGCAGCATGGAGAAGCCGCAGGCTTTTGATTATACGATCAAGGCAGAGCAGCTTGGCAAAGGAACTACAGTAGACTATGGCAAAAGCAAAACATCCAAACAGCATAATCTTACATTGGAACAGGTGAATTATTCTCCAATGCTGATCAGCACGGAATGGTCTTCTGCCTATCAGCCAAAAGGTAGCAACGATCAATGGTTGGGCTTTGAAGCGATCGATAGCAAAGGAAAAACATGGAAAAGCATCGGCGGCGGCGAGTTGGGCGCAGACGGCAAAACGATTCATTACACCGTGTCCCTGATGAGCGGAGAGCTTTCCAAAGGAGCAAGCACCGTCAAGTTCAAGCCTTATTATGGAGATAGCAAAACAGATAAAAGAGTCTATCTGCCGGAGCTGAATTTCACGATTTCGGTAAAACGTTGATTTGCAAATAGCTTAAAAATACAGCCTTCGTTATTTCTGTACGTTATGAATTGAACGAATAGGATGTTCGATAATGAATTCAAAAAAAGACTGTTCCTGATAAAGGTGAACAGTCTTTTTTCTTTGATTAGGTAAGGAGGGTACCAATATTCCTCACGGATCTACAGGTTATTTGTACCATGCTTTTTGCAGATTGTTGGTAAAATTGGCGTCTTTAAAATATAAATTTATTAATACGTTGTTATAAGAACTAATTAAATATTCCCTTTGGCGCTCCGCAGCTTCATCTCCCTATCCTGTTCTGCAGCAGAGATCGACTCGGTGTTCTGACGTTTCTTGTTCATGTGCTTGGACCAGTAAGCGGTCAAGATCGGAACGAGAATCGACGTGACGATCACCGAAGCGGCGACGAGCGCAGTAGCTGACTGTGCAGCCGGGAGAAATTCGGGCTTCATGCTGGCAACGATCACCGGGTTGGCGACTGCTGCGCCGGCTGTACTGGAAGCGGCGAGACCTGCAGTACCATTGCCTCCACCGATAAACCGGTCAGCGAGAATGAGCGGAATACCAGTGATAATAATAACAGCGATACCCAGCAGAATACCGAGCATACCAGTCTGGACGATCACACCCAGATCAATCGTACATCCCAGGGCAAATCCGAAAAACGGGATAAGGGTCTGAGTCGCTTTGCCAAAATAGCTGCGCAAATCATGATCCAGATTACCAAGCAGAAAGCCGACTAGAAATGGAAGTACAGCACCGACAAAAGCATGCGGTTCAAACACGGCCAGTCCAGTACTGCCGAGAATCAGCATCGTGACGAGAGGACCGGATTCAAGCGACATCAGTACAAATGCTCCGGCTTCTTCCTTGCTGCCATACTGCTGCATGATGGAAGCGTACAGACCGCCGTTGGTCATATCCATCGCGGCAATCAGAGCGAGTACAGACAATCCGGCAAAGAATCCGGTCTGCACGCCTCCCGCTGGCAGGAACTGGGCAGCAATCATGGCAACGACCCAGGCGACCGCAATCTTGGTCAGTACGAGGGTACCGGACTTGCGCAGCACGGTTCCGGTAGCACGTACATCAATCGAGGCACCCATACAGAAGAACCATACGGCCAGAATCGGCACGGTACCGGTCATTAGTCCTTTGGTAAATGAGCCAAAGTATTCTCCCGAATCCGGAGCAAAAGTATGTACCAATGCTCCGATAAACAGCGGTACCAGCATCATGCCGCCCGGTATTTTATCAATTGTCTTTTTGATATTCATCAATATCCAATCCTCTCGTGATTGCCATCCTGTCACTGAAGCGTTTTCATTTTCGGCTGAGACCGAGTTCGGGAATTAGCTTGGCGTACAGATTATGACTCTGCTGCAGCTGCTGGCGGAAGCCATCACTGTCACGAATGAGCAGTCCTAACCCATGATCTGCCATTGTCTGCCTGAATTCCTGCTGTTCGGCGCCTCTGGTGAAGGCATCGGCAAGTATTTGAACAATCTCGTCGGGGGTATCTTCCGGAACAGCGAGTCCGCGCCAGGTTCCACTAAAATTCACTGCATACCCGGTTGCTTCCTGAAGGGTAGGTACATCCGGCAGTGCCTGGGAGCGTTCGCTGCCATTAATGGCAAGTACACGCAGCTTGCCCTGATCGACATAGGTTTTGACTTCGGCCGGACTGACCGGCACCGCATCGACAAATCCGCTCATTAACGCAGATACCGCAGGTCCCGCTCCCTCATATGGAATATGGGAGAACGTGACATGGGTAGCCTGCTCCAGCGAAGCGGCAGCCAGATGCCAGATACTGCCTGTACCGGCATTGCCCATCTTCACTTCACCGGGATGGGTCCGTGCATAACTGAGAAATTCATCGGCGGTCTGCCACGGTGCATCCGCCCTTACGGTAATGGCAGACGGATCATAATTGGTCTGGATAATTGGCTTGAACTGCTCATACGTAATCGGCAAAAGGCCCATATGCGGCAGTGTTGTCAATTCGGCGACCAGATACGTAACCGTATATCCGTCTGGCTGGGCATTGGCACCTTCCATTAGACCGATCGAGCCGCCACCGCCGGTTCGGTTTACGACTGTAATCGGTTGACTGAGATACGGTTGGGAAGCTTCAACCAGTGCACGTGCCGTAATATCCGTACCTCCACCGGCTGCATAAGGGACAACCAGCGTAATCGGCTTAGCCGGATAATCGGCAGCTGATTTGGTATAGAAGGGGACAGAAGACCAATGTCCTGTAAAAAAGGTAACCAGTCCAACAACAAGGATCAATCCGGCAGCAGCGCTGCTGTACATTTTCCAGCGGTGCCATCTGTGATTGTCAGTAGTCACGGTAAACTCCCTCTCTTCGCTGCAGGTTCGTATCGTAAAGTACGGAATCGGCCTGATCCGTATCGATAGAACCTGTATGCAGAATTGGTTGCTCACCTCCGTATGTGCGATTGAGATCGTGCTGTCTGTTACACGTTCAGTCTAGCGCACGGGGAGATGGATCATCTATCGGTTAATTCTCGTTATGATCTGCAAAAACCTTGGAGTAGCAAGGCATTGGCGAATCTGCATAGGTTCTGGCAGATCTGCATATGGTGTATCGGCAGCCCATTTTCGTGAATAGCCAGCTTGTTGGTATGTACGGCAAGCAGGCATTTAACCCTGCTCACGGTATTTGCCCGGAGTGACAGATTTGTGCTTGCGAAAAGTACGGATAAAGCTGTTTTCGTTCTGGTAACCGACCTGGGCGGCGATATCGGCTATTTTCAAATGGCTGTGTCGTAGCAGTTCACAGGCTCTGTCCAGCCGCAATCGGGTGAGATAATCATAGATCGTACTGCCGGTCTGTTCCTTGAATAGCATACTGACAGAGGACACGCTCAGCTGTACATGTTCTGCTACATCCGGCAGACCGATATTGTCGCTCAGATGTTCCAGCATATACTGCTTAATACTCTCGACCAGCAGATGTTCCCGGGAATCACGCCGGATATCCATTTGACCAGTCAGATGCGTGATCGTCTGGGTAAGTAGCTGCTCCATATCATCCAGATTCATCGTAGACAGCAGCTGCTGATGGTAGTTGACCATCTCTGGCGGGAGAGACAGATGCTGCTGGGCAGTCATCTCGATCAGCTGTTCCAGCGACCTGTGAATCAGCAGGCAGATCGTGGATGGAGACGATTCATGCTCCCGGGCAGCTTCACACCAGCGATGGAGCCAGACCAGTGCGGTATCTGCGTCTCCTTGCTCCACACATTGCAGCAGCTCCCGCCGCCATTGATCATCCGGCAATAGCGGTTCATTTTGTGACGTGCGGGCGTTCGTATCGGCAAGATAATCCGATTCATGAATCCGCCCGTATCCGTGATACAGCCGCCAGGATAATGCAGCGTCTGCCTGCTGGTGGGAAAAGGGGGCCTCGGAGACCTGCATCATTTCTTTGCCTATTCCGGCAGACAGGGACAATCGCAAATGCTCGCTGGCGATTGTCATCATGCGCTGTAGATCCTGGTGCAGTTGCATGCGTCGCTCTTCATAGTCCTGTGCCAGGCGGGACTGTAGCATCCAGATCAGTCGATCCTGTTCGCCGGTAATTCCTGTGGTTCGCCAATAGGGCTCCAGAATCTCGGCCATCATATTGTGTAGCGCATACTTTAACAGCATCCGGTCGGATTCGGAATAAGTGGCAGACCAGATATCATAGCGGTCGATAGAGATAATCACAATGACGGACGGTCCTGGCTGCCAATCCTGAAAATATTGCTTCCATTTGCTGTTCATTTCCTGTGGACCGATACTGCGATGCAGCACATCCTGTACATATTTGATCCGCAGTTCGGGCAGGCTGCGTTCAGCGACCAGTGCCTTGCTGTGAAAGTCGCCGACCAGCTTGCCGATGACCGGTTCCAGATCATACAGGGACTGCCGGCTGTCCGGGTCTTCGGGATGCAGCAGTCGATTGATCCGTCGCAGCGGGCGAAATGCTGCATAGCTGTACGAGTACATCGCAGCGCAGCCGATCAGGATCGAGATTAGCGAGAGCAGCAGCATCATATTGCGGGCCAGCTTTACATTTTTGAGCAGCTGTTCGGTTGGAACAAGGGAGACGAGCCGCCAGCCGGTCACATCCGAGAAAGTCTGATTCGCCATATAGCTCTGTCCATTCAGTTGTACATAGGCATATGGCTGTACACCCAGCTCATCCAGCACCTGCTGCATACCGGCTGCAGGTACCGAACGATCCAGCTTGGGATAGATCAGCCTGCCATCCAGATCATAGACATATTGTGAGCTGGAGAGATGAATATAGAAATTGGAGAAAAAGCGGTCATAATCCAGATTGATCAATACAGCGCCGGTTACCTGATTATCCGTAAGGACAGGACGGGCAAGTGACAATAGTTCGGTCTCTCCCTGTGCTGGATTGGTGCCCTGCCAGCGGCGCTCGATCAGCAGCGGTTTGTTATGTATCTGTTCAATCCAGCTGGTCCATGTACGGTCAGGAGCCTTTTGCCAGTTGTGATAGCCGGATGTACTGGAAATTACGCTCTGATCATGGAACCGGATAATATCGATAGACTGAATCTCATTTCCTGCAGATACGGTGTGCAGATACTGCTGTACCCTGGAGACAAGCGCAGGATCGGTCTTGGCACCCTGCTGGATATACCGCAGCACATCCGGTTGAAATGAAGCATCCACCGCTTTGTTGTCCGATTCTCGAAACGCACGGTTGGTTACATCGAGATTGATCTGCAGCAGCTCGATATTGGGTGTATTCAGTTCACTGTCCAACTCCTGCCGGTAGCGGGAGTAGGAGAATAACCCAATAGCTGTAATCAGCAGTGAAAGGCAGAGAGTGAGCAGCAGGATAAGCCGCGTCTGTTTATTTTGCAGCAGAAATTTTAATCGAAGTCGCAGCATGCGGCAGTTCTCATCCTTCCCTGGATGCATCGGCGGTAAACTGGAACTCCGATGCTATGGTAAGAACAGGAGGGTTACCTGTTCTTTTAAGATTGCGCTTACAATTGTAAAAGGATTGCAGATGCCATTCCGTATGATTTGCTACATCCTGACTCATGCCAGCAAGAAAAACCCAGCAGATTCGCAGGATGATAGAAGCGGATAATTGCAATTCCATATTATCCATCTTTTGCTATTATATAAAAAACCAATGCTATGGTCGAACCCAAAAGCCCATCAGCAGATTGTATTGACGTTGTATGAGATAATAAAGGGTACAACACTATTATAGTGATGATCGACGACAAGACATTCGGAACCAACCTATAGATGTATGGATATCAAGCAGGCATCGCGAAAGGAAGACACCAACATGACAACAATCATCGACATTCCTGTTCGTCCGCTGGTCGAGTACGTATATCGTACAGGCAGTATCGAATCCGGCTTCCGGGTCGCCCAGTCGATGCAGGAAGGCACAAGGATTCACAAGCAGATTCAGCAGGGATACGCAGAGCACGGGGAAAAGGAAGTCCATCTCAAAACCGAGATTCCCTATCATGACCTGCTGTTCCGGATCGAGGGACGCTGTGACGGATTATGGGTGGATGAAAATGGACTTCTGACCGTCGACGAGATCAAGTCCACCTCGATCTCGGCCGAAGATATCGGCGATGGCCGGGAGGTGCACTGGGCACAGGCGCAGATGTACGGCTATATGCTGGCTCAGGACCGGGAATTGGAGCAGGTACGCATCCAGCTCACCTATGTACACAAAAGCAGCGGCAAGGAGACCCGTCTGGAGCGTATACGTACACGTCAGCAGCTGGTCGACTTTACCATGGATACGATCGCACAGTATGCACCCTACGCCGAGATGCTGGCTGAGCACCGACGCAGACGCAATGCAAGCATTGAAGAGTTGGCTTTTCCCTTTTCGGGTTATCGTTCCGGGCAGCGGCAGTTTGCCGGAGCGGTCTACAAGACAATCGGCGAGCAGGTGAATCTGTTCGCCGAAGCGCCGACAGGAACAGGCAAGACGATCTCCACGCTGTTCCCGGCGATCAAGAGTATTGGCAGTGAACGTGCCGAGCGTCTCATGTATATTACCGCCAAGACGGTTACCCGTGCCAATGCGGAGGATGCGTTGCTGCGAATGCAGACGAACGGACTGCATCTGCACGGAGTGACGATCACCGCCAAGGACAAAGTCTGCTTCTGTACGGCAGATGGAATCAAGGGACGGGAGAACTGCGCGTATACCGACGGTTATTATGACCGGATCAATGGAGCCATTCTGGATATGCTGACCCACGAGACGATGATGACACGGGAAATTATCGAACAGTATGCACGCAAGCATACCGTTTGTCCCTTTGAACTGTCGCTGGACGCATCCTATGCTTCGGATGCAGTTATCTGTGACTACAACTATGTATTTGACCCAAGGGTATCGCTCAAGCGTGTTACCGACGATCAGCGCAAAAGCACGGTACTGCTCGTCGATGAGGCACACAATCTGGTTGACCGCGGACGCAGTATGTTCTCGGCAGCACTCAACAAGTCGGACTTTCTCGATCTGAAAAGGGATTACCAGCATTCTGCGGAATCGCTGTCCAAGATTGCCAGTGCAGTCAATGCGTATTTTATCCGCCTGCGTAAGCAGATGGGAGAGAAGAATTTTATCCAGAGCAGGGAAGCACCGGAAGAGATTTTCAAGCTGCTGGAAGAGTTTACGATCCGCGCCGAAGTAACACTATTGGAACAGGGGAACAGCGGTGGGGATACAGATCAGCTGCTGGAGACGTATTTCGCCGTGCAGGCTTTTCTGCGCATTGGACGAATCTATGATATGGAGAGTCATATTACGTATGCCGAGATGGATGGCAGCAATGTGCTGCTGCGGATGTTCTGTATTGATCCGTCCCTGCAGCTGCATCAGACTGCCAAAGGATACCGCTCGGTGATCCATTTCTCTGCTACCCTGTCTCCGATCGGATATTACCGGGATATGCTGGGAGCGGATGAAGAGGATTACAATATCTCGATTCCATCCCCATTTTCACGGGAACAGCTGGAGGTTCAGATTGTTCCACTCTCGACACGCTATCGTGACAGGGAAAAGACCCGCGATGAGCTTGCCCGACTGCTGGCTGATCTGGTCAACAAACGCCCGGGGAATTACCTGGCCTTTTTCCCGTCGTATCAGTATATGCAGGATGTGGTTAGCGTATTTGAGACCCTTGGCGCCGATACGGATGTGCTGATTCAGCAGTCCAATATGGCAGAGGAAGAGCGCGACCGGTTTTTGAATGCTTTTCAGAGTGATAACCAGCGGACCCTGACCGGATTCGCGGTGATGGGCGGTATTTTCAGTGAAGGGGTCGATCTGGCAGGTGACCGCTTGACCGGCGTCATTATCGTTGGTGTCGGGTTGCCGCAGCTTGGACCGGAGCGCGAGATGATCCGTGAGCATTTTAGCAAGGGAGGACACAGTGGCTACAATTATGCCTATGTGTATCCGGGAATGAATAAAGTACTACAGGCAGGAGGACGTCTGATTCGTACCGAACAGGATCGAGGGCTGCTAATGCTGGTCGATGATCGATTCCTTCAGCGCCCGTATGTACAACTCCTGCCACCGGAATGGCGTCCGGAGTAGGTTGGGCTGGCTATGTAGCATTTTTTGCTGCCTGGTGTAGAGGAACGGGTGAAGACAGGAAGAGTGTGAGAGGATACTCACGTACAAACGGGAAAGCCGGAAGGAGAACATATGATAGCAGAGATCAATGGCATACCTCTCTTTTATACGGATGAGGGCAAAGGAATACCGCTTGTACTGCTGCACGGAGGACCGGGTGCCTACGATTATATGGAGCCGATCGCCCGCCTGCTGGATCAGAAGCCTGTACGGGTGATTCGCTACGATCAGCGTGGTAGCTGGCGCTCGGGCAAGACAGGCCCCTATGATCTGGATACATGGGTGGAAGATCTGGATCAGCTGCGAATTCACCTTGATATTGAACGGTGGAAGGTATGCGGTCACTCCTGGGGTGCATCGTTGGGACTTGCCTATGCAGCTCGCTATCCGAGTCATATAGATGCTTTGATTTATATGTCAGGTACGGGACTGGATGCTGCATGGCAGGAGCCGTATCGCCATAACCGCCTGGCTGCGATGAATGAGCAGGATCGGCAAGAATATCTGCTTCTTCGCTCCAAGCGTGACACATTAACCGGAGACGCCTGGCAGCAGACCGCCGATCGTATGCGCGAACTGAGTGTAAGGACCGATCTGGTTCGGCAGGATCAATATGACCGGCTACCCCGGGTAGATGGGCAGTATGTGAATAATATGGTAAATGACCAGCTGGCAGCGAGCACAGCTATGTACTTTGCTTCCGATGACTGGCGTGAGGCATTTTTGCGTCTAAGAGTTAACGTGCTGTGTATTCATGGAGACCGCGATCCGCGCCCCGGTTCTTTTATAAAAGAATTCGCGAATCAGCTGCAAAAGGGGACGTTTATATCCATACCGGAATGTGGACATTATCCCTGGCTGGATCAACCAGATGAACTGGGCTGTCAGCTGCAGCAATTTTTGCTTTCTAATGAAGAGAGATAGGAGATCCGTATAATTTGATGCTGATGCTTGGTATTTGGTGTTCCACGCTTTATGCTTTGTACGATTCGATCATTCTAGCTTCTATACTATATTTTTAAAAAATGCCTATGCAAAAAACCTCCTTTACCGTACATGTATTCATGTGGGTAAAGGAGGTTTTTGTCTTTCTATATTCTATTGCTTACAGGAAAAGTATTAATGAGAAGCTTTGTTGATTGCATCGTAGGCCCAGTGCTTGGTCGATACATCTTTCCATGAAGTGGCTGTAGTCGCCGTATCCGCAGGGATATCCTGCAGATGATTCAGTACAGTAACGACTTCGGCACGGGTCACCGGTTTGTCCGGATAGAACTTGCCATCCGGATAGCCCTGCATCCAGCCGGCGTTCAGTACCTGCTGAATATAGGCAGCAGCCCAGGTGTCATTCAGATCGGATGCCTGTGCGGAAGCAGTGTTGTCCACTGTAGTATCCAACTCTTTCCAGCGTGCGATCAGGGAAGCCAGTTCGGCACGGGTCATTGCTTTGCCCGGTTGGAAGCTGCCATCTGGATAGCCTTTCATCCAGCCGTAGGACTGAATCAGCTGAATACCACCGGAAGCCCAGTACGTGGATGGTACATCTTTGAACGAAGTGCTTGCTGCACCTTCGGATTCGCTGCCATTCAGCAGACGTTCCAGCATAACCGACAACTCGGCACGGGTCACCTGTTGATCCGGACGGAATGTTCCATCCTGGTAACCCTGCACATATCCACTGGTGGATACGGTTTTCTTGACGGTACTATCAGACTTGGTACTGTTACTGCGCTTGGTGTCTGCAGCAGGAGCTTTCTCGACAGAAGAAGCAGATGGAATCACATCATCCAGACGGGAAGCTCCACCACCGCTGCCGCCATCAGCAAATACCGGAGTCGGTGCACCCGGATCTACCGGCACCACAGGTACGAATGGGAAAGTAATCGTCACTGGTGGTCCTGGAGCGATATAGGTGTCAGACGTTGGTGTAGACGCAGGCACAGGAAGTGCAGGTGTTGCTCCGATTGGAGCAGTCATCACCGGTGCCGGGAATTCGGATTCCGGTGCAGATGATACAGGTGCAGGAACAATAGCTGGCCCGGATGGCTCAGACGATGTTGGTGTCTCTGCAGCAGGCAGTTCTTCCGGCTTTGCTGCCGGAGCTTCGGCTGCAACGTTAACCTGCAGCGTATACGTTTTGTATTTGCCGTTTGGCGCAGTTACCCGGAACTCCAGTGTAGACAGATTGCTGCTCAGCGGCTCGGAATATTTCAGCAGCTGTGTACCGTATACCTGATCGGTTACGGAGACTCCGTTTACAGATAGAGCTGTATCCGGATCATACACACTGGCAAATACAGTCACATGATCCGCACCTGCGTTCATATTAACTTCATAGGAAGTTACATCACGCTGGAACGAAGGAGCAAGTGACCCATTTTCAAGCGAAAGGGAAGTTAGCTCGGTTTTGCGGTCAGGTGCCTGGGCATGAACCGTAAATACTTTCTCCAGCATGCCGCCTTTTGGTCCGGTAGCGCGTACCCGGATCGAGTAGCTATTCACACCAGGTGTAAAGGGTGCAGCGGTCTCCAGACGGTTATTGCGAATCGCAAAATAGCGGTTGTCTTTGTCATTCTCGCCGTTAACGAGTGTGTAGATCATCGGTGCATACGTATCCTCTGTGACAGCGGAGAATTGACCGACTGCTGTTCCCGGCTGTGCATCCCAGGTCAGTGTGTCACCAGCAAGCGTCACATCGGTAGGCGCATCATTCATGGCTGTTGTATAATCCGCATGGATGGCAGCCAGTGCACCATTCATATCCGGATCGACACTGCTGTAAAAGACCAGTTCAGTTGTCTCGCCCGGCTTCAGATTACCGGCATCAAACGCCAGTGTCAGCCAGTCATCGGAAGCCTGTGCAGCAATATGCGTACCACCGCCTGAGCGGAATGCCGGTTCGCTGTAAGGGTCGCGGCTGAAGCCGACAGAAGCCTGGGCGCGCGGGTCGCTGGCTACATACATAAATACATTGTCACTCTTGTTGCCAATGGCTGCGACAATCGCATCGGGATCTTGTGGTGGGTTGGAAGGTACCCAGTTGATGGTGCTGTTATCGCCGTTCAGATCAGCATCCATATCAGGGTCGAGGAAGCGCATATAGTGAACATCGTAGACGGAGGCGGTTACGCTGGTGTTAGTGAGATGAATAGTCGTTTTGTAAAAGGGGTCTCCTGGTTTGAACGAAATCGTCTGTTCTACTCCGATCGCTTTATCCAGTGTAGTACCGGATGTTTTGGCGGCAAGCTGTTCTTCGGTAGAGATATCTTCCGTAGTGCCTGGTACTTCGTTACTGCCGTTTTGTTCTTCCGTGGTAAATGTCTTTGTGCTGGTTTTTGGTCCCGAACGGTAACCGACCGTGAATCCTTCGGATGGACTGCCTGGCAGCACATAATCGCCGCTGGTCATATCCTTGCCTGTATCGTAACCGTCGCTGTCGGTATTCAGTCCAATGCTCTTGCGAAGCGTCCCTGGATGGAATCCGGCAGGACTACTGGTAGATGTACCCAGCGTACCGCTTCCCGAGATGCCCAGTTCAATATACGAACCGCCCAGATAAGTGTCTCTGCCTACCTGTTCATGCCGGCCCAGTGCATCGGCGTGAACATTTATAGGAAGAGAGGGCAGCAGCAGCAAGACAGCCAGCCAGCCGCAGACGCGCGGTTTGAGGGATACGTGATGATGCGAACGCAGCCTGCTTCTTCTCATATTCAATTAACCTCCTTCGTATCATAAGAGTTGCATAAATCTGCAAGTGCTCTATTACTGTTTATCGTAAAATATCTGTTATTTTTAACCTTTATCTGGCAAAAAAATGAGATTAATCAAAATTAGCAGGGCTTAGTTCCATTATATGGTAATAATATGGTTTGACTGTAAATATTTTGGTAGCAAATATTCTTAAATTGTAAGAATAAGCTTAAAATGTGGTGAAGTAATGGTATTATATAACTAATGATTGACAAGGATTTAATGAGAGTTATAAAATTAGGTAACCTAATAAATAGCTTAACTAAATAATAGTATATAGATCTCGGGGTGAATGACTGTGGATGAAGAACTGAAGTTTGAAGGAATATCACCAATGGGTGAAGAATTGTTGCGTGCATTCCGCCTGTTCCGCAGAGCGGATTGGCGTCAAAAGCCGGTCGCCGGATATAAGCCGAGTGAAATCATGGCCCTGATCTGTATCGGTAACCAGGAGGATTGCAAGAGCTGCGGGATTCAGGTATCCGAATTGAGTCGCATGCTGCGTGTCACGTCTCCGACCGTAACCCAGTTGATCAAAGGAATGGAAAACGACGGCTTGGTCGAGCGGAATATGGATCAGACGGATCGCCGTGCCGTTCGTGTAACCCTGACGGATAAAGGCGAGACGATCATGGATCAATCGCTGGCTGTATTCAAAACCTCGTTTGAAGGTCTGGTGGATTATCTTGGCGAGGAGGACAGCCGCAAGCTGGCCGAGCTGCTGGGACGCGTATTTGAATATTTTCAGGAACGAGTATTTGAACCGGTAGAGCCTGCCCATAAGGGAGATGGCTTCGGTGATTAAACTGTTCCGCCAGATGCAGCCTTATTATCCATTAATAGGGCTCATTCTGGTACTTACTTTTCTGCAAACGATGTCGGAATTATTTCTGCCGACGCTGATGGCGGATATTGTGGATACCGGGATTGCCGCCGGTAACACACCGTATATTTGGCGGATCGGCTCGTATATGCTTTTGTTTGCTGCTGTCGGGATGCTGTGTTCTATTGCGGCGAGTTATTTTTCGGCCAAAGTCGCGATCGGATTCGGACGTGATCTGCGTAGTCGTGTCTTTGCGCATGTAGAGAATTTCTCGCTGCAGGAATTTGACCGGATCGGTACGGCTTCGCTCATTACGCGCACAACCAACGATATTACCCAGCTGCAGCAGGTGCTGACGATGATGCTGCGCATGATGCTGATGGCTCCGCTGATGATGCTGGGCGGTCTGATCATGGCGATCTCCAAGCAGGGCCAGCTGTCGCTGATCTTCGTAGTGGTTATTCCGGTACTCGGACTGGCTATTTTCCTGATCGGTCGCAAAGGAATGCCGCTGTTCAAGGAAATGCAGACCCGCCTGGATACACTGAATATGGTAATTCGTGAGAATCTGACCGGTATCCGTGTTATTCGCGCCTTTAACCGGGATCGTTATGAAAACAAGCGGTTTGATGGTGCCAGTCGTGGTCTGGCCGATACAGCGATTAAGGTTAACAAGCTGATGGCGCTTATGATGCCGGTGATGATGATCGTGCTGAATTTCTCGATTATCGCGATTATCGGTTTTGGCAGTGTGGAGATCAGTTATGGACGGATGCAGGTCGGGGATCTGATGGCCTTTGTCCAGTATGCGACCCAGATCCTGTTTTCTTTCCTGATGCTGTCGGTTATTTTTGTCATGGTACCGAGAGCTTCGGCTTCGGCAACCCGGATCAATGAAGTGCTGGATATGCAGCCGGATATCGTAAATCCGGTGCAGCCGGTACAGCTGAACAATGATTCCCGGCAGCCGGTTACGCTGAAATTTGACGATGTTACCTTTCATTATCCCGGCGCTGAACAACCGGCGCTGGAGCATATTTCATTCGAAGCCAGACGGGGTGAAGTGACTGCCATTATCGGGGGAACCGGATCGGGCAAGTCTACGCTGGTGAATCTGATCCCGCGCTTCTACGATGTGAGCAGCGGCCGGATCGAAATGCATGGAACCGATGTCCGCGAGCTGGAGCAGTCTGCACTGCGGGCACGGATTGGCTATGTGCCGCAAAAAGCGCTGCTGTTTACAGGCACCATCGCTGAAAATATCCGCTATGGTCATGAATCAGCGACCGAGGAAGAAATTGCTCATGCTGCACGTATCGCTCAGGCAGAGGACTTTATTTCGGAGATGCCACAAGGGTACGAGTCGGAGATTGCCCAGGGCGGTTCCAATGTGTCTGGTGGACAAAAGCAGCGTCTGTCGATTGCCCGGGCGTTGGTACGTCGTCCGGAGCTGTATATTTTTGATGACAGCTTCTCGGCACTGGACTTCAAAACGGATGCCCGGTTGCGTGCTGCCCTGCGGGCAGAGACGACCGAGGCAACGGTGCTGATGGTTGCCCAGCGGGTCAGTACGGTGATGGATGCCGACCAGATTATTGTATTGGATGAAGGCCGGGTTGCCGGTATTGGCACACACCACCAATTGATGGACAACAGCGAAGTGTATCGCCAGATCGTATCTTCCCAGCTGTCCGAGGAGGAGATCGCATGAGTGAATCAACAAGACGCCGCTCCTCCGCGAAACCTCCGGGTGGACCGATGGGCGGACCGGGTGGCCCTCCCGGTATGTCGATGCCAGGAGCCAAACCCAAAAATTTCAAAGGTACCCTGCGGCGCCTGACTGCTTATCTCAAGCCGCACTGGATGCCGCTGACCGGCGTGTTGGTCGCAGCTATTCTCAGTACGCTGTTCAGTATCTTATCGCCGCGCATACTGGGGCTGGCAACTGATGAACTGTTCACCAGTGTAACCGGTGGCCGCGATATTAATTTTGATTATATTTTTCGTCTGCTGCTGATGCTGGGCGGACTGTATCTGTTCAGTTCACTGTTTTCCTACTTGCAGCAGTATTTTATATCCGGGGTTGCCCAGAATACCGTCTACGAGATGCGCCAGGAAGTCAAAGGCAAGCTGACCCGCCTGCCGCTGCGTTACTATGATCGGCAGACACACGGAGAAGTGCTGAGCCGGGTAACCAATGATATGGATAATATCAGTACTACCCTGCAGCAGAGTCTGACGCAGATGATTACGTCGATCGTTACACTGGTCGGGGTGATCGTCATGATGCTGACACTCAGCCCGTTGCTAACGCTGATCACTGTACTCACGATTCCGCTCAGTCTGATCGTAACCATATTTGTCGCCAAGCGTTCGCAAAAGCATTTTGCCGGACAGCAGGCGGCACTGGGACGTCTCAATGGTCATGTGGAAGAGCTGTACACCGGTCATCCGATCGTCAAGGCATTTGGCCAGGAACGCAAAGCCGTCCAGGAATTTGATACGCTGAATAATGAATTGTATGATTCCGGCTGGAAAGCGCAGTTTATTTCCGGTACGATTATGCCCTTAATGAACTTTGTCAGCAATATCGGCTATGTGCTGATCTGTGTCGTCGGCGGGGTTATGGTTACGCGTGGCAGTATCGGTATTGGCGGGATCCAGGCCTTTATCCAGTATGCGCGCCAGTTCTCCCAGCCGATCACCCAGCTGGCCAATATCTCGAACATTATCCAGTCGGCGATTGCGTCGGCAGAGCGGGTATTTGAGGTGCTGGACGAGCAGGAAGAAGAAGATCATCTGATCCAGGCACAAGTGATAGCAGCTGATAAGGGGAAAGGCGAGCCCACTGCATCTGCAGTAGGGCAAGCAGGGACAACGCAATCAGCGGTAGCACAGATACTATCACCAGCAGCGCGACCGGGCTTCCGGGCCAATGTGGATTTTGAACATGTACAATTCGGCTACAAGCCGGATCAGCTACTTATTCAGGATATGAATATTCATGTGGAAGCCGGTCAGACAGTAGCAATTGTCGGACCAACGGGTGCCGGCAAGACCACACTGATTAATCTGCTGATGCGGTTCTATGAGCTGAATGGTGGACGCATTCTGATTGACAGTCAGGATATCAAGGAACTGTCACGCAGTGAGCTGCGCAGCCTGTTCGGTATGGTACTCCAGGATACATGGTTGTTTGGTGGTACAATCCGCGATAATATCGCTTACGGCCGTGAACATGCGACCGAAGCGGAGATTATGCAGGCTGCCGAAGCAGCGCGAGCGGATCATTTTATCCGTACGTTGCCAGAGGGTTATGATACCGTGCTGAATGAGGAAGCTTCGAATATTTCACAGGGTCAAAAGCAGCTGCTGACGATCGCCCGCGCTATTCTGGCGAATCCGTCGATCCTGATTCTGGATGAAGCGACGAGCAGTGTAGATACACGAACCGAGGTGCTGATCCAGCAGGCGATGAATGAACTGATGAAGGGACGCACCAGCTTCGTGATTGCTCACCGCCTGTCCACGATTCGTGGAGCGGACCTGATCCTCGTCATGAACCATGGCGAAGTGATTGAGCAGGGAACGCATGAGGAGCTGCTGGAACGCGGCGGATTCTATGCCGATCTGTACAACAGCCAATTCTCCGGACAGACAGCCGGCTGAGAATAGCAAGCCTGCTATGAGACACACTAAAGTGAAAATATCGATAAAATAGCAGAAAGTTATCCAGCTTTCACTGATTGGATGCCAAAAAAGCCCCCTTGATACGATATCAAGGGGGCTTTTGCTATAAAGATAGGGCAGAGATGATGTGATTAGTGAATACTTTTCTTCTCGAAATTCCCGCCGATTACTTCACTCACATGTTCTACCGCGAGGAAGGCTGTTGGATCCACATCATGTACAATATTGCGCAGTTTGGCGAGTTCCAGACGGCTGACGACGCAGTAGATGACCTGGGTGTCTTCCTTGGAATAACCGCCTTTGGCATACATAAAAGTAGTGTTGCGTCCGAGACGGTCCATGATCGCCTGGGAGATTTCTTCGTACTCCTGGGAGATGATTGTGACCGATTTGGATTCTTCCAGACCTTCGACGACAATATCCATGACCTTGGCTGCAATATAATAGGTGAAAATGGAGAACATCGCAGAATCCCAACCAAACACGAATCCGGCAGCAGCAAAGATAAATACGTTGATAATCATAACGATCTGACCGACCGGCATGTGGAACTTCTTGGATAATAGGATAGCCACTATCTCGGTTCCATCGAGCGATCCGCCGAACCGGATGACGAGTCCAATCCCGAAGCCGAGGATAACGCCGCCGAACATGCTGGCGAGCATCTTGTCATCGGTGAGTGCCGGCACATGGTGCAGAAAAGCAGTCATGAAGGACATCACAGCAATCCCGTATAAGGTAGAAAAAGCAAAGGTCTTCCCGATCTGCTTGTAGCCGATAACCAGGAAAGGCACGTTAATAACAAAGATGAATATACCGAGCTGAATCGAAGACAGCTCTGATAAAATAATCGAAATACCCGTGATTCCGCCATCAATTACACTGTTCGGAATCAGGAAAATCTCCAGGGCAACCGCCATCAGCACGGCACCTGTAGTAATAAAAATGAACTTGGCGAGCAATTGGGCAAAGCTAAGCTTACGGTGTTTTCTTGGCATACGCAATCCTCTCTCTCCAGTAATGTAGGCAGGATTGTTGATTAATTCCATAAGCGCTGCAATAGCATTCCTGCTGATCACCATGCGGGTCGCAGGCCGGGCCAAGATACAGGAATAAAGTAAATACAGTTCAGATGTTTGAACACCCCTGTAATATACGTAAATATACTGTAGACCCGATAGCGGCTGTATCGAACTATTCAACAATATTTACTTATCTCAAATTAAGAATGATAAGCTACCTATATAAATTATATCATAAAAAAAGCTGCAAGCCCAATAAAAAGCAAAATTTAATCAATTTTTCGCAAAAAAGGCGAATTTCATGACTAATTCCTATTATATCTCACCCAATCAATGAAAATATACAGAAATGTCTTGAAATCGTTTACGATTTATAAAAATGGTTTTACAACTTTGCTATTTAATAGGAGAGACAGGAGGAATATACGATGTATACAAGAGGCTTATTTATCTATAACGGTAATGCAGGTTCGGTAGACAGCACCCAGGTCGGAGATGTACTGGGTATTCTGTCGGCGGAATTGCCGGAACTAAGTGTACGGCGCACGAGCGAGCCAGGCGAAGCCGAGCGAATCTGCCGCGAAGAGGGTGAGCAGTATGATGTACTCTATATTCTGGGCGGAGATGGTACGGTACATGAATGTGTAAACGGATTGGCTGTGCTGGAATCACCACCGGTAATCGGGGTACTGCCAGGCGGAACATGCAATGACTTTTCCAGAACGCTCTGGATGCCGCAGCAGCTGCCACGGGCAGCAGAGGTGCTGAACGAACGGCGTACCCGTACGCTGGATATCGGCACGGCGAACGGACATTATTTTACCAACTTCTACGGGATTGGTCTGATCTCCGAGACGTCACAAAATATCAATTCGGATATCAAAGGTGCTTTTGGCAAATTGGGCTATTTCCTGAGCACCCTGCAGACGGTCCGTACCGCAGAGCCGTTTCAGTTTGAAATGAGCCATGACGGAGGAGAAATCGCCGGTGAAGCGGTTATGATCTATGCAGCCAACGGACGTTATCTGGGGACCAATCCGCTGCCGTTTCATGAGGAATCGCTGGAGGATGGGCTGCTGGATGTACTCATTATCCGTGAAGCAGGACTGCCGCTGCTGCGCGAACTGCTCAGCCGCAAAACGCCGGGAGAATGGAGTCCGGAGAGCAGTACGATCGAATATATCCAGACGAGCCGCCTCACGATCCGCACATTGCAGCCGATGCCTGCGGATACCGATGGAGAGATTTATCTGGAGACGCCTGCAGAGCTGGGTGTACTGCCGGGCAAGCTGACTTTTCTGGTTGGAGAACAGCCGGTTTCAACCTGGTAAACCGGTATCTACAGCAGCGAATCAGGGAACTGACTCTGGCGATTCTGTATACTATCCCCCATAATAGGAGAAAGCAAGGCAGAGACGGAACGATCCTGTACCAGACATAAAAAGATGGATAAAAGAGAGCGCTTATATGGATAAAAGCGCTCCTTGGTCCGGTGTGATGCAGAATCGTTTCGTCAATCAGTATGAAAACTGGGGGAATAGAACAATATGTCACAGATTCAATCCGTATACTTTAATCATGATGCCGGTGTGGATGATCTGGTATCGCTGTTTATGCTGCTGCAAATGGATAATGTGCGCCTGACCGGTGTCTCGGTTATTCCGGCTGATGGTTATCTGGAACCGGGAGCTGATGCCAGCCGCAAAATTATCGACCGTTTTGGTCAATATGCACCGGAGACGGCCAAGTCCAACTCCCGTGGCAAAAATCCATTCCCGCCGGCCTGGCGTATGCATACTTTCTATGTAGATGCACTGCCGATTCTGAACGAATCCGGTACGATGGAAGCGCCGCTGTCCGACCTGCCGGCTCATCGTCATATGATTCGTCAGCTGCTGGCGACCGAAGGCAAGACGACGCTTCTATTTACCGGACCGCTCACCGATCTGGCGCGTGCGCTGGATGAAGCACCCGAGATCGAAGAGAAAATCGAAAAATTGGTCTGGATGGGCGGCGGATTCGAACGCGGTAATGTGGATGAACCCGAGCATGATGGAACAGCCGAATGGAATGTATTCTGGGACCCGGAAGCGGCGCATCGCGTCTGGCAGAGTGGGATCGAGATTGATCTGGTTGCTCTGGAGAGTACCATCAAGGTACCGCTGGATCTGAAGATCCGCAAGCGCTGGGCTTCCGAGCGCCGGTATGAAGGTGTCGATTTCCTCGGCAACTGCTATGCCTGCTGTCCACCGCTCGTGCACATGGAGAATAACTCCACCTATTATTTCTGGGATGTGCTGACAACGCTGTCGATCGGCAAACCGGAACTGGTGAGCAAAAAGACAATCAACTGTATTGTGATCCCGGACGGTCCTTCCCAGGGCAGAACGGTAGAACAGGCAGATGGACGCCCGGTGAATCTGGTCTATGATACCGATCCGCAGGCATTCTCCGACTATATGATTGCACTGGCTCAAAAGGCAGCACCTGCGCGGTACTGATTACAGTTATATTCTATTTGACAGGCTTCCTGGGGAGCCTGTCTGATTTCTGTATACTTACATGAAATGTTCGCTTCTGGAAGAAAAAATATTAAATAATATTACATTCCCTTGCCTGATTGTTCATATTTATGTATAATGACAGGGTCGATGCGCGACAATGTACGACATTTACCAGCGAAGGTGATAACATGAATCCTCTGCCTCTGGATCATAATGAATCCAGGAAACGAATGGCACAGCTGTACAACGAAGTATCCAAAGAGTTATTCGGTTACGGAACGACGCTGCTGCGCGTTACGGTAGAAGACGGTCTGATCACTTTGCAGGCGCGTCACCGGCGTTCGCCGCGATCTGCGGCACTGGAGGGCGAGAATCTGGCGCTCAAGCAGGAAGTGGATTTCCGACTGTCGATGGTCTACAAGCGTAAATTCCGCGAGAAGCTGGAAAATGAAATGCAACTGAATATCGAAGCGATTCTGCGCGATTATGATGCACCGACCCAGTGGGCATTTACGAATGTCATTCTGGCAAAAGAGCCAAACGCGTGATGAATCTTATGTCTATGCTATCTGAACTGGCGGATTTCCTTTTTTGATTGATTCTCAAAAGGTTACCGGACACAGCTCGGTCTGCAACGGGTACCGCTTTTACTTTGTTTATCGAAGAAAAGTGTTCTTGTTCTTTTACAAGGATACTTTTCTTTTTTTGTTTTTCAGCGAGGTGCTGACACAGGATAGATGATACCAATCAGGAATCAAGGGGGATTTGATGATGATGAGCAAAAAATGGATGAGTGGAATACTGGCATTAACGCTGGCAGGAGTAGGCTTGGCGGGCTGCGGGACAACGATTGACGGTCCTGGAGGAGCAACAAGCGGCGGAAACAGTGATGGACAGCAGGAACTGGTGATCTCGACCTGGGGCTTCTCGGAGGATTTCCTGCAGGCCTCGGTATTTGAACCTTTTGAAAAGGAGCATAACGTCAAGATCGTACTGGAAACCGGTAATAACGCCGAGCGTCTCAACAAAATCCGCCAGGGCAGTACGGACGTGGATGTTATTTACCTGTCTGATTATTATGCCCAGCAGGGAATTGATGCCGGATTGTTCGATACGATCGATCACAGCCAAATTCCGAATATCGATAACATCTACGATATCGCCAAAGCTCCGAATGGCGAGCAGTATGGTCCAGCCTATACGGTTGCTCAATTGGGAATTGCCTACAATCCCGATATGGTGAGTGGTGAAGTCAAATCGTGGTCTGATCTGTGGAAGCCGGAATTCTCGGGAAATCTGACTATGCCGGCAATTACGGCAACAGCAGGTCCGATGATGGTGGATGCCGCTTCACGTACGGCAGGCAATGAGACCTTTAATGAGGACGCCGCATTTGGACAGTTGAAAAAGCTGAATGAGAGCGTCGTAAAATACTACAGCCAGACCTCCGAATATGTGAATATGATGGGCCAGGGTGAGATTGCCGGTGGACCGATCATGGAAATGTACTTCAAGGATATTCAGGCAGCTGTGCCGAATGCCAAATTCGTCTCTCCATCCGATGGTGGCTATGCAGTTATCAACACGGTTAATGTCGTGAAAAACAGCAACCAGAAAGAACTGGCTGAGGAATTCATCAACTGGCAGCTGAGCAAGGAAGTACAGGAAGCCTCTGCCAAAGCCAGAGTCGATTCTCCGGTAAATACCGATGTGGTGCTGACGGATGAAGAAGCACAGGGACTTACATATGGAGCCGATGTAATCAAAGGCTTGCGTCAGCTGGATATGAAATTCGTGAACGAGAATATGCCGGTGTGGACCGATCGTTGGAACCGTGAGATCGGTGGTTAATTATCCCGCATATGCTCTAACTGAGCCAACTTATCTTATTTATCCAGCTGATGGAGAGATCTGCCATGCCGCAGAGAAAGAAGGAAATTGTTCATGAACACGATCAAACGTAAAGTTATTCTGGATGTGGATACAGGTATTGATGATGCTCTGGGCATTATGCTGGCTGTCGGCAGCGGGGACTGCGATATTCTGGGGATCACCACCGTTAATGGCAATGTGTCACTGCAGCAGGCGACCCGGAACACATTAAAAATAACGCAGCTGATCGAGAATGAGTATATTCCCGTATTTGCAGGCGCAGATCGTCCACTGGTTCGCGAGCCTCGATTCGAACACAGTGTTCACGGTAATGACGGGATCGGGGGAGCACTCAAGGATATGACCGTCTATCGGCAGATGGGAGAGATGGCTGCCCATCAATTTATTATTCAGCAGGTAATGAGTCAGTCCGGCGAGGTTACACTGGTTATGACTGCACCACTGACCAATCTGGCGCTTGCTCTGCAGGAACAGCCAGATCTGCCGGACCATGTAGACCGGGTCGTTATTATGGGTGGCGCCGTTAATGAATATGGCAATATTACACCGACTGCCGAATACAATATGTATGTGGATCCCGAAGCAGCGAAGATTGTATTCAAGGCTGGATTCAAGCATATCGTGCTGGTACCGCTGGATGTTACCCGGCGTGTACTGCTGGATCGCAATCATCTGGCGGCGCTGGCCCGCACGGCCCGTCCGGATATTACCGTCTATGTACATCAGAGCACCTCTGATTATATGAAGCGTTATGAACAGCGCAACGGGGTGCAGGCCTGCGCCATGCATGATCCACTGGCTGTTGCGGCGGCGCTGCGTCCCGAGCTGCTGCAGACCACTTCGTATTATGTGGATGTGGAAGCAAACAGTGAGCTGTGCGACGGGCAGACGGTATGCGATTTTCAGAATCGGCTTGGACAACAGCCGAATATCCAGGTGGGCATGACTGTCGATCATATAGGCTTTTTCAATTATTTTCTGGAGGCACTCAGCCGGCTATAACGACTGCTCCCAATGAACAAATAAGGATCATTGCCGGCGTCGACTCTCATGACAGACTATTCAGATAGGAGCGTATCTCATCCATGATGAAGTCCAAATATATCTACTGGCTGCTCCTGCCGGGACTGCTATTCCTGACGGTATTTATGCTGGTGCCGATCGTACTGACGATTGGCTCCACCTTTGTTCAGGAAGGCCGGCCTACGCTGGACGGCTATCTGCACTTTTTCAAAGACAGTTATTTCAATCGGATTCTACTGACGACGCTGCGGGTGAGTCTCTTCACGACCCTGATCTGTATAGTGCTCGGTTATCCGGTGGCTTTTTACATATCGCGGCTGGGCAAGCGGCCCAAGGCTATTTTGCTGGCTCTGTCGATCTTTCCGCTGCTTACCAGTCCGGTCGTACGTTCCTTCAGCTGGATGATTATTCTCGGTCGCAACGGATTGGTTAACAATTTCCTGACCGGTATTGGCCTTGTCGACAAGCCGCTGGAGATTCTGTATACGCCGACCGCCATGATTATCGGGATGGTGCATCTGTTCCTGCCGCTGATCATTATTACGCTGGTGGGTGTGATGGAAAATGTTGACTATGAGCTGATTCGTGCAGCCGAGAGTCTGGGTGCTTCACGCTGGACCGCACTGCGCAAAATCCTGTTCCCGCTGACGATTCCGGGTCTGATTATCGGCAGTGTACTGGTATTTGTCGGCAGTCTGACAGCTTATACGACACCTGCACTGCTCGGGGGCAAGGAACGGGTTATCTCAACGTTTCTGTACCAGAATGCGATGACACTGAATGACTGGTATCTCGCATCCGTGATCGCTACGATCATGATTGTGATTACACTGATTATCGTGGCGTTGATGAACCGGGCCGCGGTGAAATTGAATCCGAAGGGGTGAGAATGAAGATGAAAGAAAGACATTACGGTCTGGCTGCGTTCAGCCTGCTGGTATTTATCTTTTTGCTGGGACCGCTGGTAATTATCTCGATCACTTCATTCGGGCCCGGCACGGTACTCAAGTTCCCGCCGGACGGTTTTTCGCTGCGGTGGTACCAGAATATATGGGAAGTAAGCATGTTCCCCAAAACCTTTGTCACCTCAATTATTATCTCTCTGCTCGGTAATTTGCTCGCACTTGTGCTGGGTATTCCGGCAGCTTACGCGCTCAGTCGCTACCGCTTCCGGGGAAGAGATTTGCTGAACGCGATCTTCCTGTCACCGGTGCTGATTCCCGGTATTGTACTTGGATTTACGATGCTCAAGTATGTACTGGTGATGTACCATCTGCCGATTTATACCGGACTGCTGGTCGGTCATACGGTGATTATGATGCCGTTTATTATCCGCGTCATCGGTTCGAGTCTGTCGAGCTTTGACTTCTCGATTGAAGAAGCGGCTGTAAGTCTCGGAGCAGGCCGGATCGAGACCTTTTTCAAAGTAGTGCTGCCCAATATTCGCTCGGGTATTATGGCGGCGGTGCTGATCGCTTTTCTGGAGTCGTTCAATAACGTGGACATTTCCGTCTTTATGACCGGTCCGGGGATCAGTACGCTGCCGATTCAGATGCTGACGTATGTGCAGAATTATTTTGATCCGACGATTGCCGCCATTTCGGTGGTGTTGATGTTCCTGACGGTACTGCTCATGTTCGTGATTGAACGATTGATGGGTGGTCTGTCCTACTTTACGAAGCGTTAGAAGATATTGAAACGGAGGCATACGGCTATGGCATTACTCAGCTTGGAGAAAGTATCGGTGGCGTATGATAACCATCTGATCCTGGAGAATTTTGATCTGGAACTGGCACAGGGGCAGCTGCTGTCCCTGCTTGGCCCAAGCGGCTGCGGCAAAACAACAACACTGCGCCTGATCGCCGGATTCCTGGATGCACAGGGCGGCAAATTCATGTTCGACGGACGGGACTATACCCGGCTGCCGGTGAGCAAGCGGAATTTTGGGTTTGTGTTCCAGAACTACGCGCTGTTCCCGCATCTGTCGGTATACGATAATGTGGCTTTTGGACTGCGTCTGCGTAAGCTAAAGGAAGCAGAAGTCAAACAAAAAGTAATGCGCATGCTGGAAATCGTCAATCTGAACGGATTTGAGAAACGTTTTCCCCAGGAACTGTCCGGTGGACAGCGGCAGCGGGTCGCGATTGCGCGGGCACTGGTGATTGAGCCGGATCTGCTCTTATTCGATGAACCACTCAGCAATCTGGATGCCAATCTGCGGGTCACGATGCGGGTAGAGATTCGCCGCCTGCAGCAGGAGCTGGGGATGACAGCCGTCTACGTCTCCCATGATCAGGAGGAATGTTTCTCCATCTCGGACACTGTAGCGATCATGAATGCCGGCCGCATCGAGCAGCTGGGTGCGCCGTCTGATATTTATCAATATCCCAAAAGTGAATATGTCGCCCGGTTTATCGGTTTTAATAATTTTCTGGAATTCAGCGGTGTTCGTCAGGGCACGCATGGACCGGAATGGACATCGGGTGACTATGGATTTGCAGTCCATCTGCAGCCCGGACAATCCACGTCGGAATCGTACAAAGGAGCGATTCGTCCGGATGATCTGTATCTGAGCAGTGAATCGCTCGGAACCGGAATGAACGCAGAGGGTACGCAGGTGCCGGATGCATCAGCAGCTATTCATGTGGACCTCACGAGCAATCATGTGCCAGGTACAGTTCGTGTCAGTACGTATCTGGGACGCAGTTATCAATATGAGGTAGAGACACCACTCGGTCCGTTCACGGTGAATCAGGAAATGGATCGTCCACTGGCTCCAGGGAAGCAGGTTCAGGTTCATTTCCCGGCAGACAAGATTGTGATGGTGAGCCAATGAATCGTCCTGAGCAGAACAGCCAGAGCACCAATCCTCTGACATTTACCGACAATGTTGTTGCAGGAACTGCATCGCCTACCATGGAGGGAGTTATTCCGGTAGAGCTACTGATTACAGATGTACAGGTGTTCAACAGCTATTACAAGGAATTCCGGCAGGGTCATGTTGCTGTCAGTGAAGGCCGATTCCTGTATATCGGTACCGGCAGTCTGGATCGGTTCCGGACTGTACATAGGGTAGATGGACAGGGACGTTATATGATTCCCGGTCTGATTGATATTCATCTGCATATCGAGAGTTCGATGGTTACTCCGGCGACCTTTTCCCATGGGATTGTGCGCCGGGGAGTAACGACCATTGTACCGGAGCCGCATGAGATGGCCAATGTATTCGGACTGGAAGGGGTAACCGAGATGATCGCCGCGAGCCGCGAGGTGACCTGTGATATGATCTATGCCATTCCCAGCTCTGTACCGGCGACACCTCTGGAAACGACAGGCGGCTCTATCGAAATTGCGGATATCGACGCATTGATGACATCGGAGCGCATTGCTTGTCTGGGCGAGATCATGAACTATGTGGATGTTATCCGTGACCCGGATTGCAAAACCAACCATATTTTACGGCATGTGCAGCAGCATTATCCAGAGCTCGTTATTGAAGGACATACCCCCAAGCTGCTTGATCTGGATCTGCACCGGATCATGATGGCGGGGGTAGGGTCGGATCATACCCATCAGAGTATAGAAGGGATGTCCCAGCGGATTGCGGCAGGCATGTTTATCGAGCTGCAGGAGAAGTCAATGACCCCGGAAATAATGGATTATGTTATACAGCATGAAGTATCTGAGCATTTCTGCTTTGTAACCGATGATGTGATGACAGATCAGCTGGCCTGGAATGGTCATCTGGATCATATCGTGCGTAAGGCAATCCGGATGGGTATGTGTCCCGAAGCGGCTATCTATGCAGCGACATTCACCCCGGCACGGCGGATGAAGCTGGATGACCGTGGAACAGTATCACCGGGCAAAATCGCGGATTTTGTGCTGCTGAGTGATCTGAACGATTTGGTGATCGATGAAGTGTACAAGCGTGGAGAGCGCGTATTCCGTGCAGGTGAAGTGTATGAGCAGCCGACAGCTGAGCCGCAGTTCCCGCCGCATTTCTATCATAGTGTACAGCTGCAGCCATTGAGTGAAGCGAACTTTGATGTGCCGGTAGAAGCAGCAGATGGTATACACGCCTGCCGGGTAATGATGGTGAAGGATGGTTCTACTTTTACCGAGGAGAAAATCGCCGATATTCCTGTATCACAGGGCCAGCTGGACTGGCAGAAAAGCGGGTACGGTCTGATCGCTACCTTTGAAAGGTATGGCAAAAATGGCAATCATGCCTACGGCCTGATCGGTGGCGATACGATCCAGCGTGGAGCGATTGCAACGACTTATTCGCATGATAATCATAATCTGCTGGTTGTAGGGCATAACCCGGCAGATATGATGCTGGCTGCCAATGAAGTGATTTCCCATCAGGGAGGATTCTGCGTTGTTCAAGATGGACACATACTGGCTTCCCTGCCGCTGCCGGTTGGAGGAATTCTGACCGAAGCACCGCTCGAAGAAACAGCAGCAGCAGTTGACCGGCTCGTCCGCGCAATGAGAGAGCTGGGCTATCGTCACTATAATCCGATTATGTCGATCAGTACCCATTCCCTGCCGGTCAGTCCGGCGCTGAAGATTACAGATTACGGTCTGATTGATGTAAATGCCGGTAAAGTCGTTCCATTGTTTGTAGATCAACCTCATGTTGATCGTACTGCAGAGAACCCGACAGCAAGCCAATAACGGTCAGGCCATCTTGTATACGGCATCGCATACCGATGTATAGCACGAACAAAAAAGTTGTTCCTCACGTATCAATCGCGATACGCAGGGAACAGCTTTTTTTACTATATGTGGGACGGGGAGACACCGGGCACACAAGCAATTTACTGCAAAATAGAACTGTGTGTACATACATCATGCTCCTGTACGGCGGTACAAGAACCGCAGGATCTATTGCCAAGTGTGCTGCCAGATACATACAGTCATTCAGCTGCTCTTTCGGATTAGCCAATCATCGTTCGGGCTTGCTGCTGAATCTGCTGCAGCTGTTCCCGTATCCGAACCACCTCGCCGACAATAATCAGCGCTGGATTGCCCAGCTGCGCTGCTCCGGCAATCCGAGCTATATCCTCCAGTGTACCGGTCAGCACTCGCTGCACTGAAGTCGTTCCATTCTCGATAACGGCAACCGGTGTAACCGAAGGGCGACCATAACGAACCAGTTCGCTGCAGATCTGCTGCAGCTGACTGACTCCCATATAAATAGCCAGCGTATCCACACTCTGGGCGAGCAGATCCCAGCGTACTGCATTTCCTGCTGTATCGATCATGCCTGTGTCGCTGCCGCTCTCCGGCTGCGCCCGACTGGCTGTCACACAGGCAAATGAAGTCGCAATACCACGGTGGGTCAGCGGAATATCCGCACCAGCGGCTGCACCGATCGCTGCAGTAACACCGGGAATAAACTCATAATCGATTCCCCGCTCCTGTAAAAAAAGTGCTTCTTCACCGCCGCGTCCGAATACAAGCGGGTCGCCACCTTTGAGCCGTACGACATGCTGACCAGCCGAAGCATACTGCAGCAGTGTGCGATGAATCGCCTGCTGGCTCATATGATGCAGGCCGGGAGATTTGCCGCAGTAGATGCGCCGTGCATCCGGACGAGCGTACTGCAGCAGTTCCTCGCTGACGAGCCGGTCGTACAGGATAACATCAGCCTGCTCAATTCGCCGCAGCGCTTTGATAGTGATTAACTCCGGATCTCCCGGTCCTGCGCCGACAATACTTACTTTTCCCAGAGTTCGATTCATCGCCAGGCCTCCTTTTGAATATAGAACTGCATTGCAGTGGATCTAAGCAATCTGACTGCTGTAGTCTAGCGGGCTGCCAGCGTAGGAAGGGTGATATAGATCGAGCCGCTGCTTTCGTCAATCTCGGTGGGAAAGGTATTCACACAGCCCTCATCCGGGTCCTGTACTCTGCCACTGCGCAGCTCGATTTTCCAGTCATGCAGAGGGCAATGGACCGTTGTACCGCAGACCATGCCTTCTGACAGCCTGCCGCCTTTATGGGGGCAGCGATTCTCGACAGCATGAATACTGCCGTCACTGAGACGGAACAGCGCGACCTCTGTATCTCCCAGGGTGAAGGTACGTGATCCTTTGACATCAATATCCGAAATATGGGCGATTTGCATTCTGTTCATCGCTGATCCCTCCTTGGAGTTATGTCCTGAATTAGTGGCCTGCCGGTGACGATCCGCTCAGCGCTGCCGCTCCATTCAGGTCTTCAAAGTTTTTGCGCAGGCTGTCGTTATCGATAATTTTTTTCCATGGATCGGTTGTATAGCTCAGTGTCTCTTCCAGGCGGCTGACCAGTTCCTGGCGAACCGCTTCATCCGCGAGCTTCTCCTTGATCGGCTCCAGACCGACACGCTCGACCCAGGCTGCCGTACGTTCATTCCAGCGGGCACTTTCGCGATAATACTGGAGGAAGGCAGAGCTCCATTCCATAACTTCATCTTCCGTCTTCACGGTACAGAGCAGCTCACCGGCACGAATCTTCACGCCGCCGTTACCGCCCACATACAGCTCCCACGCGCCATCCAGAGCAACGATCCCCACATCCTTGATACCGGATTCGGCACAGTTGCGTGGACAGCCGGAGACTGCCAACTTGACCTTGGCCGGTGCATCCATGCGCTCGAATGCTTTTTCCAGCTTGATGCCCATACCCATCGCATCCTTGGTACCGAACCGGCAGAAGGTATCTCCGACGCAGGTTTTGACCGTACGCAGTGTTTTGCCGTAGGCATGACCGGATGGCATATCCAGCTCTTCCCAGATCTTCGGCAGGTCTTCTTTTTGAATACCCAGCAGATCGAGCCGTTGTCCACCGGTGAATTTGACCAGCGGCACATTGTATTTTTCTGCGACAGCAGCGATTTTCATCAGATCGGCGGGTGAAGTCACGCCGCCATAGATGCGGGGCACGACCGAGTAGGTTCCGTCTTTCTGGATATTGGCATGATAGCGTTCGTTGGTGAAGCGTGATTCTTTTTCATCCTCATATTCACCCGGCCACAGCATTCCCAGATAGTAGTTGAGGGCCGGGCGGCATTTGGAACAGCCTTCCGGCTCGGACCAGTCCAGCACATTCATGACTTCCTTGACTGTTTTGAGTCCCATGCGCTGAATTTCGGAGACAACTTCATCCCGATCGAGTGAGGTACAGCCACAGATTCCCTCTTTGACAGCAGAACCGGCATTTTCTCCGGCGTACAGCTGCAGCAGTCCCTCAACGAGCGGGGCACAGCCGCCGCAGGAAGCCGAAGCTTTGGTACAGGCTTTGAGCGACTTCATACTGGTGCAGCCTTTGTTCTGTACCGCATCGGCTACTGTGGCTTTGCTGACGCCGTTACAGCCGCAGATGATCTCATCATCCGGCATTGCTTCGAGGCGCTGCAGTGGCGAGACTGCTGATGCACCAGCGGCAGGTTGTCCGGTCAGCAGTTCCTTTTCCCTGCCGCTGACAGATTCACCGCTTTTGATTAGAGAGAAGAGAGAGGCACCGTCGGAAGTGTCTCCGAACAGTACGGCGCCGATCAATCGGCCATCCCGCATCACGAGCTTTTTGTAAATGCCATCGATATCATCCTGTATTCGCAGGGAGCGTGTCTCGGGTGTATCCTGGAATTCGCCGGCAGAGAATACATCTACGCCGGATACCTTGAGCTTGGTGGAAGTCACCGAGCCTTCATAAGGAAGGGTCTCTACACCGGCAAGCCGCTTGGCGAGTACGGTTCCCTGTTCATACAGCGGGGCCACCAGTCCATAGCCGATGCCGCGGTGTTCGGCGCATTCGCCGACGGCGGAGATTCCCGGTACGCTGGTACGCATATAATCATCTACAATAATACCGCGTCCGATCTTCAGTCCGGCAGATTGCGCCAGCTGAATATTGGGACGTATACCGACAGCCATGACGACCAGATCGGCTTCCAGTGATGTGCCATCCGTGAATCGCAGTCCCTGTACCCGGCGTTTGCCGGTGAGTTCGACGGTACGCTTTTGTAGCAGGAACTTCATACCCTGCGCTTCCAGCTCCTGCTGCAGCATCAGTCCAGCCGGACGATCGAGCTGCCGATCCATCAGATGTTCATTGATATGAATAACTGTGACATCCATACCCAGATTGAGCAGACCGCGTGCTGCTTCCAACCCGAGCAGACCGCCGCCAATGACGGCAGCCTTTTGGTGGGTACGGGCTGTCTCCATCATCGTCTCGCAATCCCTGATATCCCGGAAGCCGATTACGCCGTCTTTATCCGAACCCGGCAGCGGCGGGATAAAGGCGCTGGAGCCTGTAGCCAGAATCAGTTCATCATATTCGGCTGTAATGCCTTGGGAGGATACTACCCGGCGGGCAGCCGGATCGATTCGTACAATCGGATCACCGGTATGCAACGTAATCGCATTGTCGGTATACCAGTCCAGCTGATTAATGATGATATCGTTCATATCCGCTCCGCCTGCAAGCACGGAGGACAGTAGAATACGATTATAGTTAGGATGCGATTCTGCACCGAAAATGGTAATTTCATAAGTCTGCGGAGCCAGTTTGAGCAGATGTTCCAGCATGCGTACACCGGCCATTCCATTGCCTGCCAGTACCAGTTTTTTGATCGGTTGGTTCGTCTCTCTCATGCGAATCTCTCCCTCCAGGTATTCCATTCATCTCTTTTCTGTGGCTAAGCGACTGCGTGCTGACTGAACGGACGACAGATCATAAAACCGGTAAAAATAAAAAGCCTGTCCGGTTATACGGCAGGCAGGCGCAGATATGGCGCAGCATGCAGTATAACGGAACAGGCTTCATTGCCGTCCTATCAGATACATCGTTGTATCCTCTCGTTTACTTATGCGCTAACTATAAGATATGTATAACTATGTGTCAATATAAATAACATAAAAATTTTATTTGAAATTATAAGTTAATTATGTTTACATGAAAAATAGAAAATGATTTATTTCATTTCGTTTCAAACGATAATTCATCCATATAAAAGCTTATTCCACAATAACATGTAACCTTTTCTGCTGTATAGATAGACCGGACAGGAGGGAGTATCTGTATAATGCGTTCCTTACTCGTTATTCGAATGGAAAATATCATAAGTGATCCGAATCAGGCGGCATCGGGCCTATTTCCCGAGATGATGCTGGAAGAGAACGGTTATCAGGTACAGGTCGCAGATGGAGACAGTTCTGCCCGTGTACTCCGACTGCTCGGTGCAGCCGATGCGGCGGTACTGGATCTTCCGATTGAGGAGATCCCCGAATGGGAAAAGCTGCTGTCGCAATCCCGGCCGATCCCATTATTGTGGTGGTGCAGTCAGCAGACCGCTTCATCATCTGCAGAAGCCTGCGAGACCGAGATTGCGATTGATGGCATTCTGACTCCCTCGATGCGTGACCGTGAGTTGCATTGGGCCCTGCATTTTGCAGCCAAGCAGTGCATGGAGCGTCAGCAGTGGGCAAGTGAGCGCAAACAGCTCCAATCCCGGTTGGAAGAACGCAAGTGGATTGATATGGCCAAAGGTATCCTCGCAGACATGAAAAACATTTCCGAAGCAGAAGCCTATGATCTGCTGCGCAAAAAAGCAATGAACGAACGCAAACGTATGGTCGACGTGGCAACAGCGATTGTCAAAGCCCATCAGCTGCTGCAATCGTAAAGCAAGAGGAGGAATCTGACATGAACATGACCGAGATACTCAAAGAAGTCGGGCGCGGCAAGCGCGGTTCCCGTGATCTGAATTACGAAGAGTCGCTGCATGTTGCCAGTATGATAATGAACAGACAGGCCTCCGATGTACAGATCGGTGCCTTCTTTATGGCAGAACGCATGAAAATGGAAAATGTCGACGAATTGCAGGCTTTTGTGGATGTATGCCGTCAGCTGTCCAGACGCACTCCTCTTCGCAGAGGTGGTCTGGATTGCGCAGGACCATATGATGGACGACTCAAATCCTTTATTGCCGGATTTGCTACGTCATTTGTATTGGCAGCGGCAGGAGTGCCGGTTACGCTGCATGGCAGTGAACCGCTGCCGCCCAAATGGGGAGTCACCCTGCCGGTACTGCTGCGCGAGATGGGCGTCGATACCGATCAACTTACCCGTGATCAGGCGCTGCATGCGGCTGGTGAGACCGGGTTGTTATTTGTTGCAGCGGAGCAGTGGTGTCCGCCGCTTGGCGATCTGCGGGTGCTGCGCGAAGAGATTGGCGTGCGTACCGTGCTCAATACGGCAGAGAAATTGATGAATTACAGTCAGGCGCCTTATCTGGTTTATGGCGTTTTTCATAATACTTTTTTTGAGCGAATGTCCAAGCTGCTGCTGCGCCTGGATTATGAACGGGCTTTTATCGTCCAGGGTCCAGAAGGATCGGAAGATCTGTTTATTGATCGTCCAACTCGTACGTACCGGGTGGAGAATGGGGAAGCCCAACTGGAGATTATTGATCCGGAAGCTTACTTTCTCGATATGTCGGTACCAGAGATGGACTGGACGGCAGCGGAGCAAATCAGGGTGACCGAGCAGGTGCTGACCGGCACGGCCGATCGAGCCTTTATTCACCAGGTGCTGCTGAACAGCGCTTACCGCCTCTATCTGGCTGGTCGGGCCGATTCAATCGAGCAGGGTGTGTATGATGCCAAAGCCCTGCTAGAGAGCGGGCAGGCCCGTCAGCTATATGTGCAGTGGGGAAGTCTGATGCGCGGCGAACAGCCGAATATGCTACCAACCGGCAGTATCCATTAAGAAATGATACATGTATGGACACGCAGTTATACACAGCCTGATGCGATGCAGGGTCAGTACATGGGAATCTCGACAAGTAGGCGCCTTCTAATATTTTCACACGATAAAAACAAAACAGCCGCTTCACCGAAAACCGGGAAGCGGCTGTTTTGTTGTATTCTATTCGATACCATCGATACCAACAGGCTACCGATCCTGCGATCAGTTACCAGCTGGTACCATGGTTGTTATTCATTCTCTTCGTTGATCTCGTTTTCGGAAGTCACCGGATGACGAGTGATCTCCAATTTGCGGTAACGACGTACACCACGACGCAGAACACGAATACTCAGGTTCTCGAATTCGTACACGGCACCAGCCGGAAGATCCGGACGCTGTCCGTATAACCAGCCGCCGATCGTATCGAGTTCTTCATCATCCAGCTCGATATTCAGAATATCATTGACCCGGTTGATAAATACTTTACCATCCACAATCAGATGATTCTCGTCAATGCGCTGAATCTCGTCTTCTTCGTCTGCATCGAATTCGTCGCGGATCTCGCCGACGATTTCTTCCAAAATATCCTCGATTGTGATCATACCCGATGTTCCGCCGTACTCATCAACCAGAATGGCAATATGCGTACCTTCCAGCTGCATCCGTTTCAGCAGATCCTTGACCGGAATGGTCTCAGATACCGACATCACCGGATGGATCAGGGAAGCCACATGCAGATTCGCCTGCTCTTCGGCAGCGAGGAAGAACTGCTTGGTGTTGATCATACCGACAATATTATCCTTGCTGCCTTCGGCAACCGGGAAACGGGTGTACTGTTCTCTGCGGATAATCTCGCGATTCTCTGCAGGCGATTTGTCGGTGAACAGACAGACCATATCGGTACGCGGTACCATCAGTTCCTTGGCAATCATCTCGTCAAAAGCAAAGATACGGCTGACATAGCCAAATTCGCTCTGGTTGATCTTGCCGCTCTCATAACTCTCGTTCAGAATGATCTGAAGTTCCTCTTCCGAGTGGGCTTCTTCATTCTCGCTGGCAGGTTTCAGACCAATCACGCGACATAGAGCATTCGCGGATCCGTTCAGCAGCCAGATGAACGGGTACATGATACGGTTGAAAATAATAATCGGGCGCGCTGTATACAAGGTGACGAGTTCGGCTTTGCGCAGGGCGACGGTTTTCGGCGTCAATTCACCGACAACCACGTGGAAATAGGTAACCAGAATCAATGCAATCGCATACGACAGGATATGTGACAATGCCGCAGGTACATTCAGATCATGGAAGACCGGTTCCAGTACAGCTTCAACCGTTGGCTCCCCGAGCATACCGAGACCGAGTGCAGTAATCGTAATCCCCAGCTGACATGTAGACAGATAGGCATCTAGATTGGAGATTACTTCTCTGGCCGAGCGGGCTTTTTTGTTACCCTCGGCCATGAGCTGATCGATCCGGCTCGGACGTACCTTTACAATAGCAAATTCCACTACAACGAAAAACGCCGTGAAAATAATCAAAATAACGAACAAGGTCAGATTAAGACCTATATTTATACCACCGTCTGACAAAAAAATTCTCTCCCTTCGTGCGCTGTGCGCACCGATACAATTTGAGTTAGGATAAGCTGCCGCCATAGGACGGCTTCGTTACGACCGTATGATTCGCTATGAATAGCGCACGGGCATATCATCCATATAATTGGACCGGTACTTGAGCGCAGCCAGAAGCAGACGCTTAAGCAGAAGGGGTATAGAGGAAAGCAGATGAGTGCGGTCTATTGCTACAATCCGTGTCATACCCGCAAAAAGGGCAGTTAACGACATTATCGCCGGCAGATTGGGCAAAGGATTGCCGTCATCTGTATTACAGGCATAACGTGCCGTTCCGAATGACATATTGCACGGATTGATACCGTTTGTTACGGCAAAGTCATAGTCTGTCTCGTCTGTCGATTGAAACGGCAGACAGAACAGCAGCATGACCAGGCTAAAGAGCAGTGCACTCATCTGCCGCCTTCGTGAAGGTAAATTATCCAAGTAGCATCTCCCATTTGTCGGGACGGTTAGACCGTCCATTATCGTAATCTTTATGCCGCTCAGGCACAAAAATGACATTAATTAAAGTTATACGTATTCTACAGGATATCGTTTCAAAAACCAATGTTCTTTTTAATCCAATAGGCGGTAAAATGAAAAATGGCATCGCCGCAAGAGCAGCAGATGCCATTTTTAGCAGTCCGGCAAATTATCTTGCCAGCAGGATAAAGAATATAATTGCCAGTACAAAACGATAGACGGCAAATACAGTCAGAGAAAGGCGTTTGAGCAGGCTCAGGAACGTTTTGATTGCGATCATCGCTACGATAAATGCAGTGATAAATCCGGCAGCGAAGAATCCAAAGTCATCCATGCTCAGGAATTCGGCACTCTTGTACAGGTCATAGCCTGTAGCACCGAACATGACCGGTACGGAGACAAGGAAGGTAAATTCAGCTGCAGCTACGTGGGATACGCCAAGCAGGATACCACCGGAGATCGTCGATCCCGAACGGGAGAAGCCCGGCCACAGTGCCAGACACTGGAACAGACCGATACCAAAAGCCTGCTTGTACGTAATATCATCGACCGTCATATTGCCGGCACTGCGGCCTTTGCGCCACTCGGCATAGATCATCAGCAGGCCGCCGACCACGAGGCTGTAGACAACCGTCTGCGGGCCGAACAGATACTTTTTGATCATATCATGCAGCAGCAGTCCCACTACAACAGCCGGCAGCATGGCTAGTGCGATATGTAAGATATTGAGACGATGGGGAGCACCCGGGCGATTGTCCTGTTTGAGACGGCCGCGGAACAGATCGGGAATCGTCATCAGAATATCGATAAATTTGCGCCAGTACAGAACGACAACGGCGAGTACGGCACCAAGTTGTACGACAATTTCAAATGATTTGACCTGCTCGGAGTTCTCGTCCAGTCCCAGCAGAAAAGCGGTCAGGATCATATGACCTGTACTGGACACGGGAAGGAACTCGGTGAGCCCTTCAATAATACCCATAATAATGGCTGAAATAATATCCACGAATGGACCTCCTTTGGATGTGTATTTGCATGGATGGCAAATACCTAGCTTGGTTTACAACAAGATGGATTTTATGGCCAACATGATGTTCGGTTTGCGAAGAGCAAACCACGCTTCTACCATAGTATGAGAAAAAGTAGGTGGCAGTCAATTTGCCATCTGTCCGTTGACAGACCGGAATTTTGGTCTGCCGGACCGGGTGATGAACTGAAAGCACTAGGACAGGTAAGTTATTCAGCAAAAGGAATCGCTTACATGGAATCTAGAGGTTACTTTATAATAGGAATGGGGTCGAAAGCTGTCGATTAATTTATTTGTGACAAAAAGGAATAAATTTCAAAATTCCCGGCATTGCTTATGAATATACTTCCGTTAATATTAGAAATAGGTGTTTTGATCATTTTGTTGCAGTCGTGTTTACGGATATCGGTTGTGGATATCTCATTATCTCAAAGGAGTGATTGGATATGGCATTTGTAATTAATAATCTGACGGATAACAGCAATACGGTAATCAAGGAAAAGCTCGGCAGCTTTACCGTTCTGGAATACATAAAGGATCTGAGCACCACCTCGGTGATGGACGCTACGGCGCAATATTATATGTCCCATAGCAATATGCATCGCAAGCAGCTGATGATCGAACTGAATAACAGCGAGATTATGATGAAAGCAGGCGCCATGCAGTACACGGTCGGCCGGATGGAGATGACTACAGGGATCAAGGATGCCGGCGGAGCGGTACGAAGCTTTTTTGGCGGGGCAGCGAGTGGTACAGGAGCGATCAAGCCTCTCTATAAAGGAACAGGGACGATTCTGCTGGAGCCTACATACAAATATATCTGGCTGATCGATGTAGATAATGATGAAGTTGTTATTGAAGATGGGCTGTTCCTGGCCTGTGAGACATCCCTGCGAATCGGCGTGACAGCGCGCAGTAATCTGTCCTCGGCCGTACTCGGCGGAGAAGGGTTGTTCAATATGAGCGCGAGCGGTAAAGGGGTTATCGCACTCGAAGCGCCGATTCCATCCGAAGAGGCCGTTGTCGTCGAGCTGCAAAATGATGAACTCAAGGTAGATGGCAACTTTGCGATGATGTGGTCGAATTCGCTGAACTTTACGGTAGAGCGCTCCGGCAAGACCCGGCTTGGTTCAGCTGCGTCCGGTGAAGGACTGGTTAACGTGTATCGCGGGACCGGCATGGTTTGGCTCGCACCGCTGGCAGCTTACAGCTGATTTGCAAGCAGACAGATACTCTTTTCAGAAATAAAAATGAAAATATAAAAAAGCACTAGCCAAATCCAAAAGGATCTGTTATTATTAAATCAGGAATTAGAATAAGTCTAAATTTAAAATAAAGAAAAGAGGAATTAACCATGACAACTGTAAATAACCAAACTCATACATCCGAGAATACACAGATCGATTCCCTCTACAATGCACTGAATATTCAAATCGCCAACTGGTCTGTACTGTATACCAAACTGCACAACTTCCACTGGTATGTAAAAGGCGAGAACTTCTACACCCTGCATGCCAAATTCGAAGAACTGTACACTCAGGTAACCGTGTATATGGATGATGTGGCAGAGCGCCTGCTGGCTATCGGTGGACGTCCGGTCGCTACGATCAAGGAACAGCTGGAGCTGTCCACACTGCTGGAAGCAACAGGCAGCGAATCTGCTAACCAGATGGTAACTTCGGTGGTAGAAGACTTTGCTACACTGTCCGGTGAGATGAGCGAAGCCATTACACTGGCTGAACAGCTGGCGGATCACCCAACAGCTGACCTGCTGACAGGTATTCGCGGTGAAGTAGAAAAAGCTGCTTGGATGCTTAACGCTTACCTGGGCCGCTAATCCCGCAAGGATTTACTGGATTGATCAGAACCTTTTATTAAAAAACAATTGCAATTGTGATAGCAGTACGGTGCATACCCCATCTTGAACGTACTGCTCCTATACATTCCCCATACCAGCCTGCCGAGTAGAAATTATCCTACCCGGCAGGCTTTTTATATGCTGATTTTGTGACAGTTTGTCCCGGTTACTGCCAGATCACTTTCGGTTCACGTATAATGGGTAGACGCTAGTATTAAGTAAGTTCGTATAAAAGCCGAAATTGAATGTCCGGTGGCTCACATCCGTAAGAGTTATTTATCCGTATGTGAATAATAGAAGCAGGTCGGCATAACCCGATATGTGAAATTCATAAAATAATGAGGTGGACAATATGGCGGTAATCTATCCGCTTGTTCAGGAAGCAGAATCCTTTATCCGTGTATGTTATCAGGAGCTGGGTCATAGTGAAGAACGGATCGCAGCCCGGATGGAAGAAATATATGAAGAAATTGAGCGTCAGGGGATCTATACCCATACGCTGGAAGAACTCAGTCATGGTGCCAAAATGGCCTGGCGCAACAGCAATCGCTGTATTGGCCGGTTGTTCTGGGATCATCTGGATGTACGGGATGCCCGGCAGGCGGAAGGTACCGACCAGATCGCAGCCGAACTGCTGGAGCATATCCGGTATGCGACCAATGGCGGCAAGATCCGTCCGACGATCACAATTTTCCGTCCGCGTGATGCCGAAGGACGAGAGACACGTATCTGGAATCATCAATTGATCCGATATGCAGGTTATGAGACCGAAGATGGTGTCAAGGGGGATTCTTCATCCCTTTCCTTTACAAGGTTCTGTCAGCATCTGGGCTGGCAGGGAGCAGGAACTGATTTTGATGTGCTGCCGCTGGTTATAAGTGAGAATAACGGTGCTCCCCGGTGGTATGAGATTCCGCTGCAGGATGTGCTGGAAGTGCCTATGATCCATCCGGATTATCCGGAATTTACAGAGCTTAGGCTGAAATGGTATGCTGTTCCCATTGTGTCCGAGATGCGGCTTGATATCGGCGGGATTCAATACACGGCTGCGCCGTTTAACGGATGGTATATGGGTACGGAGATCGGTGCCCGTAATTTTGCCGATGAACATCGGTATAATCTGCTGCCAGTGATGGCTCGTCTTATGGGGCTGGATACCATCAGCAAATCGACGCTGTGGCAGGATCGTGCACTCGTGGAATTGAATGCTGCAGTACTGCATTCCTACAAGCAGGCCGGAGTGAGTATTGTCGATCATCATACGGCTGCTTCCCAATTTCAGAAATTCGAAGAACGCGAAGCGGCGGCCGGACGTGAAGTGACCGGGAACTGGGTATGGCTGATTCCACCCATGTCTCCGGCAACCACGCATATTTTCCATCGTCCGTATCCCAACCGGACAGTGACGCCGAACTTCTTTTATCAGGATAAAAAATATGAGCGGAGCGAGACCGGATCGCAGGATGGAGGCGGCTGCCCGTTTCATTGAGAGGATGAATAACTAAAAAATGCTAGGATTCGGAAGGAACAAGGGCCCTTATCGGATGAACCGGCAGATGAACAGTTTTGTGAATCCGGCGCGATTGATCCCGATGGGATTCGCATTGCTGATCCTGATCGGAACCGGGCTTCTCAGTTTGCCGGTATCCAGTGCCAATGGACATTCGGTAGGCTGGCTTAATGCCCTTTTTACAGCGACTTCAGCTGTATGTGTGACAGGATTGGCGGTTCTTGATACCGGCACGGCATTCTCCTTGTTTGGACAGGTCGTGATTATGGTCATGATCCAGATTGGTGGTCTGGGCTTTATGACATTCGGAGTGCTGTTTGCTGTTCTGCTGGGCAAGCAGATCGGACTCAAGCAGCGATTGATGATTCAGCAGGCGACCAATGCCTTTTCGACGCAGGGATTGGTCAAGCTGTCGCTGAACATTTTCCTGATTGCCTTTGTACTGGAATCGGTAGCCATGATTACGCTGGCGCTACACTGGACCCCTGAGCTTGGATGGAAGCGCGCCTGGTATTACGGGGCTTTTTATGCGATATCTTCATTTAACAATGCGGGATTTGCACTGGATCCGAACAGCCTGTCTACCCATGTAGGCGATCCCGTAGTCAATACGGTCGTGATTACTCTGTTTGTGATCGGGGGGCTGGGATTCATTGTGCTAACGGATATTTTGCAAAAGCGGAGCTGGCGCCGGTTCTCGCTTAATACCAAGCTGGTACTGACGGCTTCGTTTATTGCTACTGTATTCGGCGTCGTATTTGTACTGGTAGCAGAGTGGAATAATCCGGCTACCATGGGACCGTTGAGTGTGGGGGAGAAAATATGGGCTGCCCTGTTCCAGGGTGTCATGCCGAGATCTGCCGGCTATAACACGGTCAATATCGCCGGGCTGATGGCAGCGACCCAGTTTGTATTTATTATCCTCATGTTTATCGGAGCAGCGAGTGGATCGACAGGCGGTGGGATCAAGATCAATACGTTTGCGATTCTGATTCTGTGTCTATACAGCGTTGTGCGCGGACGGACAGAGATTCATGCTTTTCAGCGGAAGATCAGTTTTGATATGGCTTTTCGGGCGCTGGCTGTTATTATGATTTCATTTGGAATTGTCTGTGTACTGACCATTCTGCTTGCGATTACAGAGAATGGCTCAAGCGTAACTTTTCTGGCAATATTTTACGAGGCGGTATCCGCTTTTGGTACAGTAGGTTCATCGATGGGATTAACGCCTAATCTGTCTCCTCTTGGCAAGCTGGTTGTCATTATCACAATGTATATCGGACGTCTCGGTCCTCTGGCATTGGCATTTGCCCTGGCACAGACAAGACGCCCGCCGAAATACAGTTATCCGGAAGAGAAGGTTCTGATCGGTTAATGTCTCGATAATAAATAAAGTGAATGAATTGGAATGCTCAAAAAGCCTGCTTGTCTGCCAAAGGTGTCTGAACCTCTGGTGGATAAGCAGGCTTTTTGGATGGGGCTCTACAGGCCATTTGTATACTCTACAGCAGGAATCTTCCTTTGCATGCATATTAATGAAAATTCCCGAATAGAAAATGTCCGGCTGATTCAGTTCATGCGTCGCTCCCACCAGTTCAGCAGCTTGCTCAGTGAATAGGTAAGGATCAGGTAAATGATTGCTGCGGTCAGATACGGTTCCCAGATGCGCATATACTGTCCGCGCATCACATTGGCATAATACATCAGCTCTTTGGCAGCAATCACGGTGAGCAGGGAAGAGTCCTTGATCAGCACGATAAATTCATTGCCAAAAGCCGGCACCATCCGCTTGATGGCCTGGGGCAGAATGATGTACCTCATCGTCTGGCGATGCGTCATACCCAGCGATAGCGAAGCCTCGGTCTGCCCTTTCTCGACAGACTGGATTCCTGCTCTGAAAATCTCGGCTGTATACGCAGCCGAATTGAGCGTCATCGATAGTACGGCGGCAATCATCACATCAGTATGACCAACCAGCGCCGGTACCACACCAAAATGTACAATCAGAATCTGCACGAGCAGCGGTGTCCCACGGAAAAAGTTGATATAACAAGCCGCTGGCAGACGGAAGTAGGCATGGGTGGACATCCTGCCAAAACCGACAATCAATCCTAGCAGTGAACCGAGGATAATAGAAAGGATGGAGATCCCGATCGTAAGCAGAGTTCCCCTCAGCAGCATGGGCAGGTAATAGAGAATGATATCAAAACGGAATTCCTGCATAACTTAGCCTTTGGCCATAGCTGCTTTAAGATTGGTCAGATCTGGTTCTTCGCCAAACCATGTTTTGTAGATCTGGGCATAGGTGCCGTTGTCGATAACCTTCTGAATAGCCGGGTCCAGCTTGGCTTTCAGTTCGCTGCCCTTGGGATAGATAATGCCATAATACTCGGAATCAAAGTTCTGGGAGTCTGCGATACTCACCAGATTTTTGTCCGGGTTATTTTTGATATATTCACGTACCACCGCGATATCCGCGACAACAGCGTCTGCTCCACCGCTGTCCAGTTCCATCAGTGCGAGTGCATTGCTTTCGAATTTGCTGAGACCCGGATTATTCGCGCCCATAATACCGGACATCAGAATATCCGCAGTGGTGCCATTCTGCACGGCGACTTTTTTATCCTTGAGATCCAGCGCGGATTTTACGGAACTACCCTGTTTGACCATGATAATATTGGTCGATTCAAAATAAGGCAGGGAAAACTCGTAGCTGTCCTTGCGTTCATCGGTAATAGAGACCGATGAAATGCCCGCCTGGTATTCGGTTCCCTGGCGCACACTCTCCAGCATGGTATCCCAGCCGACATTGGTCACTTCATGCTCCAGTCCCGCTTCTTTCATAACGGCTGCGATAAAGTCGATATCGAATCCTTTGACCTGATCCAGATCCATGAATTCCATTGGTGCATAAGAAGCATCGGTAGCGAATCGGATAGGTCCGCTGGGTGTAGCAGGTGCAACGGAATCGCTGCTAGCTGCAGATGGAGGATCCTGGGCAGGCGCTTGTCCGCAGGCAGATAATAAACTCAATATTAATGTAATAAAAACTAACAAATACCCCTTTTTCATCATATGACCCCCTAATATGTAGAATGTATTGTAGAGATTCTAACAAGAAATATAAGGGATAACAATATAATTATAAGATATATGTTAGTTTATTTTACATTAAGATTATTATGTTCATTTTGAATCAGGAATGGAAAGCCATATCTATAGACTGCAAGTTAGCAAATCTTCTATTCCATACCTGTTGATGATGCTGGATAATCTGTTGAGCGTTTAATATGCTATTATCCAGCGTACTATGGCTATCTATTGCAATCAGATTACGTTGATAGCCCAGGCTATAGGCTGTACGAATGGTCGTATCCAGGCAGAATTCTGTCTGTGCACCGGCGAAAATGAGCTGCTCGATCCCATGCTGCTTCAGCCATTCCAGCAGTTCGGTCTGGTAAAAAGAATCCCAGCTCGTTTTGCGGATCACTGTATCTTCAGGCTGGCGGGCTAACTGGCTGCAGATCTGCCATTCAGGCGTATCTACATAGAGTTCTTCTCCTGGCGTATAGCTGGTATGCTGAATGAATACAATCGGTACCTGGGCATGGCGTGCTCCTGCAATCCATTCATTAACCTGGGTGATCAGCTGTTCCCTGTTATACAGCGCATTCTCTTCTCCCATAAAAAAGATTTCCTGCATATCGATAATGATCAATGCCTGCTTCATACCAATTCATCCTCTCCGTATGTAATAAGCCATTATTATACCGAAAACCCGGTCATCCGGTGCAGTAAATTACAATATGACGTAGAACTTCACTGGCAATATAACAAGTACAGACTGTGCGATTGTAATGATTAGCGTTTTGGAGAGAGTTATGGAACAATATATGTATAACCTGCCTACAAGAGCAGAGAACATGAACGTAAAGGATGGAGACAAATGAACGAACAACGAATCGAAATCAGCAAAAATGTACTAACCGACTGTCTGGGTCTTCAGCCTGGCGAATCACTGGTTGTCGTAACCGATGACAGCCGCAAAGAACTGGCGGAATCCCTCTATGAAGCGGGTAAGCGTCTGGGCGCCGAATCGATGCTGATGGTCATGCAGGAGCGCAGCAAATCGGGTGAAGAACCACCGGCTTCTATCGCCATGGCCATGATGAACGCTTCGGTAGCTGTCTGTGTGACACGTTATTCCCTGACCCATACCTCAGCCCGCAAGCAGGCCGCCGCAGCCGGTGCACGCGTAGCGACCATGCCGGGCATTACGGAGGATATGTTCACCCACGGAGCAATAACTGCCGAATATTCCAAGGTCAAGGAATTGACGGAAAAAGTAACACAGATGCTAACCCGTGCTTCCAGCGTACGTATTGAAAAAGATGGCTACAGTCTGAATTTCTCTATTGATAGCAGAGAGGGAGTGCCGAGCACAGGCCTGTATCTGAATCCTGGGGAATCCGGTAATCTGCCTTCGGGTGAAGCGTATATTGCACCGCTGGAAGGTACAGCGGAAGGCCAAATTCTGGCAGACGGTTCGGTAGCTGGCCTCGGAGCATTGAACAGCCCGCTGCTGCTGACGGTAGCAGATGGCAGATTGATCGCTGCCGAAGGCGACAAAGGCGACGAACTGCTGCGTATGCTTGGAGATGACCAGGGACGTATGCTGGGCGAGTTCGGTATCGGTACAAATGACAAAGCACGCATTACAGGTATCGTGTTGGAAGATGAGAAAGTATACGGTACGATCCATGTTGCTTTTGGCAGCAATAATACATTTGGCGGTACTGTAGCGGCTGGCGTACATATTGATATCGTGGTAAAGCAGCCTGATGTATATCTGGATGATCAGCTAATTATGCGTGCCGGCGAACTGCTTGGTTAAATGGCAGGCACAACGTACGAATCTGCGATAACGGCGGTGAAATAAAATGAAGACAACAGGAGTTACACTGCGCGAGCTGCTGCAGATTCCGCTGCTGCAGCGTGCGCGCGTGATTAGTGGCGAACGGGGACTGGAGCGGTCCGTGCAATTTATCGATATTATGGAGACGCCCGATTTGGAAGAAGGAATACGAGAAGATGTGTTGCTTATGACAACAGTCTATTTTATCCGCGATGAGCCGAAGCGACTGTCGGACATGATTATAGCTCTGTCAAAGGGTGGTGCAGCCGCGCTTGCGATCAAGCCAGCGCATTTTCTCAAGGAAATACCAGACGAGGCGATACAGCTAAGTGAACAGTACGGCCTGCCGCTGATTGAGCTGCCCTCCAATATTCCGTATACCGAGATTACCCAGGCGGTTATAGAACGGGTACTGGATCGCCAGGCTTCTATCCTGCAGCGTTCGGACGAGGTATACCGCAAACTCACCATGATGGTACTGGAGAATATCGGTATTCAGGCAGTCAATGATCATGTATCCGAGCTGCTCAAGGCACCGGTGGCGGTTATTGACAATACCGGGGTGACTATTGTCTCCTCTCCGGCAGGTTGGGATTACAGACAGGCATCTTATCCACTCAGCTGGAATATCAATGTGGATCGGCGCAGTGTCGCCCGTCTGATCGTAGATAAAGAAAAGCTGGACGCGATGGAAGAGGTTGGTGTTGAGCAGTCCCGACTGGTGCTGGCGCTGGAGCTAATGCGCAACCGGATTATCGAGGATACAGAGAGTCGTTTGCGCGGCAACTTTATCGATGAACTGATGACGCCGCCGGTTCCACCACGGTCAGAAGTAGAGCAGCGCGGCCGTCAGCTGGGCATGAATCCGGCGCAGCAGTGGGAGATTGTCGTGATCGAGGGCCAGACTGCTCCCGAAGAGGAGTGGATGAACCATCTGCTGGCTATCGAGGCAGAGAAATATGGAGTTCGTCCTCATATCGAATTCCGCAGTAACCGTGCGATTTTGTTCCTGCCTACTCCGCCTGCCGAGCAGGAGCAGGCTGACGCTAACGGGGAGCAGGAGATTCCGTGGGGTGCGATTATCGCGGGCTGGCTGAATGATCGTGAAGGACGTCTGCACGGCTACCGGGCTGGTCTTGGGCGGCCGAAATGGCTATGGGATATTCACCATGGATACAGTGAGGCGCGTAGCGCGCTTACCATCTCGCGTCGTCTGAGCGGTGGTGGTTCGCTCACAGCCTATCAGGATGTGGAGATTTATCATCTGCTGCGCGGCTCGGTCGATGAACGTGGATTTGGTGAATTGTTCGATCGCAAGCTGGGACGGCTCAAGCAGTACGATGAAGAGCATCATAGTGAGCTGCTGCGCACGCTGTTCTTTTATCTGGACAGTCGCGGCAGTCTGATGGATACAGCGAGTCAGCTGTTTATTCACCGCAACTCGGTCAAATACCGGCTGGATCGCATACGCGAAATGACCGGTATAGACCTGAATGATCCGCACGAGCAGTTCATTATGCATATGTGCCTGATTTATTATTATCTAATGGAGCATCCTGAAGATTAGTAGATACAAGGAGGCTTTCTTATGCTGGACAGCTTGTTCAATCGCTTGGCAGCTCCCTATACTCATATACAGCGTACAGGATATGGATGTATCGGCAGTGCGGATGACTGTCATATGTTTGTCCAGGATGGTGCGGCAGGAGCCCGGTGGACCCAGAATTTGTCTATCGATCCGCAGACCATCGCTCTTCGGCTGATGCCGACATACAGGCAAATGCAGAAAGCGAAATTTCGTCTGCCTGTATCACTCGCAGCATACAGCCGTCTTGATTTCCTGCAGATACCGCTAGCCATGCTGACCCGGCTCCAACCCGGCGAGCTGCCGCAGAGCCTGCGCAAGCTGCAGATTATTAACACCGAAGATCCACTGCCGGATAGCAAAGTGAATTGGCAGGTGCTTGGTGAGACAGCGATCGATAGCCTGACGATCCATAATGATGGAGGCTCAGCAGACTGCTCTCATGTACTGGAAGGTATCGAAGATCTGCTGCCACGTCTTCGCTATCTTAGCTATGATCGACGCCGAAATGGTAATCTGGTCTCTGGCGCTCTGAATCTGGAGGTGCTGGTCGTGTCCAGCGCCGGTAATGGTGATTGGCTGCCGAATATTCCTGCCGGGCTCAAAGCTCTGGCATTGATCGGAGCAGACCGCGGCTGTAATCTTGGGCATTTGCATCATCTTCATGCACTGGAGACTTTGCTGCTAAACAGTATAAGAAGCCTGGATGTCGCTGCACTCGCCGATCTAACATCGCTTCGCGAGCTGGAAATCCTAAATTCAAGATCCTGGACCCATACAGAGCGGCTGGCCGAGCTGCCTCTGAGCAGACTGACCATCATAGACTGCGGCAAGCCATTAAAAGGCATGCAGCATCTGTTTGACGAGGCTCGTTACGAGACATTTGATATCCAGTTTTCCTGATCGAACTTTCCGATCTCGCACTGTTCCTTCCTGTATGCCCATACCAAAAAGCAATGCCTGTGCTCCCAAGCTGCGGCATTGCTTTTTGGTATGGGCAGGAGAGGATACCAATTATTTAACAAACCAGAGATATAGAGCTCCAAACCAAGTGTCCTTCTGCTGTGCGCAGGTACAGACGCTGCTACAAATATGCTGAAAACTGCTGAAAAAATTGCTGAATTTCAATTTTTAAGTAAAAAAACATTAACTAATTTACCTTTATCTCCGATAAGTTATGGATAAGCTGGTTATTTACCAGTAACTTATTGGCTTGTTCATAGGCATCTATTAGCGCATCTCCAAGAAGCAGAATACACTCACATTTATGAAAAGCCAGCGATCGTTTTTATAAAAGGACATGGTAATGTCCAAGGGGGAAACAGGGGTTTATGAAAAGATTGGGATTCAGGGAGAAAATGGTGATCTTTATCAGTCTGGTCATTATTATCGGCAGCGGATTGCTCGGCTATTATGCCGTGAAAAAAGCGGATAATCAGATCGTGGGAGCTGCGCAGAAAAAACTGCTCAGTGATCTGGATACCGGAATGCTGCTGATTGATGCCATGTATCCGGGTGAGTGGTCCGAGCGTGACGGCAAGCTGTACAAAGGCACGACTGTAATGAACGATAATTTTGACTGGCTGGATAACTTCGGCAAAAAAACCGGCGATACCGCTACCTTGTTCTTGCAGGATACACGTGTAGCGACCAATGTTATCAAGCCCGATGGCAGCCGCGCAGTCGGAACGAAAATCTCTGACAAAGTAGGCAATGTAGTACTCAAGCAAGGGCAGTCTTACACCGGCGAAGCCGAAGTTGTCGGACAGGTCAATCAGGCTGCCTATATACCGCTGCATAATGCAGCCGGCGATATTATCGGCATCTGGTATGTCGGTGTACCGAATGCGCCATACGAGCAGGCCAGTGATGAATTTAAACAGGGAATTATCCTGTTTATCGTCTTTGAAGTGATTGCAGCCATTATTATGATCTGGCTGTTGACCAAGCGTATGCTGCGTCCACTTGTTATGATTACACGTGCAGCCGAGCAGGTTGCCGGTGGTAGTCTGCAGGTGCAGCTACCGGAAGTACACAGCAAAGACGAGATTGGCAGACTGTCTCTTTCTATTCGTACGATGATGGATAATCTGTCTCATCTGATGCAGGATATTCGTCAGAATATGTATTCTTCCGCCAGTCAGATCAGCGCTTCGTCCGAGCAGTTCTCCCGCTCTCTGGAGGAGATGAGCAGCTCCTACAGCCAAGTGGTAATCAGCAACAAGGAAATGAACGAGAATGCGGAAGCCGGCAGCCGTGTGCTGCATGACTCGATAGAGACAATGAATACACTCACACAGCTTATCGATCGGGCTGCTATACGTGTAGACGGTGCGGTACAGGATTCACAGCATACACGTGAAACTGCCCAACTGGGCAAGGAGACGATGGCGCAGACGATTCGTGCACTGGACAGCTTTGCGGAGTCCTCCTTGGAAAATGCCCGTATCGTCGGTCAACTCGAAGAGTACTCCAAAGAAATCAAATCGATTGCCCATACCATTTCCGGTATCGCCGGCTCTACCAATCTGCTGGCACTGAACGCATCGATTGAAGCAGCGCGTGCAGGAGAAGCAGGCCGCGGATTTGCAGTAGTTGCCTCCGAAGTACGCAAGCTGGCTGAACAAGCCAGCGAAGGAGCCAGCTCGGTAGAAGAATTTACCGCCAAAATGGGTGAATCGCTCCAGCAGGCCGTTGATATGCTCCAGCATGGCAAAATGCATCTGGATACCGGACGCGAAGCAGCCCATTCTTCCGAAGAGGCACTGGAAGCGATCTGGCAGGCTGTCGGTACAACAGCTGCCAGTATACAGGAAGTATCTGTTATTGCCCGCCAGAAAGTTGAACATGCCCAGCAGGTAACCGGCATGATGAGCAAGCTGGAAAGTACAGTGGAACATACACTGTCTGCTTCCAGCCAGGTATTGACTATTTCCGAGACGGTAGCAAGTGAACTGGAGACACTGGCAGCCGGCTCGGAGGAGCTGGATGCCATGTCCACCCAACTGCAGTCTGCCGTATCCAAAGTATTATCCTAATCATGACAATGCCCGCTGAACCGGTGATCTTCTCACCGTGTCAGCGGGCATTTTTTATACGAAACGGTCTGCTCTATACATACAGGTACCAGATCTCGCATGTAACAGTCATTTTGGATCATCCGGAAAAGGAAGTTAAGAAGATGCGCACTCTTTCAATTCATGCTGCTTTTAAGCCAGTAGTCTGAAGGTCTTCCAGCCGTTGAACAGCCGTCCGGAGATCTTCATCACTGACAGCCGGTTGGATTCCAGCGTACATCCGAAGTGAGTGGCAGTTCGTGGCTGACCGCCTGAATAATCTCTTCGGGATTGGCCGAGACGAACAATCTGCTCAGGCAGGATTGACCGGTAAATCCTTCATTCATGCTGTGCCGGATCATCTGCAGCAGAGGGTCATAGTAGCCGCGGATATTGTACAGACCAAGCGGTTTATTGTGAATGCCGATCTGCGACCAGCATAATACTTCGAATAATTCCTCCAATGTACCAAGTCCGCCCGGCAGGGCGATAAAGGCATCTGCCTGCTCCTGCATCATGGCTTTGCGTTCATGCATGCTGCCTACCTGTATCATCTCTGTTAATCCCTGATGTACCCGCTCACCGTGAAGCAGTCCGCCCGGCATAATACCGGTTACTTCTCCGCCGGAAGCCAGCGCCGCATCGGCAACCGCACCCATCAGTCCCAGACGCGAGCCGCCGTAGATAAGACGATATCCGAGTCCGGCAATATGGGTACCCAGCTGTGCAGCAGACTGAAGATAATCGGGATGATGTCCTGTTGCTGATCCTGCAAATACACAGATCGACTTCATGCTGTTCACTCCTCACAAGGGAATAATTTACAGTATACCATAGTATATATAACCTTTATTTACACAGTTCATAATGAAATGAGGTTTTGTGCAAAAATAATTATAGCCGATGATCCCGGATATACGGCGTCATAGCTTGCTGGGCAAAGAGGGACATCCATCACAAAAATCCCCTGCCGGCATTAGTGCCGGACAGGGGATTTTTGTGTTCTTTACCCAAAGAATAACCTGTACCGCTAGAGCAATATACAAAGGCATTCTTCTGCAAAACGGAACATAGAGTTAGCCGTATTATTGAGGATTGTTTGTCCAGATACCGGCTGTTTTCAGTACAACACGAGAAGGTAGCTTGAGACCGGCGAGTACCAGCTCGGCTACATCTTCCGGCTGCAGCATACGGTCTTCGTCGCCAATCGGCAGACCGGCATTCACTGCCAGCGGTGTATTAACCGTACTTGGATTCAGTGCCGTTACACGAATATTGGACTTGCGTACTTCCTGCATCAGGGCTTCGGTCATGCCCAGCAGAGCGAACTTGGATGCGCAGTACGCTGAACCTGTCGCAAAGCCGCGCTCGCCGGCTGTCGAAGCGATATTGATAATATCTCCGCTTCCCTGCTCGATCATGGCAGGCAGCAGTTCGTGAGTCACATAATAAGCGCCCATCAGGTTAACACGAATAATCTGTTCCCACTGTTCTGGGTCCATTTCTGCCAGCTTGCCAAAGGAAGCCGTACCCGCATTGTTGATCAGAATGTCTGCATGACCGAGTGAAGCTGCGAGTCCCGATACAGCGGCGCGGGCTTCCTGAGAGTTGGATACATCAGCGGATGCCGTGAATACCTGCACACCGTGCTGCTCGGACAATGTGTTTTTCAGTTCGTCCAGATCGGCAGCAGTACGCGCGAGCAGACCCAGATTCACACCTTCGCGTGCCAGTGACTCGGCGATGGCTTTGCCGATTCCTTTACCCGCCCCAGTAATAATAGCTGTTTTGTTACGTAATTCCATGATGATCTAACCTCCATTTTCACGATAATATCCTACTGGAATAGTATACTACTAATGCTCCTCCGAAAAAAATGTTTCATGATATTCACAAAAGGGTAATCAAATTGGTTACATATTCCGACATATTCTTGTATAATAGTTCAATAATTTCATCGTTTTGAAATAAGAGCTAAATTTCAGGAAAGTGTAGGGATGCCTGTGGACCAGCGTTACATCAAAACAACCATTCAGACTCTTCTTCTTCGCGCTAACAGTGATGTACGGGTTCGCACCAGAAAAAAATTTCCGGGTCCCCGTTCCATTGGCGGCAAGTTCGGAATGAACAGCCGCATGATCACCTTGTATATTCATGAGATTGAAGAACAGTGCTTTAATATGTTCGGTTCCCTTAGTCATGTGAATGATTATTTTGCGATTATTATGGCTCACGAACTGGGTCACGCCCAAGATCCAATGCTCGAACAGCTGGCAGACGATCTCGATGACTGTACGGACTCGCTGCTGCGCGCACGAATTGCACTGCGGATTGAGGAAAATGCATGGGAATTCGCTCGCGCCCTTATTCCGGAAGTGAACAGCTTTGTATTCGAACAGATTGTAGACCGTTCGCTGGAAGGCTATCATAATGCGATCAGCCGTGCGATGTCGCAGGGTACCGGTCTTGAAGTGATCGCCTGATGCATCACCCAGTCTATTTCTTTGAAGAAGCCGGCAGGACTATCCTACCTTATACGGAGTACAGAACCATGAAGATGATCCATTAGAAAACAGATTGCCTCGGAGACGATAAGGCAGTCTGTTTTTTGTTTTGGCGATATAAGTAAACGGACTCATGGATTCGCACTTGGTGAACGATACTGAATAGAGTATGGTAAAGATACGAATAATGATGTGAAAATTATACAGATAATAGATCCATACAAGCAGACGAGAGGAGCATGAACACTATGGCAAACTATATCGGCTGGATTCGTTCACAAGTAGGCCAGGAGCATATCATTACTAATTTCGCCGGAGCGATTATTACCAATGACAAAGGCGAGATTCTACTGCAAAAGCGCCGGGATAACGGACAATGGGGATTTCCCGGCGGAGCGATGGAGCTGGGCGAATCGGCAGAGGATACGGTAAAACGCGAAGTCATGGAGGAGACCGGACATACGATCGAGATCCATTATCTTCAGGGAGTATACACCAAGTACGATTATACGTATCCGAATGGAGACCGGTCGCAGACGATGCTGGTTGCTTTTGTATGCCGGATTACCGGCGGAGAGCGGCTGCAGGAGAATGAAGAGACTCGTGAGCTGCGCTTTTTTGCACCGGAATCGGCACCGCCGCTGTTTAACCGGCAGAACGTGGATATGCTGGCGGATTTCCGTGAGGGGCGCAAAGGGGTCTATCGTTAACTCCTGTTACCGGAGTTACTGTAAAGTGAAATCGACCTGCTTGAGGATACGATTATCTTTCTCAAAACAGACGGAGTAGTCTCCTTTTGCCCAGCTGCCGTTATGAAGAGGGACCTCCTCTGCAGCTGTATCGCCGCTTTCTTTCAGGGATTGTTCCTGTATGATGTGGTGGGTTGCTTTGGCCATAACATAGATTCTGGATACGGCAGCGGGTACTTTCTTGTCATCATCCGGATAGATAATAACTGCCCATAGCTGTTTGTTATTGTGATAAATAGACTGTTGATCCAGAATGCCAGGCTGCTCGAAATTACGCTCTTGCCCGACTTGCAGATCGTAGGCAGGTGTGTCTGTAAGATGGTACAGGTATGTAATGGTAGCAGATAATAGAACTCCGACGCAGATAAATACAGCGGCGAATTTTAATTTATTACTCAACAGAGAACCTCCCAACTAGATATGTAAACTCATTATCCAACAAGCAGAAAAAGGATATAGACGTAGCGTATCCCAGTAGTAATATTAACAATATGTATAAGAGAATAATTCCAAGTCATGATACAGGCAACAATGATTCAGGCTACGCAATAAAAGGACATTTCCAGTATACCGGAATGTCCTTTTATTGTTACGTTCTTTTCTATAGATGCGATTTTATCGAACCCATGAGCAGACTTGATCATTCGATATCTGTATACACTAATGTAATGGAGAAGGGCGGTATACTTTATTCGGATGCATCTGCTCCGAAGAGATCATTATGCCTGACTCGCTGTAATCGCCTGCTCCAGATCCTGGATCAGATCGCGAATGTTCTCTGTACCGACCGAAAGACGGATCAGCTCGGGATTTACGCCTGCTGCGAGCTGCTGTTCTTCATTCAGCTGCTGATGCGTTGTACTCGCAGGGTGGATAATGAGTGACTTGGAATCGCCCACATTCGCCAGATGGGAGAACAGCTTTACATTACCGATCAGCTTCTGTCCGGCTGCTGCACCACCGCGGATACCGAAGGTCAGAATCGCGCCTTTGCCGCGGGTGAGATACTTGTCTGCCAGCTTATAAGACGCATGACTGCTCAGACCGGGATAACTGACCCATTCCACATCAGGATGCTGTTCCAGGTATTCGGCGACCTGCTGGGCATTCTCGCTGTGACGTTCCATCCGCAGATGCAGCGTCTCCAGCCCCTGCAGCAGCAGCCACGCATTAAATGGGGAGATTGGTGCGCCCAGATCGCGCATCAGCTGCACACGGGCTTTGGTAATATAGGCAAGCGGACCGAGTGCATCGCTGTATACCAGTCCATGATAGCTCGGGTCGGGCTGGGTCAGGCCAGGGAACTTGTCATTCGCTGTCCAGTCGAACTTGCCGCCGTCGACGATTACACCACCGATCGATGTACCATGACCACCGATAAATTTGGTGGCGGAGTGTACGACTACATCTGCACCATGTTCAATCGGACGCAGCAAATACGGACTCGGGAATGTGTTATCCACGATCAGCGGAATTCCGTGCTCATGCGCAATCGCAGCGACCGCTTCGATATCCAGCACATTGCCGAGCGGATTGCCGACTGTCTCGGCATAAAGTGCTTTGGTACGCTCGTTGATCGCAGCGCGGAAGTTCTCCGGATCATCGGAATTCACGAATTGTACTTCAATGCCCAGCTTGGGAAGTGTATTGGCAAACAGATTATATGTACCGCCATACAGACTGGCTGCCGAGACGATATGGTCACCCGCTCCGGCAATATTCAGAATAGAAAAGGTAATCGCTGCCTGCCCCGATGCTGTCGCCAGTGCGCCGACTCCACCTTCCAGCGCAGCAATGCGCTTTTCGAATACATCGGTGGTCGGGTTCATGAGGCGAGTGTAGATATTACCGAATTCCTTGAGTGCGAACAGATTGGCGGCATGTTCGCTATCGCGGAATCCATACGAGGAGGTCTGGTACAGCGGTACCGCACGAGAGAAGGTAGTCGGATCAATCTCCTGTCCGGCATGAATCGCAAGCGTTTCCAATAGATAAGGGTTAGGTTCAGTCATGGTCAGTCTCCTTTGAACAAGATGAGATTGCGGTATAGCGGTCGTTCAATCCATCGTTAGACAAGTAATACCATGGTGTGTGAGAAATTGATTTGTATTATTCTCGCACGGGGCTGTTCAATATTCAAGCAGCAAATTACATTTCGGAAATATTCTATACTCTATAGAAAAAATGAATACCAAAAACAGCCGCAGCGATGTAGGGCTGCGGCTGTAAAGCAGAATCTATTATTCCTTTTTGGCAGGCTTGGCGTATTGTGCGTAGGCTTCCTGCAGAATAGGATAGCTTTTCTTCGGACGTTCGTGGGAGACCGGTTCGTTCCATGGTTCCCACGTATAGCTGCCAAACGCCGGTGCATTGACCGCTGCCTGGCTGTTTTTCGGTACAAGTACAGGAGAAGCTTTGACACCATCGGTTTTTTGCGGTGCTACACCTTTGGCTTGATATGGATTTTCCCAGACTGTCAGGGAACTTGGGTCCATAAATCCAAGCAGCATCCATGGAATCGCGAACTCGATCACATTATCCTTGGCATAAAAGTCCGACAGATTATTGAACTCCGGACTGTTCGGATCGTTGATACCATGATGCAGCTTGCCGACTTCCAGCTCTTCAAATGGCATAGTGACCTTGGTCTGCGGCAAATAAAGTTCCCGGTTCAATGCCAGCTTCCATGGAAGGAAGTAACCTGCTGATCCATTCGCATATTTGGAATCATACGGAATCTCTTTGCGGGAAGCGCCATACAGATACGTATGCTGGTCGTAGCCGCTGTTAATGTAGATATGACCGTCTTTGTCTGTATTGCCCTGAATACTGACCAGAAACTCAATCGGCTGGTTAAAAGTAACACCAGGCGCTTTGTCCGACTTGAGGCTGCCTTCACCATTGGTATCAAAGCCGATATACAAATTATTTTGGCTGAAATCCCAGTTTCCGTTTTTCTTTTCCAGTTTGACGTACAGATTGGCGGCATCATGTGTCATCTGCATCGTCATATCCGGATAGTCCTGGGTAATCGCAGTCTGATTCTTGGCCCAATCTTCTGTCTTGCCATCCAGATGAATCATATCGTCCACACTGGCTTCCGGCTCGACAGCGATCACGCCAAAGTGCTCTTCATTGGTCAGCCGGTTGCGCCACATTGCTCGGCGGTCTGCCGGCTCCAGGTCAATCGTATTCCAGGTGAACTTGAACCATTCATCCTGCCATTCGAACAGCAGGGCGCCATCAAGGCCTTCATCGTAAATATCCTTGACCAGTCCGGCATCGAGCTTGCCCTGCTCCTCTTCGGTATGCATCCCTTGATTGCGTCCAAGGGGTCCGTAGTGAGCCATTCCGCGTGAACTTGGCATACCGAACTCGGCAACTACCAGCGGAATGCCCTTATGGTGTTCACGCATAGCATGCAGATAACCGGCATAAGGATTTATGGTACCATCCGCTTTTTTATACTTTTTGTATTCCGGTTGCTGACGCAGCAGATCCGGGTAGTACGGATAGATATGATAGGAAGAGAAATAGCCGGCTTGCCATGAACTGGCTACAGGCTGGATATTCATCGGATCGACCGATACCAGATCTTCCTGTTCCAGCGGTTCATTCGGATGCTTGAGCGGATCGGTAGTCACCCAGTTGGTAAAAGACATCGGGTGCTGCCATCCGTATTTCATATCGGCTTCTGCAGCTACATCGAGCATGCTGGCGACCCAGCTCTCAAAAGCCGTAGCATCCGCATCTGCGCTGAAATATTTGCCTTTATAAGGTGGCTGATTCGGATGTGCCTTATCTGTTACATCCACTGCATAAGGAAACCACTCGGTTCCTACCACCCAGCCTAGCAAATACGGAGATACATCCGCTGTATACTGTCCATGCGCATGTCCGGGAGTCTCGTCAATCGTGATCTGTCCGTGAATCGCTCCGACTGCTTCCTGAATCTCCTTGGTAAAGGATTGGGTAATCTCCGGCGTATAGGCATCGCGGCCTCTGGAATCTTCGCCGATCAGCTCTTCCTCTGGCGACCATACCCCTTGCATCAGATACAGCGGCTCTTTTTGCGTCTCGTTGTACTCTTTGAGCGCTTCATAGAAAAAAGGAGGCAGGATCGTATAAATCCGCAGTACCCGGATATTCATCGCTTTCATTTGCGGGAACCAGCGTAAATAATCTTCCTTGGTTGGACTCAGCTCTCCGGGATAATGACCCGGTGTAGTTGCCCCCAGGTTAATCCCTGCCCAGAAAGAAGGCTGCCACGTACTGCCATCATAGACAGCCAGCTGCTCACCGACGACGGTGGAGGTACGCTTGATCCCATCCTTGTCGACAACAGGTACAGTATAGGAGCCGCCTTTGTCGGTGGGCGTATTATTGGCAGCAGGAGCACCTGCCGGACTTCCGCGCAGCAGCCAGAAGGAGAAAGCGGCGATAACGATAACCGCCGCTACAACAGTGACGATCAATGGACGATTTAGACGTTGATGTGATTTTTTTCGGGATCGCATATTGTCATCCTTTACTTCATAATGAGTTGCCTGTATTCATACAGTACCACAAAGGAACCATAATATATCATTAAAACCATTACCTTACATAAAAGTGTGTTTTATTGACCGTAAATCTGACAATTTTATTCAAATTAAGGCCAAACTGTTGTCACTACAATTATAGAGGGTAAGTGCAACAGAGGAGGCGATACATCATGCGCAAACATCGTATTCACCGTTCCATAAAAGCACCGGTCAAAAGTCGCCGGATGCGGATACACAAGCCGGATTCTTACAAGCTGGCTGTTGAATTCAAAAAACGCCGTCTGGTTGCCGAGAACCGCTATGAGCTGATCAGTCTGCTGAATGATATGATTACGACGATTTGTTTTCTGGTGGGCAGTTATTTTTTCTTTACGAGTCAGACCAAAACAGGGACAATCATGTTTGTTATCGGTAATGCCAACACATTATTTAGAGCCATTCTCTCACTGGTACGCAAAATTCATGTGGAATGGATGACTGAACAGGGCCAGACTGCCGAGAAATAGCAGCTTTACCGCATTTCGGCATATATGTTTCAATAAATATGTATATATAAAAACCCCGGCTGCAGCAGCCAGGGTTCATTTTTTATGTGCAGATTGCATTGGTTGATAGGAGAAGTCAGGACTTAATCTGCTTCAGCGGCTCGGTTGGCGGGCCTTCCAGTACTTCACCGGTGTAGCTGAATCGTCCGCCATGACAAGGACAATCCCAGGAACGTTCGGCTTCATTCCAGCCGACTTCACAGCCCATATGGGTACATGTCGTATCCACCACATGCAGCTTGCCTTCCGGGTCCCGGTACGCTCCGGTGCGTTTGCCATGATGCCAGATAACGGCGCCTTGATCCGGCTCCAGATCATCCGCTTTGCGCCGGTTGAAATCAAGCTTGCCGGTGACCAGTTCCTTGGCGACCGTTGCATTATGACTAACCGCAGTTTTGATCCGTTCCAGCAGCGGCATTTTGCGGGAAGGAGAGAACAGATCGGTGTACCGATTTTCCCGGCCCATGATCATATCGGTCATCATGATTGCTGCCAGTGTACCGGATGTCATTCCCCATTTGGCATAAGCGGTACCAACCAGAATATTGGGCTTGTCGCTGGTCACATAGCCAATACAGGGCATCAGGTCCAGCGAATACAGATCCTGCGCCGACCAGCGATATGGAATATCCTTGATCCCCAGCAGCATACCGGAGAAGGTCTCCAGATCGGCGTAATGCATCGTTGTCTCTTCTTCCTGACCGGTACGGTGTCCTTTGCCGCCGACAATCACGTACTGCTGTCCATCAAAGGTAGCCGAGCGCAGGGAGTGCTTGGGCTCGTCGGCACTGAGATACATGCCACCCTCGAATGGAGTCTCCGCACGAATCGCCAATGTGTACGACCGCTCGGGCTGCAGGCGGGCAAAGTAAAACCCGTTCTGATCGGTCACCGGATAATGCGAACCGGATACGACCTTGTCACAGGTTACGCCAAACTCCTGATCCTGGATCAGCAGCCGTGGACGATCGCCGTCTTCTACTTCCTCGATCATCGTATTCTCATATACCTGTCCACCCATTACCCGGAATTCCATCAGCAGGAATTTCAGATATTGCACCGGATGGAAGCGAGCCTGTCCGGGCAGGGCTATAGCGCCTTTGACACGCAGCGGGATTGGCAGGGACTCTACCCATTCGCCGGGAATTCCCAGTTCACGATACGCTTCCATTTCCTTTTCCAGATTCTTGAACTCGTCATCATCCGATTCCACATAGACATAGGCAGTCTCTTCCTGCCAATCACAGTCGATCTGGTTATCTTCTACAAGCTTCTGCATAAATCGCTTGGCTTCTTCGGCAGCTTCATAGTAGAGAATTGCGCTCTGGTCATCTGTATGCTTGCGCAAATGATCGTAGATCAGCCCGTGCTGGGATGTTACTTTGGCGGTGGTATAACCAGTTGTGCCGTCCAGCACTTTGCCGGCATCGAACAGGGCAACCTGTTTGCCTTCCTTGGCCAGCAGGTAGGCGGCAGTGATTCCGGTAATGCCGGCACCTACTACAGCAATCTCTACATCCAGTTCTTCACGCAGCGGGGGGAAAGAAGGCAGCTCTGTGGTGGCACGCCAAAAAGAGTGGGATTGATCCGGCAGTTCCGTTTCGGCAGCTTTGCGGGTGATATCCTTGTTCGTATCGTCTTTCATAAAGTCCCTCCTGTCAGATCGTAAGTTATAGGGTAACCAAACATACCCTTTCATTACCACTGGCAGCAGGGCGCTAATCGAAGAGATCAAAGAGAGGAATTATCGGCGCAGCTCTGCTAGCGTCTCTTCCCAGCGGGAGATTACATCATCCGGCTGAAGCAGACGAATCGTAATACCCGATGTCAGCTCTGCATATTTGGCGGTATCTTCCCGTACATGCTCCACAACAGCCTCGAAGCGTGCCCGTGGATAGACAGCATCTGTCAGCTCCGGCAGAGGAGTGCAGGAGAGTCGAAGTGCATAGGATACACCTTCCCAGACAAAAGTAAGCATTCCCTTGCCGCTGCGCAGTAGATTGCCTGTCGTCGTTGTTCCCTGCCAGAGCGCGAGTCGTACATGCTGTTCATCCAGCATTAGTACTTCGCCTGCACTCACCATCGCCTGATGGGGATAACCGTCTTCTCCGATAGTTAACAGTGGCATTGCCAGATGCTGCTTGCTGTGCAGTTCCTGTCCATTCAGCAGCTGCATCAAAGAGGGTGTAAGTGTAGTATGTTCCATTGTTATTCACTCCATTTCCAGTCTTGTGATCGTATATGCACAGATATATAGCATAGTCTGTCTGTGATCCCGCCGATATGGCATTTTGCATAGAGGCAGGAGAAGCAGTTAAAATCATAATACCCATATATATCATATCACTGATGTATTGTATGGATGATGAATAGGCAGGAGGAATGATATGCTGATATTTGATATTCGATTCTGGATCGGTGGATTGATCCTGATTGCTTCGGTGCTCTTTATTCTGCGCCGTATATATCGCAAGGACGGGATGTATCTGCTGATTGCAGGCATTTTCGGGATATATATGCTGAATGTGATCCGCTATACCTTTTTCCCGTTTCCGGTAGACCCACAGCTGCTGACACTGATGCGCATGGCTGGTAGCGAACCGGGCATGGTGCGATTCAACTGGATTCCTTTTCATTCCCAGTTTTACGATTCCATTCTGGATGACAAATCCAATTATCTCAATATTCTGATGACGGTTCCGTATGGACTGATGGTGCCATTCCTGATTCCTGTTCGGGAGAACCGAGCGAGAATGGTCTGGCTGGGATTGGGGATCGGACTGGTGATTGAGACGTTGCAGGGGATACTGAATCTGCTGCTTGGTTACACGTATCGCACTGTAGATATCAACGATATTATTTTCAACTTTACCGGAGCGATGCTGGGCTGGGGACTATTGAATCTGCTGCTGCGTACATCCCTTGGCCAGAAAAAGCTTGCCATCTGGTTGCCAGGTGTGTTAAAAAGTAAATAATCACAGCGAATCAGTGAATCCACCGCTCCCGGGAAGGAGCATGGATCATTCCTGGTCCGCTATAACCAAGGAGGTGAGGCAGGATGTTAACTTTCCCATTATTTATTACGCTGGAGCGCAGACCGCTGGGCAGCTGTAGTATTGTACATTCATTTCGTGAAGACGGGAGAAGTCTGTCCAAAAATGAATACTCGTACAATGGCGAAATGCCGCTCCTGCCTTCAGCCTCGGTCGGACATGTAGCATGATGACCAGCAGCCTGTGAGGAGTGTCTGTAATAGAGCATAAAGCTCTCTGCAGATAATTCTCTACAGCATGCTTGTTTCATGCGATCTACATCTCTGTGATCCGTATCGGCGCATGAAGCGTCTGTATCCAGAGATTCCCTTTAATCCGGGATTATCTTTTAACGTACAGCCGCAGGGACGTTTCCCTGCGGTTTTTTTGTATGTTCATATATCGGATGGATACATGAACATACGGGAATCCGGCAATCCCGCCGGGCTGACAGGCAGCAGCGCATTTCTCCTTCAAAAATACACACAGCTGCAGAAGCGAACAGATGGGTGAACAGAATAACAGGTATATCAAACAAACAGCCTATTATTCGTAAATATGCGTACGAAACAGGATTTTACCTCTTCCAATAGAGGAGAGCCATCATTACAATTCCGCTGATCGCTGATCGCTGATCGCTGATCGCTGATCGCTGTCATGAGTCTAATCCAGTTACCACTGGCGAATGATGTAGTTCCTGTTCGTACCGTTCATCCTGATCTTCTATGCAGCCTATAGAGGAGAATATACAATATGTCGATTATGATTGCCTGTCAGCAGGTTGAGCAATATTACGGGGCCCAGCAGGTCCTGTCCAGCGTTACCCTCGAAATTCACAGCGGCCGCAAAACCGGCCTGATCGGCCTCAATGGTGCAGGCAAAACAACCCTGTTCCGGATGCTGTCCGGCCAGGAACGTCCATATCAGGGCAGTATGCACATCCAGAAAGGCGCTCGTGTAGGATATCTGGCGCAGGTTCCTGCCTACGAAGAAAATACAACGATTCTGGATGTACTGCGCGGCAGCTTCCAGGAACTGATCGCTCTGCAGCAGCGGATGGAAGAGTTAACTGTACAAATGGCAGACAGTAGCCTATCGGAAGATCATATGCAAAAAGTACTCCGTCAATATGGCGAAGCACTGGATCAATTTGAAGAAGCAGGCGGCTATGCCATGTCTGCCCGGATCGATGCCGTTACCAATGGCCTCGGTATCGGAACGGATCGTTACGACCGTCTGTTCAACGGACTGTCCGGCGGAGAGAAGACCAAGGTCTGCCTGGCTGCGCTTCTGCTCACCGACCCGGATATCTTGCTGCTGGATGAGCCAACCAACCACCTGGATATGGAAGCCGTGGTCTGGTTGGAGCAATTCATTACCGGATCACCTGCGACCGTCATCGTCATCTCGCATGATCGCTATTTCCTCGACCGGGTGGTGCAGGAAATTATTGAACTGGAAGATGGCGAAGCAGTTACCTACCCGATGAACTACTCGGCCTATCGGGAAGAAAAGCAGCGCCGACTTGTTCGCCAATTTGAAGACTATCAGGAACAGCAAAAAGAGATTAAACGCATCCAGGAATCGATTAAGCGCCTGATCGAATGGGGCAACCGCTCCAATCCGCCCAACCCTGGATTCCACCGAAAAGCTGCTTCTATGCAAAAAGCACTGGATCGGATGCAAAAGGTCAAACGCCCGGTCATGGACCGCGCCCAGATGGATCTGGACTGGCGTCAACGCGACCGCTCTGGTAACCGGGTACTCGTGCTGGATCAGGTATGGAAAGGCTATGGCGATAAGATTCTGCTGCAGGAAGCGTCCGCGCTGCTGCGTTATGGCGAACATGCTGCGATTATCGGTGGTAATGGAGCAGGCAAAACAACCCTGCTGCGCATGGTGCTCGGACAAGAAGATCCGGATGCCGGTAGCCTAACGCTTGGCTCCCGTACCGATGTCGGTTACCTGGCTCAGGAGGCTGCTCCGCCGGATCGTGGCGAGACGGTATTGGAATGGTTTAAGCTGGAAGCTCGGATGGAAGAAGGCCAGGCAAGGGGTCAGCTGGCGAAGTTCCTGTTCTATGGAGCAGATGTATTCAAGAAGGTATCTGGACTGTCCGGTGGTGAATGGAGCCGCCTGCGTCTGGCGATACTGATGCACCAACGTCCGAATCTGCTGATTCTGGATGAACCAACAAACCATTTGGATATTTCCTCAAGGGAAGCATTGGAAGAAGCGTTGGAGGAGTTTCCAGGGACGATATTAACGGTTTCGCATGATCGGTATTTTATTAACCGGATTGCGGGCCAGATCTGGAGTCTGGAGGATGGGGAAATTAGAGTGACATTGGGGAATTATGAGGATTATGTAGCCAAGGAACATTTATAAAAATTTAGTGTGAAAAATGGAATTCAGGAAAAAAAGAATATTCTCTTTTTCTGAATTCCATTTTTGATTTATATTTTATTTGATTTATTATGCGCCCATGCCATTGATTAAAGTATCATATAAAGTTTGAAACTGCTCATTAGAACTTATAAGTATTAGCAAAAACATGCTAGAGGACATCAACAGAGACAACAGATGTTTTTTCATAATTATATATCTCCTTTATAATGGAATTGTAAAGCAACAATTCTTCTTCACTTGCAAACTCGCGATATTTTTCGAAAAGTAACATTCTTTCTAACATCTTATTTTTATTGAAGATATCACTAGATAGTTTTAAGCTTTTGAGCAAATAATTTATACCCTTATCATACACTTGAGAGTTAAATTTATAAATAGAAAAATAGTAATAGAAATCAATATAATGACTTGTGGATATTGCAGGTGGATAGTAATTTTTATCTGCTGACACAGAATTTAGTAACTTCTCTACTAGATCATCAATTTTAAAGCCAAACTTGTTAGCAGATTGTGTAATAATACATAAACTAGGTAAAATTTCGTTAGGATTTTTAATCAAGAAATCAACGTAGTCAAGAAGAGAAGTAATATCACCAGATAATAGATTTAAGTTGTGCATATTGGCTATAGAGAATAGCCCAAATTTATCAACTTCTTGTCTACCAATATCATCAAGTTCGTCAAACCAGCTTAAATCCATATACTCTTTCACATACTGTTTGGCTTCTTCGTATTTTCCCATACATTCCAATGCTATTGATTTTATAACATAACTTTGTCCATAGTATACTACGAGCCGTCTTTCGGTATTTAATGGCTCATAATATCCTTTTTCTTTGAAAAAGCGTTGTCTTTCATTGTAGATGGCTTTACTTATACTATTCAATTCATCGCCATATCGTTCTAAATAATACCAACTTTCTAAGTTGTAATAAACATTTGCAAGTGCTAGAAGTCCATCAAGCATAAAATTTTCTGGGAGTCTATCTCTATATGCTTCAAAACGTACAGCAGCTCTCAAATTTTGCTCAGTATTTTCCCCAATAGAAGCTCTAAACACGCGATAATGAGCAATCGCCAATCTTTCCGAATGCTGATGTTTTTCATTCTCGATAACGCATTCATAAAAAGGTAAAGCCTCTTTCACTTTTCCTTCTTCATACAATTCCTCAGCCAAACCAAATACAGAAACCGTATTCGATAAATCCTCCATCAAGCGATCGAGTACCGCCTTAATGCAGTCATATCTTCCAATCTCTGTACACCTTAACAAAAATGCTTTAATCCGCCGCCAGTCGGCCTTTTCATTGATAAAGCATTCATCCACATAATACTCATACATCCAGCCTTCAGGGTGGCCCAGTGCTTCGGCCATTAGATCCAGTTGGCGGATGGAAATCGATTTGGGCGGATTACCATTCAAAATACCGCTGATAATACCACGGTTAATTCCAGCCAGTTTACCAAAGCTGCTAAGTGAATGTCCTTTTTGTCGAATACCTTTTTCAATCTCAAGTCGTATGGTTGTGGTGTTGGTAATCATAACCGAACACACCCCTTTATTCCGAAAGTTTCCCGTTTGTTGCGCCCCAGTAAACCCATGATCTTCAAATTTATTACATTATATATTACGGTTTGAACTGCGGTCAATTACTTTTAATGGATTGATCCAAATTTAGGTATCATAAATGAAAAGCTGTTTTATCACGGAGGATAGACAGCTAGCAACAAATTGGCTATTTGATTTCCATTTTAGGAATCGTACGCACCTTGTGAAGTAGTGCAAGACAATCGACGATTCTGGAGTTGTTAAAGTTCTGAATAGTTGTTTCGAGTGCTGATAAAATAACATCCAACTGCTCCAGTGATTTATTGCGATTTAGATGATACAGAGCCAGCTGGTAGTAAATATGAACATGACGATTCAGATCAGCCTGTGCGGTATACGACTTTCTGATATTAATGCTTTCGAGCATATCTATAGGGTAAATAATGTGAGTATACCTGGAAAGTATATAGTCGATATCCCAATGATGTATATTGCTCGCCTTTAACAGGATGAATAGGCTGGGGAGAATCTCAAGAGGGTGCTGTTCCATAAGTTCCAGATAATGAGGCAGAATGTCTCGATTTCCTTGTAATAGTTCAAGATTATATTCGTTAAACTTGGCATAGAAATTGAATTTACGAACTTCTGTTTTACCTAATTCGTCCAAGCCATGGAACCAGCTGAGATCTCTAAATGGCTCCAAGTATTCTCTCGCTTCCTCGTATTTCCCTTCGAGTTCAAGAGCACAAAAGCGAAGTAAATAACTTTGTCCGTAATAGACAACTAGAGGGCGGAGCAGGGAGGATAGAAGAGGGCTTGTTGGGTTAGGAGTACTGGAATATAGCTGATCATATACAGACGAAGATAGCTGATGTAATTCAACCGCATGTTTTTTGACACGATTCCAATCCTGCAATATATACGAATGGAAAGCAAGCTTCAGCAATGCATCCAGTTTGAGATGAATAGGCAGCTTTTGATAAAAAGGTTCAAAATTAATAGCTGCTCGATAGTTCTTTTCCAAATCGAGTCCAATCTCCATAATGAAAATGCGGTAATGGCTGATGGCCAACTTCTCGGAATGATGATCTTTTTCATGCCGGATAATGGTCTCATACAAGTCACGAACAGCTGTATAATCGGGCTCCTCATGCGCCATTTCCTCAGCCAGCTCAAATATATGATTGAGCTGACCTGGGATCAGAGCCAAACGCTGTAATATGCAATGAATATTATCGATTCTGTTCAGCTGTATACAGCGAATCAGAAATGGCTTTAGTTTACGCCAGTTTATTTTAGCTTTGGTTAAAAAGTATTCTTTCAGAAATTCATCGTATAACCAACCTGGAGGCTTTTTCAATGCGATAGTCATTTGATCCAACTGCTGAATCGACATAGACTTTGGTGAATATTCGTTCAGAGTAGCACTTAACACGCCTCTATTTACACCAGATACTTTACTGAAATGGTTGATGGAGGAAAATCCCTGATGTCGTATTTCTTTCTCAATAATATGAATGAAATGTTGAGTCTTCTGCATGATGATCATCTCCAAAACACGGTTTCATATATAGTTATCATATTTATTAATATGCCTGAGACTTAAAGCTATCGTGATTCATTTCCCTCATTTTTTTTAGTAGAGTGTGGCTGTTTAATACATGCTCATAACTATAGTTTTGAACGACATACTCTAATATATCCAGAATAGACTCCAAATTCTTGTTATACAATTTTTGATTAAAGTGATATAAAGCAAGTTCGTAATACAGATCGATATAGCGGCTGACCCCTATAGATAGATCTTTATAGTTATGATCCACAGATTCAAAACTCGCTATTAAATTGATCGAATCGAATGAATAGATATGTTCGTGATAAGTCTCCAGAATGTCATCTACGTTAAATCCATGCATATTGGCTGCATGCAATATCACATTTACACTAGCCAAAACTTCACCATTATGTTTTATTAAAAGTTCTTTGTATTCACGTAATACATCGTAGTTACCTTGTAATAGTTCCACGTTCAGACAGTTGAGATCAGCATACATTGTAAACTTTTCGACTTCATTACGGCCTTCCTCATCCAGCCCCTCGAACCAACTTAAATCCGAAAATTTGCAGAGATAATTATTTGCTTCCTGATAATTCTGAGTGATTTCAGCAACCGCAAACTTTATTAGATAACTTTGACCATAGTAAACAACTAGAGGTCGACTTGTTTTTACTCTGGTAAGTTGGTGAGTTGCTGATTGTTGTTGATACTCGCGAGCGTATATAGAGTGACTAAGTTCCATTAATTTATCCCCACAGTAAGACATAGCTTCCCAATCTTTAACTGTAAAATAAACATTGGCCAGCTTAAGGAGAGCATCCAGCATTAGATGCTCAGGTAAGTTCGCACAATAAGGCTTGAATACCAGCGCAGCTTTGAAACTCTGACCGATCATTTCTCCAGCAGCAGCCTGGAAGATACGATACTGGCTAACTGCTAATTGCTCTGACTGATAATTACGCTCATATTGAATAATGCTTTTATAGAGAGGAAGGGCAGCTTGAAGCTGCCTTTCAGCTGTTAACTGCTCTGCTAATTCGAAAATCTGGGAAAGATAAGATGCATCCTCCAGTATCCAATTCATGATTTGATCTATGAATTCAATCTGATTTAGTTGTATACAACGAAGGAGAAGGGGACGCACTCTTCTCCAATTCACTTTGATATTCTGCAAACAAGATTCTTCAATAAATTGTTCGTAAAGCCACCCTTCAGGTTTGCCCAGTGTTTCTCCCATACGATCGAGTTGATTCACTGAGATGGGCCGAGGTGGGTTACTATTTAGAGTAGCGCTCAACACGCCTCTATTAATTCCAGATGCTTTGCTGAAAGAATTAATGGTGTAGTGTTGTGAACGCATTTCTTTTGTCAGGATTTCACGAACGGTTAGGATACGTTTCACTGATGATCACCCCTTTTCTTGAAGAAAAAAGCTTATATAATCATAGAATTCGGAGTATACAATAATATGCTGATTACTCAATAACTTAGTACCTGAAGATTTTACCTCAATCCTGTGCTGAATCACTAAAGTATAGATATAGAGCCATACCTTATATTTATTTTTCCAAAGATCCGGTCAATTGACGTAGCTTTTTGAAAAGATGAAGGCAGTCCATAATGCGTCCGCGATTGTACCGTTCAATTGTAGATTCAAGCGTATAAAGGATTTTTTCCAGACGTTCGTCATATATATTACGATCGCAGTGATAAATAGCCAGTTGATAATAGAGATTTATATACCGGTTAATACCTATAGTCACATCCTGATAATTATATCTGGCTTTGCTTCCGGCTATGAGATAATCCAGAATATCGGCAGGATAAATAATATCTTCGTAGCGACTAAGCAGTTGATCAATATTGTATCCATATTTGTTAGCTGCTTCTAGAATGATTAGCGTAGAAGGCAAAACTTCCTGTGGATGTTGTTCCAGAATCTGCAGGTATCTGTCGAGCCCCTGTTCCTTGCCGGTCAGCAGTTCCAGATTCATAGTATGAATTATGGAGTAGAATTGAAAACGGTCAATATAGTATTGATTGTCAACATGCTCATCCTCAAACCACTGTAAATCTGCAAATAAATCTACATATACCTGCGCCTTATCGTACATTTCTTCTTGTTCATACACCGCACATTTAAGTAGTAGACCTTGCCCATAATACACAACAAGAGGTCGTTCCAGATCAAGAAAAGGAATTACTCGTTGATCTTGTCTGGCCTGCATTCTTAGTTGATAGACCTTAGAGCTAAGTATATAGATTTCATCTGCCATATTTATAGTCTGTGCCCAATCTTGCAATGAGTAATAAATATTGGCGAGTTTTAATAAGGCGTCCAGCTGCATCGGAATGGGTAGAAGATTGCGATAAGGAGCAAAAGTTAAAGCTGCCTTCAGGTTAGTTTCGATATTATTTCCAATCAATGATTTAAAGATACGGTAATGACTTACAACAAGCCGTTCAGAATGTGAATTACGCTCATACTCAATAACGTATCTGTATAATAAAATTGCTAATTTTTCTTCTTTTTGAATCAAGTTCTCGGCTAGACAAAATACCTCGTCGATATAAGAGGGATCTTCCAAAAGCAAATAAAGAATACGATCTATCAAATCACTCCGTTGTAGCTCTACACAGCGTACAATCAATGGGCGAACACGCCGCCAGTTGGGCTTTTGCTCTAGAGAAAGGCATTCTTCAATAAATAATTCATAAAGCCAACCTTCAGGTTTACCCAAAGCCATATTCATTCGATCTAATTGATTGATCGAGATCGGTCTTGGCGTACTGCTGTTTAGCGTAGCACTCAAGACACCGCGATTTACGCCGGATGTATGACTAAAGCTGCTTAAACTGTAACCCTGCTGGAGAATTTCTCTCTCTAATTCATGCCGGAGGGTTTTTAACTCTGTCATGTTTTCACCTCGTACTCGACGAAATCTGTATAGTGCAATAACCATATCGGCTTATTTATGATGCTATTTTGTAAGCTCTCTCAACTTCTTAAAAAGGTTTAGACAATCCATAATCCGCCCACGATTATATTTTTCTACGCTGGATTCAAGTGCTAGTAGAACTCTTTCAAGCCTTTGATCATATCTCTTTTTATTGCATTGATATAGTGCCAATTGATAATAAATGTTAATATATCGGCTGATGTCTACAGGAACATCCAAATGGGGATTATGTTCGGGCTGTAGTTCATGTATAGCTTGAAGCAAATCCTGTGGATATAAAATATGATCATATTTTTCTAGTAAATAGTCGATATCATAGTGATGCTTATTAGCAGATTTGATAATAATAAAAAGACATGGTAATACTTCTTCGGGATGTTTTTCTATCAAATTTAAATATTTAGGCAGGATGCTTATATTTCCACTCAGCAATTCCAAATTAAGTTCATTGAACTGGGCATAATATTTAAATAATCTGGCTTGCTTTTCTCCTTCTGAGTCCATCCCTTGAAACCAACTAAGGTCAGAAAATTCTTTTAAGTGTCTGCGTGCTTCTTCGTACATTTCCATATGCTCATAAGCTGTAAATTGAACAAGATGACCATGTCCGAAATAACGGACTAAAGGTCGAATTAATAGTGGGATCATAGATTGAACTTTTCTTTTTTGTGAATTTTTATATATTGCACTGCTTAACTCAACCAGTTCAGCCCCAAACTTGATGCTAACTTTCCAATCTTGAACGGTATAATGTATATTTGCCAGCTTCAGCAATGCATCCAGTTTTAAGTGCTCTGGCAACCGATGTCGAAACGGCTCAAAAGCCAGGGCGGCTTTCAGATTCTCTTCAATATTATGTCCCAGCGAAGCACGGAAAACCCGGTACTGGCTAACTGCCAGACGCTCCGACTGGTAATTACGCTCATTCTCAATTACACATTTATAAAAAGGAACCGTTTCCACTGTGGCGCCAGCTTGGACCTGTTCTTCAGCCAGCTCGAAGACGTGTCCAACATGATTGGGATCTTCCATCAGCAGATACAGGGTACGTTCAATCAAATCGTTTCGACGAATCTCCATACATCGCAGCAGCAGCGGTCGTATACGGCGCCAGTTGGCCTTGCCATGCTCGCTAAAGCTCTCTTCGATAAACTGTTCATACAACCAGCCTTCCGGCTTGCCAAGCGTAATAGACATCCTGTCCAGCTGGTTGATCGACATCGGCTTGGGGGGATTACCATTCAGGGTAGCGCTCAGAATCCCCCGGTTGATCCCCGAAGCTTTGCTGAAGCTGCTTAGAGAATAACCCTGCCGGGCAATCTCCTGCTCCAGTTCGGTTCGTAATGTGACCAGATTATCCATACGGATCACCTCTTCTCCTGAATTAACGTAGATGTGTGTATATAAGAGCTGCCATTTATTGTACGGCCTATATGACCTTTTACGTAGTGACCGATCTAATATGTTCCAAAAATTATTTATCGAATTGGGTAATCTGTATATATTATGCTTTTATGTACAACTATGCATTGGAGCACAGATGCGTTATTAGCAGAGATATCTAGAGGTATTTTCCCCTGACTTTACCAAAAAAAGATAATTTTTATTATTATACAGGTTACTTAAAAGCTGCCGAGTTCGTTTTTGGTAACGTTACATAATCATGCAAATTAATTCCAGAATAGAATCATTAAATGAAAAAAAAGGGAGTGATTACAAAAAAAATAAGTCGGTTTTTTGTAAACTGCTGCAATAATAGACATACAGGCGATCGTAATCAGGCAGCATACAGATAGAATTCTGATACTTTCGACTTGTCACTCTGTTTGCCGTAACGTTTCACCTGCCACTATGATTTCACCGCATTGGATCGATACCGCGGGGGCGGCAGAGGATGAACCACACAAGAACGCAGCTTTTTGACATAGCGGTGAAATTAGATTGTAGAGCAGTACTTAGCAAGTAGCAGCAAGACCATAGCAAGTAAGCAGTACAAGTAGACTTACCACATAAGTAGTTCAGCAATTTATATCATAGAATACCAATAACATTCCCTGAATAATAGAGCAGTACCGAGTGAAGCCTGATCCTTGCGATCGGGCCTTTTCTTTTATAGGGAAGAGGTTTCCTTCTTAACTGTATAGACGAACAGGCAGGAATAAACGTTTTTATTTTTTGTATAAACGCTGCCGTATGATAAAACTTATGAAAAATAGCAGATGATGTACAACTGATATATGCAACTTTGCTTGTCTGGTAACATTTGCTCAGCAACAGCAACAGCAACAGCAACAGCAACAGCAACAGCAACAGCAACAGCAACAGCAACAGCAACAGCAACAGCACACTATAAAAATAATAGCTGTTGATAAAATTTAAAAAATCGTTTTTTTGAAAACATCTGGCATAATCTTCTATAAGAGTAATTCCACGGAATAAGGCTCTGCCCGGTTACGCGCCCCAGTTTAACTGTGCATGCTTGTTTTCGTTGATAATAACCAAGCTTGTTTTTTGTCGTGACGTCCGTTCCCAGGCACTGCTGTGCCTTCATACAGTATGATTAGATATTACAAAAATAGGCTGTCGCCAGTTGCTGGAGCACTGGAGAGGGCCTGTTTGGTGTATCCCGCTTTTTTTCTGCGTAGATAGCTAAATTTCGACAGAAATTCAGTTGCGATTTGGTAAAATATACACTGTTTTTACAGGTTGAAATACATAATAATGAGGTTCTGCTACAAATATGCAGACGGCAATGGAATACCATTGCAAGCCCGGTGTACTGCGATGATCAAGAGAAGCGCAAAGAGTCAAACAAGTACGTAACAGCTGATTTAATATTTATTTTACATTTCCCTGTAAAAACCATTTTTTACTGTTTATACATTCATTATCCGGGGTAAATTAGATTCTGGAGCACATTACATCTTATGGAGGGTTCACCATGAATAGGCTGTTCATAGCCTTTGTTGCATTTTTGAAAAAGCGTCTGATTGGCAATGTCATTCCGGCGGTAGTTATCCTTTTATTCTGGTTTTACGGACTGCAAGCCAGTATGGAAGATTCGATTGGTACAGCGATTGTTGCTTTTATCCTGTTGTCGATCGGAGATATGGTGTCCCTATACTTTTTCGAAAATTCAGCCAAACACAAAAAGCATGTAGGTTAACAACACGATTACCCGATACCGAATCATTACATGTCATCAGTCACACGGGCTGATTACCATACAGGAATACAACAAAAAGCACCCGCCTCTTATGGACAGGTGCTTTTTGTTGTAGCTGCATAGCTGCATAGCCGTGCAGATACGTAAATAGATATAGCTGCTGATTAGACCAAGCGAGCTGGAATAGGTGGAACATGGGCAGCATGCGGAATATCTGCCTGGTTCACTTTAAAAGCAGGCAGATATTTGTCCGGGTTGGTAATATGTTCCGGTTCCGTTGAGCGCCAGGTGAAAATACAGGTAGAGCACATATGCACAGTCCATACGCCAGCTACCGGAGAGGCAGCAACCTGTTCTGTATGCTGCGAGCCGCATCGTGGGCAAATATTCATGAGAATACACTCCTTGTTCGTAAAAGTAGTTGAATGGATATCAGGGACTACATAGATATTGATAGGAGCACGAGTGTGCTCCGTGGTAAACATCAGTGATCAGGACTGCTGACGGTTCAGCAGGTCGATAATTTTCTTTTCCCACTGTTCAACTCCTGGAGGAGAATCCAGTGGTTGGGAATAGTGACCACGCTGCTCGGGTGCGAGCGGTGTAGTCGCGTCGAGAATCATCTTGTGTGTGATACCGGCGGGATTGGAGCCAGGGTCCAGCGGCAGTACGGATAGATCCGGAATAATCACGGCATCATGTTTTGGATGCAGCTTGGTCGAGATAGCCCACATGACCTGTGGCAGGTTAAATGGATCGACATCTTCGTCGACGACGATAACCACTTTGCAGTATCCGAGACCGTGCGGCGTTGTCATTGCGCGCATACCGACAGCCTTGGCAAAGCCACCATACCGGCGCTTGGTCGAGATAATCGCGACCAGACCATGTGTATACATGGCATTGACAGCTACCACTTCGTTGGGGAAAGCTTCTTTGAGCTGCTGGTAGAGCGGCACACTGGTATTTACACCGATCATATAGTCGGTCTCGGTCCAAGGCATACCGATATACAAATGTTCAAAAATCGGGTTCTGACGGTGATATACACGATTGATCTGAATAACCGGCATACTGCGGCCACCGGAATAGTGTCCGGTAAATTCGCCAAAAGGTCCTTCAAATTCACGTTCGCCGCACAAAATCTCGCCTTCCAGTACAACTTCAGCACCCCATGGAATATCGAGGTCGGCATCTTTGGCTTTGACGATCCGGTAGGGTTCGCCCTGGATAGCACCGGCCATTTCATATTCGGATTGATCATATTTGAGAGGGGTAGCGGCTGCCGTCGTAATCACAGGCTCGCAGCCCAGCGCGATAACGACAGGTAGATTCTGACCACGTTCTTCAGCCTGACGCAGATGAACCGCGATATCGTGCTGTGGCACCGGCTGGATACCGAGACGGTCTTTGCCTTTGACCTGCAGTCGATAGATACCTACATTTTGCTTGCCAAAATGCTCGGGATCTTCCTGATCCCGTGAGATTACGCAGGCTTTGTCGATATAGAAGCCACCGTCTCCCTGATTAAGACGGAATAGAGGAAGGATATCGAACAGGTTAATATTCTCAGTCAGCTCCACTTCATGGAAGGGAGCCGTCTCTTCACGCTGTACCGGTACAGGAAACTGATCATACCGCCGGGCAAATTCGAAAAATTGCTCTTTGAGCGGTGTATTTTTGGGCATGCCCATCATAAGCGCATGATTCGGCCAGGAACCGATCACGTTCATGGCGATCTGTGTTTTATTTTTCTCGTAACCGTTAATATTGTTGAACAGCAGGGCAGGGGATTTATCTCCCAGATTGTTCAGCGCCCGTGTGGCAGCGGAAATATCGGGTTCCAGATTGACCTGCTCATCCACGTTTAGCAGTTGACCTTCTTGTTGCAGTGTGTTCAGAAAATCACGAAAGTCCTGGTAAGCCATTATGCATTGCTCCTTTGTATAGATGATATGGATGAAGATGAATTTCGTAAGTAGAACAGGGGTATGGAGTACCATCCCTGTATGATCCGTAGTGGCCTTTTTTATTTGGTAATCCCGTTCCAGCGCTTGGCTTCGTCCCGGTGAATGCCGAATTGATCCAGTGCGCGGTAGGCGATATGATCGACCAGCTCATCAATACTGGCTGGCAGATTATAAAAGGCTGGCATCGGTGGCATAATGATCGTACCCATTCGCGACAGCTCCAGCATATTTTCCAGATGAATATTGTTCAGTGGTGTTTCCCGTGTCAAGAGAAGCAGCTTTTTGCGTTCCTTGAGTACAACATCAGCCGATCGGGTCAGCAGATTGTCTGCCAGCCCCATCCGGATCGAGGCGAGCGACTTCATGCTGCAGGGAGCCACGATCATCCCGTCTGTCCGAAACGAACCGCTGGAGATCAGGGCTGCCTGATCCTTATAGGAATAATGGTGATCCGCCATCTGTTCGACGTCTTTGACCGAATAAGGTGTTTCCAGTTGAATAGTGGCAGCAGCCCAGGAGGACATTACCAGATGTGTCTCCACACCGGCTTCCTTGAGCATTTGCAGGATGCGTACGCCGAAGATGGCACCGGTCGCACCGGTAATGCCGACAATTATCTTCATTTTTGCATCTCCTTGTGTCATTGTTGTCATATTAATAGTGTAGGTTGAAGTGATATATATGTAAAATATATATAAGCTATAAAATGCATACCTTTTACATATGGATAATCTGTTCATATCCAAAAGGTATACTGTAGAACATCCTAAGGTAGGCTTTAGAACAGTTAGGAAGTAGATAGAGGTTTACAGTTATATATAACTAATTGATGGGTAAATAAACATTTTAAGGAAGTAGGCGGAATGATGGATATTCGTCAGCTGCATTATTACTGCACTATTATAGAAGAAGGGCAAATTACCAGAGCTGCGCGAACCCTTCATATGGCGCAGCCGCCGCTTAGTCAGCAGCTGCGGCTGATGGAAAAGGAATTGGGCGTAGTATTGATTCACCGAGAAGGCAAGCGCTGGGAAGTGACGCAGGCCGGACAGCGCCTATATGAGCGTGCCCGTCATTTACTGCGGGAGATGGAGAATATACAGCAGGAGATCAGTGATGTGGATCAGGGGCTGACCGGTTCGATTACGATCGGTACATCCTCAATCTGTATCTCGCGTGTATCCCGGCACATCAGTGAATTTCATCGGGATTACCCGGAGGTCTATCACAAAATTCTGTATGGAGATACTTCTCATCTTGAAGAGCTGCTGCATCAGCATAAGATCGATTTTGCTCTGCTGCTGCTGCCGGTAGAGAACGAGCGGGATTATGAGATTATGCCGCTGAGCGACGACCCTTTTGTGGCTGTCGTTCCGAGAGAGTGGACCGAATTATGCCAGACTGAATCGCTGACTCTGGAGCAGATTGCCGAATACCCACTGCTGCTGGCTCGCAGGATGTCGGGAGAGGGCGCTTACGAGAACATTATCGGAGAATTTGAACAGCGTCAGCTGCAGCCGAGAGTCGTTCTGGATTGTCCGGATATATCAGCGTTATTTTCCTTTGCTGCTGCCGGAATGGGGCTGACCCTGATACCCGAATCGGAAATACAGCAGGTGTATGCCGATCGTCTGTGTGTGATCCCCCTGCAGCAGGCGATCATCCGTACTCGTCCCGCGCTGGTCTGGCTTAAAAGCCGGTATATGAGCAAGGCAGCCAGGCAGTTGATCCAGCGTATAATTACCAGTTAATCCAGATGATGTATACTCAAAAGTCCATGATCTTCTTTTTACTAACGTGTGTGAAAATGGACTTGGTAATCCCCTGCGCGTTATAATACTAATGACCTAATAAATAAAGTTGGTCTCTATAAACTGGACCCTAATTAAGGTCATTTGAGTACAGCAAGGATCATAACAAGCAGAAAAATCAAAATTGATGAAACGTTCCGCACGCAAGCATAGTATTACATAGAAACACGAAGAGGAGGCTCTAATCCATTTATGAGTATTAATCTGGTCAAAGGACAAAAGATCGACCTGACAAAAGGCAGAAGTGGTCTTACCAAACTGACAGTTGGTCTGGGCTGGGACCCGGTAGAGACGAAGTCCCGCGGATTGTTCGGCATGAAAAAAGCCAAGGCGGATATCGACTGTGATGCTTCTGCTCTGATGCTGAATGAAAATGACAAACTTACCAAAAAAGGCAATCTGGTCTGCTTCTACAATCTGCGCAGCGAGTGTGGATCGGTAGAACACAGTGGTGATAACCGGACAGGTGAGGGAGATGGCGATGATGAACAAATCGCTATTGATCTGTCCAGAATCCCGGCAGATGTTCATAAAGTATTGGTTGTGGTTAACATCTATCAGGCAGAGCAGCGCAAGCAGGATTTTGGCATGATTGCGTCCGCCTATATCCGGGTAGCCAATACGCAAAATGGTGAAGAGCTGGTACGATTCAATCTGACAGATAATTATTCGGGCATGACCGCACTGATTACCGGTGAGATCTACCGCAATGGTTCCGAATGGAAATTCAATGCCATTGGTCAAGGCAAACAGGCAGCCCATGTTGATATCCTCGCGAATCAATATGTATAAGCCGGCATCCGGGAGACAGGCTCTGCCTTCTTCAGGAGTCGAATAGATAACTTTAAACCTATACTTATAACGAAAGAGGGAACTCACAATGGCAATTAACTTAAGCAAAGGTCAAAAAGTAGATCTGACAAAAACAAATCCAGGGCTGACTAAAATTACAGTAGGTCTGGGCTGGGACACTAACAAATACGATGGCGGCGGAGACTTTGACCTCGACGTATCCATTTTCTGTGCCAATGCTGCCGGTAAAGTAGCAAGCGACAAAGACTTTATTTATTTCAACAACCCACAGAACGCTAATGGTTCTGTTGTGCATAGCGGTGACAACCGTACAGGCGCAGGTGACGGCGATGACGAGCAGGTAAAAGTAGATCTGCCATCCGTACCTGCTGAAGTGGAGAAAATTGCTTTTACGATTACTATCTATGAAGCTGATACCAGAAACCAGAACTTTGGTCAGGTATCCAACGCCTATGTGCGTATTCTAAGCGAGCAAAGTGGCGAAGAGCTGATTCGTTTTGACCTGGGAGAAGACTTCTCTATCGAGACAGGCGTAGTTGTTGGTGAACTGTACCGCCATGCTGGCGAATGGAAATTCAGCGCAATCGGTAATGGATACAAAGATGGTCTGGCAGGTCTGGTACGCGATTACGGTCTGCAAGCCTAATCGAAACTCAAACCGCATTTGATTATCATTTTTCCGAGCAGGGGGCGAACTTTTCATGACGATCAACCTGGCCAAGGGACAGCGTATCGATCTAACCAAAACCAATCCCGGACTGACCAAAGTCGTCGTCGGTCTGGGCTGGGATACTAACAAATACAGCGGCGGCACCGATTTTGATCTGGATGCCTGTGCTTTCCTGCTGCATGAGGATGGCAAAGCCAAATCCGAAGAAGACTTCGTATTTTACAATCATCTGATTGCTTATGGCGGAGGGGTTGCGCACACGGGTGACAACCGTACCGGCGAGGGCGATGGAGATGATGAGCAGATCATCGTTGACTTCAGCCTGGTCCCACCGAATATTTCACGGGTAGGCATTACGGTGACTATTCATGAAGGAGATAGCCGCGGCCAGAATTTTGGTCAGGTTAGCTCTGCGTTCGTTCGGGTCGCCAATGAAGCAGACAGCAGGGAACTGCTGCGCTTTGATCTGGGCGAGGATTTCTCGACGGAGACTGCTGTTGTATTTTGCGAATTCTACCGGCATGGAAGCGACTGGAAATTCCAGGCGATTGGTAGTGGATTTACAGGCGGCCTGGCTGCACTTTGCCGCAATTATGGATTGGACGTTTAAGACTGAATAGAATGATGCAATGGAATACAGGGTGCATACCAGCCCTGTATTCCATTTTACAATCTGCCGATATTATGGTAGTTCCATGACAGATTCCAGGGAAGAGGTCCAAGGATGAGCGTATCCATAGTCAAAGGGCAAAAAACAGATGTTACCAAACTACATCCAGGATTAAGTCAGCTGAATATTGTGCTGGGCTGGCAGGCGCCGGCAGCGCTGGAGCTGGATACTTCCGCATTTCTGCTGCAGCAGGATGGACGGGTAAGTAGTGACAATGATCTGATCTTTTATGGTAATCCCCGCAATGCATTTATTACATACCAGGAGAACCCTGCAGGCCAGGATCAGCGTCAGTTTCAGGTTACGATGAGCGCGCTGCCGCAGAGCGTTCATAAAATCGCGGTCACCCTGACCATTTATAACAGTGATACCGGCAATTATACGTTCAGTCAGGCCAGCGGGATGTACCTGCGTGCTGTAGACGGGCGTACCGGGGCGGAGATTTTCCGCTATAATCTCGACAATCATTTCTCCAATGAGACGGCTATTGTTATTGGGGAATTCTATAGATATCAATCCGAATGGAAATTTTCTGCTGTAGGAGCTGGTTATTTTGGCGGTCTCAAAGAGCTGTGCGGAAGTTACGGCGTAGACGTGGAAGATACATCTTCGGCTGCCCCTTCACCATCTCCGCCGATATCGTCGCCACCCGTACAGCAGGCTCCTGTTCGGCAAGTTCCACCTTCAACGCCTGCTCCATCATCAGCGCCACCTGCTCCAGCTCCGCTGAATCTGCGCAAAATCGAGCTTAAGAAAAAAGGCGATGTGATCAACCTTCAGAAAAAAGCCGCCGGTACGCTGGGCGAGCTGCTGATCAATCTGAATTGGAACCGTGTACAAAAGAAAGGCTTCTTCAATCGGGGCAGCGGCGGAACCGATCTGGATCTGGGCTGTCTGTACGAGCTCAAGGATGGTACAAAGGGCGTCGTGCAGGCGCTGGGCAATAGATTTGGACATATGGACTACGAGCCGTATGTGGCGCTTGACGCGGATGACCGTACAGGCGCGCGCGCAGGCGGTGAGAATATGCGGATCAATGGCAACAAAATTGCACAGATTCAGCGTATTCTGGTCTTTTCCTTTATCTACGAAGGCATTTCGCGCTGGACAGAAGCGGATGGAGTCGTCACCATTTATCAAAAGGATGGCCCGGATATTATCGTGCGTCTGGATGAACATGATAACGGCAAGCCGATGTGTGCGATTGCCATGATTCAAAATGTAGGCAATGAGACATTTAGCATTGAGCGAATCGTGCAGTACTTTGCCGGTCATCGTCAGATGGATGAAGCGTTCCGCTGGGGAATGCGCTGGACAGCCGGAAGAAAGTAAACCGAAAAGCATGTGATTCACCTCTGTTATTGTGTGCGGTTCTAGAGCACCATTGTCGTCCCTCCTGCTGATTGATACAGGAGGGGCTTATTTTATCTGTAAGGTTAGCCGGATGATAACATCAGGCAGCCGGGGCATGGCCTATTCAGGAGGGGTGTTATGCGTTACTTTAATTATTTATCACAAGCGGAAGAAGAGGAATTGTTCTACTCCGTCCCGGTTCACTATGATAATTCTTCCGAGCGGGAGCTGCTGGCTTATGCGATCGGCCCGGCGCTGTACTGTCCGGCTACCCGGCCGACGATTGCCCGCGATATTCTGACGCAGCGGCACCGTGGTCTGACCTCCTGGGTATTCGATCTGGAGGATGCTATTGGAGATCAACAGGTGGAAGCCGCTGAACACTCGCTAGTGGAGCAGGTGCACTATTTGCAGGAAGTTATGGATAAGGACTCTTCTGTCCGGTCTCGTATTCCGCTGCTATTTATCCGGGTGAGAAGTGTGGAGCAATTGCAGCGAATTATCCGGTATATGGGAGATGGAATGCAACAAATCACTGGTATTATGCTGCCCAAGTTCAACGCTGTCATTGGAGAACAGTATCTGCAAGTCATAGCGGAATATAATCATACCCGGCATGAAGGTGCTCCCATACTATATGGTCTGCCGATTCTGGAGACTGCTGCGGTCATTTACCGGGAGAGCCGTCTGGATGAACTGCTCTCGATTAAGCGGGTACTGGATGCCTATCAGGACTATGTGCTGAATGTTCGTATTGGAGCGACGGACTTCTCCAGCCTGTTCGGATTGCGACGCAGCTCGGATATGACAATCTATGATATTACGACGATCCGGGATTGTATCTCGGATATCATTAATCTATTTGGCCGGATGGAATCACCGTATGTGATCTCGGGTCCGGTCTGGGAATACTTTTCCAGCGGGGAACGTGTATTGAAGCCGCAGATTCGTCAGTCTCCATTCGAGGAAGCGCTGGGAGCCGATGGCCGCAAGCTGCGTAATGAATATATCAATCGTCATGTGGACGGGCTGATCCGCGAAGTCATCATGGACAAGGAAAACGGCATGATCGGCAAGACCATTATCCATCCTTCCCATATCGGGCTGGTCCAGTCGCTGTATACAGTCCGTCAGGAAGAGTATGAAGATGCGCAGGGGATTATCGCCAACAATACGGGCGAGCTCGGCGTCTTCAAAAGCGGATATGCCAACAAAATGAACGAGATCAAACCACATCTTAACTGGGCCCGTCGCATTATGGCCCGATCACAAATATACGGGGTGCTGCATGAACAACAACATTTCATCTCTTTACTCTCAGAGCAAGAACGGCACGTATACGTATAATATTCTGGATGGATTGACGGTACATGTACAAGTGGACCATAATCCGTTCGGACTTCCCATGGAGCAGCTGTTTGAAATGGCTGCTCGTGTGAATCCCAAGCGCTCTTTTCTGTTTGTCAGTAAAGTGCTGGGCAAGCATCTGGCAGTTCGTCCATATCAGTCGCTGCTGAGCGGTGCAGCATTATCGCTGCTGCTGTATCGTGAAATGCAGACCGAGACCGATCCTGCCGTAGAGCAGCTGCTGCCGGAGATTATCGCAGCGCTGTCCTCGGGCGAGAACGTAGATCAAGCCTATCAACAGCTGATGAAGCTAAAGCTGACTACCCCTGTGCCGCTGGCTTTTATCGGATTTGCCGAGACAGCAACAGCACTCGGACACAGCATGTATGAGGCATTTAACCGGGGAGCCACCTATGTACATACGACCCGGCACCAGATTGTCGGACAGGAACCATTTATCCAGTTTGAAGAGGAACACTCCCATGCTGTCTCTCACCGCTGCTATGCAAGAGAAGCGCGGATGATTGCCGGAGAGCATCCGATTGTACTCGTAGATGACGAGATTACGACAGGCAAAACGGCGCTGAATATTATTCGCGCGATTCATGAGCAGCATCCACGGCATGTCTATTATGTGGCTTCGCTGCTGGATTGGCGGAGTGAGGAGAATGTACACCGATATGCGGAACTGGAGCTGGAGCTGGGAATTACCATCACGCCCATTTCGCTGGTAAAAGGTCAGATTGAGGTGGAAGGCAAGCCGGATCTCTCTCATCCCGCAACCATTCCTGCTGGTCTGACAGCCGAGACGCCGGTGAACCGGATCGAACTGGGACATTTGTTCGAATTACTGGAAGATCGTCATTCGGTCGATGGATCGGGAACCTTACATACCGCTCCATTTATTATAGGAACCGGCCGATTCGGTGTAGACGAGCAGGATAATCTTCGAAACACACACAGTATCCACCAGGCGGCAACATTGTTGCGTGAACAGCGGCAGGGCACACGTACGCTCTGTCTCGGAACGGAAGAATTTATGTATATCCCCTTGAGGATCAGTGCAGAGCTGGGCGAGGGTGTCTTTTACCATTCGACTACGCGGAGCCCGGTATACCGTTCCAATGTGCCCAACTATCCGATTCGTACGGGGCATTCCTTTGATTCGCCGGAAGACAGCAGTGTGACTAATTATGTATACAATCTCGTACCGGGTGCCTATGATGAAGTATTCGTATTTCTGGAGCGTCAGGTGCCGGCAGGAGACCTGGATTCATTGATTCACAGCTTGCAGGGTGGATTATTCGCACAGATTCATATCGTGATCTGTGGTCCGGAACAGGGAGGAACATCCTTATGACAACCGAGATGCATCAGTCCTGGCAGAAGCCGAGGCTGGCTGATCCGAAGCCGCTCGGAAGCTACGCTCCTGCCGATGCCGTCTTTCTGCTGAAAGATCTGAGCGATGTGGATCTGGAGCGAGGAACGGAAGAGCGGGAAGAAGCGATTCAGACGGGTACCCATTATTCCGAAATGCTGCCGCAGGAATACCAGCCGACTGCCGAGTATGTCGATCTGTTCCAGCGTACGCTGGCTGATTCTGCCGAGAAGGTCGCGCTGGCTGCAGGTGTCGTCAGTGAACTTATTCTCCGCAAGCGCGGCTCTCAGACGGTGCTGGTGTCTCTAGCCAGAGCCGGTACACCGGTTGGGGTACTGATCAAGCGCTATTTGCTGCATAAATACAAGCTGGATTTGCCGCATTACAGCATTTCGATTATCCGGGGTAAAGGGATCGATAGTAATGCCCTTAAATATATTTTGCAAAAGCATGGCGTAGAGCAGCAGATCCAGTTTATTGATGGCTGGACAGGCAAAGGGGCTATTCGTAACGTATTGATCCAGTCCTGCCGCGAGTTCAACGAGCGATACGGGACTAATCTGCACGATGATCTGGCAGTACTGGCCGATCCGGCAGGTTCTTCGGATACGTACGGTACCCGGGAAGACTTTCTGATTCCAAGTGCCTGTCTGAATTCGACGGTGTCGGGGCTGATGAGCCGTACTGTGCTGCGGGACGATCTGATCGGCGAAGATGATTTCCATGGATCGAAGTTCTATAGACATTGGCTGGATCAGGATCTGTCGAATACGTTTGTAGATCAGGTCAGCCGCTATTTCCCGGCAGTGGCGCAGCAGGCTGAGTTGCGTGCACAGGAACTGCTGGAGCATCCCGAGCCGGCAAATTGGCAGGGGATCGAAGATATCCGCTGGATTCAACAGGAATACCAAATTCATGATATTAATCTGATCAAGCCGGGTGTAGGCGAGACGACGCGGGTACTGCTGCGCCGTGTACCCTGGAAAATACTGATCGACCGGGAAGACAATCCAAATCTGCGCCATATTCTGCTGCTGGCCCGTGAGCGCCAGGCCCAGATTGAAGTATGTCCGCAGCTGACCTATTCCTGCTGCGGTATTATCAAGCCGAGAGAGGAGCATGCCTGATGCTTATCTATGCAAGTGATCTGGACCAGACCCTGATTTATTCGGAGCGTTCCCGCGGCATGGATGTGGACGACCGGATCATGATACCGGCTGAACAGGTAGACGGACGCATAATTTCCCATATTTCTATTCGGGCTTTGGAACAGTTGAAGCAGATTGCCGAGTCGATTCCTTTTGTGCCGGTAACGACACGGGTACTGGATCTGTATCATCGTATTCATATTTTCCGTGAACAGATTGTTCCCAAATATGCGATTACAAGCAATGGAGCACATATTCTGATCGATGGTCAGGTGAACAGGGAATGGCATGAACAGGTTATGCAGGATGTTCGTGATCAGGCAGCACCGCCGAGCGAAGCGATAGCGGCTTTTCACCGGGTCTCCGATCCGTCATGGATTATCCGGGAGAGCTACTGGGAAGATACATTCTTCTCGGTACTGGTTGACCGGGATAGGATGCCGGATGAGCAGGTAATGGCAATCCAGCCGGAGCTGGAGCAACTGGGCTGGGGATTGTCTATTCAGGGCAGAAAGGTATATCTGGTGCCTTTTCCGGTTAGCAAGAATCGGGCGATCGAACATGTGAAGCTTCTGGCAGGAGCCGACCAGGTAATTGCTTCCGGCGATTCCCTGCTCGACCGCGGACTGCTGGATCAGGCAGATTACGCGATTGCTCCGGCACATGGAGAGTTGTACCGTGGATTCCGAAGCGGCGAGCTGCAGTGTAATTATGGATTCACGGCACAATCGGGCATTCAGGCAGCGGAAAATATTTTGCAATTTGTAATGGATATCATGAACAGGGAAGGAATCATGCACTATGAGCGGACGGAAAGTTAGAATCTGGTTCAACCGCAGCTTTGCGGTAGGATATCATTACATTAATGCAGTACGCCATAATGAAGACGGCATGGAATTCGAAATTTACGGTACACATCGCGATCCGGAGCATGTATCGCTGCGTGCCTGCGACCATACGGAGGTGGAACCCGTATTAACAGGAGAAGCCTATGCAGAGTATTGTCTGGACTTTTGCCGTCGTCATCAGATTGAGGTGTTTGTACCGCGCTGGGGCATGCGTTATGTGGTAGCGGCGGCGGATGCTTTTGCGGAAATGGGTGTGAAGCTTGTCTGCTGCACAGATCGAGAGCTGCTTGACCAGGTAGAGGACAAAGGAAACTTCTTCCTGTCTGCAGAGGAAAACAATCTGATGATCGTACCGGAGTATCGTCTGGTGCATACGGCGGAAGAGTTCAAAGAGGCCTACGAAGAGCTGCGGGATATGGGGCTGAGCGTATGTTTCAAGCCGACCCGGATGGAAGGCGGAGTAGGCTTCCGCATTATCGATCCCCATTACGATCCGCTAACGGCACTATTCGATACCGTGAGCGCCAAGATGTCCTATGAACAGGCGTATCATGCATTATCACAGACCGATACTTTTCCGGAAATTATGGTCATGGAACTGCTGGAAGGGTATGAATACAGTATCGACTGTCTGGCGACGCCGGAAGGCGAACTGCTGGCAGCCGTTCCAAGGCGCAAAGCCGGAGGACGTTCCCGTCTTCTGGAAGAAGTACCTGAATTGCTGGAAATCGCCCGAAAAGTGGCACAGTTTTACAAGATTCCGTATAATTATAATCTACAATTGATTTATCAAGGGAATGTTCCCAAGGCGCTGGAGATCAACCCGCGTATGTCAGGCGGTCTGCATATGACCTGTCTAAGCGGTGTGAATTTCCCTTATCTGGCTGTCAAAATGGCGCTGGGTTACACTGTAGCCCCGCAAACACCGGAATATGGATTATTAACCAGTTATGTCGAGCAGCCTGTTCTGATGCAAGGCCAGACTGCACAGTAAATAGATTCAGCTGGAAAGGCAGGTGAATATGGATGAGTAAAGGCAAAATGATCGGCAGAACGTTACTGGCCGGCGGTGCAGGTTATATCGTCGGATGTGTGCTGGGTATATGGGATGTGCCTGAATATATTACGCTGTTGTTCCCATTGGCAGGCTCTATCTACGGGATTGCACGGTCAGAGCACAAAGCACGTCCGACTATGGAATTTACACAGCCAGAGCCTCAGATTCGGCCGGAACGCAGCAATCCGCTGCCTGAATCCGGAAGAAACACGGTACCGGAACGTCCTGTCCGAAATGCTGCCCCGCCAACTCCTCAGCCTGCAGCAGCAGCTTCCGCCGCCGGCGTACCGGCTCAGGAACTGACGGAGATTCCGCCGGTATTCCAGCCCGTGCTGGAGTATCTGAATGTGCTGGAAGAAATGATCATTTCGGAAGGGCAGAAGCATAATCTTGATAACGAAATCGTGGAGAAATCCTGCTCGTTGTTCCTGCGTCTGCAGCGCGTTATTCCAATGCTGGCCGAGATGCACAATGATGATATCAACCATACTGTCAAACGATTGGTGCTGAAAGATCTAAACAGCGTGATCAATCCGTTCCTGCGTCTAAGCGGCGAAGCCAAAACCAAAAACCGCCGTATCCTGCTCGACGGAATCAAAGATGTTGATAAACGTATTACTCAGATCGTTAAAACGATTGAACATAAAGACCTGATTGAACTTCAGTCCCGAGCGGAAATTATCCATCAGCGGTATTCCTGATATCTGAAATAAGTACCAGGAGTGCTGTATGCGATGAATCGCTGAAATCGATGAAAGGGGAGAATGTGATGGCAACTCCACCGTTAAGTCTCAAAAAAGAAGATGAACAAAAGCTTACCCAGGAGGCAAGCGTCATTATCCAGAAAGTCGCACAGGCTGACAGCATAAGTCTGGATGTACTGATGGATGAAGTCGGCAAGCTAGGCATGCAGACGCAGGAACGTGCGACACAGACCCTGCAGATGCTGGATCGTCCGGTTAATGATCTGATGTCAGGCAAGTCCAAGCAGGTATCCAACCTGATCCTGTCCTTGCGCGATGAATGCGAAGCGCTGCAGCAGAGCAAAAATGTCAGTCTGTTCGGCAAGCTGCTGCGCAAGTCTCCGATCAAAAACTATGTCTACAAATATCAGTCTGTCAGCAAGAACGTAGACGCGATTGTACAGGGACTGCGTGACGGCAAGGACACACTAGAAGAGAATATGATCAGCATGCGTACGCTCAAACGCAATTCCCTGCAGGAGATCTATAATCTCCAGTACAAAATCGCTATGGGGGGCGAGCTGAAAACCCTTTTCGAAGCGGAGATCCAAAAGCCTGAAAATGAGCATCGCAGAGTATATCTGGAGCGTGGCCTGCGCAAAGTCGTTACCCGTATCCAGTCGATGACTGAAAATATTATGCTGTTCAACCAGGCGATTGCTGCAACTGATATCGTCAATGATACGAATGATAAACTGATTGATTCAGTCAATGACTCGGTCTACAAAGCAGCCAATCTGATCAAGATCTCGGCTATGATCGCACTGGCGATCGAAGATCAGGATCGGGTAGCCAATGCAGTAGAGAGTGTCAACCAGACGATCGAAGATCAGTTCAAGCGCAATGCCGAGATGCTGAAAACCAACAGCGAACGCTCTGCCGAACTGCTCAAAAAGCCGACCATGTCACTGGAATCGGTCAATCAGGCGATCTCCGATCTGATGTCTGCGCTGGATACATCCGAGCGTTCCAACCGTGAGATTATTAGCAGCTGTCAGGACTATACAGCCAAGCTATCCACTATCAATGAACAAATGACCCGTCGTCTGGGGCTGGAAAAAGCAGAAGCTTCTTCTGGATCATCGGCGGCATTAAACAGCAGTGCTGCGGCAGCAGCATCACGTGATCCATTGGCTGATTTGCTGCGATAAGATGCGCATCATAGCATCATAGTAAGCCTTATAAAATACCCTTTTGCTGATGCAAAGGGGTATTTTTCATGTTATTAACCTTGTATGGAAGAAGCGTAGACGAGCAAACTCTTCTCATGTCCAGACTTTTGCGAGAGGGGTAACACCAGTAAAATCATCACTAATTATTACGCTAATTATCACCTGACAATTCAATTTGAAAGGGCTTTCTTTTGGCGGAAGATTGCATTACCATAAAAATGTAGCAGTATGTAATCGATAGATAAAACCAAATTTTTGTTGAGCATCAAACCATATTCTCATTAATCTTAAAGGAGATATAACAATATGGAACAAACGACCAAATATCCTTTTCAGGACCACACGCTGGAGCTGGATCAACGGGTACATGATCTGGTAAACCGCCTGACTGAAGAAGAGAAGATAGAATCGATGCTGCAATACCAGCCAGCTGTAGAGCGACTGGGTGTAGGTGCGTATAAGCACGGTACTGAGGCAGCACACGGTATTGCCTGGCTGGGCGAAGCGACCTTTTTCCCGCAGCCTGTCGGACTGGCCTGTACGTGGGACAGCGAACTGATGCACCGAATCGGTAATGTGATCTCCGATGAAGCAAGGGTTATGTACAAGCGTAATCCGGCAATCAACGGTCTGACCCTATGGGCACCTACTGTGGATATGGAGCGTGATCCGCGCTGGGGACGCAATGAAGAAGCCTATGGAGAAGATCCTCGTCTGACGGGTGAACTGGCGACTCGTCTTGTACAGGGAATTCAGGGTGATCATCCTACATATCTCAAGGCTGTAGCGACGCTGAAGCATTTTCTAGGCAACAATAATGAAGTCGATCGTGGTAGCGGCTCCTCCAGCATCGATCCACGCAATATGCGGGAATATTATCTCAAAGCGTTCGAACAACCTTTTACCGAGGGCAAAGCCCAATCGATGATGACAGCCTACAATTCGATCAACGGTACACCTGCACTGCTGCACCCGCTTGTGCAGGAAGTAGTCAAAGGCGAGTGGGGAATGGATGGATTTATCGTCAGTGATGCCGGCGATGTGATGGGTATTATGAATGACCATGGCTATTATGATTCGCATACTCCCGGCGTCGCCGAATCGGTCAAAGCAGGTATTGATAGTATTACCGATGATGCAGACTTGTCCAAAGCTGCACTGCGTGAAGCGCTGGAACAGGGACTGCTGAGCTGGGAAGATATCGACCGCGCCTTGTTCCATACGTTCCGCGTTCGCTTCCGGCTGGGAGAGTTCGATCCGGCCGAGTTGAATCCGTATGCCTCGATTGGGGAAGAATCGATGATGACCGAGGAAGCCAAAGCAGTTGCAGCAGAAGCCGTACGCAAATCGATTGTCCTGCTCAAAAATGACAATGGCATGCTTCCATTATCCAGCCAGGGGACCGATGATGTGGCAGTGATCGGCGAACTCGGCGATATCGTGTATCGGGATTGGTATTCGGGTACGCTGCCATATGCCGTGACTGGCCTGCAGGGCATAGAAGCCAAGGTAAAAGGAAAAGTACACTATCATGACGGCAATGACCGGGTGAGCTTCAAATCTGCAGGGCAGGGTGGAATACTGTCTGTCCAACAAACCGAATCGGAAAAAGAGAAGGCGACTGTTGGGGTAGACCGGAGCGCAGACTCCTCATTGTCATCCGATCCTGCAGATGCTGTAGAAGCGCTGAGTAAGAATACGAACAGCGTGTTCACCGTATCCGATTGGGGATTTGGCAGCTATACGATCCGTTTGGCAGAGAGCGGCAAGTACTGGACAGCCGATGATGAAGGTCAGCAGATTACAGCTTCTGCCGACGAAGCGTATGGATGGTTTGTCAAAGAAGTATTCGGTCTGGATCAGCAGGATGACGGACGCATAGCAATTAGCACGTGGAATGGACGCGCGGTGTATCTTTCGGGTACGGAAGGGAATCTGGCTATTGCGGAAGAGCAGACAGTACCAGGGGAAGAAAGACTTTTTGAGAAGATGGTATTGGAAAATGGGTTGGAACAGGCGGTGGCAGCAGGCCGTGCAGCAAAGACAGCGATTGTATTTGTCGGCAACAATCCGCTGATCAACGGTAAGGAAGAGAATGACCGTCCAAGTCTGGAGCTGCCAGCCTCCCAGCTGAAGTTGATTCAGGAAGTATATGCAGCCAATCCCAATATTGTTGTTGTGGTAGTCGGCAGTTATCCATTTGCTATGGAATGGGTGGAAGAGCATATTCCGGCAATTCTATATCTGTCTCATGCCGGTCCGGAATTGGGCAATGCAGTAGCGGATGTGCTATACGGAGATTACGCTCCGGCTGGGCGCCTGAATATGACCTGGTACCGTTCGGAAGAGCAACTCGGTGATCTGAGAGATTACGATATTATCCGCTCGGAACGCACGTATCAGTATTTCAGAGGTCAGGCGTTGTATCCGTTTGGTCATGGGCTCACCTATGCACCGATGGAGTACAGCAGTCTGGAACTGGAAGCTGAAGAAGTAGATGCAGAGGCTACAATCCGTCTGTCGGTTACGATCCGCAATACCGGAGCGATCGATAGTGATGAAGTGGTGCAGCTGTATACGAAGCTGGATCAATCGCGTATCCAGCGGCAGCGGCCGCTGCGTACTCTGCAAGCCTTCCGGCGCATTCATCTGGCAGCCGGTCAGTCAAGTGTCGTTACGTTCGAGCTGCCAGTGACCGAGCTATCCTGCTGGGATGTAACACGTAGCCGTTATTGTGTCGAGACGGGCAGCTATACTCTGATGGTCGGTCGCTCGTCTGCGGATATTCAGCTGCAGTCCAATATTCAGGTAAATGGCGAAGTGATCCCTCCCCAGGAACTGACCAAGCCGGTACTGGCCGAGAACTATGACGACTATCGTCAGGTGCATCTGGTGGAATCCAGTGAAGGCGGTGCGGCTGTGGAAGCGCTGGGCGATGGAGCGTGGATTCTGTTCGGCGATGCGGAATTTGGTGAAGCAGGTACAGGGACATTCCAGGCACGGACTGCATTTGCCGGCGAATCCGGTGAAGTACAGATTCGCCTGGATGCCCCGGATGGAATATTGATCGGTACACTGGAACTGAATGGCTCTGCGGGTATAACTAACTGGCAGAATACCAGCGTGAATATACAGTCGGTGAATGGACGTCATAATGTATATCTGGTGCTTCGTCAGGGCACCCGTATTCGTGAATTCCGGTTTGGACAGTAAGTATCCGATTTGAATAGTAAGTATCCGATTGATTTATTGATTAAATGGAAGTGCAGAGTAGGCAATGTGATGGCTCGGAATGTACAATCGAGCATCAAGCAGCACACAATTAAAAGGGCAGCTTTCCTCAGTGGAAGCTGCCCTTTTACATTTTAATCTTTCAGGAGGATATTGTTCAGCGCTAGGGCTTCTGTCCATATGTACCAAGGCGCCATATATATTCGATCGGTCCCATAGCGAAGCGACTTAGCCACCAGTTGCTGAGAATCATCTGAATAATCAGAATAAATAGGGCAGTAATCATCAGTACAGTAATATGTACCTGAGACGGCCACTGCAGCAGATAAGACAGTAGTAGAATTACAGCCGTCTGTGATACATAGTTGGTCAAGGCCATACGTCCAAGATTGCCGAGCGGTGTCAGCAGACGCTCGATACGCGGATGACGCAGCAGCAGGATCAATGTTGTTACATAGAATACACTCACCGGCAGTCCGCTTAACATGGAGGAGATATCCACCAATCCGAATTGATCCAGAATCCGGTTACCTGCCAGATGCAGCGGCCAGATGAGTACAAGTGCTGCAATTTGTGTAATTCGCAGTCCTTTGCGATAGCGTCCTGGCTCGGCGAATAACCCGATCTGGCCGGCCCATTTGCCCAGGAAAAACATGCCCAGTGCCTCCAGCTGAGCGATACCCAACCAGCCCACACTTATACCGATAATGAACAGTGCCATCAGCAGACTCACCCACGGCTTGACCCGGTAAAAAGGAATTAGAAAAAATCCGAGTATCGCGTATACCAACAGCGCCTCTCCAGGCTGAAAATAATGATGGATCATACCAATCACGAGTAAAATAAGCAATCTGCGAGTAAAGCGGAGACGCGGACGGTCGCCACGTGCCTCGGCCCGGCTCATAAAAATATGAAAGCCTACTCCGAATAGAAATGCAAAAATAACATAAAAACGCTGCTCCACAGCAAAATACAGAAATTGCAAAATCCCCTCATCGAGTGGAGTCCGGTCCATATTGTAATGTACCAATTGCATAATATTAATCAGGATAATTCCACACAATGCGAATCCGCGCAGAATATCCAGGTTAGCCAAGCGTTTCAAAATAATGCCTCCTTATATGTGAATATCTAATAGCTATAGGAAAGACCGATCAAAGAGCCAATATATTTCCTCTCTGTTCATCATGCGCAGTCTCTCCATATATTCAGCATAAAAGAACCATCCGGACGGTACTATCGATTTACCTTACGAAAAGCTTACAGAGAAGAAAGGTGGATCTACTGGATAAATAAATGAGTAAAACATTCTGATCTATTTATGTTAAGAAATCCAATCCTGCACTCTGTTCAACTTTTGTCCAAGCCTGGTCTGATCCACGCACGATAGTCAACAGTCAAATGAGCCATCGCACAAAGCTAACATACAAAAAAAGACGCTTCATCCGAAGCGTCCCATAATGTATTCCTGTGTAGAATTTTTCTCGGGGTTAGTGAAGATTTTGTTCGTCTCTCCGTGTTCCACCAGATTACCCAGATAAAAGTAAGCGGTATAATCGGATACCCGTGCCGCCTGCTGCATGTTATGAGTGACGATAACGATACGCAGATCACTTTTGAGTTCGGAAATGAGTTCTTCGACTTTTCCGGTAGATACCGGATCGAGTGCGGAAGCCGGTTCATCCAGCAGCAGAATCTGCGGGTTGACTGATAGTGCGCGGGCGATACACAGACGCTGCTGTTGACCGCCGGACAGGGAAAGTGCCGACTCTTTCAGCCGATCTTTGACTTCGTCCCAGAGAGCGGCACGGCGCAGACTGGTTTCGACGATTTCGTCGAGCTTTTTGCGATTCTTGATCCCATAGTAGCGTGGACCAAAAGCAATATTCTCATAAATGGATTTGTAAAATGGATTCGGACGCTGCCATACCATACCGATCCGTTGACGAAGCTTGATAACATCTGTAGAAGGAGAAGCAAGATCGATGCCGTCCATCCAGATATGACCGGTACTTCGCGCTCCGGCGATCTCATCATTCATCCGGTTGAGTGAGCGCAGGAATGTGGATTTCCCGCATCCCGATGGGCCGATCAGCGCAGTGACCGTTTTGGCGGGGAAACCAAGACTTATATTTTTAATGGCTTGATACTCGCCATAGTAGACACTTAGATCTTCTGTACTGAAAGGCATTGCCATAGTATAAAATCCTCCTTGAGTAGACTGCCATAGGGACAGAAAGGATCTGTCCCATAATGATCCTGGGAAAATTAGTTCATGCGTTTGGAAGCAGTCATATAACGATACAGTGTACGACCGCCCCAGCGTGCGAGCAGATTGAAGATCAATACCATGATTACGAGCACAGCGGAAGCGCCGGCAGCAATCTGTATCGCATCCGGTGCCAGACCTTCACTGTTGACTTTCCAGATATGGGTAGCCAGTGTCTCGGCCGGGCGCAGCGGGTTCAGTGGTGAACGCGGATGCAACGGATTCCAGTCCGAGAAGTTCAGCGGAGGCGTGGTCATTCCTGAGGTAAACAGCAGGGCTGCTGCTTCACCGAATACACGGCCGGCTGCCAGAATCGTACCGGTCACCAGTGAAGGAATCGCTACCGGAAGCATGATAGAAGTGATGATTTTCCATTTGGATAATCCCAGTGCCAGACCGGCTTCTTTTTGCTCACGGGGTACGGAAGCAAAAGCCTGTTCTGTAATCCGTACCATCAGCGGCAGGTTGAAGATGGTCAGCGCCAGTGCACCTGCCAGCAGGGAGAATCCCATACCCATAGTGTTGACAAAGACCAGGAGACCGAACAAACCGATAACGATCGACGGGAAAGAGGACAGTACCTCTACGACCAGTCGGATAAAGCCAGTGATTTTGCCGGGTTTGGCATATTCGGACATATAGATCCCGCCGCCGAGACCAAGCGGAATTGTAATAATCATTGTCAGTACGAGCAGGTACAGGGAGTTGAACAGTGGAGGCCCGATTCCGCCGCCTTCACGAATCGTCTGTGGCTTGGACGTCAGGAAATCCCAGCTGATATGTCCCAGACCACGGAACAGGATGAATCCAAGCAGGCCGATCAAAATAACTACAATAGAGAGCGCAAGAGCGACAATAATAACCGTAGCGATTTTGTCTGCATTTCTGGCCCGTGTTCTGGCTTTGGTGTTTACGGTTTTAGTTGTCATACCCGGTTTCTCCTTTCGAGCAGGCGGATGATGAGGATGAAGACAAATGTCATCAGCATCAGTACGAGTGCCATACTCCACAATGCATTATTCTGAATAGAACCCATTGCTGTATTCCCCATGCCGAGTGTAATAACACTGGTCAGCGTGGATGCGGATTCCAGCAGGGACGTTGGAATATAAGGGGCATTACCGATAACCATCTGTACGGCCAGTGCTTCACCGAATGCACGAGCCATACCGAGTACGATACCGGTTAGCAGTGCAGGCAGAACAGTGGGCAATACTACACGGTAAATGGTCTGCCAGCGTGTAGCACCGAGTGCATACGAAGCTTCACGCAGACCACGCGGCAGGGAAGCCAGGGCATCTGCAGCTACGCTTGTAATTGTCGGCAGGATCATAATCGACAGTACCAGTGCACCGGCACCTACACCGATACCCTGTCCGCCTACATGATCACGCAGGAAAGGAACAATCAGGGTCAGACCGATAAACCCGTATACAACCGAAGGAATACCGGACAGCAGCTCAATCGCCGGTTGCAGGATGCGTTTACCGAAAGTGGGCACGATCTCGGTCATGAACAGCGCTGCTGCAATACTCAGCGGACTTGCGATCAGTGCAGCTAGCAGGGTAACCATAAAGGAACCCGAGATTGCCGGTAATGCGCCAAATGAAGGTTCAGCTGCATCCGGAGCCCAGTGGGTACCAAAGAAGAATTCAGTCAGGCTGACACCATTTACTGCAAAGGTAGCAACGCCTTTGGAAGTAACAAAATACACAATGGATACGATGACCGCAATCAGAAAAACAACACACACCGATGTGTAAATTTTGCCGATCCAGTCTTCCAGACGGTGCTTCTCAAGCGGCAGCCTGCGACGCTGTGCTTCCCGTGGAGTAACTTTGGAATGCTCCATAAGTAATAACCTCTTTTCTTCATGCTTTGAATAAATGACATGCCGTTATCACAACAATTCAAGGGAGAATGATGATGAAATCGTCGTTCTGTATAAAAACGTGAAAAGAGAGGCGGGGACCCCGCCTCTTCGAGCCATGGCGATCGAGCCAGCAGCTGCATCTTTTCATCTGTTATATTCGATTCAATGCTTATTTCTGGCTAACTTTACCTTCTGCATCACGTTGTACCTGCATGCCGGACATTGGGATATAACCCAGTTCTGTTACATCGCTTTGTTGAACATCTTCGCTCAGCATGTAATCCAGGAACGCTTTGGTAGAAGCATCTGGCTCACCTTTGGTATACATGTGCTCGTAAGCCCAGATTGGGTATTTACCAGCTTCAACATTCTCTACCTTAGGTTCTACGCCGTCATAGCTCAGTGCAGTTACACTGTCATCCAGGTAAGACAGTGCCAGGTAACCGATAGCGCCTGGAGTTTCAGCGATCAGCTTTTTAACCGTACCGGAAGAATCCTGTTGGATCGAACCTGCTGGATCTTCTGTTTTCTCACCCAGTGCGTACTTCTCAAAAGTAGCACGAGTACCGGAGCTGCTTGGACGGTTGATAACGACGATCTTTTGATCGGCACCACCAACTTCTTTCCAGTTCGTTACTTTACCAGTGAAGATATCTACCAGTTGTTGTTTTTTCAGGTCTTTTACGTTAGCGCCTTTGTTGGCAACAGCTGCCATAGCGACTACCGCTACTTGATGATCGACCAGCTCAGCCGCTTTGTCAGCGTCCAGCTTTTCTTCTGCGAATACGTCGGAGTTACCGATATTGGCTTGACCTTCGGATACCTGAGTCAGACCCGTACCGCTACCGCCGCCCTGTACTTGCACAGACACGTTAGCATATTTGGAATCTGCCATAAACTTTTGAGCGACTTGATCAACCAGTGGTTGCAATGCTGTTGAACCTACAGCCAGAATAGAACCGCTAAGCTCGGAAGAATTTTCTCCTCCTGTGCTGCCAGTATCTGTACCGGCATTCGATCCCGAAGTAGTTCCGCCGTTTGATCCGCAGGCAGCAAGCACAAGGACCATCGTCAGCGTAAGAAGCATGATTGGCAGTTTTTTAAACATTTGTAAAGTCTCCTCCCCCTAATTAAAGGCGCAATACTTTTATGTGTTTTGTCTTACATGACTTATTCTAGGGGCGCAGTGTTAGAGTTAAGTCTTAGTTTTGTAAACTCTGTATTAAAATTTCACGAAATTGTTTGAGGAATGTAAGCGAAGGGAAAGAGGGGGAGAAAAGAAGGAAATGCTCAATTCCGGATATTCTCTTATTGAATAGAAGAAGACCATGATAGAGAAACGTGGACACAGCAAAAATGCCCCATCTCCGGAAAAGAACACCGAAGTTGGGGCATCATTAAATGAAAATGTATGATTTTATAAGCTGCATCGTGGCAGCCGTATCAGGCAAGTTACATGGTAGTTGGGCCGCTGCCTGTACTGTTATGGGACTGTTTGAAGCCTTGGATCTCGGATTTCACATCGCCTACTGCCGATTGTGCTTCGGTTTTGAAGTCTTTGGCAGTACTGAGTGATTCTTTGATTACGCCGACTACTTCCTGGCCTTTCTCGGCGATCTCGTGACCTTTTTCATTAATCATTGGACCTTTTTCTCTAACCAGTTCGGTAACCTCAGCCAGTTTGGCACGTGCTTTTGCACCTTGCTGCGGGGCGACCAGAACAGCTACACCTGCACCTACCAGCGCACCTGTTACTGCACCGATAGCTAACGTTTTTGTTGTCTCTGTATTCATGTTCATTACTCCCTTCGTAGTGAAGTGCTTGTTTATTATTACCCACATTCATGAAATTATCCCAGCTGATAGCAGTAATCGGGTCGATTATTTTTATCTATTGGATATAGATCATACGGATAACTATCCTATATTCCCGACGTGCTATCATCGTGGATCATAGCAGATAGCAGTTATTGCCGGTGATAATAAAGCCCTGCCTGAATCAGCAGGGCTTGTTGCCTTATTTACAAATCTGCCTGTAGAGCAGAATCTTATTTACTCAGTGTACCTACATTGACGATACTTGGCGCCTGATCTGCACGGGAATGCATAAAGTCCGGAGCCGGCTTCAGAATCGGTGCCTGACCATAGGCTTTTGGTTGCTGCACATACTCGAAGTCACCTGTGCCATCCATTGCAGGACCGCTTGCCCAGCGTCCGGCTGCACTTTCTTCACCTTGGGAGAAGTTCATGAACTGGTGGACCACTTCACGTTTCTCCAATTCTGGAGGGAAGGAAGCAGGTGTAATAGGACCTTGTTTGGCTTCGATTTCGGCAATCGCTGCGAGCCATTGATTCTGGTGCATCGTATCGCGGGCAATCATAAAGGACAGCATGTCGCGGATACCCGGATCTGTCGTTTGTTCGTACAGGCGGATAACCTGCAGACGTCCCTGGGACTCAGCATTCAGGTTGGCACGGAAATCAGCCAGCAAATCGCCACTTGCGACGATATAACGGGAATTCCAAGGATAGCCTACGCTGTCAGATGGCAGTGCGCCCAGACTGGATACAATCGCATGCTGCGGGTTCATGCCGCCCAGTACTGCGCCAATCGCAGGATCTTTGGCCATTTGCTCAACTTGATCCAGTGGTGCATCATCAAGCAGCTGTGCAATCATGGTTGCCAACATTTCGACGTGACCGATCTCTTCGGTACCGATATCAAGCAGCATATCTTTGTACTTGCTCTCTGCACGGGAATTCCAGCCCTGGAACAGGTACTGCATCATAACGGACATTTCGCCATATTGTCCGCCGAGTACTTCCTGCAGTTTTTTCGCATAAATCGGATCCGGCTTGTCTGGCTTAGCTGTATACTGTAACTCTTTAATGTGAAAGAACATAATGTAACGCCTCCTTTAATGTGTGAGAAAACTAGACTGGGATGCATAGGGATTCGTAATTTCTGTACATATTCACTTCAAGTTAAGTAGTCCCACTTTGCATATGACTCATCCAGTAAATAATACAGATGAATCTACTGCTCTATAGCAGCAGAACCATATGAAAAGTGTCCCGAAGAATACGATGGCCATCGCAAACAACTATTAACCAATTCAGATTGGATATAACCTTTTTCTTCCTAATAAAATGACAAAATTGTTATTTATCTAGCATTAATAATACCGTTTTCTATCCATTAATTGGTAAATAAAAACAGATCAGGGTATGTTAACTTCACATATCCCTGATCTGCCACATGGTAAGGCAATCCTATACTGATAAATATATTTAAATGAAATTTTAATGAATATGAATCTGTCTACTGGAAATCGCTGCCGATTTTCTGCTTCAGATACATACGGTAAATGTGTACGATCGTAATTTTGACCGCCATGTAGATCGGAATAACAAGCAGCATGCCGAGAATACCGCCCATATCTCCACCGACCAGCAGGAGAACAATGATTGTAAATGGATGAATATCCAGCTGATTACCAAAGATAATCGGCTCCAGCAGATTGTTTTGAATCAACTGAGCGACAATAACGATCACAATCGACCAGATCCCCATCATCGGCGATTCAATAAATCCGACAATCGCTACCGGTACCGCTGACAGAATCGCACCGATATAAGGAATGAAATTCAGGAAGAAAGCCAGGAACACGAGCAGCAGGGAATAAGGCAGATCGATAATCAAAAATCCGATATACAGCAGTACACATAGCGCAAAGTTAACGATAACACGTCCGGCAATAAAGCTGCTGAGGGAGTCATCGATCTCTCCAAGCATCAGCTTGCCGTCTTCACGGAACTTCTGCGGGAATAACAGTACTAGACGCTCGGACAGCTTTTTGTCGTCCTTGAGCAGGTAGTACAGCATGATAGGTACAGTAGCAATAACCAGTACCACATTGGATACAAAGGAGAACATACTGGAAATATGATCCGACAACCAGGTAAATACCGTATTCAGGTATTCTGTGAGTTTGGACAGCATATCATTACTGGTTCCCTGATCCGGCAGGTACTGCTTGATAAACGAGTTATGCTGCAATGCTTCAATCTGTTTTACGATGCTGTTGGTGAATTCAGGTGTGTTCTGTACAAAGCTGGTCACCTGATCACGCAGCGTTGGCCAGCCGATCATGGAGAAAATAACCAGTGCCAGAATAATGACCACATAGATCATCAGGATGGACATGGACCGCTTGACCTTGCGTTTGCGTTCCAGCCAGTTAACCAATGGACGTAGTGGATAGTAGATAAAAGCAGTAATTAATAGAGGTACAATGGTGAGGCTAATCAAAGAGCGGATAGGAACAAAGATAAAATCAACCAGTGTTCCGAGATAGATGATCAGCAGTACGAGCGCGATGCCCGCGCCAATACGAAAAAAACGATTTTGTATCATAGGCAGGTTTCCTCCCGGAGAATAGTCTAACTCTAAGCTGCTTAGTTGCTTCTATGTATGGCAGTCCAAGTAACTTAGCTATTAAAAGAGCTGATAACTGTATATAAACGCTATTATAGCCTACTCAATCGTTATGCTTCATTTTTCATACAGTTGGGGCAAGCAAGTTAGCAAAAGCTACAAACGGATAACTTTCACAATAAATATTTGGAAGCGGATTCTTATAGCGATATAATGGGAGCTAGGTGTTCCGGTTCGGATAGATATACGGCGATGAATCCGCCGATCTGCCCGAGTGACAAGGCACATGATACATACCATGAGGAGGCTGTAACCGATGACGATGAATTACCGCAGACTGGGTGGAAGTGGGCTCAAAGTAAGTGAGATCAGCTTGGGAAGCTGGCTGACGTATGGAGGATATGTGGAACGGGAGAATGCTGTGAATTCGATCCGTGCCGCATATGATCTGGGCATTAATTTCTTCGATACAGCCAATGTCTATGAACGTGGGGAAGCGGAGAAGGTAGTCGGCGAGACCCTGAAATCGTATCCGCGTGAATCGTATGTGCTGGCAACCAAGGTATTCGGCAATATGGGCGACGGTCCCAATGATAAAGGATTATCCCGCAAGCATATTATGGAACAATGCCATGCCAGCCTGAAGCGGCTGGGGCATGATTATATCGATCTGTATTACTGCCACCGCTTCTCTCCGGAGACGCCGATCGAAGAGACACTACGTGCACTGGACGATCTGGTGCGCCAGGGCAAAATTCTGTATGTAGGTGTCAGCCAGTGGACAGCTGCCCAGATGCAGGCGGCTGTCGGTGTAGCCGACCGTTACCTGCTGGATCGGATCGTCGTGAATCAGCCGATCTACAATATGTTCGAACGTTATATCGAAGAAGAAGTCATTCCGCTTGGCGAGAAATACGGCATCGGTCAAGTTGTGTATTCGCCGCTGGCACAGGGTTTGCTGACCGGTAAATACACTTCAGGTGGTCAGATCCCTTCCGATAGCCGCGCCGCCAAACTCGGTTGGGACGAGAAAAAGCTGGATGAACAGCGTCTCGGTCAGGTACAGCAGCTGCAAAGTATCGCAGACGAAGCCGGATTATCGCTGACCCATCTGGCGCTGGCATGGATTCTTCGTCAGGACAACGTCTCCAGCGCCCTGGTCGGTGCGAGCCGTCCGGAACAGGTCCAGCAGAATGCGGGAGCAGCGGGTGTGAAATTGAGTGAAGATGTACTGACAGCAATTGAAGATGTTTTGAAGAAGTAAAAAGGTAGGCAAAGCCCTTCTGTAATATATAGATACAGAAGGGCTTTATGTCTTTGCAGAGAATGCAGATGAGCTCTGAAAAGAGCAGAAGGAGAATACATAGTGCCGAGACTACAGTTTAAACATCTTGTTCGAGAACCATTGGAAGAAGAAATGCCGGAGAATAATGTGTGAAAGATAAACAAGATCATTGTAAAAGGAGGCGGAATGTTGGATAAAACAAATGTAATGGTTGAATTTATTATTACTGGAGAGCAACTGGATTTAAATAAATTAACAAGTGTAATCGGAGTCTCTCCTTCAGAAAGTTGGCTTAAAGGAGATCCAATTCCTGATAAGAAAATTGTCAGACCTGATTCATGTTGGATATTATCTACGGGGTATGAAGAATCTCTTGATATTAACGATCAGTTATATAAGATGATGAGTCGAATAAGAAGTAAGATTGATATTCTTAATGACCTTAAACAAGAGAGTAGCTTAGAATTTGTTATTGCTATTGTTATTAATGTTGAAGAAGATATAAAGCCAGCAATGTACTTTGAAAAGCAATTTATTGAATTCGCTTATAATCTTAAGACCGAGTTTTATATTGAGCTCTATAATTACAGTTAACTATTTATTAAAAAGGATGATTACATTGGACATTGTTTTTAAATCTTCCTCTTACGGTATGATTAAATATAATGAAATACACGAGGATCTTTCTATGATTTTGAGTTTGTTTTTAGTAGGAAACTCGAGCTTACTTTTTTCCTTTTATGAAAGAAACCTGCACCTTTATAATGTGACTACACAAGATTTCATCTTGAACAGATGTGTGTTTGTAAATTCTGAATGGGTTCTACCCTGGGCAGAAACGATACCTCATTGGGATGAGTTGAATACACCGCCAAAAATCATTTGGTTTTCAGTGACAAAAAAAGAAGATATCCTTCAAGCTATCAAAATTGATCATCTGTTTAGATGTGTAGTCATTGAGCAAGGAAAAGATTTTCAGCAGCATTCAAATGTTCTTTTTCATGAGGAATATTATTCTACAGGGGATGAAGACTATGACTATTATTTAGGATTTACAAATAAGCATGATTTCCTGAATAAGACGCTTCCTAAAATCAAAGAGAAATTCAATGTCTCTATAAGTTAGTTGAATATTTAAATAAAAGGAGAAAATACTTAATATGAACTACAAATTGCCTGAGAGTAAAGATGATTTCGCTAGTATAACCGTGTTACAACAATTGGAATTCGTCCAGATCACTGCGCTTATTCCCGACCTTTTAATCTGGATGCAAGATGGTAATTGGCCTATCTACCAATCGATCAAGGAGTTGTTGTTGCCTCAACAGGAAAATCTTATTGAACCGTTAAAAGAAATATTGAATTCGAACGACTCGTCTTGGAAATACTTTTTATTAAATGACTTTATTCCCTTTCTAAGAACAGAAGTTATACAGAAACTTATCGAGGAATTGAGTACGCTTAGTAATCATCCCACTTTTGCAGATCAAAATGAGGAGGTTGATTTGCTGGCAAAAAAAATTCTGGAATCTGTTAACGAATAAAGCTAATGACCAGGCTTGATGCAATGAAAGGAGCCTCTAAAAATAGATTGAAATGAAAGCCTACATAAATTAGAAATTTCCTGAAACATTGAGGAGAGCAATACGAATAGTCAAATATTGAAAAGTATAATCAAAGAAAAGTATGGAAGGACAATCAGTTAGAAGGATATCAATCTCAAATAACAATTATTCAGTTTTGAGGCTTATAAGGCAATATCTACATCATTGTTCGATGAATAAAAGAGTGGGGTGATCATTTGATTAAGAAAATAACTCTAATCATTAATGACTGGAATCCTATTGAGATTTATCCTTTGCTTGATATTGAGTATGATAGTGAAGTGAAGCAGATATATGAATTATTAACTCTTAACGATACTAAATCTGAGTTGGCTGAAAAGATATATCAGGTATTCGAAAAAAATTTTGGGAAACTATTTCAAAATACATTTATTGAGTGTGAAGTTATAGCAGAAAAGATACTAAACTCATTAAAGTAAGTAATAAGAAAAGACTTGGAGTGCGACAATCCTCAAAGTCTTTTCTACCTCTCTAATGTAAAATGGCTACATATCTATTATCTCTGTTTTATGCGCATTTAAGACAGGATATCAAAGAACTGTTCAACTCGTCACACTCATCTCAAAGATGCAGCAGTCTCTGCGCATGCTGATACAGTTCAGCATACTTTGCCACGATATCCTTTTCCGCATTTCCTCGGAACCGCTCAAACAAATTCGTACACTTTAGCAGCAGCAGATTGTAATTCCATCGTTGTGCCTGCTCCATACACTCCAGCAAATACCCAAATCCCTGACCATATTGTCCACGCTCCAGATAATACACTGCCAGTTCATATAGCAGCCGGGCATAGCGCTCTAGGTTCAGCTGCAACGTATACAGCTCATCATCCAGTGTCTGCGCTTCCAGATCATCGATCTCGTGCTTGAACTTTGGCAGCACGGTATTCAGGTCCAGTCGGTGCCGGTTGGCTGCAGTGACTACATTTAATAGAAACACGAGCAGTTCCTCCGGCCGCTGTTCTACATACTCTACATATTCCTCCAGCACATCCGGCTCACCCGCATACAGTCTCGCCGCGTAGCTATTGGCCCGGGCCCATTCTTCAAACCGGTTTTTCCATAATAACGTATCATCGTCCTCTTCCTGTACCCAGTCCAGTTCGGTGGTCAGCTTGAGGTAATGAGCGACCTGTTCATAATCCTTGTATTCCTCATTCGCATGAGCACGTAGCAGATACGCATACGCTATGTAAAAGAACCATGGTTTTTGCGGCTGGCGATCAGTCGACAGCTCTCCAGCCTGTTTGCGATCGTACAGAAGTCTGGCTTTATCCAGCAGAATCTCGGCGATCTTTTCGACTTTTTTCCAATTGCGCAGCGAGCGATACGTGTTCGCCAGATCGGTATAGGCATCTAGCTGCTCTACTTCATTCAATCGCTCCACAAATGGCTCGAACCGGATGGCCAGCTGGTAGTTCTGTTCCTGGTCATCTCCCTGCCTCGCCATGAACAGGCGGTAATGGCAGACCGCCAGTCGTTCGGAATGCTGCTTGTTCTCGCTCTCCGCTACGCTTTCATACAGCATGCTGGCGGCTTCCTTTTTATCTTCCCGGAAAAAGTCCTCTGCCGTCTCGAACAGAAATCCAGGATACTGGGACTTGCCTGCGAGCATATGTACAATCTTCTGAATGCAATCCAGTTTGTCCAGCTCGACACAGCGATACAGAAACGGCTTGATCCGCCGCCAGTCCGGTGTCGCATCGTTCAGATACTCATTGATGTACTGGTCGTACAGCGCGCCCTTCTCCAGCTCCAGAATCTCGGTGATTTTGTCGAGCTGCTCGATACTGAGCACTCGGTTACCGTTGAGGATGGAGCTGATAATACCTACATTGATATTGTGTTGCTTGGCAAAACGGCTCATGGAAATCTCTTCTTGCTGGATACGCTGTTCCAGTCTGTCACGAATGAGTAGTGGATGGTCCAAAGGGCACACCTCCTTTATGAAATTAAGCAGATTGCTTGTGCGATGCGCAGATGGTTATGAACCACATGGTTATGAGGTCTACAAGAATGATGCTTTGTCTATACAAATATACAAAAGATTACAGGTTGTAAGGTTTTAAATAAAATATAGCGGATACAGACAGGGGGAGCAATCCATTTTACAGCGGATAACCAAAATTTATAACGAACATGGATATTACAGAACAGCGAATAAATGCTGAAGAGTATGCTTTTCAGATGCATGCAGCCCATTCGGTAGAGCAAAGTATGCAGCATATAACAAAAGAACACGATACTTTGAACATGTCGATCATTGTCCACGAATGACTTATCCTACATTATACGACAGGATAAAAGAGCTGTTCACGGACAAAAGAACCGTTTAATACTTAATAGTATGACAAATATTCAAAATTGGTGAGAATGATTCTCGTATTATTCGCAAACCTATTGACCGACATTTGAAATGGATTTATACTTATTCTAAAATCAAATTAAGGGAATGATCCATGTGAAAACTATCAATCTGACGACGCAGCGCAAAGCTGTTTACGAAATCGTCTGCAACGCCGAGGATCACCCGACTGCCGCTGACGTAATGAACCGGTTGGTAGAGCGTGGTCATAATTTCGCTTATGGTACTGTATATAACTCGCTGCGATATCTGTCCGATAACGGGCTGATCCGTGAACTCAAGCTTGGTGAGACCGCCAGTCGTTACGATGGCAAAATGGATGATCACCAGCATATTGTATGTGAATCCTGTGGACGTGTAGATGAAGTCATGACCGATGCACCGCTGCAATGGTACGCTGATGTAGCAGAGGAGACCGGGTACGATGTCCATCATGCACATGTTGTATTTAAAGGAGTGTGTACCGAATGCAAAAACAAATCGAAAAAGTAATTGAGAATGATTATCTTTCTGACTCCACTTCGTCGATGAACTGGGCACCGGGCAATAGCACTTATGAAGAGATGGATACCATGATTCAGGCTTGTCCGGTAACACGCCGCGTCGTCATTATTAGTCCGGCTCCGAGCCGTATTCATGAATTGACTCGGATGCTGTCGGACAGCTGCTTTGATGTTATGGTATTTCACCGCTGGGAAAACAATGGTGCAGGTGCGATTAGTGCCGACCTGTATATTTTTGATATGATTACCGCTGCAGGCAGCAGTGAGATCGAGCTTGCCAAGCTGCGCATAAATGATAATGATTCTCGTGTACCATCTATTTTCCTGGTGCGCGAGGAGATGCTGGCTCTCGGAATGAAAGAATGGACCGAAGAAGAACTGCTCGTCTGGCCGATGCGTCCGCAAGAAGGACTGTATCATGTAGAGCGTGTTATTCGTTCCAATGCGAGCCGTCCGGCAGCACCTGCAGCAGATGAAGATGCTCAGCACCGGATCGTATTCAAGGATCTGTGGATCGACCGCAAGAAAATGACCGTTCATCGCGGACAGCAGCGTGTAGAACTGACCAAAACCGAGTATGATCTGCTGCTCATGCTGATCGAAGGCGAAGGCAGCGTATTATCCCGTGAACAATTAATGAGCGAAATCTGGGGTACACAGTTCTTCGGCGGTAGTAATGTCGTAGATGTCCATGTCAAAAGTCTACGTAAAAAAATCGGCGATAATGCTTCTGCACCACAGTATATTGCGACTGTACGCGGTGTAGGTTATCGCTTGGCTGATTGATTCATTTGACATAATAATAAGCAAATCAAATTTTATTGAGAATATATAATTATGGATAAGCTGTACATTCATAATATGAACAATCTATTCACGTCTTCTTCATGCAAGGCTCATCCAAGACTCATGCGGAGCTCATGAATGTACCTGGTTGGCGATGTTAGAATAATTCTAAACTTACGGATTTTGAATTAAGTCTAATTACAAGTCTAATTCATTCACTTTCAGATGAATATGCTGTTAGGAATGATAGATGCTGTGAAAAGACTTGAGACCGTCCGATTTGAAAGGATGATTCTAACGATGGACAACCGTCTTACTACCAACCAGGGTGCTCCTGTAGGAGATAACCAGAATTCCAGAACAGCAGGACGCAGAGGACCGGCACTGCTGGAGGATTATCACCTTATTGAGAAGATTGCCCATTTTGACCGTGAACGTATTCCCGAGCGTGTTGTGCATGCCCGTGGTGCAGGTGCCCATGGAGTATTCCGTACAGCAAGCAGTATGAAGAAATATACCCGGGCTGCTTTTTTGCAGGAAGAGGGACTTGAGACACCGGTGTTTGTACGTTTCTCCACTGTTATTCATGGAGTAGGTTCTCCGGAGACGGCACGCGATCCGCGCGGTTTTGCCGTGAAATTCTACACGCCGGAAGGCAACTATGATATCGTGGGCAACCATCTGCCTGTATTTTTTATCCGTGATGCGATCAAATTCCCGGATATGGTTCATTCCCTCAAGCCGGACCCGCAGACAAATATTCAAAACCCTGGTCGTTACTGGGATTTCATGACCTTGACATCAGAATCTACACATATGATGACATGGTTGTTCTCGGATCATGGGACACCAGCCAATTACCGTGAAATGGACGGATTCAGCGTCCATGCTTTTAAATGGATCAATGCCGATGGCAAAGTGACTTACATTAAATACAAATGGGAATCCAGACAGGGTGTCCGCACATTCTCCGCGGATGAAGTGCGGGAACAGCAGGGACGGGATTTCAACCATGCGACACGCGATCTGTTTGACCATATTGAACAAGGGAAATTCCCGGAGTGGGATCTGAAGGTTCAATTTATCCATCCGGAAGATATCGATAGCTATTCCTTTGATCCACTCGACCCTACCAAAGTATGGCCGGAAGAGCAGTTTCCATTCCATCTGGTCGGCACGATGACACTGAACAAGAATCCGGAGAATTTCTTTGCCGAAGTAGAGCAGTCCGCATTCTCTCCAAGTGCGCTTGTACCGGGCATTGAACCATCCGAGGACAAGCTGCTGCAGGGTCGTCTGTTCTCCTATCCGGATACACAGCGTCATCGTCTGGGACCGAACTATTTGCAGATTCCGATCAACTGCCCGTATGCGCCGGTACGCAATCACCAGCGTGACGGTCTGATGAATGTGCAACAGGATAACTCCCGTTATAACTACGAACCGAACAGTTATACCGAGGGACCAGTCGAAGATCCTGCCTACCGCGACAGTGAAGTAGAACTGCAAGGCAAGGTGACTCGTCAGCAAATCGAGAAAACCGATGACTTTACCCAGGCGGGTGAACAATATCGTTCTTATAATACGCAGCAAAGAGATAATTTACTTCAAAATCTGGTTAATGATTTACAGGGAGTGAAAAAGGATATTCAACTGCGTGCGATCTGTAACTTTATCCGCGCAGATCGTGAATACGGCATGCGTCTCGCTCAGGGACTCGGGGTGGATATCAGCGAATTCATGTCCCAGATGCGCTCCTGATCTATGTATTACCGCTATCCAGCAGCCTGTCTTTTACAGCCTAAAGGGGTATGAATCCCTGTAATCTTACAGGCAGGATGCTTTTATATACAGCCTGTTGAATCGCTCTACACGATGCAGATGATACGGAGCTGTTCAACAAGCTCATATTTTTCACTGTCTGCGGCGCACTCAGCCGGGAAATAACGCAGGATGACGGGCCACCGTACATGCTGCCTGAACCCGTAAGCCGCAGCGGACAAGGCCGCCAGGCCATTATATATACAGTAGAGGGAAGCAATACTATGAGCAGGATATAGTGTGTGCTTCCTTCTGTCTTATTCTCCTTCCGTAATACCCTGCTGCCTGCCGGGATCTATTCCATCCAGAGAGATACACGTGGAAAGGAAATAATGGTGAAGACCATACTTTGCCGGAATGCTGTAAGCCCAAGAGTACGATTGCAACAGCAAAGGAGAGGTGTATCATGAGGAAATTATGGAGCCTGGGGATATGCGGTATGGTAGTCATGTTTATAATGATCGGTTTGTGGAATACGGCAGGTTATGTGTCGGCAGAACCTGCGTTGACAGGAATTCAGCAGCGCCCTCTGAATCTGCCGGCCAGTTTCCCTGTTCCGGACGATGCACTGACGGTAACGGCAGTACAGAACAGCAGCGACGAGGAGAAATTCGTCCTGTTTACTTTCCAGACCCGGTTGAGTATGGAGACATTGGCCAAAACCTACAGCGAGTACTTCCGTGAGCATGATATGAAGGATGCGATCGATATGCTGAGCGAGCAGAAAATGGTCATTCAGGGAACCAATGAAGTTTCCCGGCAGAGCTGGATTCTGACAGCTGTACCGGCAGCAGACACGAATGATCGTGTAGAGATGACTGTTGTCTGGACAGACGAGCGCTAAATCGATCAGCAGCTGATAATAAATTATACCGGTGTACAGTAGAGTGGTTTATTAAAGCTGGAACCGAATAGCATATGACGCGGAGACTTGAAGCAAGTAGAGTCTTCGCGTTTTTATAATTCAATACAGAAAGTGAAATGGTTTATATGGAAAAAAATATAAATTAAATTTTATCTATAAAATGCGCTTAACAAAAGATATTGGAGTTTTTGTAAAAGGATACTTCGTTATTTTAATGTAAAAAGAGAAGCATTAACTGTTAAAAAAGTATAGACTGATTCGTATAATGTGATAATATACAATTAAGTACTGAAATTTGACTTGCTTTTAATGATTACACTACAATGTGTAGTGTGAGGTGGCGTAGATTAAGATGAAAATACAAAATTTCAAAGTTGGTGCTACAGGGATGGATCGCTTTTTTGGTCCGCTGGAAGCACAGGTGATGAATGTATTATGGGATATGGATCACCCTATGACGATCAGAGAAGTGCAGACTGCACTGAAGCCGGTCAAGCCGCTCAGTTTTAACACGGTAATGACGGTAATGAATCGTCTGGTGGACAAAGGCGCTCTGCTCAAAAAGAGCGAAGGCAGAAGCTTTCATTACATTCCGTCGGAAAGTCGTGCAGAATTCTTGAATCATCAATCCAGGGAATTAACTCATGAATTAATGGAAGAGTTCGGATCACTCGCTGTAAACCACATGGTGGACATACTTGAAGAGGTGGATCCTCAACTTATTCAAGCCTTGGAGGAAAAGATCAAACAATGGAAAAACAACGCGTAGAATGGTGGCATCGTCGTTCCGAAAGACTGCTGAAGACAGGGCTGTTTATTACTTTGTTTACGATAGGTCTGATGGTGATGTACGCGCTGCATGTCTTGTTCGGTTGGAATATTCCGTTTGACCTGCTGCGTATCTGTAATCAGTGGATGAAATCACATGGCTGGTTGTCGGTGAGTCATCTGCTGGAGACACTGGTTCTGTGTACATTTGTGTTATATGTGGGTTACGGACTGGATCAGTGGTATGGTTCATTCCGTGCCATGCAGCGTTTCCGTCAGCTGGAGAACCATCGGTTGTCTGCTAAGTATAATGAGCGTTATCGTCCGGATGGACGGAACATCTTTATGATTGTGTCCTGCGAACAGCCGCTGGCATTAACAATTGGTATTATCAATCGCCGTATTGTGCTGTCCGAGGGACTGCTGGCCTTGCTCAATGAAGATGAGCGTCAGGCTGTACTGTATCATGAGCTGTTCCATTATCATCAGCGCGATCCATTGACGACATTCCTGCTGCGGCAGTCAGCATGTGCGCTTTGGTTTTTACCGGTCGTCCGTACGCTGGCACTGCATTACAAGATCTCGCGCGAGATCCTGGCGGACAATTACGCGATTGAACATCTGGGTACGCCTGTAGGTATTGGCGGTGCGCTACTCAAACTGGTGAAGCGTTCCCGTTCACGGATGGAGATGCCTGCCCGTATGATCTATTCTTCATTTGCCGATACATCACTCAACTACCGCATACAACGGATTATCGATCCACAAAGCGGTGTATCGCCCCGGTTGCCATGGTGGTCAATTCTCGTATCGCTGCCTGTACTGATTCTACTGAGTATTTTGTTACTATGGTCGCTGATTGAGTAATCTGGTTACCGGTAAATGCTATGAATACAGTGTTTGCCGGTAAAGCGACTTTATTTTATAGCAAAGCACTACATTGTGTAGTGTGAAAATGATCAAGGAGGCGTTCAAATGAATATGACCAAAAGGAATGTAGAAGTGGGGATTCTAATTACAAGAGTATTAACAGGATTGATTTTCCTGCTGCATGGCCTGTCCAAGTTTCAAGGAGGTATTAGCGGTACAATGGGATTTTTTCAGAGCATGGGATTACCAACATGGCTGGCTCCTGTCGTAGCCGTACTGGAGATTGCCGGTGGAATTGCACTGATCGTAGGCTTGTTCACACGTATTGCCGGAATCATCACAGCTTGCATTATCGTGGGTACACTCGTCACTGCGCACAAAGGTGATGCCTTTCTGATGGGAACAGAGTTCAATTATCTGCTGCTGATTACCAGCTTGCAAATGGCGATTAGTGGTAGCGCATTGTTATCATTGGACAGCATGTTATGGCGCAAAGAGCGCAGTCAGAATCGTCGTCTGGCCGAAAACTAATTATTAGTAAATTAGAAGCTTATTGCGAAATAAGACAGTCACAATCGAATACAAATACAAGCAAATAAAGAGAGGACACATTCATTGTGTCCTCTTTTTTGATATACATACGTCGTATGACAATGGGCTATAGATATCATATAGCGGATACAGATAACTAAGTGTCGGAATGGTGCCGAAGATTCAACAAATTTCGATTCGTTTCGATAGTCGTCTAAATAATTAACCTCAATTGGGCGATATATACAATATTATAGGTTATTGTCAGTGCTTCATGGTCAAACAGCACGATATATTATTACAGGGAAGAGTGTGAAATACATGAGTAAGAAAAAGAGTAAATCCCGGCTGCGTTGGTCGATCCGTAATCAACTGATTGTAGCATTTGCGATTGTACTGCTTGCCCCGAGTTTGGTGATCAGTATTAGTATGTATAATAATGCCAAAAGTCAGGTGGCAGGTCAGTTGACTACCAGTGCGAATGAAACGGTGAAAGCAGCGAATGATTTTATTAGCAGCTCGCTGGACGCCAAGTTCCATGATGCGGAAGTATTGTCGGGCTTATTTAACCGTTCCATGATTGATGGACGCCTTAGTCCGCAAATTGTTCCACGATTGACACAGTATATCAAGCTTCATCCGGAAGCGATCGACGTGTTTGTAGGTACGCCTGATGGTCTGATGGTCCGCGGTGTGCCCAAGGAAAATGAGAATGGATATGATCCACGTGAACGCGATTGGTACAAGCAGGCAACTGCTGCACCGGGAACAACCGTAATGACTTCTGTCGTGATCAACTCCAGCAACAAGCCGGTCGTGGTAATCGCACGTACACTGCCGGATAACTCGGGTGTACTGGGAATCTCGCTGAATCTGGAAAGTATCGCCAAGCAGGTTAATATCCAGGTAGGCCGTGAAGGATATGTGATCGTACTCGACAAAGATCAGAATTATGTAGTCAGCCGCAACGGCAAGCCGGGTGACAAAGCAACCGGCGATTATTTGTCTACGATGTACAGCCAGGATCACGGTAATATCCAGTATACGTTTCAGGATCGTCCCAAGCAGATGGTATTCCTGACCAATCCGACAACAGGATGGAAAATTGCCGGCACCATGTATACAAGTGAAGTGGATACAGCAGTAGCACCTGTTCGCAATCAAGCCATGATTATTGTTATTGTATCTATTCTTGTAGCGGCTGTTATTGTATTCTTCTGTATCCGCATGATTATGAATCCGATTCAGCGTCTGCGTCAGACAACTACATTAATCAGTGCGGGCGATTTGACCGTCGAGATTGACCAAAGTAAAAATGACGAAATCGGTGATCTGGCACGGGACTTTGCCGGTATGGTAAACAGTCTGCGCGAGATGATCGAGAATGTGAAAGATACTACCGATAATGTATCCTCGGCTTCGGAAGAGCTGGCAGCCGGTGCGGAAGAAACCAGCCGTTCGGTAGAGCATGTTACGATGGCGATTCAGGAAGTATCCACTGGCAGCGAACGCCAGGTAACCAGTGTCAACCAGGGAGCAGCGTCTATCGAGCGTATGTCCGAGCGGGTGGCCGAGATTTCCAATCATGTAAATGAAGTCAGCCAAACTCTGCAGGATGCTGCCGAAGCTGCTGTCAAAGGTAATGAATCTGTCGTTGATGTGGTACAGAAAATCTATGAGATTCAGACGACGGTTGACACACTGAGTGATATTATTACCCAGATGAATAATCAGTCTTCGGAAATTGATAGTATCGTTGACTTGATCCGCAATATTGCCAAACAGACCAATCTACTCGCTCTCAATGCTTCGATCGAGGCGGCACGTGCAGGTGAACACGGCAAAGGATTTGCTGTAGTCGCCGAGGAAGTCCGCAAACTGGCTTCTGAATCGGGCGATTCTGCTCAGCGTATCAGCGAGCTGATTTCCGGTATGCAGGGTGTAGTTACCCAGTCACTGGACGTTATGGCACAAGCCAAGCATAACGTCGAAGGCGGTATTGTTGCTGTCGATACGTCCGGCCGTTCCTTCTCCCAAATCAATAGTTCGATCAAAGCGGTCTCCAGCAAAATGGATGATGTATCCGGTGCAACAGATCAGCTGAACAGTGAAGCAGATGCTGTCGTGGCTTCCATTGAAGAAATTGCCAGCATCTCGGACCAGTCGGCGAGCAATACAGAGACAATCTCTGCAGCTGCCCAGGAGCAGCTCGCTTCCATGGAGGAAGTATCGAGTGCAGCAACCGATCTGACACGTCTGGCAGAACAGCTGCAGCAGGTGGTTTCACGCTTCAAGCTGTAAACGATCCTTTTGCCAGCTGGAATATATAGCGAAGTTATTGTGTAACAGTTATATTTCTGCCAAAAGTCAATGAACGGGAAGGAATACGCTCCTGTTCAGATCAATCCATTTTCTTATAATGAAATAAAGTAGGTCTGTTTAATCTTGCAGCCGCTGCTCCATATATGTATAGGGGCAGCGGCTTTTTTTGATCGCACAAGAATACTGTTCTTCGCCCAATCCGTGCATTACAATAGAGAATAGATAACTCATACTCGGCGACAAAGAGCGGTCGATACATCCGGTTAGGCCGTATTGACGCTTAGGATCTCAAGGAGGAACAGAGATGATCACATTCTATCCGGCAAGCGAACGATTTCATTTTGACCGGGAGTGGCTTCGGGGAAGTCACAGCTTTTCCTTTGGTGAATATCAGGACCCTGATAATACGGGATTTGGTGTACTGCGTGTATTCAATGATGACACAATCGCACCAGGATACGGCTTTGGCGCACATCCGCACAGTGATATGGAGATTGTATCGATCGTATTGCAGGGACAGCTTCGCCACGAGGATAATATCGGCAATGTGGCGGTGAGTTCCTTTGGTGGTATCCAGCGCATGTCTGCAGGTACCGGTGTTATTCATACCGAGCATAATGCCTCCAACGAGACGGATTGCAATTTGCTGCAGCTGTGGTTTGAACCGGAGGCGCGTGGACTGGAACCATCCTATATGACCTCCTCTTATAATCCGGCTTCACTCAGCGGACGTCTGCTTCCGGTAGTTAGCCGGCAGGGGGGAGAGCATCAGGCGACCATCCATCAGGATCTGACTATTTATCTGAGCCGTCTTGAAAAAGGACAGCAGATCGAGTTCTTGCAGAAATCCGAGCGGCGCACCTATGTATTCGTCATTCATGGTGCACTGCGTCTCAACCAGGCAGATGTGCTCAGCCGCAGGGATGCAGCCCGGCTGGAGCAGGAAAATCGTCTGCAGCTGGAAGCCGAAGAGGCTGTATTTTTTATGCTGATCGACTTGCCCTGAGGAGGATAACCATGAGAGAGACTGTGATGGTCAAACATGCCGTTACCGGCCGCGAATGGCTCAACAATAACAAGCAACCGCTGGAATATGCATTTACTGATCTGCCAGGAGGACGATATCGGTTCGTATTTCATCAGCCACCGGAAGAGGTAGTTGCCGAGATCCTGCGTTTCCAGAAAGAGCTGAATCTGTTCCGATTCGAGATTCCGGAAGATGGACCGCAGGTGAAGCACTGGTATTATGTGAGTACCGATGGTGTCCATTATGATACCGATCAACAGGATCTGATTATTGAAGCAGATACAGTAATTCGCTATCTCCCTACGGATTACTGGGCCTGAGCTAAACAAATGCTTTGACTTTCTTCGAACATATGTGCTCTAATTAAATAGATACACTTTAGAGTACTGCAGGGAAGTTTGTTTATTTTATCAAAATATAACCAAATCACCTGCATTTTGTATAGGTGCTGCCCATATCCTGTATCTGGAAGCAGACACCACTTTCCTTTTCGAGATCATATCTGACGGTTATTGTTACTACTTTAGAATGCTGTTTTCAGCGGCTATCCCTTATTCCTGCATGTAGATGCTGCCGATGTGCGGATAGCCATTTTAGTATAGGTCCGAGCCGGGAAGGAAAGCCGTTATACGGCCCTTTGCGCATCGGAGACAGAATGATTAATCCAGGCAATCAGCTTCATCAATAGACCCGAGCAGCGGTCACAGGAGGCAAGCGTATGAATTTAAAGGATGAACAGGTAATGCATGAGCAGTTTGGTGTTGGACAGGTAGTGGAGAATGATAACGAACGGATTACGGTAATGTTCTCGGAGGAAGTGGGACGCAAATCGTTTATGTTCCCGGATGCTTTTGGCAACCATCTGAAGATGAGCAAATCGGATATACAGGATACACTCTACAAAGCTTATGAAGCCAAGCGCAAGCAGCAGGCGGCAGACAAGCTCCAGCTGGACCAGGATCGTGCGGAAGAAGCCATCCGTGTAGCTGCCGAACAGGAGAAAAACCGCAAACCTGCCCGCAAAAAACCGACGGTACGCAAATAATCGTCCGGATTATATCGTTCATTTATCAACGGCCCATCAGTGATCTGATGAGGCCGTATTTTATTTTATGATCCTGATTTGCTGTATGTACAAAAGATAAAAATTTAAATATTCTGTACTATTCCAAGAAAATACGGGTAAGGACATATCAGGGAGAAATGCCGGATTGACGGTATATCCTTTTTTCAAAATTAAATGCCAAAGGAGACTTGCCCGTATCATGAGTATATTAAGTGATGACAAATTAAAGGCCAGGCAGGCGATCCTGATCGGAGATTATGGAGAAGACGCACCTTATCATCCGCTGGATCAGGTGGAAAATCATATCCGTGATCTGATGCCGGCCGGATGGGAACTGCATAGTTCGGATGATTATGACATGCTGGAGATGGAACGCCTCGAGGCTTATGATCTGTGTATCGTCTATACAGACGCTTTTAATAAAAAGATCAATCCCAGACATGCGGCCGGCATTATTACATACGTAGTGAATGGGGGCGGACTGCTCATACTCCACTGCGGTGTATCGCTGCAGGAGACACGCTACGAGCTCAAGCAGTTGATGGGTGCGCAGTACGGTGGTCATGAAGAATATGGAGCACTGGAGATGCATATCGCCTCGCCGGGACACCCGATTATGAAAGGTATACATTCCTTTGTCATGGAAGAAGAACCGTATGAATTCACGCTGCTGCCAGGAGCAGAACGGACCATTCTGATGGAATATACGATGAATGGCGATACCTGGCCGGCTGCCTGGTGTTCCCATTATGGTATGGGACGCACCGTGTATTTGATGCCCGGACACCATGCAGCTTCTTTTGATTATCCGGAATACCGGACGATGATTGCACAGAGCATCTGCTGGGTAGCTGGATGTGATTAAGAAGGATAGAAGATTCCTGCCCATTCGCTGTATACCGGATTAGGCATATGGCTACCGAACCGTTATACTAGAGAGAGATGGACCCTGCATGGACATGTTGCCATGCGCCGGTGAGGATTATGACACCGGAATATGCCAATATGCAGATGAGTAGTTGAGCCTTGACCGTACTTTACTATATGTTCAGGAGGAATAGAGATGAGCGATTTGTTCAAAAGAGCGTTATCCCTGGGACTGGGTGCAACTGTAGTCAGCAAGGAAAAGGTAGAAAAAGCGGTAAATGATCTGGTCAAACGCGGAGAATTGGCCCCATCCGAATCCCGTGCACTGGTAGATCGCCTGATGGACCGTGGTGCGGAAGAACAGAATCAGATGAAGGATTGGGTACGCGGCCAGATCCAAAAAGCACTGACTGAACTGGATATTCCGACCAAGGAAACCGTAGAACAATTACAGCAGCGGATTACTGTTCTGGAAAAGCGTCTGGCTGAGCAGGAACAGCAGCAGCCGCCATTGTTATAAGATGTCTCTGCATATCCGGCATGCCGGAAGGTACAGGGAAATCGCCATGGCGCTGATGCGTCATGGCTTTGGTTATATGGTTGAAGAGATGGGACTTCACCGTATGCTGGCGATTCCGCTGAAGCTGGCACGCCGTGATGTCCACGGCATTCGTACACTGGCAGAACGGATTCGTCTGGTATTGGAAGAACTGGGGCCTACTTTTGTCAAATTGGGACAGCTCGCCAGTACACGCTCGGATCTGCTACCGGAAAATGTAATTAACGAACTGGTGAAATTGCAGGATCAGGTGCCTCCTTTCCCGGGCGAAGAAGCCCGTCAGATTATCGAATTGGAGCTGGGCACCAGTCTGGACGAGATGCTGGAGAGCTTCCAGGAACAGCCGGTAGCCGCCGCCTCGATCGGACAGGTGCATCTGGGCAAGTTGCATACCGGTGAATTGGTCGCGATCAAAGTGCAGCGTCCCGGTGTATCACGCGTTGTACAGCGTGACCTGGAGATTCTGCAAGATCTGATCTCGCTCGCCAAGCGTCATCTGGAATGGGTGGCTCAATATAATGTAGAAGAAATTATCGAAGAGTTCTCCAAATCCATGCGCGAAGAACTTGATTACAATATTGAAGGCCGGAATATGGAACGGATCGGTCAGAATTTTGAAAAGGACCGCTGGATTCATATTCCGAAAACCTACTGGAATTATACGTCTGCCCGTGTGCTGACGATGGAGTTTGTCGACGGTATTCATATGGGTCGGCCGGATGAGATTGTGGAGCAAGGGCTCCAACTGCCTGATGTGGCCCAGCGTCTGGTCGATTCCATGCTGCAGCAGATCTTTATCGACGGATTCTTCCATGCCGATCCTCATCCGGGTAATCTTCTCGCCCTGCGTGACGGACGAATCGCCTATCTGGACTTTGGCATGATGGGCCGATTGAGCAGTGATACCAAAAATGGCATGGCCGGATTCGTAATTGCCCTGCTGCGCAAAAATACGGACAGTATGGTACGGGCAGTTATGCGACTGGGATTTGTTCCTGAGGATATTAATATGTCTGCGCTGCGCAATGAGCTGGAGCGGCTGCGGGAGAAATATTATGATCTGCCTTTTTCCCAGATTGATCTGGGTGAAGCACTGAATGAGATGTTCGCAATTATCCGTCAGTACAAGATTGATATCCCGACCGATCTGGCGTTGCTTGGAAAGGCGCTGATTACGCTGGAAGGTGTGATTGAGCGACTGGACCCTTCACTCAGTATCCTGAATATGGCCGAGCCGTTCGGTCGTCGTCTGCTCAGTGAGCGGTACAGTCCAAGCAAGATTCGTCAGCGGATTACGGACGGAGCCTTTCAGGCAGTCGAGATTCTGACCGATCTACCGCGTCAGGCATCCGAGCTATCACGGGTGATTCGCTCCGGCAAGCTCAAGGTGGAAGTCAGTGTACCGGAACTGGGAGAACTGCTCCACAAAATGGATCAGATCAGTAACCGGCTGGCATTCAGTATCGTATTGCTGGCATTCAGTATTATTATGGTCGGCCTGATCATTGGTTCCTCCCTGCGGGACAACACACCGATTCTGTGGGGACTGCCGGTAGTAGAGATTGGTTTTGCCATAGCGACACTGATGGTGGTCTGGCTGCTGGTCGTTATTTTCAGGTCAGGGCGGTTCTAGCCGAACGATCTGTAGAAGCAGGAAGAGCATTCTGACTGTCAAATGACGGCTGGTCAGGGTGAGAAGGCGGCAGATCACTAGCAGTCTATTGTCATTCCGTATGTCATCCAGCCTTACCCTATAAGGCAGCATTTGCTTTAATACATGATTACGCTTTGTCCGAACGAGCAGTGAGCAGTTTACTGCCTTTTCGGACAAGGCGTTTTTATTTTGCAGAAATGATTACGTTTACATATTTATTTATCCGGTAATATAGCAATTAATAGTAGAGAGATTGCTTAAAATTGGTTATAATGAAAATCTATCTCTGCCACGGACCCGGCTGCCCTGCGAGAGGGGAGCTATTACAAATCAAACAAGCACTGTGCTTCATCTGGTCAGTATTGTCCGGAATTGTACCTATTCAACCGGATGGTTGTCACATGTCTGAAAGAGGATAATCATGAATTACAAGCAGCAATGGTTTGGTAATATCCGTCCTGATGTACTGGCGGGGATTACTGTAGCCCTGGCCCTTATACCGGAAGCGATTGGCTTCTCGATTATTGCAGGTGTCGACCCGATGGTCGGTCTATACGCTTCTATTTGTATCGCTGTTGTTATTTCGTTTGCAGGGGGGCGTCCGGGTATGATCTCGGCGGCTACCGGAGCGATTGCTGTGCTGGTCGGTACGCTAGTTGCCAAGCATGGCGTGGAATACTTATTTGCCGCAACGATTCTGGCCGGGATTTTCCAGATCATACTCGGCTGGCTCAAAATTGGGCGGTTTATTACCTTTATTCCGCAGTCGGTCATGACAGGGTTCGTTAATGCGCTGGCGATTGTGATCTTCTCGGCACAGTTGCCGCAGTTTGTCGGAGCGAACTGGCTGATGTATGCACTGGTCGCCTTAACACTGGCCATTATCTATATCCTGCCGCTGTTCACCAAGGCAGTACCGGCACCGCTGGTAGCAATTATTATCGTTTCTCTGCTGACCTACTTCCTGCATCTGGATGTGCGTACAGTGGGCGATATGGGTGAACTGAGCAATCAGCTGCCATTTTTCCATCTGCCGGTTGTACCGCTGGGCTGGGATCTGTTTATTACGGTACTGCCGTATTCGATCTCGATTGCCTTTGTGGGTCTGCTGGAATCGCTGCTGACAGCAACGATTGTTGATGAGATGACCGAGACACGCAGCAACAAAAATCGCGAAGCTCAAGGTCAGGGACTCGCGAATATTGTGAGTGGATTTTTCGGAGGAATGGCCGGTTGTGCCATGATCGGTCAATCGGTTATTAACGTCAAATCTGGTGGACGCGGCAGATTGTCGACGTTTATCGCTGGAGCTTTTCTGCTCGTCCTGCTCGTGGTATTGGGGACGATTGTACGTGAAGTGCCAATGGCGGCGCTGGTCGGCGTGATGATCATGGTCTCGATCGGTACGTTCAGCTGGAATTCCCTGCTGACGATCCACAAGATTCCACTTGCCGAGGCCGTTATTATGGTCACGGTTGTAGTTATTGTGGTACTGACCGACAATCTGTCGATCGGGGTAGGTGTCGGTGTGGTAATGAGTGCCCTGCGGTTTGGCTGGAGAATGTCACAGCTCCATATTACCGAAGCCGGGGATTCTACGTGTGCTCACCGGGTCTATCAAGTACGCGGCCAAATGTTCTTCGGTACGATGAGCCAGTTCGTGGATCACTTCGTACCGACAGAAGATCCGGAGCAGATTACGATTGATTTTGCCGGGTCTCATATCTGGGATCATTCTGCTGTCATCGGCATCGGCAAGCTCAAGGAAAAGTACGAGCAGCTGGGCAAGCAGGTGCATATTCGCGGTCTGAATGAAGAAAGCCGCCAATTGTACGAAAAACTCGGCAGTTCCGCCGCTTCCGGGCATTGACGCGGCGGGAAATAAACGTTATATTGACGCTATAGCTGTCGTTAGAATGGTCGGGAATCTCAGACTGCAGCCTGTGTCAGGCTGCGGATGATCATAAAGGTGTCTGTCACGAACAGATACAGAAGCATCGGTATCACGCCGGTGCTTCTTTTTACGAGTGCTGCAAGAATAATATTATGAATAAGACAGGTGAAATCATTGACAAACTTTAACTCATTCGGCATTTCGTCAGCAGCGATTGAACTGCTGGCCGTTAACGGAATCACTCAGCCGACCGAAGTTCAGGAAGCTTCTATTCCTGCACTGATGAACGGAGAAGACGCAATTGTACAGGCGAAGACAGGTACCGGTAAGACACTGGCCTTTTTGCTGCCTATTTTTGAAAAGTTAAACCTGAATGTAACCGGCGCACCACAGGCGCTCGTTGTTGCACCTACACGCGAACTGGCTCTGCAGATTGCGACAGAAGCGCGCAAGCTGGCAGATGCTTACGAAGGCGTACGTATTCTTGCTGCCTATGGGGGTCAGGATGTAGAGCGTCAGCTGCGCAAGCTGGAAGGCGGCTGTCATCTGGTCGTTGGTACACCGGGACGACTGCTCGACCATATGGGTCGCGGCACGCTGGATATGACCAAGATCCGTACACTGGTACTGGATGAAGCCGATCAGATGCTGCATATGGGTTTCCTCAAGGAAGTGGAGCAGATCATTATGGCGACATCTCCATCCCGTCAGACCATGCTGTTCTCTGCAACCATGCCAGATGGTATCCGCCGTCTGTCCGCCCAGTATATGCGCAAACCGCGTGATTTCCGTGTAGGCACCGAAGAAACGGTACCTCTCAAGCTGATCCGTCAGCTGGTTGTGGAATGTACACCGCGCGGCAAGCTGGCTGCACTACGTGAATATATTGAACGGGAGCGTCCGTATCTGGCCGTTATTTTCTGCCGGACCAAACGCCGTGCCGCTGCACTGAATGCAGAACTGCAGGAGATGGGCTACGCTTCGGATGAACTGCATGGCGATCTGTCCCAGAACAAGCGCGAACAGGTTATGAAAGCATTCCGTGATGCCAAGCTGCAGCTGCTCGTTGCTACCGATGTCGCTGCGCGTGGTATCGACGTTGAGGGTATTACCCATGTATTCAACTATGATATCCCGCAGGATGTGGAATATTATATCCACCGTATCGGACGTACAGGCCGTGCCGGGGAAAAAGGCCGCGCGATTACATTCGTAACGCCACATGATCGTCAGGAACTGGAGCAGATCGAGCGCCAGACCGCTCAAAAACTGCCGCGCGAGATTTCCCAGACGTCTGCACAATCCGAAGATTCCGGCGAACTGCTGTCCAATGTTCGTCCCAAAGCCGAGCGTACAGGCGGTCGTACCGGCAAAAACAAACGCAGTGAAAATGGACGCCGTGAAGCACGCGGCAGCTATCGTGATGAGCCATCCGGTCGTTCCGGCGGCAGACGCGGCAGCGGTGGTGGACGTTCATCCGATCGCCCAGCTTCCAGTGCCGGCAGTAGCGCAGGTACAGGTACACGTTCCGGTGGCAAAAACAAGCGCAGTGAGAGTTCAGCTCGTCCGGCCAAAGCTGTCGGCATGAGCGGAGCGATGGCACGCCGTACCGATGAATCCGGTTCTTTCCGTCGTGATTCTTCGAAAACAACCAAAGGTTCCGGTAGCAGTGCCAGCGCAGGCGGTCGTACGCGTGAGTATGGCAAAGCCGGAGGCAAAGGTGGCAGCAGCGCATCTTCCCGCCAAGGAAGCGGATCGTCCTCCCGTCAGGGAAGCAACCGTTCCAGTCAGTCCAGCCGCAATTCCGACAACAGAGGTCGCGGTGGCAAACGTTAATAATCTTGGATTCTGTCTGCATATCTCTGCAGGATAATAGATAGATTCGGATTTGAATAAATACCAGGCAGCCCCTTGTCGATATAAGGGGCTGTTTGGATTGCCGGAAAAGAAAATAGACATGTGCAAATCTAGTGATTTGCATATCGTATACGCCGGATAGATCGGTTCAGTAGACAAGCGACAAGTCGATTGGGACATATGTCCTTTTCTTAAGATAGCCTGCTGTTCTTATAATAGACAAGATATAATAGATTGATCTTGTTGGAGTAGATTGATGTTGTTGAAATTTACCCTAACGTAAATCACAGAATTGATCATAATGCGGTTATTATAAAGACATACAGGAGGAATTATAACAGTATGAAAGGAATACTATTCGCCCTGCTGGGCGGTGCATGTATTACATTACAGGGAGTAGCCAACAACCGGATTAGCCAGGATATTGGAACTTGGCAGGCAGCGACGATTACGCAGTTGACCGGATTTATCCTGGCAGCGCTGGTTCTGCTGATTGTTCGCGACGGCAGCTGGCAGGGATTCAAGCAGGTCAAACCGCTGTACTTGTTCGGCGGTGCGCTGGCTTCCATTATTATTTATAGTGAAGTCATGGCGATCCAGTATGTAGGAGTGACACTGACTGTATCCGCGCTGCTGATCGCCCAGCTGTGTGTAACATTTCTGATTGATCTAAGAGGCTGGTTCGGTGTCGTGCGGCAGAAGATGACCATGCCCCAATTTATCGGCATCTTAATGATGATCGGCGGCGTAATTATTCTCAAGCTATAAGGTATAAGGTAAAGGAATAGATAACATAGTGAGCTGTCCCGCTCATACAGAACACAAGAAAGTATATTGAATAAACAAGGAGTGTACACGCATGCTTTTAGGTATTTTGCTGGCTGTGGTAGCCGGCTCTCTAGTCAGTCTGCAGACGGTCTTCAATAATCAGGTGAATGCCCGTGCAGGGTCTTGGGCAACTACAACCCTGGTACTGGGAATGGGATTTATCGCTTCGCTGACAGCTAGTCTGATTTTCGAAGGCAAAGGAACGTTTTCACTTCAGCATATGCAGCTGTGGTATTGGGTTAGCGGTGCGATTGGCGTAGGTGTTGTCTTCTGTCTGGTACAAGGGATTCGCCTGCTGGGTCCGACCTTTTCCACATCGATCGTATTGATTGCCCAGCTGGCAACAGCACTGCTGTTCGATTCGGCAGGATGGCTTGGACTGGAACAGATTCCACTGACTCCCGGCAAAATTATCGGAGTACTGGTTGTGGTAGCCGGTATTCTCGTCTTCAAATTTGGCGGCAGACGCAAAACAGTCGTGGAAGAATCGGCCAATCCATCCGTTTAACCAATCAAGGCAGTCCATTCATTACTTATAGAACAAACTCTATTTGTAGCACCTACTATAATTAAAGTATCCCGGTAGGAAAGCGTGATTTATCATGTTTTGATCCTCCGGTAAAAGTCTCTCGATCCACTTCGGTATCGGGAGACTTTTGTATTCGTACAGGGAGAGGATTTCCCTAAGAATGATCCATTGATTGCTTGCAGAAGAGCAGGCCTATCACGATGGGCTGATTCATTTGGAGGGAAATGAAGTGAAAAGAGATTATGAAGTTGCACAAGACAATGCTAAGCTTAACTATAGATATCATCTGAAATAGACAGGAGAACTGCGAATGAGTATAGAGCATATGGAGAAAATGGAAACCCTGCTGCCGGAATGGCTGGAGACGAGCCGACTGCGTACGGGACAGGGAGAGGTGGCTTCGTATATTCCTGAGCTGGCCAAGGCTGCTCGCGATACGCTGGGGGTATTCGTGGCTGATTCCCAGGGCAAGACGATTGCCGCGGGAGATTATGGAATCCCGTTTACCATGCAGAGTATTTCCAAAGTATTTACTTTGATTCTGGCCCTGATGGATCATGGGGAGGAAGCAGTCTTTTATAATGTAGGCAAAGAGCCGACCGGAGATGATTTTAACTCCATGATCAAGCTGGAGCTGGTGGAGCCGGGTATCCCGTTCAATCCACTGATCAATGCTGGAGCCATCACGGTATCTTCGCTGATTGCCGGTGACAGTCCGGAAGATAAATCCCAGCGTATTCTGGAATTTTTCCGTAAGCTCGCCGGTAATGACGGACTGGATTACAATATGGATGTCTACCATTCAGAGCTGGAGACGGGTGACCTCAATCGTTCGCTGGCTTATTTCCTTAAGCAGAATGGCGTGCTCAAAGATCCGGTAGAGGATGTGCTGTCTGTCTATTTCAAACACTGCTCGATCGAAGTCAATTGTGCAGACCTGTCACGTATGGCGCTGGTACTTGCTTTTGACGGGGTAGACCCATGCAATGGAGAGAAGTTGATCCCGCGCCGTTATGTGCAGATCGCCAAGACATTTATGGTGACCTGCGGTATGTATAATGCTTCCGGCGAATTCGCCATCGATGTAGGCATTCCGGCAAAAAGTGGCGTGTCCGGTGGTATTCTGGCTCTGGTACCCGGACAATATGGCATTGGCGTCGTAGGCCCTTCGCTGAACAGTAAAGGCAACAGCACCGCAGGTGTTCATCTGCTAGAGCGATTATCGAAGGAATTCAGCTGGAGCCTGTTCTAAGCAAGCAGCCCTATTCCGTCTGCGAACGGTATCTGCACAGAACCAACTCGCTATCTCTGTAGTTGGTTCTGTCAGGTCCATGCAGAACCTGCATCTTCATCCTATAGATAAAGCCGATTGTAAAAACCAATCAATATATCAATCCCAAAAGCATCGACATACAGCAAAATCAGCGCTATGGATATGAAAATCACCTATATCTTTATGAAAAGATACAATTCATCCAATATAGACCAAAATAAATATAACGCTGGAGGCACATATGAGAAAAATAACTGGAGTTCTGATTGCAATGGTATGCTGCATGGCGCTGCTGCCACATTCTTCACACGCAGCAAGTCCGGTCACACTTGATATCAACAACCAATCTGTATCAAGTCATATTCAGCCTATTATTCAGAACAATACTACATATATCCCTATGCGTGCATTGGAACAAATCGATGGACTGCATATCCAGACCTGGTACAATAATACCAAAATCCTGACGATTCAAGATCGGGTGAGTCATAGCACACTAACGCTGCAGGTGAACCAGAAAACGGCTACCCGGAACCAGACGACGCTAACACTTGAACAGCCAGTGATCCTGGTGAATAATAGTCTGCTGGTTCCGATGCGCTTTGTTGCCGAGGCTTTCGGCTGCGATGTAGCATGGAACGCGAGTACACGTACCGTATATGTCGCCAGAGCAAGCTCTACCCAGCACAGTCAGCTTCAAAGTTCCAATCTCACCGAGGCACGAATTGCTGCACTTCATCTACCCATCATCTCTACCTTGCCGGATATCCAGGGTACAGAGAACAGCGCCGGTTCCATCAGTCTGTATTTCCCCAAGAATATGTCAAATGCATTTTTCATTGAAGGTGACGGCGTAATCAGCTATTACCGGATCACAGATAATTCAGCACAGCTTCAATGGCAAGCAGCCGTCAGTAAGAAAGCAACTGCTAATGCCCCTTTTTATATCAAAGGCATCATCAAGGAGAACGGTAAACGTCCGGTTATTCAGACAAACCTTATGTATTACTATTTGTCTACGCATGCAGGTCTCGCACAATATGGAGAAATCAGTACAAGCGGCAAGACCACAATATATGGAGAAAAAGACATGAACAGTCTGGATGAGCTTTTCCCTATCGAACAGGAAACCAAATAAGTATAACCATACTTCGATCTCCCACTTTATATTCCGCAAATGATGAGAATCTGCAGCACATGATATCTTTATCCATCTAAGCTAATTAAAGCAGCAAACGAACCTTACTACGTTCTATATCGCATCATCCCATATGGAATATTTCACTTCCACCGCCAAATTCCCTGAATTTCATGGGAATTTAGGCGGCTTTTTTTTGATATCGGTTGACAAGTGATAATGATTATCAGTATCTTTAAATAGATGAAATTATCATGAAGAATCTATACTTTTTCACAATCTAGCAGACAATCTACCATTTTTTATAATATAAAATCCATTACTGATGCAGAAAGAGGCTTGCTTATGACTCGCAGTACGTTTGTGAAAGGCCGGCAGACCTCGCCGAAAGAAGAAATCTGGTCGCGTCCTTATGCAGCGCTGCTGATTATCATTGGCGGGCTTGTGCTTTTATTGGCCGGACTGGCATTTTCAGTGGCAAAAGGCAGCAGACAGATTCCGCTGGATGTGGTCTGGCAGGCACTTGTCGCTTTTAACCCGGCTAATCAGGATCACCAGGTGATCTGGGAGCTTCGGCTTCCGCGGGCGATCGCTGGCGCACTGGTTGGTGCTGCTTTTGCAGTAGCCGGTGCGTTGATGCAGGGGATGACTCGCAATCCGCTGGCAGATCCGGGACTGCTCGGAGTCAATGCCGGTGCAGGCTTTATGCTGGCGCTGTGCTTTGCCTTTTTCCCGGGAATGAGCTTTAATCAGCTCATCATGGTTTCCTTTATCGGTGCTGCTGTCAGCGTAATAATCGTCTACGGGATCGGTTCAATCGCCAAAGGCGGTCTGACACCGGTACGGCTCGCACTGGCAGGTTCTGCCGTAGCGGCGATGCTGGTTGCATTATCCGAAGGAATTGCACTGTATTTTCGGATATCGCAGGATCTGGCATTCTGGTATGCAGGCGGTGTGGCAGGAGTAACCTGGTCCCAGGTTGATATTTTGTGGCCATGGATCGCTGGTGCACTCATTGGGGCATTGTTGTTATCCCGATCGATAACGATTCTCAGTCTGGGAGACGATGTTGCCTCTGGACTGGGACAGCGAACCGGTCTGGTACGTCTCGGTGCGGTACTGGTTGTCATGGTGCTTGCAGGCGCTTCGGTCTCCACCGTGGGCGCGATTGGATTCATCGGTCTGATGATTCCTCATGCAGCCCGTGCACTGGTCGGTGTTGATTACAAATGGGTTATTCCAACTTCTGCTATTCTGGGAGCGCTGCTGCTTGTTTTTGCCGATACCTTCGGACGGTTGCTGAATCCGCCGACCGAACAACCGGTGAGTGCGCTGATTGCCCTGATCGGGGTTCCTTACTTCTTCTATGTCATTCGGAAGAAAGTGGGGGATAACTTTTGAATCCAGTTATTTTTAATCGTAAACGTACGGTGCGAACGATGATTACAATCGTTGCACTGCTCATTATTGCTTTTATTGTATTGCTGCTCAGCATGAATACAGGTTTTACCAAAATGTCACCCACGGAAGTACTGCGTACGTTGTTTGGTGGTGGTACGCCGCGGGACAATCTGATTCTGTTTGAATTCCGACTGCCACGTATTGTGATTGCACTGCTTGTTGGCACAGGGTTGGCGATTGCCGGTGCGATTCTGCAGGGGGTGTCCCGCAATGCACTGGCCGATCCCGGTATACTCGGCATTAACTCCGGTGCGGGACTGGCTGTCGTACTGTTCGTAGTTACGAATCCGATGCGTGAATCCGCATCGCCAATGTTTATGCCTTTGCTGGCACTGGTAGGCGGCTTTGCGGCTGCAGCGATCATTTATCTGATGGCTTACAAAAAGGATAAAGGCATCTCGTCATCACGACTCGTCCTGTCCGGTATCGCGCTGGCGGCGGGGATCAATGCACTGATGATTGTGCTCACCCTGCAGATGGACCCGAATGAGTTTAACTTTATCGCGACCTGGCAGGCGGGCAGTATCTGGGGCAGCAGCTGGAAGTTCGTGATTGCACTGCTTCCATGGATTATCGTCCTGCTGCCGGCAGCTTTGTGGAAAGCAAGACAACTAAATGTATTTTCACTGGGCGACGATACAGCGACAGGGCTGGGCTCTTATCTGAACAAGCAGCGTCTGCTACTGTTGATTATCGCCGTAGCACTGAGCGCTTCGTGTGTGGCAGTGAGCGGCGGGATCGGATTCATTGGCTTGCTGGGTCCGCATATTGCCCGTCGTCTGGTTGGTCCGCGATATGAACATGTGATTCCGGTATCGGCATTGATCGGCGCAGTACTGCTGCTGATCGCGGATATGGTCGGTCGGACACTGATGGAGAATGCCGAGATCCCGGCAGGCGTTATGGTTGCAATTATCGGTGGCCCTTATTTCCTCTATCTACTGGCCCGTTCGAGAGCCTGAAATACGGTTCAAGCGAATTACGTCTTTTTTTGGAAAGTAAAAAGCTGTTGGATATATACCCTGCCGTTGATAGCCTTCAATAAATGAATGATTATGCAATTCGTAAATGATGTCTGCCAGACAGAGTCATTGGCAGCAACAATACGATTGCCGGGATTTGCCACTATTATATAAAGCAGCGCAGAATACGAATCTGCAGCTGACTGAAAGGGATGGATGAACTATGGTGCGTTTGATGACGTCGAAGCTGGACATTGCCTATGAGGACCGTCTGATTGTTGAGGATTTGAATATCCAGATTCCGCAAGGCCAGATTACTGCGCTGGTCGGTGCGAATGGATCGGGGAAATCCACGATCCTGAAGACGATGGCACGTATTATGCAGCCCAAATCCGGTGCCGTGCTGCTCGACGGCAAATCAATCCATAAGCAGTCTACCCGTGAAGTCGCCAAGCAACTCGCTATTCTGCCTCAGACGCCAACAGCTCCCGAAGGACTGACAGTAACGGAACTGGTCTCCTACGGCCGCTTCCCATACCAAAAAGGATTTGGCTCGATGAAAGCCGAAGACAAGGAAAAAATCGCCTGGGCGATAGAAGCAACGGGGATGATGGATTTCCATGATCGCCCGATTGACCAGCTCTCCGGTGGTCAGCGCCAGCGTGCATGGATTGCCATGTCCCTGGCACAGGATACGGAGATTCTGTTCCTCGATGAGCCAACGACCTATCTGGATATGGCGCATCAGCTGGAAGTACTGCAGCTGCTGGAGAAGCTCAATGCGACATCCGGCCGCAGCATTATTATGGTTGTGCACGATCTGAATCATGCATCCCGTTATGCCCATCATATGATTGCTATCAAAAAGGGCAAAGCGATCGCTGAAGGTACGCCGGTTGAAGTCATGAACTGCGATGTGCTGCGTGATGTATTCGGGATTGAAGCCGATATTGTGGTTGATCCGCGCAGCGGCGTACCACTCTGTCTGCCATATGCGCTGGCAGGTAATGTACATGCCGCGGTTGCTGCCGAGCAGCAGGTACAGGAAGTACGTCAACACAGTCAGCTGCGTACCGCTGCTCAGAACTAATTCCTATATCCTATCTATCTGCAGCATGAAGCTTTTCCTTTCTTCATCACAAGAACACTCGAAAGCCGCCTCTACCGGAATCAGCCGGAGAAGCGGCTTTTTGTTATATATGAGCCTATCGGTATATCGCTATAGTCATACATTCCTCGCGTCTTGCATTCAAATGCCTCTTGCCAAAAGTTAGTTACCAACAACCATTAATTACATTTACTTACAGCACATTCTACGAATAGGGTCAATATACCCTCTCACAAATAAAATGTGAAAAATTGAACAAAGTATGAACATTACCAAAACCTATTGTAATGTGATAAAAATCACAATATAATAAGACTACAAGGTGAAATGATTCACAAGCGAAAAACATTTGTTGTCCATTTGGACAGATGGCCTGTGAATACATCATCTGATGTTGACCTTATCGTTTGATTTTCAGTTCACTTACTACCATGACATGACAGACACAAGCTTCATCAAATACAGATTCACTCAGGAGGAAACAATCATGAAAGTAGCTGTTATTGGATGTACTCACGCCGGAACTTCCGCTATTGTGAACACTGCTAAATTATACCCTGATGCACAAATTACCGTATACGAACGTAACGACAATATCTCGTTCCTGTCTTGTGGTATTGCACTCTATGTTGGTGGCGTAGTAGAGGATGCACAGGGATTGTTCTACTCTTCGCCACAGCAGCTGGCCGAGCTGGGTGTCACTACCAAGATGCTGCATGAAGTGACCTCCGTAAATACCGATGCCAAGACGCTGACTGCACGTGACCTGACTACAGGTATTGAATTGACTGACACCTATGACAAACTGATCGTGACTACAGGCTCTTGGCCGATCATTCCGAAGTTCGAAGGTATCGAACTGGATAATATCGTATTGTCCAAAAATTTTAATCATTCCAACACGATTATCGAAAAAGCCAAATCCGCCCGTAATATTGTAGTCGTTGGTGCCGGTTATATCGGTGTCGAGCTGGTCGAAGCATTCGAAATGAACGGCAAACAGGTGACCCTGATCGATGCCGAAGATCGCATTCTCAGCAAATACCTGGACCCTGAGTTTACTGCCCGTACCGAAGATCTGCTGACCAGCAAAGGAATCCAACTGGCATTGGGTGAGAAAGTCGTGAAGTTCAATGGTGAAAATGGCAAAGTAAGCACCGTCGTTACTGATAAAGGCGAACACGCTGCCGATATGGTTATTCTCTGCATCGGCTTCCGTCCACAAACTGAACTGCTGACCGGTCAGGTCGATATGCTGCCCAATGGTGCCATTATCGTCGACAAATACATGCAGACCAGCAAAAAAGACGTATTTGCCGCTGGTGACAGCTGTGCCGTCTTCTACAACCCGACCCGTCAACATGCCTATATCCCGCTGGCAACCAATGCCGTACGTATGGGTACGCTTGTAGCACGCAACCTGGTGACTCCAACCAATGAATATATGGGTACACAGGGTACATCGGGTATCAAGATTTATGAGCAGAATATTGCCGGTACCGGTATGACCGAGACTTCTGCCCGTCTGGCTGGTCTGGATGTGGAGACTTCCACCTTCCAGGATCACTATCGTCCAGAGTTCATGCCAACCCATGAGACAGTTACTCTAAAAGTAGTATATGAAAAAGACAGCCGCCGTATTCTGGGCGCACAGATTATGTCCGAAGCCGATCTGACCCAGTCGATCAATACCATCTCGGTATGTATACAGACCGGTATGACCGTAGATCAGCTGGCATTCGTGGACTTCTTCTTCCAGCCGCATTACAACAAACCGTGGAACTACCTGAACAGTGTAGGTCTGCAGGCGCTGGCTCCGGTAGAAGCCAGACAGCCGGTTACGATCTAAGTCTGAACAAACAGTATTCTGAATCTTCTTTAACTGATTATGTGAAATGCAACACAATCTTTCCCGGGTTATTCCGGCAGTATAGCAGAGCCTGTCAAACAGGGTTTCGAACTTTGAACATCCGGCTGCCAATCGGTATTTTATCGGGATGCAGTAGGTTCTGCTCTCTGCCGTTAACATATATTCATGGTCAAGCGTAACGGTTTATCACAAATGTCTTCCTTCTATTTGCCCGTATGGTTTTTATGCATACGGGCTTTTTTTTATAGGTATCGTGACATTTGTTACTTTTTTCACAAAGTATATCCATTAAAATTGAAATATGAGAAATACACATAGAGGAGAGATCATATCATGGCTTATTACAAACCGCAGCAAATTGCTATGAATACGATAGAGACTGGTGTGACCAAGGCACGTTCCAGCTGGACCCAGATGCTGGTACTCGGATTTCTGGCAGGGGCATTTATTGCGATCGGATTTCTGCTGGATATTAGAGTTATTGCCAATACGCCGGAATCCTGGGGCAGTTTTGCCAACTTTATCGGGGCCTCGCTGTTCCCGGTTGGCCTGATACTGGTACTGGTTGCCGGAGGGGAACTGCTGACCGGTAATATGATGGCGGTACCGCTGGCTCGTATGGCCAAACGAATCTCCAGCATGGAGATGGTACGGAACCTGTTTGCGATCACGATCGCCAATCTGATGGGAGCGCTGTTTGTCGCTTATTTCTTCGGGCATATTGTGGGCATGACGGAGACCGGACCTTATTTAACCAAGACGGTAGAGATGGCCGGTCACAAGCTGGAAGGGGATTTCCTGCAAATGTTCCTGTCCGGTATTGGTTGTAACTGGCTCGTCGCTCTGGCCGTCTGGCTGTCTTACAGTGCAGATAGTATCAGTGGCAAAATTCTGGGTATCTGGTTCCCAACGATGGCTTTTGTAGCGATCGGCTTCCAGCACGTTGTTGCCAATATGTTCTTGATTCCTGCTGCGATCTTCGCAGGTTATTATTCCTGGGGACAATATCTGATGAACTTTGTGCCGGTCTGGCTCGGTAATTTGACAGGAGGGGCTCTATTCGTCGCTTGTGCCTATTTTGTAGCCTATGTACACAAGCCGCAGTCTTCGTCTTCAGTGCCTGCAGCAGGAACAGGTTCAGGTTCAGCAGTCGGTGGATACCAGCCATCCAGCTCTACAGCCAGTGCAGGGACGCCTGCAGCTATGGCTTTGCAACATAGCGATCGGGTGTAAGACAGCACTTGCTTCAGGTTATCTCGTCAAATCGGTGATTATAATAAATATAAATCGCGGTAAGCATCATCTGAAGAGATGAATGCTTACCGCGATTTTATATTGTTAGATAGAGGTATTCTTTCTAGTATTATAAGCTCTAATCAGACTGATCAACTGACTAGATTGATTGAAAAGCCGACCATTGGGTAATAGATACACTACATACGCCATTGAGGCTCAAGAGGTGTAATCATGAAAAATGTAGAAAAATTAGTAGAGCGACAGCAAGAGTTGGAGATGGAATTACAACAGCTTCGCCTTGAACTGGGTGAATGTCAGCAAGCCAGAGCTGATGCGCAAAAGGTAGCTGAAGATAAATCCAATTTTATTGCCATGCTCAGTCATGAGATCCGGACACCGATGAATGGTATTCTGTCGATGGCTGAACTGTTGTACAAAACCGAACTGGATGAAGAGCAGAACAGCTATGTACAGATTCTGCAGACCAGCAGTAATTCTCTGATGGCTTTGGTAAATAACCTGCTCGATATCGGCAAGATGGAAGCCGGCAAAATGAAACTGAATAAAGATCCGTTTGACGTGATTAATACAATAGAGGATCTGACCTATGCACTCGCTCCCCGTGCTTTTGAAAAAGGAGTCGGTGTGCATCTGAATGTGCATTCGGATATCCCGTTGTTCGTGATTGGCGATGTGCTCAAGGTAAGGCAGATCATTATGAATTTACTGCAAAATGCTATTAAATTTACGAATACGGGAGATATTAAAGTCTCTCTTTTTATGCTGCCACCTATGGTAAAAGGCAAGCTTACCGTGAAAATTGCGATTGAAGATACCGGTATCGGGATGTCGACAGAGCAATTGAAGCATATTTTCGAAGTATACAGCCAGCTTCACTCCGATCAGGAACATGTCTATGGAGGAACCGGTCTGGGCTTGTCGATCAGCAAGCATCTGGTAGAGCTGATGGGCGGCGAGATCCGGCTAGAAAGCATGCACGGCGTTGGGACAGAAGTCAGTGTTATTCTGGATTTTGAGGAGTATACGGATCTGCCATCGATTCCTTTTCAAGAGGATATTCTGCAGGGAATTCGTATTTTGCTGTTGGACAGCAATGCGGAGAGTGTTGGGATCATCTCTGATATGTTGACAGAATGGGGCGCCAAAGTCACCACTTCTTCCAGTATGGATGAACGCTTTTTTGACGAAATGTACCATCATGCCTATGATCTGACACTTGTGGATCTTACCATGATCGATCGGGAGCGCTGGCTTCAGGATCGGGCGAAGATTCAGAATCAATGCGTATTTCTGCTTGCCCCGCTTGGTGAGAAAGTGGAGGGTGACTTCCGGGATACTTTTGATACGATTATTACCAAGCCTGTCCGCAAAATTCATATTCTCAATAGCATACTGGCGTTGCAGCAAAGCCAGCGTTAGCGTATATACCAGGATGTCTGTCGATATCCTGCAGCCAAAGCCGGATCCGATTATATTCGGCAATGCACAAAAAGGACTTTTCCTTATGGAAAGGTCCTTTTTGCGTACGCATTTATTCTGCTCTGAATCTGGCGATCGGTCTGCTTGTGAACAGCCTGTCTCCAGTCATACGTGAAGACGGATTAGACTTTGAAGCGCTCAATAGACGATTGCAGTTCAACCGCCAGACTGCTCAGATAGGCGGCAGAGCTGGTTACTTCCTGAACGGATGCCAGCTGCTCCTCGGTAGCTGCAGCGACGCTTTGGGACATGTCTTTGGAGTGTAGAGCGATTTCGGCAGATGTACCAACCGAAGCAAGCACTTCTTCCGAGCTGGCAGACATTTCTTCGGTGACTGCGGACACTTCATGCAGCTGAACCGACAGGTTACGGATGCTTTGCATTACACTGTCAAACACGGAGGAGACTTCGGCGATCGCTTCTTTGCCTTCCTGTGCCTGGGATTGGCTGACTTCGACATTTTGCAGAACGTTCTGGGTCTCGGTCTGAATCTCGCTGATCAGTGAAGAGACATTTTGCGAGGACACCTGGGTTTGCACAGCAAGCTTTTTCACTTCAGCTGCGACTACAGCGAACCCTTTGCCTTCTTCGCCGGCACGGGCGGCTTCGATCGCTGCATTCAGGGAGAGCAGACTGGTCTGATCGGCGATGTTTTTGATAGTGTTGGTAATTTCACCGATACTGGCCGATTTTTTGTTGAGAGATTGTACCACTACAGCGAGAGCACCAATCGACTGATAGATTTGTTCCATTTGCTGATTGGATTTTTCCAGCTGCTTGTATCCACGGGTTACTTTTTCTTCGGAATCCTGTGACTCGGCAGCCAGCTCTGTTGCGGATTCGGCGATCCGCTGGATACCTGTATTCATTTCTTCCATGGTACGGTTCATCTCAATAGCACCCTGAGCCTGCTTTTCGGTGCCGTCACTAATATCCTGTACCTGGTTGGAGATATGCTCGGTGGCAGTGGCACTCTGTTCTGAACTGGCCAGCAGCTGCTCCGAACTGGCAGCCAGAGTGACCGCATTCCCACTGATTTGCTTCACCAGATCATTTAATGAACTGACCATACTGTCAAAGGATTGGGTCAGCTGACCAGTCTCATCGCGGTACGGATAATTGCCTTTGACCGTGAAATCGCCTTCAGCCGCTTTTTCCATCATCTGCTGCAGGGAACGAATCGGTACGGTGATCATGCGTGTGATGATATAGGAGAGCAGCAGCAGGATAATAGCAGCGGCGACAGCGCATACGATAGTTACAGTCTGGGCGAGCTGGCGAGCCTGCTCATTTTCTTCATTTTTGACTTTGGCTTCTGCTGTAGCGATATCGGCGAGCTGCGTATAATAATCTTCCAGTGTTTTCTTGAGCGGTTCGATTCGCTCTACATACATATTGTAAGCCTGGGCATTTTGATTTTGTGAAGTGAGATTTGTAATTTCGCCGAGTGTGCTGCGGATCTGCTTGCGAGTCTCGGTAATACCTACGAAGATTTGTTTTTCTTCAGCACTGAGAGGAAGCTCGGTATAACGGGTAAGAGAAGCACTGATCGTGGCGAACGTCTCTTCATAATGCTTCTGCAAAGAGGTGTTGCGTGCAGGATCTTCATTCAGCATGAGCTGCAGTACATCACCCATATATCGGTTAAAGTTAGTCAGAATCTGATTGATGGAACTTACTTTATGGAGACTGTTGGTATACATACTGGCCGAGTTGGCAGCCATATTCTGTACCTGTATATAACCGACAGAGCCAATAACAACTAGGAAAGCAAGTGCAGCTATATTGAGGACGAGCAGTTTGGAACGAAATTTGAGGTTACGAAGAATATTCATTGGGTACACTCCTTTGAGCGAGGGGAGAATGGGGCAAAACGATAAGCAATGGCAGGGCGGCCAAACGACGTGTTAAGCAAATCAAATAGTAGGGTGATTCGTTTATATATAGGGAGAAAGAAGAAAATGAATACTTGATAATACTATGTATCGGATCATGATATGAATTCGTTTAGATGATTTAATTACCGGAGATGTAATGAGGGATGTACTATTTAGCGAGGCGTAGGAACCTATACCTGAAGAAGAGCGGGCGATATAGTCAATCTGTATAATTACGCACCAAAAAGCAGCCCTCCGGCATCAAGACAAAGGGCTGCTTTTCGAAATAGCAAGGAAGATAATTTGCTTTATGTATATCGGATGACAAATGAAATCCGCCATAGCGCGGTTCGGGGGAACGAAACCGTGATATGGCGGATTCCGGGAGTGGTCCATGATATGACAGAGGGTGAGAATGAAGGGGACATCACTCTCGCCAAATGCCGTTACTTATTGTTAAACGGGTCCACAGAACTTGAAACACCCGGCGAATAAATTTTTCGAAAAAATAATAAAAGCCGGTTTAGCCCTTGCAGCCCGGGAACATTCCGGTCGAAATAGCAATCCGGTTCCAGCTGTTAATAATGTTGATTGCCATAATGATATCCATGTACTCTTTCTCGCTAAAATGCTTCAGCATACGGTCATGGACATCCTGCGGAACCCCCTGACGGGCTACCTCTGTCACAACTTCGGTCAGATGCAGTACTGCTTTCTCGGCTTCGGTGTAATAGGGAGTTTCTCTCCATACACTGAGCAGCGCGATTCGTTCCTCGGACTCGCCCATTTTTCGCAGATCGCGGGTATGCATATCCAGACAAAAGGCGCAGCCGTTAATTTGGGAAGCGCGGATTTTGATCAGCTCATAAAGGACAGGGTCAAGCTCCTGTTCTTTGATAAAAGTCTCCAATTGCATCATTTGTTTGTAGACGGCAGGGTGAACTTGATAATGATTTATACGGGTTTGCATAGTATTGCCTCCTTGGGGAATATGATTTGGAATGTCATAGACTGCTTTCTCCGTGAAAAGCAGCCTTCATCATATAAGACAAGACAGACAATCGATCTGTGACAAAAGAATGCAATAACCAGGGAAAATGAATTTAATAAGTAAAAAAATCCGGGCTTATACTATTCTTCAGATTATTCTCCGGATTTTGTCAGGGTTCGATATCATATAAATATTCTGAATCTGTCCGCTGCTGTCCCATTGCAGGGCACACAGATAAACGGTACGTCCATCACGCTGCAGTCTTAGCCCGGGTTCTCCATTGATTCGTACCAGTGACCACTCTCCATCCAGAGATCCCTTGCTGGCGATCCCATTGAAAAAGGCTGTGACACGGCTGCGGGTGAAGATTGGACGCAGTGCTGCGCGTACTTTGCCGCCTCCATCAGTATACAGTCGTACATCCTCCTGAAGTCTATCCAGCAGAGGCTGCAGACGGCCTTCCCTGGCTGCAGCCAGAAAAGCACGCACAAAGGTCTCGCCCTGCTCACTGGCAACGGTAGAAGAGACGGAAGCTGGCTTCAGGCGGGCATGAATCCGGCTCAGGATTTTGCGGCAGGCCGCTTCGGATTTGTCTACATATTCGGATATTTCGCGATAATCATAACCAAGCGATTCACGAAGAACAAAGATAGCCCGCTCGACCGGAGACAGCTGCTCCAGCAGTACCATCACTGCATAGCTGAGTTCTTCCTGGCGCAGCAGAAGCTGTTCCGCAACGGAATTAGCAGCAGTAGATTGTGATGGATCAGCAGTAGGGAATACAGACGAGGTCCCAGAAGATACAGGCTCGAATGCCGCTTCAGCAGCACCGGAACGCCGGTGAGAAGCGCTTTGTACCACAGGCTCCGGCAGCCAGGGGCCGGTATAGACTTCACGTTTTTTGCGTGCGGATTGCATTAGGTTGATGCTGCGATTGGTTACGGACCGAATCAGATAGGATTGCATATGATCGATATGTATCATTTCCTCCTGCCGTTGACTCCAATAGGCAAACAGATCATGGACGATATCTTCGGCATCAGTGATGGTTCCAGTCATCCGGTAAGCAACAGCCAACAGCTTGGAGTAATACGTGTTATAGATCTGATCCAACGAATACACGTTATTCGGTTGGGATGAATCCTGCGAAGGAGACTCGGATGTTTTCAAAAGGGAATTAGGTGAATCTTCGCCCTGTGAAGCGGCAGCGAATTGCGATAGAGATGATGCAGTACGGTTAGTACGTAAGGGATCATACATAAGTCAGGACTCCTTTGTTAAGTGAGAATACTGCAACTGTTAGCAGAGTAAAGCATCAAAGGGATGGCTTGCCTACCAGCACAGAGTACAGCATACTAGGATGGAATGTCCAAAGTGGATAGACGGGTTATGGCTATGCTTGGAAGCATGAATCTATCACCGGCATTTCATACATATACCAGTCATACATCAGGGGTGAACTAGAACTATGCTGTCAGAAAAAGTAATCCATCACTGCAAGCAGCAGGGATGGTGGTTTGATGAGGTTACACAGGAATATACAGACGCGCTGCAGCAGATCGGAGTCGATCCGGAATCCGATTTTGCAGAGTTTTATTTGCATGCGGAAGACGGGCCGACATTTATGGGCAGAGATCATCTGCAGCTGTATCAGATCTGCTGGTTTGTCTTGAACAGTAACAGCTATACGATGAGTATACAGGGAATACACGACAGGTTAAAACTCCCTGAGGACTATATTCCACTGGACAGCTTTGAAGGGGAATACGGTTATTTCTACAATCGCAATAACGGGCAGGTACTGGGTCTTGGATTGGGTGAAGAGTGGCAGCGTTTTATGGACGGTATCCTGCAACCGCAGTGGCCGGATTTTAATACGTTTATGGAGTGGTTCTGGGAACTGGAAGACAAGAAGAGTGGGGAAAGAAAGGAAATCTAATTATGCGCTGGCTTAAAACCTACCCGCGTGAAATACAGGTGTTCCTGTTTGCGAGTCTGATTCAGTCCGCAGGCGGGTCACTGATGTGGCCGCTGGTAACTTTGTTTGTGTATCAGGAGCTGGACCGTCCGATGCGGGATGCCGGCTTTGTTGTACTGCTGCAATCGCTTGGAGGAATTGTCGGACAGCTGCTGGGCGGAATGCTGTATCACCGTCTGGGCGTCAAAAAGCTGATCGTCGGCTCGGTACTTCTGAATGGACTGCTGCTGTTTATGCTGCCGCTGGTCAGCGATAACTGGCATTTATTTATGGGTACCATGGTACTGATTGGTTTGTTCAATTCCATGTCGATGCCGGCGATTCAGGCTTTTATCGGCTTCCGCTTTGCCGACCGCCGCGGAGAACTGTTTAATATCGTCTATGTAGCCAACAATATCGGGGTCGCTCTCGGCACCGCCCTTTGCGGTATATTGGCGGATATTTCATTTTATTTATCGTTTATCTTAAATGGTGTCAGCTGTGTGCTGTTTGCCGGATTCTTTTATGTATATCTGAACCGTATTGGTGAAGGGACAGAGGCTGGAGCACCTATCGATGAGAACAATCCGGGCCGTCCCAAAGCGGAAAAAGGCGAGAGTACAATCTGGCTGCTCGGGCAGGTGCGGGTGTATCTGTTCATGGGGATCGGTACGTTGTTCCTCTGGCTCGCCAATTCCATCTGGAACACCGGCGTATCACCCTTTATCGTTAGCTCTGGAATGTTGATCAGCTATTACAGTCTGCTGTGGACGCTAAACGGAGTGCTGATCTTCGTCGGGCAGCCGGTAGTCAATCTGGTACGACGATTGGTGGCACAGACTTCCCAGGCGCAGTTAACGGCGAGTGCGGTCTTTTATCTGCTCGGGTATATGGTTATTCTCGGATTCCATAATTATCCGGCCTTTATCGCAGCGATGATACTGATTACATTTGGCGAGATGCTGATGTCACCGGCGATTCCTTCCTTTGTCTCGGAACGAACTGGAGCCTATGCTCCGTTTTATCTGGGAGTGGCTGGAGGTATCGGAGCGGTTGGCAGGGTCATTGGCCCTTATGTCATGGGAATCTTCTATGACCAGGGCGGACTGATTCCGGTGGGCTGGGTCGCTGTTATAGCTGGTGTATTATCGCTTGTGTTCTATATGGTGCACAGTGTTGCGCAGCGCGGTGTTATGCTGCGTCCGCGTGATCAGGCCTGATCGGATAAAATAAAAAATACTCCCGGGTAGGTAGTTGCATATTTCGCGTGGAGCGGATGCTATAATGAAGCAGAATAGACGCTGTCAGCATTATAACTTTTTTCGGAAAAAGGAGTATGCCGGATGAACATGCAATCTGCTGTTCCATTAACGATTCGTCTGTCCACCATGAAAGATGCCAGAGAGCTGATGATGCTCGACCAGCTCGTCTGGAATGAGCGGAATACGCCTTCGATTCTCTGCTGTTCTTCCCGCAGACAATATCTTCAATCCTCGCCGCCAGGCAGTCAACTGCTGGCTATTCAGCAGAATCAGATATGCGGTTATGTAGGCTTCGGGCATCCTCATCCGCTGGAAATCAGCCGTCATGTCTACGATATTCATATTGCAGTACACCCACATTATCAGCGGCGAAATATCGGCACACAGCTGATGGATGCCCTGTGCATGCATGCTCATACCCAGCAGGTTCGCAAGCTTACGCTGCGTGTACTGTCCACCAATACAGAAGCCGTCCATTTCTACGACAAATACGGATTCGTCGAGAATGGACGGCTTCAGGAACAGTTTTATATGAATGGACAATATGTGGATGACATCTTTATGACTTACTGGTTATAGGGATACTGGCCATAGACACTCTGGGTGATGATATCGGTCAGTTCCTCTTTTTGTGCCCGGTATGTATCCGGTGAAAGAGTTCCGTCAATCAGCCGCTGTGTAAGCAACTCGTTCATCTGTGCAACCTGCAGGTCAATAATGGCCTGTGGGTTTTTGTTATTCCGGCGGGCAGTCTCGGCCAGTGTACGGCCTTCATACAGTTCATCATAGACATCCTCATCTGAAGCAGCGCCAAGCGCACCGAGGAAAGGGTCCTGCTGTTCACGGGTTACAGAAGAAGAGGATGTTGTGGCAATCGCCTGCGCATTGGCTTGTTCCCCGAGTAACAGACTGCTGATCGCGATGCCGAGCAGCAGTGTGCTGATCATCGCTTTCCCTTTGCGGATACGGCGATAGGTGTTCGTGCTTTTCATATGGATACCTCACTTTTTTTCATGCTGTCTTGCTAATGTTACCTCCTCATCTTAACCTCCCCGGCTTAAAGGAAACTTAAAAGCATGTAAAGAATACCTAAAACCTGTTTATTCCGAGCAGCGGTAAAATGGATGATGCCGCAAATTAAGAATACTATTCCGAAATAGCTGATTGATGACAGATGATCCTGTTTCAAAGGGCAAGGTAACTATTAAGTAATACATACAAGCAATCTACCAAAAAATTCTAATTATAACTATAATAAAAGGAAGTCAGGCGTCTCTATTCGTTCCCATCCCCAAGCGAAATATCCGTACAGAAGTATCCAACCTTGATGTCACCGATTCTGATGAAATGAAATGGAGGCCATGATATGGAGCGTATGCGCAAATATCAGCTGTTATTCAAACGGCAGGTACAGGAACAGCTTCAGAAAATGCTGGCTCCGGATGCCCGGACACCGGAGAGTGAAGTGTACCGCATGATTCATTCGATTAAAGGTACGGCAGGAACAATCGGTCTGCCTGGATGGTATGCAGAGGCTATTCGTTTGTTGATGGGATTTGAAGAGGAAGGAGAACGTCTTTTTACGAGCCGGCAGCTGGCAGGTATGCTGGAACCATTGATGGAGCTTTCCCGGATGACCGAGCAGGAGCTGGCTGCAGCCAGTCTGCCAGAAGCGATGGAAGAGGATAGTGTATTACAGCGTAATGTAGCTGCTTCAGGCACGGTGCTGGTGCTGGATGATGATATTGGACTGCTGACCCTGCTCAAGGATGAGCTGGAAACACAGGGATTGATGGTACTGGCAACTCCCTATCCGGACAAGGCACTGCGATGGTTCTATGATATGCAGCCTGATTGTCTGGTACTGGATCTGGTTCTTCCGGATTCGCATGGATTTCGCTTTTTGAATCAGATTCATGAATTGTGTGAACTGCATCTGATTCCGGTGATCATTATTAGTGCTCGCAGTGACAAGGCAACGCGGATGCGCGCTTATGAAGCGGGTGCAGATGAATTTATGGCCAAGCCGCTGGAACTGGATGAATTCTCACTGCGCGTCCGTAATCTGGTCGCCCGCAAAAGGAGGTTAAACCGACTGCTGATGCTGGATGAGAATACAGGCGCTTATACAATGAACATTCTCAATCAGCAGCTGCCCAGGTTTGCCGGGCAGCGGACCGGAGCCAATCTGATTGCCGTTCATTTGCAGGGACTGCGCGGTTATAATGAGCAGATGGGGTATGAAGCCGGAGATCGGCAGCTGCGCCGGTTCTCCGATTATATCCGGATGCAGCTCCGGGTAGAGGATATATGGGTACACGAGCGCTCCGGGCATTTCTATCTGCTGCAGCCGGAGTTTACGCGGGAACAAAGCTTTGCCTTTATGGATAACCTGCTGCATATCAGTGATATGAAAAGTATGCTGGAGGAATCGAAGCTGGAGATAAGATATGCTATTTTACCAGTACAGGGTGATCCCAATGATCCGGGACTTGTCAGCGAAGCACTGACCCGGATCGCCCGGATGCTGACTATGACCGAAGAGTACAGTGCTGGTGAGAGCGGTATGACTGAATCATTAATAGCAGCCCAGCCAAGCAGCAGCCAGCTGCCTATCCGGCTCGTAATTGTGGATGATGATCCATTAATTCGCAGCATTCTGGAACGTCAGCTGCGCGATATTAGCGGAGATCAGCCGCTTGAACTGCGGACATATCCGGATGGTCTTGCTTTTATGGATGATCCATGGAACGAAGAACCGGGGCGTTACCTGCTGATTCTGGATCGGATGATGCCGCGGATGAATGGAATGGAAGTGCTGGCACGGATTCGCTCCATGGCGCATTCCTCTTCGGTCTATACGGTGCTAATGCTGACGAGTATCGATAACGCACATGGAATAGCCGAGGCCATTCGGGTAGGAGCAGATGATTATATGACCAAGCCATTCAGTATAGTGGAGCTGGAAGCACGGGTTCGCCGTCTATTGAACAAGGTATACATGAACAAGTGAAATCCGTATTGGCATGCCCTATGGATGTGCGCCAGAAATAGGAACGGTTACCCAAATACCAAAACAGGCAGCAAAAATAGACCGGAGCGAAAGCCCGGTCTATTGGAGTTGATACCGAAAGATAACAGATATTTGAGAGCTATTATATCAAAGGACAGCTGTCTAGCGCTTCAGCTTCCATTCCTGCTGCAGCATGCCATAGACGGCATGATCCACATAACCCGATGGCAGCAACTCGGTCTCGCGTATAATGCCTTCGAGAATAAAGCCCAGACGTTCCGGGACAGCGCGGCTCCGCTTGTTGGCGGTGGCGCAGCGTACTTCGACCCGGTGCAGGTTCAGCTCCAGCAGTGCATAGTCAACCATTACACGCAGCGCGGAGGTCACCAGGCCATGTCCCTGATAATTCTCGCCCAGCCAGTAGCCGATGCCGACTGTACGGTGATTCCAGTTAATCTCGTGGAAGCCGATAATGCCAGCCAGCTGATCCTTGTACCAGATGCCAGCAGTGAAGCCGCCATTTTCCATCGATTGGGTCAGTGCAGCGCGAACGTAGTCTTCGCTTGCCTGAACCGATGTCGTCGCATCGACCCATGATAGCCACTGGCGGAGATAGGAACGCGATTGGTCGATCAGCTGGTAAATATGTCGGGCATGGGCAGGCTCCAGCGGCCTCAGCTCCGTGTCATCATCCAATATATATGTAAACATGCGGGAAATTCCTCTCTTTCCTGAATAAAATATCGGCAGCATTCGCATCTAGCGTGGCCGGAGTGGAGAACGCTGTTCCAGCGCGTAGATGTCTTCTTCGAGTCCTGCCATACGCTCATTGACGAGTGTGCGGCAGTCCGATAAGGCCTGATTATACACATGGGGACCGGCAGATTTCAAAAAGAAATCCAGGACCGTATCAGCAGCGAGTTCACCGATACGTTCTCCCCGTTCCATTTCAAAAAACTGTTGGATATCTGCGATCAGCAGTTCGCGGGTGTCCCGTGGTAGTTTTAAAGGTTGCATAAACATCCTCCTACAGGCGATTTAACTTATATGCTACCGTATTCACTGCGTTCCGTCAAAGTCATTTAGCCGCAATTATAGCGTTTGCAGGCAGGACTGGAGTCGCTTCATGAAGGCGCTATCCTTGCCTAAGTTTTCAGAACCGTTATAATAGATTTATTCGCAACAGAAACTGAACGACGAAAGGTTGATAGGCGTGGAGAACCATAATTTGACTCCTTCTAATTTTATTAAGACCATCATTAACGAAGACCTGAAGTCCGGCAAGGTGAACAAAGTGGTCACCCGCTTCCCGCCGGAACCGAACGGTTATCTTCATATCGGACATGCCAAAGCGATCTGGGTCAACTTTGCATTGGCGGATGAATTCGGCGGCAAGACGCATCTGCGCTTTGACGATACGAACCCTGCCAAGGAAGACGAAGAATATGTACATTCTATTGAAGAAGACGTCAAATGGCTGGGTTATGAATGGGAAGGCAAGTACTTTGCTTCCGACTATTTTGACTTTATGTATGAAAAAGCAGAGCTGCTGATCAATAAAGGGCTCGCTTATGTAGATGATCAGTCTGCCGACGAGATTCGTGTGTCACGTGGAACATTGACTGAACCGGGTAAAGACAGCCCGTACCGTAACCGCAGTGTGGAAGAGAACCTGGAGCTGTTCCGCCAGATGCGTGACGGCAAGTTCGCCAATGGCGAAAAAGTGCTGCGTGCCAAGATTGATATGACATCGCCCAACATCAATATGCGGGATCCGGTTATCTACCGTATCGCTCATCTGGAGCATCACAACACAGGCGGCAAATGGTGCATCTATCCGATGTATACTTTTGCCCATCCACTGGAAGATGCGTACGAGAATATTACGCACTCCCTCTGTACAGTGGAGTTCGAGGATCAGCGTCCATTCTATGACTGGATTATTCGTGAATGTGAAGTGAATGCCGAGCCGCATCAATATGAATACGGTCGCCTGAATCTCGCTCAGACGCTGACCAGCAAGCGCAAGCTCAAGCTGCTCGTGGATGAGAAGATCGTCGATGGCTGGGATGATCCGCGTATGCCGACGATCTCTGGTATGAGACGTCGTGGTTTTACACCGGAAGCTCTGCGCTCCTTTGTATACGAGACCGGTATTTCCAAAAGCCAGGGAATTGTAGATCTGCAAATGCTGGATCATTTTGTCCGTGAAGATCTCAAGCTGCGTGTACCACGTACGATGGGTGTACTGCGTCCGCTCAAAGTAGTAATCACCAACTATCCGGAAGGACAAGTGGAGATGCTGGATGCAGAGAATAACCCCGAGAACGAAGAGATGGGTATCCGTCAGATTCCATTTTCCCGTGAGATTTATATCGAGCAGGACGACTTTATGGAAGAGCCGCCAAGCAAATACCATCGTCTGTTCCCTGGTAATGAAGTGCGTCTGAAGCATGCATACTTTATCAAATGTAACGACTTTATCAAAGACGAAGATGGCAATGTGGTAGAGATTCACTGTACCTACGATCCAGAGACCAAGAGCGGTACCGGCTTTACCGGCCGCAAAGTCAAAGGAACGATTCACTGGGTGGAGGCGACTCAGGCTGTACCTGCCGAATTCCGTCTGTATGAGCCGCTGATCAAAGCGGAAGAGGAAGAACTGGTAGAAGAAACAAGCGGCGGCAATGACGATATCCCGGAGAAAACATTCCTGGATTCGATCAATCCGAACTCGCTGGAAGTGGTACACGGATTCGTGGAGCCTGGCCTCAAAAACTCCGAAGCGTATGACCGTTATCAATTTTTCCGCCATGGCTATTTCAGTGCCGATCCGAAATACACCATGCCTGGAGACCCGGTATTTAACCTGGTCGTATCCATGAAGAGCTCGTTCAAAATGCCAAAAGCCTGATCCAGGCAGGGCCATTCATAAATGAATAAAGTAACATCAACACAAAAAGCCGGACTGTGCAGACAGTTCCGGCTTTTTTGCTTGGGTTCGAGTATCCATAAGAACTATGAAGACGATCAATTCTATTTATACTCATCAATTCGATTCATCTGGTGGAAGATACAAGTTTGCGATTATTGAGGAGTTATAGAAATAGTTGATGAAAACCAATGTCTGCACACGAATTATCGGATTGGTTCGTATTAATTTTCATCCGTCAGTTCGTATCCGGTACGGCGTACATTTATCCACATTATAATAAATCCTACTGCTCCGCTAAATGACAGCAGCATGCCAACCAGATACATCTGCTCGGAGCCAAAGTTCTGGAACAGCCATCCGCCGAGGAATCCGGCGATCACTCCGGCAAGTCCGCTCCAGGTCATCGTATAAATGGCCTGTCCGGAGCTGCGAAAACGATTGGGTACAAACATCATCGTTAGCTGGGTACCGACGTAGAAATATCCGCCAAAGGTCACCGCATGCAGCAGCTGGATAAACACTACCTGCATCGGACTGACGGCTTCAGCCATCAGCAGCCAGCGCAGCGTGAACAGAATACTCACAATCGCCAGCCAGCCCAGCATAAAGGAAATGCGGCGCTTCAGAAACCGGTCAAACAGCAAAAACAATACCGCTTCAAAAATCGATGACGCGAACACGGCCCAGCCGACCATGCCTTTGCTGCCTCCCAGTTCAATCACATAGAGAGAGAGAAACGTGCTGTTCATCATATTGGGAATAGAGACGAGTACTCCGAGTACGATAAAGCCGACAAAGTAGCCGTTACCGCTGAACTGCCGCAGTGCACTCCAGCTCAGGGAAGCAGCTCCACCAGGCGAACGGGTCTGCGGAGGCATAATCAGCATCAGTCCGATAGCCACAAGGAGCAGTACGGTAAACACAATGCCGATTTTGGACACACCGAGATGATCGATCACCGGACCGGCAGCTACAGCAGTGAGCGCCCAACCCAGTGAGCCGTACAATCGAAAACCGCCGAACTTATGCGGTGTACCATCGATATAATTGAGGATCAGCGTACTAGTCTGTGCAAACATCGGTGTCTGGAAAAAGAAAAAACAGGCCATAACGATATATATCAGCGTGTAATTATGTACATGAAATACCATCTGTACAAGCAGCAGTGTACCGGTCATCATAATCAGCAGAATCAATCTTGTATTTTGCAGCCGATCGCTGTAATATCCCCAGAATGGATTGGCAAACAGCGAAATAAAAGGACCGATCGCCATCAGCGCGCCAATCTGGCTCTGGCTCATACCTATATCCTGCAAATAGAGCTGGAAGAAGCTTGTGAAAATAACCATCGTTCCATATATGAAAAAAGTATACCAACGAAGGGAGAAGAATGCAGGCGAAGACGAATGTGAACGCATGGAAGGCCAATCCTTTCCGAGAACTTTTAGTTCACTGTATCATTTGTTGAAAGGGGATACAAACCATTTTGGGTGAATTTCGGCTAACGATGGATTCGTGATTACTCTGCTGTCACCTTTTTGCAATAATCAACTTGGTACTATCGGATGTGAAAGGGCTGAACAGTGTATTAACAGTATCAAAGTAAGAATGAAGTATACTGTTAGCAGGAAGAGAACGAGGCAAATCAAGTTCAATCCAGAACCATCTATCAAGCTGAACAAGAGGAAGTGTGAACATGAACCGAAAAGAAAAAAAGTACAGCGATACCGCTGGCATTATTCTGGCGGGTGGACAGTCACGGCGTATGGGCACAGACAAAGCCCTGCTGAAGATCGGCAATAGCAGTGTAATCGAGCGGGTTGTATCGGCACTTCAGCCCTGTGTATCACAGCTCTGTGTGGCAGCAACGACTGATCGCAGCTATGATTTTTTGCAGCTGCCGATCGCCGAGGATTCATTTCCCGGTCAGGGGCCATTATCCGGATTGTATGCTGGTATGAGCAGTCTGGATGCACAGTGGTATGTGCTCAGCGCCTGCGATCTGCCTTTTGCCAGTACACGGTTGCTGGAGATCATGCTGGAGCGTGTACACATACGGGCTCAGGAGGACGAGCCGGTACAGGTAATCCTACCGACGCATGAAGGCCGCCATCATCCCCTGTATGCAGTCTATCATCGCAGTGTCTATGCCTCGCTAGAGACCGCACTGCGCAGCGGACAGCTCAGGGTAATGGACTGGCTGCATCAACATACCGTCGCCGAACTGCCGCTTGCAGAGCTGCTGACAGAACGCAGTGAATCTCATAATGATCTGTCCCCCTGGTGTCTGCATAATATGAATGACCCTGCAGCCTATCAACTGGCACTGCAGCATATAGATAGCAATCATAATGTTCATTAATTAGTAAAGCATAGACAGATGAAAAGGCATGGTATGAACAGATGGAGCGGATCCGCCGATAAACATGACTATTTTATGAACGTATGGCGATTCGCCCCCTATTTATACCAAATTCGGGTACAATAAAAATAAGAAATACAATATTCAATTTTGACAGGATCTTATATGTAAATGTAGACAGATGACGCTGACAAGTCGCTTATTACCGTAATTGGTTGCTCTGTTGCAAGCGCTAACATATCATAAGTGAATAATATCACAAGGAGTGTATTCTCATGACAGTAAAGATGGAAACATGCATGAAGACAGATTGGTTGTACAGCCGGGTCATGACTTACCGTTTGCTGAGCGAAATGCTGCAGCGGCGCCCTACGCTATCCAAGCTGATTGAATGGCGCAAAGAAGCCGGACGTATCCGGATTCTGTCCGGACAGAGCAATCCACTGATTAGTATGCTTGAGAATATACCTCTGACCAATATTATTCAATATGCCTATGATGAGTGTGTGCAATATGATCAACTGTTCACCGAACAGCGGCTGCCGCATCATCCGCGCGCATCGGAATATCTGCTCAGTGCGCAGGAGCGCTGGAGCTATGAAGCTACGCTGAATTCCATTTATGCACGGGCAGGTATTGCTTTTAAAAAGATGGATCAGGAGACGGATGATCATATCGGCATTGAACTGGAATTTATGTCACTGCTCGCAGAACGCATGGCCGAGAACGAAGGGAACATACTGGAGCTACATGCAGCGATTAAGGCACAGGCAGATTTCCTGGAAAACTATATGCTGCCATGGGTACCGGCATTTTGCCGCGAACTGGATGCCACAGCAGATCATACGCTGTATCAGACCTGGGCAGAGACCGTATCTGCTTATCTGAATGAAGATCTGCATAATCTGCGTGTATATGCTGCCGAGCAGCAGCTGTTCCGCTAATCGCTGTTATACCGATCGGACAGTCGATTCCTTTCATTTTATTCATAAAGCAGCCGAATGATGCAGTACAAGACGGATAGATGCTTATAATATGATCTATTCTCTGTTATCTGAATATTTATATTTGCCAAAACCATCTTAAAAAGGCGTCAAACCGATAGATATGGTCCAATGATAACTAAAGGGGGAATACCGCCTTGCATACGTACCGATGCTTGAAGTCCAAAATTGTCGTCAAGTCACTCGAGCAGGTCAGGGAATTTCCATCGCTGGACTGGGCCCGGCAGTATGCACTTCGGGAGCTGGTCCCTGATGAGATCAACTTTGTTATCCGGGATAATGATACCGGTGAGATTTTTATGGATGTCCGATTTGGTTCACATACAAATGTCCCCTGAGCCTCAGGCTTCAGGGGTTATTTGTATCTGTGTGCCGATGTGCTGCACATCATCCAGATCAATCATGCCGGCAGCAGGCTGCAGAGCGCAAGCACTGCCGCATGAAGAACCAAGACGCAGCATATCGACAAAGGAACCGCCGCGGCTGGCAGCAGTCACCATTCCGGCAGCCATGGCATCTCCGCTGCCCAGTGCACTGATAATCTGCAATTCTGGAACCCGAATGCGGTAAAAACGACCGCTTTCCCGTTCGGCAGCCACAGCGCCATCTGCTCCCAGAGAGATCGTCGCCATCGAGCTGCCCTGATCCAGCATCGCGGTTAACGCCTGCCGTAGCTGTTCCGGCGAAGGAGGCAGTCCGCCTGTAACAATACCCGCCCAGTCGCAGGCTTCCTGAGCATTAGGCTTGATCAGATCGGGTGCTGCTGCAATACCATGGTGCAGAGCTGCACCGCTGCTGTCGAGAGCGGTACGTGCTCCGGAGTCACGGGCAATACCGATCAGCCGGGCATACAGATCCTCCGGACATCCCTGCGGGAGACTGCCGGAGAACAGTACCCAGTCCGATTGGGAGGCCAGTGTCTCGAGCGTACGTGACAGCTGCTCGATCTGTACGGAAGTTACCAGCGGACCTGGCTCGATCAGCTCGGTCTGTGTCTGCTGCTGCTGTTCCAGAATCGTAATGGCCAGCCTTGTCTCGCCATCGGCTTCGGTGAACTGGCAGTCCACCTGTGCTCTTGCCAGCAGATGCTGCATTTTCTGCCCATTGTAACCGGCAGTGAAACCGGCCGCAGTTACCGGCTCTCCAAGCTGGCGAATGACCCGGGCGGCATTGACGCCTTTGCCTCCCGGCAGTGTCAGTCCCGGTACGCGGTGTACGTGGTTCATTTGCAAAGAAGGGATCTGGTAAATGATATCCAGTGCTGCATTAAGAGTTACAGTCGTAATCATAAAGCCACCGCCTTTTACCGGAAATTCGCAGACCGGTCGCCGTGTCTGCTCAGGAGATCAGCTTCAGCCCTACAGCCGAGGTGATGATCATCGCGATAAACAGAATGCGCCAGCCGCTTTTGGCTTCATTATACATAAACATGCCGACAATTGCTCCTCCGACCGTACCAATGCCTGTCCATACGGCATAAGCAGTACCCATGGCGATACCATTCATGGCATAGGTCAGACAAGAAAAGCTGCCTGCAAATGCCAGTATCATCATGAGTACATTCAATACGGATTTCTGGCGTACCAGCCGGTTCATTGTAATAACACCGACGACTTCGAATCCTCCTGCAATAACAAGTGTCAACCAGTACATTACGCTTCACCTGCCTTTGCCGGAGTCTTGCCTTCGTTATCGGTAACCAGCTTCAGTCCGATCACGCCTGCCATTAGCAGCAGAATCAGCAGCAGCTTGGTCCACTGGAACGGTTCCCCGAAGATCAGCATCTCGGCGGCTACTGTTCCTCCGGTGCCGATACCGGTAAATACCGCATAGACCGTACCGACCGGTAGCCGGTTGGAAGCTTTGATAATCAGATAAAAACTAATTGCGATTCCTGCCGCTGTAAGTGCCCACTCGCCAGCCGTCTCGGCATGCTTGAGACCGGATACCCATACCACTTCAATCAATCCGCCAATAAATACATATAACCAGTTGCGATTCATGGTGTTTCTCATCCCCTTTATATTGCACATCCAGTGTGTCTTGAATAATAGTCCAGCCTGTTATTGTACTGCAGCCTGAATCCCGCGCCAGTATATCGGCCATGTAGAATTCAGCCGCTGCACAGAGCGATGGGACTGTCCGTACAGCATTTCGATAATGATACCGTCCGCACAGGTCATATAGGCCTGCGCTGCTGTCTCTGCAGAGATGCACAGCGACATTTCATTCTGTTCGATATTGTGCTCGATCAGCCGCGTCAGCCGAGCTTCCAGTACATCGAGCAGGTTGTAGATCAGCGGAGTCACAGCTTCCCGCAGATTCTCGGGAGAAAAGTAAGCCATGCGAACAACGAATTTTATCGTATCATCACTGTTGTACAACTCCTGTAGAAAAGAAATCGTATCGCGCAGCCTTTGCTCCGGCGGCTGATCACGATGGGCGATCATATAGCGCATAATCTGATGCTTGAGCGCTCTCGCCGCCCGGTTTAGCACCTGGAGAAACAGATCTTCCTTACTTTTGAAATGCGCATAGATGGAGGGCTTCTTGATACCCGCTTCTGCCGCCAGTTTGGAGAGCGAAGCTCCTTCATAACCATCTTGGGCAAAATGGGACAGTCCAATATGCAGCAGCTGTGCCTTTACACTCATTCGATCACCTTCCTAACGGTCGTTAGTCTAACGTATTCTGCCACAATAGGACCGAGATGTCAAACACGCCTGCTCCTCAATAGGAACAGGCGTGTTCAGTGATTATAGTGAAGACGGAAGCAGATCAATCATACAGTATCTACAATCATCTACGACCCTGTACATAAGTTGAAATAATAATGATTATCAGAAAGTGGTGAAGCCCAGAATCAGCTGCAGCCGGTAGGCGATATCCTTGATCCAGGTGCTATCTTCCTGATAGGCACTCAGCGGCAGGGTATATTGTTCTCCTTTATTGGTCCAAAGCATGGTAAAGTAGTCATTTACTTCTTTCATCAGCTCATTATCACCCGGAGCAGAGATCCACAGATCATTTTCCAGATTATAATCCTTGAGATTACGTGGGGTGAAATTGGATGATCCGCCGATAATCAAATCATTGCCTGAACCGCTGTCGATATACATCAGCTTGGTATGATATTGCTCTTCGGTCGTATTGTACCAGCGGACGCCGATTTTGCCACCGGTCTCGCTGTTTAGTTCGGCAGCGACCGGGCGATTGGGAATGCCGATTTTATCCTGGCCAAAAGCATTCTGGTTCGGATCAAGCACCAGCTGGATCTTCACGCCTCGTTTGGAGGCGTTCACTAGTTCGCTCGTTACCTGCTTGTCTGCCAGATAGAACATGCCCATCCACAGGGTATCTCCTTCACGGGTAGTCTGAATCGCTTCGAGCAGGCGGTCATATACTTTGCCCTCGGTAATATAGCGGAGCTGAATATCTCCTTTGCCGGTTGTAGCGGGTGTGGAGGCATCCGGTCCGGTATTACTGGCGGCATTGCTACTAGCAGTAGCTAGCTGCGCCTTATCTTCATATTCCGGCAATTTTACATCGCTGCCCGACAGATCGATGACTGCCTGCTCTGCCCGCAGCAGATCGGCTGTAATCGGACCCTGTACTTCAAAGGCAACATTGGAATGATATGCACTCGCATCGTGAATATTGCCGGTAGAGACAAGTGCACTATTCTCGGTAATAACCGCTTTGCGGTGATTGGCTTTGACGTTCATCAATTTGAGATACGAACGGAACGTCACATCAGGACCGGACGTTGCCATCGCATTGGGAATATGCCCATTGCCCTCCTGACCAAACCACTGGAAAAAGGTGCGCCATACCGCCGAGTAGACTGGCGTGGAATCACGCAGCGGGTCCACATCGGTCATAATGACATCGATGCCGTTTTTCTTCATTTTTTCCAATAGTGGATTGGGGCTGGAGTTATAATCCGTATTCACTTCGTCCGTAATAAATACAATTTGCAGATCGGGTACCTGCTGCTTGCGCTGAATCAGCTTGTTGGTGAGCTGTTCGCTGATCTGGGGATACTGTTGCCCTTTATGTACGTAATTGTTGAACAGGAACATATCGATTACGATGTAGCTTTTGGCTTCACCGATCATTTTGACGATACGGTCGTAGATTTGCCTTTTCTGGGTAAAGCTGTTTTTGGTACCAGGGGCAGCATAGGTCAGATCATAGTAGAAATTCACATGATCTACATTATAAAGCGGGCTTTCATAGGATACACCTGGGGGAAGCGGTTTGTGGGTCTGGTAGATCATGACTACGATCAGCCAGAGAATTAGCAATCCCAGCAAGGAACGCAGGGAAATGACACGCCAGCTGGATCGCTGTTTGCCTCGTCCCGAAGCGTGGATAGGCGGAGTATGTTTGGAAAATGCTTTCATGCGCATTGAAGCTCCTTTCAGGATAGAAAACGGTCGAAAAATGAATCATGTCACGTATGTATCCATATAACAACAAAACATGCTTTTTGACGCATGGTAAATATATGCAAATCAACAGGTGATTAAAAAGAATAAAATTTAATTTTGTAAAATCTGTGACGTATGGTTGCAAAGGGGGTATCGCACGTTTATATATAGGTAATAGGTATCTATTGTTGTTACACGTAATACCTGAATAACGCTATCACAGAGGAAAAAGGGGATGTAATGAAAGCAGTTCAATCTACCCGCAAAGCAGTTATTGTCGGAGCAGGTCCCGGAGGACTCGCAGCAGGTATGCTGCTGGCCAGTCACGGGTATGAGGTAGACGTGTATGAGAAGCAGCCTGTTGTAGGCGGGCGCTCTTCACGGTTGCACCTGGGGGAATACCAGTTTGACCGCGGGGCTACATTTTTGATGATGCCTCATTTGATCGAAGAATTATTTGAGATGTCCGGCCGTTCGCTGGATAACTATGTAGATATGCAGGAACTGACACCGCTATATAGCCTGCATTTTGGCGATATGGTATTCAAGCCTTCCCGGGATCGTGAGGGCACGGCAGCACAGATTGCCCGTCTGTTCCCCGGTGATGAGCAGGGATATTACCGCTATCTGGAAGAAGAAGATGTGAAACTGGACAAAGTGATGCCTTTGCTGCGCCGTCCTTTTGCCGGTTTGGCTGATTATATGCGTGCAGATGTGATTCGTGCGCTGCCCAAGCTGCATTTGAATGACACGGTCTATGGACGTCTATCCCGCTATTTCAAGGATGAGCGGCTCAAGCAGGCATTTACCTTCCAATCCAAATATCTGGGAATGTCCGCATGGGAATGTCCGGGTACATTTACCATTCTGTCTTATCTGGAGCATCGCTATGGTCTTTTTCATCCCAAAGGCGGTTTGAACTCCGTATTTGAAGCGATGGCAAAGGTAATCTCCGAACATGGTGGACGCGTACATACTTCCAGAGGGGTACAACGTGTGATTACACAGGGACGCAAGGCTACCGGAGTAGTGCTGGATAATGGAGAGCAGGTGAATGCCGATCATGTAGTGATCAATGCTGATTTTGCTACAGCGATGAATCAGCTGTTCGAACCCGGTGTACTGCGTAAATATGCACCTGAGCAGCTCGCACAGAAAAAATATTCCTGTTCGGCTGCCATGCTCTATCTGGGTATTGATGGTGCAGTGGATCTGGAACACCACTCTGTACATTTCTCTGCCGATTATCATAAAAATGTCGACGAGATCACCAAGTTCAAAACGTTATCCGAAGATCCATCGATCTATGTACACAATCCTTCGGTACTGGATGATACACTCGCTCCGGCAGGCAAGTCGGCATTATACATTCTGATGCCTACTCCGAATCTGACCGGCGAGACCGACTGGGAAGCGAAGCGTGAGCAGGTCAAGGAACAGATGCTGAACCGTGCCGAACAGATTCCGCAACTGCAGGGACTGCGCGACCGGATCGAGGAGATGAGTTTCTTCACTCCGCTGGATTGGGAGCAGCAGCTGGATGTGTATCAGGGGGCTACTTTTAACCTGACTCATAATCTGGGACAAATGATGGCTTTCCGTCCGCATAACCAGTTTGAAGAAGTGGATGGTGTATGGCTGGTTGGCGGAGGCACACATCCGGGCAGTGGACTGCCGACGATTTTTGAATCGGCGCGAATCAGCACATCGCTGATCTTCAAGCAGGATGGGGTTACACGTTCTACCAAAATGGATGCCGGATCGGTACTGGCCGGGGCGGAACATTCATGAGCCGCCGCAAGAAAATCGCCATCGTCGGTGGTGGTATCGGCGGATTGACAGCAGCGCTGTTACTCAGTCGCCGCGATGTGGATGTAACGATATTTGAGCGAAGCGATCGACTCGGCGGACGAATTGCCTTTGAAGAAGAGGGCGATCAGCGTATCGATCAGGGACCTACAATTGTACTGCTACCGGAGATGCTATACAGCATTCTGGAAGAAGCAGGCATCAGCCGCGAACGGTTACCGCTAATCGAATGTGACCCGCTGTACCGGATTCATTATCCGGATGGCAAAGTGTTGACCAAGCATCGTCAGCCGGAACGTCAGGCAGAGGAAGTAGAGCGGGTATTTCCCGGAGAAGGCAAGAATTTTGAGAGGTTTATCCGTGAAATGAGTCCCCTTTTCCCGCGTGGACAGGCTTCTTTTTTGGAAAGGGACTTTCCAGCCTGGCAGCAATTTTTTAGCGGAAGCAATCTGTCGCTGATGCGCAGTCTGCGCGCTTATCGCAATCTGAGCAGTGCAGCCGGTATGTATTTTCGGCACCAACAGCTGCGTGAAGCTTATTCCCTACAGAGTCTGTATATTGGCGGGATTCCTGAGAAGACGCCAGGTTTGTATACGATGCTGCCTTATGCGGAACATGCTTTTGGCGTCTGGATGCTGAAGGGTGGATATGGCAGACTGCCGCAGATTCTCGGTGAAGAGTTGGCAGAGCGTGGTGTAACGGTCCACCTGAATTGCCCGGTAGACGAAATCGAAGTGCGCCATGGTGTCTGTCTGGGTGTACAGGCCAATGGAGAGAAGCAGGCATTTGATGCCGTGTTGTATAATGGAGACTTCCCTTATATTACTTCGCTGCTATCTAATAGTGAGCCGCCCATCAAGCCGCGGCGTACACCCTATCAGCCGTCGACCGGATGTGTGCTGATCTATGCAGGTGTACAGCGTCAATGGCCGGAGATGCTGACACATCAATTTTTCCTGCCGGACAGTCTGAACAACAGTCTACGTGAGACATTCCGGAAGCGCCAGCTGCCGCGTGATCCGTCCTTTTATGTATTCAATCCGGTAGCACTGGATAGCGAGGCGGCTCCTGCAGGTGAGAGTGTATTGTACTTTTTGATACCGGTGACGGATGAAGCGGGGATTGATTGGGAAAAGGATACCGATCGGCTTGTTCAGCAAGTGCTCGATTCTGCTGAAGAGAGAGGATTTACCGGACTGCGCGATTCCCTCAAATGGATGCGGGTACGCACACCTGCCGATGCACTGCGCAGCGGATTATATGGAGGCGGAAGTTTTGGTATTGCACCGATTCTTCGACAGTCCGGAGTATATCGTCCTCAGCCACGGCCGTTTCCCGGAATACGCCGATTATATGCAGCCGGAGCTTCTGTGCATCCTGGCGGCGGTGTACCGATTGTGATGCAGGGCGCAAGAATGGCTGTACAGCAAATTGTAAAGGAGTTGGGAATTTGAAATATGCAAGTGAAGCAGATCTGCAGAGCTGCGAGGAAATGATCCGTCATGGCTCGTCGTCGTTTTATTACGCTTTTAGCTGGCTGACCAGTCCCCAGAAGGAAGCCGTTCATGTCATTTATGCCTTTTGCCGGATGATTGATGACAGTGTGGATGAACCGGAACAATCCCTTTATACGATTCAGGAGCTGCAATCCCTATTTGCCAATCTGGAACAGGCAGAAGGACACTTTATTTGGCCTTCTTTACGTTGGCTGTTTGAGGCATTTCCGTCTTTGTCACGGGCACCGTTTCAGCGGCAGATGGATGGGCAGACGTATGATCTGACATTTACACGATATTCCACGATGCGCGAGCTGGAACATTATTGTTATCTGGTAGCAGGTACGGTGGGCGAGATGCTGCTGCCTGTACTAAAAGGAGAGCACAGCGAAGAGATTCGTCATTCCGGCATTGCGCTGGGCAAAGCGATGCAGATTGTAAATATTATGCGTGATATTGGCGAAGACGGCCGCAGAGGTCGCCGTTATATACCGCTGGAGCTACTAAGCAAGCATGGATATACCGAAGAGGAGCTGGAGAACGGTGTGATCGATGATCGTTTTCGTGCCCTTATGGATGAGCTGCGTCTGCTGGCGGAACAGTGGTTTGCGACAGGTCTTGGCGATTTGCAAGCCTATCCGGAACGAAGCGCCTTTACTGTAGAACTGGCAGCGACATTCTATGCAGGTATTATGGATGTGATTATCGAGAATGAATATGATGTGTTTTCCCGGCGTGCCTATGTGGATGACACACGCAAGCGTGAGCTGCTGATCCAGGTGGCTATACGGCATGGCGTCGATCTGGAAATGCTGGAACGGCCTGCCGTCTCCTGATGGGCTGGCTATTCTGGATCTGGTATGCGATCGGCGCTACCTTGCTATTAACGATTGATGTACCCAAGGCGCTGGACTTTTCCAATGGACTCTTTTTGGTGTTTTATGCGCTGTATGCTCTGTATCTGATGAAGCGCCAAGAGGTCTATTGGCAACTGTCCGACCAGTCAGTCAGTGGCGGCGTACATAAAAAATGGTTGCGTCTGCTGCTGCTGGCTCTTCTGATTTGGCTGGGTGGTATGTCTCTGGAATGGATCGGTGTACATACCGGCTGGCCGTTTGGAGAGTACGAATATACGCCGCTACTCGGCAGTCTGATTTTCGGAGTGCCATGGACTCTGGGTTTTGCCTGGATTGGTGTAGTGGCAGGCGGTGCATTGCTTAGCAGCGCAAGGATCGATAGAGAGGGGCAGGTACCTGCTGCAGTACATACCAGGTCTGTACGTCTGCTGCGTGCAGTGAAAATCGGCGTCTGGATTATTATTCTGGATCTGGTGCTGGACCCGGTTGCCCATGCGCGCGGATTCTGGCACTGGGGCGGAACAGGTGGATTTTACGGAGTGCCATGGAGCAATTTTGTCGCGTGGTTTGTAGTGGGAGGGGTGCTTTCATTGACACTGCCGACCTTATTTATCACTCGCAAGGTACACCGGCATGCGACATTCCTGTACCAGGGCATGCTGCTGCTGTTTGGCTTGCTGGCCTGGAAAGCAGGCATCGAAGGCTCCATGTTGGCGGCTGTCCTTGGGATTCTGCTCGCAGAAGGGAGCTACCGATATGATACCCGCTCATAAATCGCCCTGGTTTGACCGGATTTTTATCCGGTATAACGAATGGTATCTGCTGCGCCGGAATTTTCATTCCTTTACCCTATCCGGAGAGCTGGACAGTATAGCTGCGAATCAGCCGGCCGTATACATTATGAATCATAGCTCCTGGTGGGATGGACTGCTGATCTATCATGCATTTCGCCATGCGTCTGCAGGTGATCATTATGTCATGATGGAGGAGCGTCAGCTGAGACGATATACTTTTTTTGGCAAGCTGGGTGCTTTTTCTATTGATAAAAGCAGTCTGGGTGATATCCGGTTGTCCCTGCGTTATGCCGCAGAACTCTTGAATCAGGGCAAACGGGTATGGATGTTTCCGCAGGGAGAGATGCGTCATCTGGAAGAGCGGCCGCTGACTTTTCGGCCGGGAATTGGACTTCTACTGCGGCAGACTGCTGGTTCCGTGCCGGTGATTCCGGTGACATTATATTACGGGTTGTATCAGCATGCCCGGCTGCAGGCTTCGCTACATATTGGTGCTCCTGTCTACGAGGACTGGAGCAGATTATCTGCCCGCACCTGTGCCAGCCAGCTGGAGGCACTAATCACCAGCCAGCTGGATCAGCAGCGTGCCGTATCGCTGACGAACGATGGAGAACTGCCCGGAGCCAGAGATCTGATCCGGCGCAGAAGCTCTACGGATGACAAGTACGACCACTATCGCAGAATCAGGAAAAGGTGAACCTATGGAGCTTATGCTGCAGGTAATAACGCTCTGGCTGATAATACAGCTGCTGTTCACCATCTGGAATCTTCGGCAGATGCCGAAACTGGGCAACGAATTGCATTCATACGGATGGGAACAGCAGTATGATTACAGCCAGCAGAACAGTAATATCGCTCACACTCATACATACAGCGATACCGGTACAGATTCTTCCCGTGCAGCATCTTCTTCCGCGAAGAGCATTAACTCTTCATCCGAAGAAAAGTCGCTACTGTCTGTACTTATACCTGTGCGCAACGAAGAGGTTAATATCCGAGAGTGCCTGGAATCGGTGCTGGCGTGCCGGACGGATAGCATCGAACTGGAAGTGCTCGTGATCAACGATCATTCCGAGGATGGAACCGCTGAAGAAGTGCGCCATGTGATGGAGCAGGATTCCCGTGTGCAGCTGTACGAAGGACAGCCGCTGCCGAAAGGGTGGATGGGCAAGTCTTATGCCTGCCACCAGCTATCTCAGAAGGCGCAGGGAGAATGGTGGCTGTTTGTCGATGCGGACGTAAGGTTGGGACCGGAAGCGATAGAGGCGTCAATGATTACTGCACGCTCCCAGCAGACCGGTATGATTAGCGGCTTTCCGCGAATGGAGACAGGTACCTGGCTGGAGCGTCTGGTTGTGCCCATGATGGCTTTTGTTATAGGGTATCATCTGCCGATCATGATGGTGCTGCGCAGCCCCCGTCCTTTTTATCTGGCGGTGACCGGAGCCTGGATGATGATTCACCGGAACAGCTATATACGATGCGGGGGTCACAAGCATATTTTCAATCATATTGTCGAAGACATGGAATTGGCCAAAGCTCTCAAAAAAGCCGGTGATCCGGTGACACTGGCTGATGTGCAGCGTCATACATCGGCGCGGATGTATCGCAATGCCGCCCAGGTATGGGAAGGCTACAAAAAGAACATGTTTGCCGGTACCGGACGCAATCCGCTGCTTGTACTGGGCATTACGATGCTGTATACATTGCTGTTTCTCTGGCCGGTCATCATGCTGGTCTATGGTCTGGTTACGATACAGCCGCATGTGATCGGCTGGTCGTCGGCAGCTATCGTTATCGGTATGCTGAGCAAAGGAATCATTGATCATCACAGCGGCAAGCCATTCTGGATGGGAGTGCTGCTGCCAGCCAGTGCGCTCTGTATGATCCTTATTTTGCTGGATTCATGGCTTGCCGGGATCAGAGGCAAAGGTTACAGCTGGAAAGGCAGGACGTACGGATGAATAGTAATTCACATTCTGGCAGCCGCAAAATAATTATTATCGGCGCCGGCTTTGGCGGATTGTCATGTGCGATTACACTGGCAGCCAGAGGGTATGAAGTAACGATACTGGAGAAGCAGTCTGTCGTAGGCGGCAAGCTGCAGCCGGTAGAGCGGTCAGGATATCATTTTGACCGCGGGCCGAGCACGATTACGATGCCGCATGTATTTCGCAGTGTGTTCGAATATGCGGGACGATCGATGGAAGATTATGTAGAGCTGTATGAGCTGGAGCCGCGTACACGCAATATTTTTGCAGATGGTTCTATCGTGGATTTGAGCCGGGATGCATCATATACCGCCCAGCAGATTGCTGCCTACAGTCCCGAAGATGCGATGAACTATCCACGTTTTCTGCAGGAATCCGAAGCGCTGTATAGAGAAGCCGATGCACAGTTTTTGAATACGCTGCTGCTGTCATGGAAAGACAAGATCAAGCCTTCCATGGGCAAAAGTCTGCTGCGTGTTCGTCCGCTTACCACCTTGCAAACCCTGCTGCGCAAGTATTTTCGTCATCCCAATACGCTGCTGCTGCTGGGACGATATGCGACATATGTAGGGGCATCGCCGTATCAGGCACCTTCTATTTTTGCGATGCTCGCTCATGTAGAAGCGAATCAGGGAGTATACGGGGTACGCGGAGGAACCCATCAGATTATCCGCGGGATGGAGAAGCTGGCGTTGGAGCTTGGCGTACAGATCGTTACTGGTACAGAGGTCAATCGCATCATTACGGCTTCCGGCCGGGTAACCGGAGTAGACACGAACCACGGTACCTGGCAGGCACCGCTAGTGATTGTAAATGGAGATGTGCTCAGTGCCAGCCAGATGCTGCTGTCTGAACAGCAGCGTCCTTCTCTCGGGAATCGGCGGATTGATGCGTATGAGCCTTCCCTGTCGGGATTTGTGACACTGGCAGGCGTACAGCAGCAGTATGATCAATTGCTGCATCATACCGTATTTTTCCCCGAGCAGTATGAACCGGAATTTCAATCGATTTTTGGACAAAAGCAGCCGCCCCGGCAGCCTACGCTCTATATTTGCCATTCGGGCTACTCCGAGCCGGAGCTTGCGCCCAAGGGAGGCAGCAATTTGTTCATTCTGGCAAACGCGCCCTATGTATTGAAGGAGTGGAACTGGCAGGAGCAGAGTCAGCAGTATGGTCAGCAGATCGGCAGTATGCTCGAAGGCTACGGGTTAAAGGGAATTCGCCAGGGACCCGTCTGGGAACATTATACGCCCGAGGATATCCAGCGGGATACTTACGCCCATCGTGGTGCGATATACGGTATATCCTCCAATGGTCCGCGACAGACCTTTTTCCGACCGGGTAACCGAAGCCCGGATGTGCAGGGATTATGGTACGTAGGCGGTACCACGCATCCTGGCGGAGGCACACCGATAGTAACATTATCCGGGCAGCTGGTAGGACGGCATATTGCAGATATGTTATAGCCGATGAGTTATTAATCGGGGAGAGGCGACAGGCTGTGGCTGACAGGCGGGAGTAGAGATATTGATTTTCTGCCTAGTTTCTATGTTGCTTGTGCGAGGTATCTTTTATATTGTACATCGGTCACGTTCGATATGTTGCTTATCGGATATAGCCGATATACTGCTCATCGGTTGTACCCGATATACTACTCATCGGTCGTACCCGATATACTGCTCATCGGTTGTACCCGATATACTACTCATCGGACATACCCGATATATTACTCATCGGGTATAAACAATCTTGTTTGGATTACTTTGGATTGCTGGTATATTTAAGTAACGGGCTTGCAGGATAAGCCAAATGAATACAAGGAAGTGACCGGCAATATGCAGACAGCCTGTAAGTATAGGGTTGTAGCAAAGCCGGTTTCAGGGAGGAGGGGCTCATGAATCAGGAGAACCCTATAGCAGGAAATATTTCGGATCGAAAAAGTGCACATGTGCGGCTCTGTCTGGAGGAAGATGTTGCAGGAGCAGGAATTACTTCGGGAATGGAGCAGTATCGGTTTCGGCATCAGGCACTGCCGGAGATCGATTTTGGCAGTATCGATCTTGGTACATCATTTTTGAATATTCCGATGTCTGCGCCGCTGTTGATCAGCTCTATGACAGGCGGTAGTGAGGCGACCGGACAGATTAACCGGCGTCTGGCCCAGGCTGCAGAGAGTCGCGGCTGGGCGATGGGACTCGGCTCGGTACGGGCAGCCATTGAACAGGATGAGCTGGCCAGTACATTCAACGTACGTCAGGAAGCGCCGACGATACCGGTAATTGCCAATCTGGGAGCTGTGCAGTTGAATTACGGATTCGGTATCGAGCAATGCAGACGTGCTGTGGAACTGGCAGAAGCGAGTGCGCTGGTACTGCATCTGAACAGTCTGCAGGAGGTTTTTCAGCCGGAGGGTAATGTGAACTTTGCGGGGCTGTTATCCCGGATCGAACAGGTGGCCCGGCAGCTGGAAGTTCCGGTCGGCATCAAGGAAGTTGGCTGGGGCATTGATGGCAGTACGGCACGCCGTCTGACGGATGCTGGCGCAGCCTTTATCGATGTGGCAGGTGCAGGCGGAACGTCATGGAGCCAGGTGGAGAAATTCCGCAGCAGTGATGCGGTACGCCGCGATGCAGCGGAAGCTTTTGCCGGATGGGGTACACCAACGGCTGAATGTATACGCGATGTACGTGCAGAGCTGCCGAAGATTCCGCTGATCGGCAGTGGAGGACTTAGTCACGGCGTCGATGCTGCCAAAGCGATTGCGCTGGGTGCGGATCTGGCAGGATTTGGCCGCTCTCTGCTGGGCGCAGCAGTAGAATCGGTCGAAGCACTGGAGCTGGTATTACAGCGTGTAGAATTCGAATTGTCGGCTGCCATGTTTGGCGTAGGGGCTGCCAGTATAGATGAATTGCAGCAGACAGATCGTCTATATCGACGCGAATAGCATCTTCCTATAACCGTGTAAGCCCGGAATCCTATCCGGGCTTTTTGCTATGCGCTATTGGTTGGTATGCAGTCTGTAGTTAGACGAAGTCTGTTATGAATAATGTTTTGAAATTAAGAAAGTTTCTGAAACACTCTACAAAAGTCGCACTCTGCGGACGATATTAAATAGGTAATTCGTACTATTATATCATGTTCATAAATGCAGGGAGGAAAGAGAAATTGAAGAAGCTTCAGCAAATCAGACTGGGTTTGCGTCCCAAATTATATCTTATTATTCTGCTGCCACTATTTATTATTGGATCGCTGACCATGTGGACAACGCAGCGTCTGATACAGGAGTCCGCGCTATCTACACTTCAGCACAGCAATGAGACGCTGGCGACTCATACAGCAGCACAGCTGAATACGGAGGATATCCGTAAATTATATACGTACAGTGAACCCGAACAAAGCCAGGAATACAAAGACTTGAGGACCCAGATCAATAATCTGCGTCTGCAGTCCGGCGCGCTCTATGTTTATCTGTTCAATTATGCCGATAATAAATGGTTTTATACGGTGGATGGAGCGAGTTGGGACGACGAAGGCTACAGTGCCTACAATGATGACATGAGTTTTAACACAGATGCGAGTGCCAGACTGACTGCAGGTCAGAGTGTAACGACTGATGTAGTATCCGATCCGGAATGGGGAGATTTATTCTCTACTTTTACTCCAATCAAGGACAAGAGCGGTCAGATCGTAGGCTATCTGGGTATCGATATATCTGCCAAAACAGTCAATACGGTGTATGAACAAACGCTAACCCAGGCTTACAAACTGGTTATTCCGATTTTTGCCGGAGTGGTACTTCTTGCAGCTCTATGCGCCATGCTGTTTATCCGTCGTACGCTGAATCAGGTAGGCGAGATCAAGCACAGCATGGAGAAAGTGACGGCAGGAGATCTGACGGTAGGCTCACAACGCATTACCGGTGACCAGCTGGGCGAGATCAGTGATCTGAACAATGCCATGATCCAACATATTACCGAGATGATTACCAGTATTCAGTCGGGTTCCGGTACGCTGCAGGATTCCTCGCAGTATATTGCCGAAGTCGCCCAAGGCACGCTGCGCCAGACGGAGGAATTATCACGGGCTATTCAGGAGATTGCGCTTGGTTCTACGCAGCAGTCGGAGCAGACTGAACAATCGGTACAGCAGTCGACCCAGCTGGGGCGTATTATCGATGAGATTGGCAGCTATGTCAGCCAGTTCAGTACAACAGCCGAACAGCTGTCCAGCGTAAGCAACAAAGTCAGACATGAACATGAACAATTGCTGGAACAGGGAAAAGAAAACGTAGAGCGTGTACGTCAGATCCAGCAGCAGTCTGAAATATTGGCAGAACAGTCGCGCGAAGCTTCCAGCATCAGTGGACAGGTGCAGAGTATCGTCAAGCAGACACAGATTCTGGCTCTTAACGCCTCAATAGAAGCTTCCCGCGCCGGTGAAGCAGGCAAAGGATTCTCGGTTGTAGCCAGCGAGATGCGTAATCTGGCACAGCAGTCCGAGCAGTCGATCGGAGAGATCGATAACATGCTGCGTCAGTTTGTCGAGCAGATCGGCCGTATCAACGTACAGTTTGAAGCCAATATGGAATCGGCGAACCGCCAGGAAGTGCAGATTGAAGAATGTATGGAATCTTTTGAACAGGTGAGTCAGGTATCCGGTGAGGTGCATCAGCTGGCTCTGAATTTATCGCAAAAAACCGACAGTATGCAGCACATCCGCCACGAGGTGGAAGAGCATCTGGGCTATATTGCTTCCGCAACCGAAGAGACCTCTGCCATGACCGAGGAAGTGGCTGCCAGCGCCCTGGAACAGCAAAAGTCCGTTTCGGAACTGTCCGAGATATCCGGCAGCCTGAAGACCCTTGCTCACGAACTCAAAGGGCAATCGGATAAATTTATCGTATAGTTCGTTTGCCACGCCTTGGGTTCTCATATATAATAGTGTGGAAATTCAGATCGAACGCTTACCAATTCAACTAATAGGAGTTGTCATATAAATGGCTTTGAAAGCTGGTATTGTTGGGCTTCCTAACGTCGGGAAATCCACACTTTTTAATGCAATCACCCAGGCGGGTGCCGAATCCGCCAACTATCCGTTCTGTACCATTGATCCTAACGTCGGTATCGTCGAAGTACCGGATGAGCGTCTGGACAAACTGACCGAACTGGTTGAACCGAAAAAAACCGTCCCTACTGCATTCGAATTTGTTGATATCGCCGGTCTGGTACGCGGCGCGAGCAAAGGCGAAGGACTGGGTAACAAATTCCTCGCCCATATCCGTGAAGTCGATGCAATCGTACACGTGGTACGCTGTTTTGAAGATGAGAATATCACCCACGTAGATGGCAAAATCGATCCGATCAGCGATATCCAGACGATTAATCTGGAACTGGTACTGGCCGATCTGGACAGCGTTGAGAAACGTATTGACCGTTCCAAAAAGAACATGAAGGGCGGCAACAAACAATACGCCCAGGAAGTCGAAGTACTGGAACGCATCAAAGAAGCCCTGTATAACGATATGCCTGTCCGCAGTGTAGAGCTGAGTGATGAAGAGCGTCTGATCGTTCGCGATCTGCATCTGCTGACCATGAAGCCTGTACTGTATGCAGCCAACGTGAGTGAAGACGGCGTAACCGAAGCCGATACCAACCCGTACGTGCTGAAAGTCAAAGAATTCGCCGAAGCCGAAAATGCGGTTGTCGTGCCAATCAGTGCCAAGATCGAAGCGGATATTTCCGAAATGGAAGAAGAAGACAAAGCGATGTTCCTCGAAGAACTGGGTCTGTCCGAATCCGGTCTGAACCGTCTGATCAAAGCAGCGTATCGTCTGCTTGGTCTGTATACGTACTTTACAGCCGGCGTACAGGAAGTACGCGCCTGGACAATCCGCAAAGGAACCAAAGCTCCTGGAGCAGCCGGTGTGATTCATACCGACTTTGAGCGTGGATTTATTCGTGCCGAAGTAGTTAGCTACGAGGATCTGGTGAATGCCGGTTCTATGAACGGCGCCAAAGAGCGCGGTCAGCTGCGTCTGGAAGGTAAAGAATATGTCGTGCAGGACGGCGACGTAATGCACTTCCGTTTCAACGTATAAAATAACGAAGATCCACAGGATCTTGCCAGTACACAAGCCTTATTCCATCAGCTCGATCGTATACACATCGTATACGGTCTGCGGATCGGAATAAGGCTTTTTTGCATTCTTTTTCATAACAATATAGATAAAATAAAACAGGTAAGAAAAGAGTATATAGAGCCAATGGTACCGTCATTCGTAACCAGATTCGTAACCAGATTCGTAACCAGATTCGTAATCAGAAAGCCACTTTTAACTAATTAACAGCAGGCAATCGGCATAACCATGTATCTGTCAGCAAAAAAAGAACGATCTGCCATTTGACAGACCGTTCGCCGATTATTGATTACTGCTTTAGCGATCAGACCAAGCAGTATACAAGATTATACTTAACGATTAACGTTGACCATGCCGGCTTCCGGATAGCGCTCACCAACAGCTGCCCCTTTGGGTGCGATAGCATCAATCCGCTGCAGTTCTTCCTGGGTAAAGGAAATATCCAGCGCGCCTACATTTTCCAGCAGGTATTTGGTCTTTTTGGTACCCGGGATAGGAGCGATATCTTCTCCTTGGGCTAGTAGCCAGGCCAGTGCCAGCTGGGAAGGCGGGCAGTTTTTCTCTGCAGCAATCTCGCGAATCCGGGCGACCAGATCGAGGTTTTTCTGGAAATTCTCGCCCTGGAAGCGTGGCGAATAACGGCGATAGTCACCTTCTTCCAGATCGTCAAAAGACTTTATCTGACCGGTCAGGAACCCGCGGCCCAGTGGACTGTAAGGTACAAATCCGATACCAAGCTCACGGCACAGCGGTAATATCTCATCCTCTACATCCCGGCTCCATAGAGAATATTCAGTCTGCAGAGCCGAGATCGGGAATACATCATGCGCTCGGCGAATCGTGGCAGCCGATGCTTCGGACAGTCCCAGATAGCGCACTTTGCCCTCGCGTACCAGTTCAGCCATCGCACCAACCGTTTCCTCGATCGGCACATCGGGATCGACCCGGTGCTGATAATACAAATCAATCGTATCGACACCCAGCCGCTTCAGACTTTTCTCGCATGCTTCGCGTACATATTCAGGGCGTCCGCTAATTCCCAGATAAGAGCCGTCTTCGCCGCGCACATTACCGAACTTCGTGGCGATAATCACATCCTGGCGATGCTGACGGATAAAAGGGCCAATAAACTCTTCATTATGCCCATTCCCGTACATATCAGCCGTATCATAAAAAGTAATACCATTCTCAAAAGCCACTTCCAGGGTGCGCAGTGATTCCTGCTCGTCCCTTCCTGAATAAAATTCGGACATTCCCATACAGCCCAGACCGAGTGCAGATACAACAAGTCCCTGCTTGCCAATGTGTCGTTGAGTCATGGTCATGATTTGCCTCCTTGAGATTCAGATGATTGGGTATTACGATTAATCTTTTTTTGTTCAATCGGCCGTAATCGTTGTATTTCACGACAAGCTGCATCAGAGGTGTTTATGCCGATATGTTCATTATAGATACTCTGCGCCGCAATAGCCAAATTCAGACATATATGTACTGGAATTTGTATTTAAAAAAATGGATAAAACGGGATATTAAAGATAGGAAAGTGGATATTTCTATGCTATAATCAAGAGTCGTAACCCTGTATTTGACGCATACTAACAGCTGTATCCCGTACATCTGTGATGCGGTTGGAAGCAGGGTATTCCTTTTATAGTCATGTCATTTTGATCTGGAACACTGCTGTAATGACTGTTTCAATAGATCCAGTGAACGCCATACAGCATGTTTTTTTGAATGTTATAAATAACTATTGAATATATGAAGAGGTGGTTTTCCGTGTTAGATCGTTTACAGGCATTAGCGGACCGCTATGAGAAATTGAGCGAGTTGTTGTGTGATCCGGACGTGGCAAGTGATTCCAAGCGTCTGCGTGATTATTCCAAGGAACAGTCGGATCTGCAGCCGACATTTGAAGCATATACCGAATATCGCCGGGTAACGGAAGAGCTGGATGCAGCCAAGCAGCTGCAAAGCGAGAAGCTCGACGACGAGATGCGCGAGATGGTCAAGATGGAGATTGATGAATTGTCTGCCCGCAAGGACGAACTGGAAGAGCAGATTCATATTCTGTTGATGCCCAAAGATCCAAATGACGACAAAAACGTTATTGTGGAGATTCGCGGTGCGGCAGGTGGAGACGAGGCGGCTTTGTTCGCAGCGGATCTGTACCGCATGTATACCCGCTTTGCAGATACACAGGGCTGGCGCGTAGAAGTACTCGATACCAACGTCAGCGATCTGGGCGGTTTCAAGGAAGTGACTTTCCTGATCAATGGACGCGGTGCTTACAGCAAACTCAAATTTGAGAGCGGTGCACACCGTGTACAGCGTATTCCTTCGACGGAATCAGGCGGCCGTATTCATACCTCTACCTCGACGGTAGCCGTTATGCCTGAAGCAGAAGAACTGGATATTGCGATCCATGACCGTGATATCCGTGTAGATACATTCTGTTCCAGCGGCGCGGGCGGTCAGTCCGTTAATACGACCAAATCGGCTGTACGGGTTACCCACATGCCGACCGGTATCGTAGCGACCTGTCAGGATGGTAAATCCCAGAACTCCAACAAGGAAAAGGCACTTCAGGTTCTGCGCGCCCGTATCTCCGATATGATGCGTCAGGAAGAAGAAGCCAAATACGCCGGCGAACGTAAAAGCAAAGTAGGTACGGGAGATCGCAGTGAACGTATCCGTACGTATAATTTTCCACAAAGTCGTGTAACCGACCACCGGATCGGATTGACACTTCACAAGCTGGATCAGGTCATGAACGGCGAGATTGAAGAAATCGTATCTGCGCTGACACTGGCTGAACAAGCTGATCTGATGGCCAAAGAGGCGTAATCGATTGACACAGGATCAACAACTGTTTGTAATGCAGTCGCAGCAAAGTATAAGAGAAGCCTATGTTGAGGCTTCTTCTTTTTTAAGACAGCAGCAGGTGATGGAGCCGGAATCCAATACCAAGCTGCTGCTGGAATGGGTGCTGGATCTGTCGGGAGCTGCTTATTATATGGCACTGCCCGATCCGTTTCCGTCAGACAAGCGCGAAGCCTGGGAGAGTGTGGTTAATCGCAAAGCCCAGGGAGAGCCGGCGCAGTATATTATCGGTGAACAGGAATTTTACGGAGAATTGTTCCACGTGAATCCTTCGGTATTGATACCAAGGCCGGAAACAGAGTTGCTGGTGGAAGCCGTAGTGAAGTATGGTCAGAGCCTTCCTGCACGTGAGGATGGACTTCCGCGAATCTGCGTGGATATCGGTACAGGCAGCGGAGCGATCGCGCTGACGATTGCCCGTCTTTGTCCGCAGTGGCAGGTAGTAGCCAGCGATATTTCGCCGGATGCCCTGCAGGTGGCCCAGCATAACAGCAGACAGCAAGGGATGGATATTGGCTGGCAGCAAGGTAATCTGCTGGAGCCGTTTGCCGGCAGTCGTGTAGATATTCTGGTCTCGAATCCCCCCTATATCCCGGATGAAGATATCGCCGGGCTGCAGCCGGAGGTACGAGAACATGAGCCGCTGACTGCACTGGCAGGCGGACCGGATGGGTTGGGTCCTTACCGGATCATGATCGACCAGCTGAATCTGCTTGCCAGTATGCCGGAGCTGATTGCTTTTGAGCTTGGACAAGGGCAGGCTCCGGACGTTGCACAGATGGTTCGCGCAGCAGGCTACGGACAAATTCATATTATCAAGGACCTTGCCGGTATTGAACGTCATGTAATTGGAATCCTAATCTGAAGCAGTACAGGTTGAATGCGAAAAGGAGACAGGCATGATCACAAAGCTGAAGCGGATCGATTGGACATTGTTTACGATTTTACTGATCATGATGGCGATAAGTCTGGTGGTCATTTACAGCGCAACCCATAGCAGCTCACGTTTTGGAGGCTCCACTTCCAAAATGGCTTTTTACTATCTGGCTGGATTTATGGTCTTTTTTGTAGCGGCATTTGTGGATTATCGCTTGTGGATCAAGTATGCCAAGTATATTTACATTGGTGGTATTGTACTACTGCTGCTCGTTATGATTATTGGACAGACGCTGAATAATGCACAGGGCTGGCTGAGTATAGGCGGATTGAGTTTGCAGCCGGCCGAGCTATTCAAATTGGTGCTGATTATTTCTCTTTCGACGATGCTCGCAGCCAAGAAAAAGATCAAACTGTTATTCTGGCGGGACATAACACCGCTGCTTGCCGTGACCTTTATTCCTTTTGCCCTTGTTATGGTGCAGAATGATCTGGGGAATGCGCTGAGTTATTTGATTATTATGGTAGCTCTATTATGGATCGGTAATATCAAATATACACAGGCGATTATTTTTACAACGATTGCTGTTGCGATGGTAGTAGTGGGTATTCGCAGCTATGTAGCTTACCATGATCAGATCAAGACGTATCTGAATGATATCAAACGTGACCACTGGATGGAGCGGATTGATCCATGGCTGATGCCGGATGAAGCTACGGCCAAGGCGATTTATCACACCCGTAATGCCAAGCTTGCGATCGCATCGGGAGGACTCAGTGGCGAAGGCTTTATGAAAGGCAGCTCGGTGCAGGCAGAACGTGTACCTTTGACGTATTCGGATTCCATCTTTGTGGTAGTGGCCGAAGAGTTCGGATTTGTCGGGGCAGCTGTACTGCTTTTGCTGTACTTTACCCTGATTCATCGGTTGGTGCTGGTGTCTCTGGAATGCCGGGAACGAGCCGGGCCTTATCTTATTATTGGTATAGTGGCGATGCTGCTCTATCAGATATTTGAAAATATCGGCATGTTTATCGGTCTGATGCCACTGACCGGGATTACGCTGCCATTTATCAGTTTTGGCGGTACTTCACTGGTTATGAATATGGCATGTATGGGCCTGGTCATGAGTATTCGTATTCATAATCAGCTGGATACGGAAGAGGTTTCAATGGAAGCAGGAAGTCGTTATACACTGAATTAAATGGAGTACATAGAGTACTCACAGACAGTGCAGCATATGAATAGGTTCGGGACATGCAGATGCCCCGAATTTAGGAATGCTCACCAGAATGTCAGCACTTCATCGCAGATGACGTCAGGTCATAGGAGGAGAACCGGGAGTTTGTCATCGGGTCTCCTTTTCTGCATGAATCGGGAGAATATCCAGGATAGATATGGAATGGTATAGAAGACAGGGAGGCAGTACATGATGAACGATTGGACGGAAAAAGGGCATTCTCCATCTTCTGCAGATCAGCCGGTGCAAATCTGGGATGCGCAGCAGATAGAGAAGGCTGAACATTATATTGCAGAGGCTGGCGAGATTCTGAGACAAGGCGGAATTGTCGCTTTTCCTACAGAAACGGTATATGGATTGGGTGCAGATGCAGGGAATTCAGCAGCAGTAGAAGCTGTATTCGCTGCCAAAGGAAGACCTTCCGACAATCCGCTCATCGTGCATATTTCACAGCTGGAACAGCTGGAGCATCTGGTTACGGATATCCAACCGGTGGAGCGCAGGTTGATGGAGCATTTCTGGCCGGGACCGTTAACCCTTGTGATGCCGGTGAAGCCGGGAGCGGTATCTCCCTATGTAACAGCCGGGCTGGATACGGTAGGAGTACGGATGCCGGATCATCCAGTGGCACTGCGTCTGATTACAGCGGCAGGCTGCCCGCTGGCTGCTCCAAGTGCCAACCGTTCGGGCCGTCCCAGCCCCACGACTGCAGAACATGTAGCAGAAGATCTGTCTTCCCGTATTCAGGGAATCGTCGATGGAGGCAGCGCCGGAGTAGGGGTCGAATCTACTGTTATTCAGGTGCAGGAGGATGGAACAGTTATGATTCTGAGACCGGGCGGCATTACGGAAGATCAGCTGCTTACGGTAGCACCAGCTGTCATGATCGATCCGGGTCTGTCCGGTGTATCGGCCGATACAACGCCACGCGCGCCGGGTATGAAGTATGCGCATTATGCCCCGCGCGGCAGTATGACTATCGTACATGGGGAAGATTCTGCAGCTGTGCGTCATTATATCAATGAGCAGCTGTATCAGGCAGAGCAACGAGGGGAACGGACAGGTGTTTTGCTGTTCGATGAAGACCATGTTGATTATGGATCGGCGCTTCACTTATCGCTGGGCAGCCGGTCTACACCAGAGGTGGCGGCCAATCGGCTCTATGCCTGTTTGCGTACACTGGATGCTCACGGAATCACCTTTATTCTGGCTACAGGCTGTAGTGAGAACGGTGTGGGCATGGCAGTGATGAATCGTCTGTCCAAAGCAGCCGGCGGCCGGATCATATATATCTGATTGGTTTTTACAGCATAACCTGCCGGTTCGGATGAATGATGGAATGTCTTTTGCTATAATAAAGGTTAAGCATTACAATGATCTGAATCCATTGAACGGAGGTGCATGGTATGCATCGTATTTTATTTGTATGTACAGGCAATACCTGCCGCAGTCCCATGGCAGAGGCATTTATGCGAAAGCTGGCACAGCAGCGCGGAATACCGGTTGAGGTACGTTCGGCGGGCGTAGCGGCGGTGGATGGCATGTCCGTATCCCATCATGCCGAAGCTGTACTGAAAGATCACCAAATTTATGATCGTCTGACTTCATCTTCTCTGACCCGTGATACGATCGCATGGGCAGATCTTGTACTGACGCTGACCGGCAGTCATAAAAAACATGTGCTGAGTCGTTTTCCAATGGCGGCAGGCAAAGTATATACACTCAAAGAATATGTGGAAAATGATACTCGTGTACTGTCTGATCTGGAAGAGCTGGATAGTCTTCATGCTTCACTGGAAATACGCCGTGCGCTGGGAGAAGAAGTGGATTCTGCCGAGTACGAGCGTCTGATCGAGATTCAGCAGCGTATTCCCGGATTTGATATTGTAGATCCATTTGGTGGCAGCAGAGATGATTACGAAGTGGCGGCAGCTGATATCCGTGCTGCACTCGACAAGCTGCTGGACAAGCTGGAAGCTTATCGACCACGGGAATCCTGATAATTTAATTTTATCGCAGGAACGTGTTGATTTTATAAAAAACATGTCTTATGATGTAAGCACAAGACAGACCCGGTGTAACTGGCGACAAGAGTGGAACCTGACCACGATGGAGCACTGGGATATACGGCCGGTCGCCTGGGCAAAGAGCAGATACAGCATGCATACGCATGTGTGTCATGCTCTTTTTTTGGTCTTAAGGAGTCTGACCGTGATATTCATACATAAAGGAACGGCTGGACAGCCTATAGCAAGGAGCATACAATTGTCCGGTTGTGCCTATTTTGTAAGGAATGTCGCCGCAGCTCTCCTGCCTGCGCTATAATAATGATGCAAAGTGCAGCTGAATCATGTCGGTGCTGACGAACATTGTGATAATGGCACAAAGGAGGCAGGAGAACACTAATGGCTGATCAGGAAAAGATAGCATCTATTCGCCAGGATGCTGCAGCGATTACCCGTGAAGTAGCGGAAGCAGCAAATCTGGGACCTCACCATCTGCTGGTAATTGGCGCAAGCACAAGCGAGATTGCCGGACAGCATATCGGTACATCCGGAACACTGGATATCGCAGAAGCACTGGTGGAAGGTATAAGGGAAGTACAGGCGGAAATGGGATTTCAATTGGCTTTTCAGTGCTGTGAGCATCTGAATCGTGCACTGGTGGTTGAGCGTTCCACGCTGGAACGATACAACTGGACAGAGGTGGCGGCTGTACCTATTCCAAGAGCCGGCGGCTCGATGGCGGCTTATGTGTATCAGACGATGACAGACCCGTGCCTGGCCGAGACAGTAGAAGCCCATGCAGGAATAGATATTGGCGAGACGCTGATTGGCATGCATATGCGGCGTGTAGCGGTTCCTTACCGCCCGGCAATCCGCTATATCGGTGAAGCCCGCGTCAATGCAGCCCGCAGTCGTCCCAAACTGATCGGTGGAGAACGTGCTGTATATGCTCCTCTCCCACAGGCGGATGGCGGGACATGCGACTGATTAACAGAAGATTAACAACAATAGTGTTTACACGCAGCCTGTCTGCGATTAGCTTGAATAAATAATGACCTACAGGGGGAAATGACGAATGATGGAGCAATTGAGAAACAGTGATCCGGCAGTACTTGAGGCAATGGGATTGGAACTGAAGCGTCAGCGCACCAATATCGAACTGATCGCCTCCGAGAATATCGTAAGTGAAGCGGTTATGGAAGCGATGGGATCCGTACTGACTAACAAGTACGCCGAAGGTTATCCGGGCAAACGCTACTATGGTGGCTGTGAGCATGTGGATATCGTCGAGAATATTGCCCGCGACCGTGCCAAGGAACTGTTCGGTGCCGAGCATGTCAACGTACAGCCGCACTCCGGTGCACAGGCCAATATGGCGGTATATCTGGCAGCACTGAAGCCCGGTGATACTGTTCTCGGCATGAACCTCGCTCATGGCGGACATCTGACACACGGCAGCCCTGTTAACGCATCCGGATTGCTGTATAACTTCGTCGCTTACGGCGTACGCGAAGACAATTTCCTGATCGATTATGATGAAGTGCGCAAAATAGCATTCAAGCATCGTCCCCGTCTGATTGTGGCTGGTGCAAGTGCCTATCCGCGTACGATCGATTTTGAAGCACTCGCTTCTATCGCCAATGATGTAGGTGCATTGTTCATGGTCGATATGGCTCATATTGCCGGTCTCGTGGCAGCAGGTGAACATCCAAGTCCGGTGCCGCATGCCCATTTCGTAACAACAACCACCCACAAAACACTGCGCGGACCACGCGGCGGTATGATCATCTGTCGTCAGCCATGGGCAGCAGCGATAGACAAAGCGGTATTCCCTGGCTCCCAGGGCGGCCCGCTGATGCATGTCATTGCTTCCAAAGCGGTAGCTTTTGGCGAAGCACTCCAGCCTTCGTTCAAAACCTATGCACAGAATGTAGTCAAAAATGCCAAAGTACTCGCGCAGACGCTGGTGGATGAAGGATTGACGATTGTATCCGGCGGTACGGACAACCATCTGATGCTGGTAGATACACGCAATATCAACATCACCGGTAAAGAAGCGGAGCATGTACTCGATGCAGTAGGTATCACTACCAACAAAAATGCAATTCCTTTCGATCCAACCAGCCCGTTTGTAACAAGCGGTATTCGTCTGGGCACCCCTGCAGCAACATCACGTGGTATGGATGAAGCGGCTATGGAACAGATCGGCAAAATCATCGCCATGACTCTCAAGGCTCCAAAAGACGAAGCAGTACTGGCGCAGGCAAGCAAGCTGGTCGCCGAATTGACAGATCGCTTCCCACTGTACGAGCAGGTTAAATACTAAGGATACTTTTTAAATTCAACAGGATTAGTACCTTTCTTAGGGATAGCTTTATCATAATAAAAGTGTTTAATCATTATTGATATGTAATTATATTCTTATAAAAAAATAAACGAATGCAGGATATGAACAAAGCCTGTTATTCGGCAGAATGATGCAAACCGGCGAGGGAGGTTCCCTTTGCCGGTTTTTGCATACTTTTCCAGTAAATTTTTTTGAAAAAATTAAAATAATTTACCCCATTCAAGCCATTTACCTTTATAATAATAAGGACTGGGTGAAAACAGGATGATTCCGCTTATATTTGGAAATTGTAAGCGTTATACTACAGGATTCGAGAATTGCGTGAAATCAGTAGAGTTGCGGATGAAATTGCCCGGAGGTAATGATATAATAGACAAGATTTACGGGAAAAAGCATTTTTCCCCGTCCTTACCCTTATGACAGGTCATGTGACTACATATGGATACGCAGGACTTACTTATTGTTATTATTGAACATACCGGAGGGACAAACCATGGCAAAACTGGTGATATGCGATCACCCTTTAATTCAACACAAACTCACGTTCATTCGTGACGTTAACACCAATACCAAAGAATTCCGCGAACTCGTTGATGAAGTGGCTACCTTGATGGCTTACGAGATTACACGTGATATTCCGCTGGAATCCATTCCTGTGGAGACGCCTGTCGTTAAGACAGAAGGCAAAGTAATCTCCGGACGTATGCTCGGATTGATTCCGATTCTGCGTGCAGGTCTGGGTATGCTCGATGGCGTCCTGAAGCTGCTTCCTGCAGCCAAAGTAGGTCATGTCGGATTGTTCCGTGATCCGGATACCATGCAGCCAGTAGAATATTATGTGAAGCTTCCGACAGATGTGCAGGAGCGCGAACTGATCGTAATCGATCCGATGCTGGCTACAGGCGGTTCGGCGATTGCAGCGATTGATGTACTCAAAAAACGCGGCTGCACCCAGATCAAAATGATGAATCTGATTGCTGCTCCTGAGGGTGTAAAAGCTGTACACGATGTGCATCCTGACGTTGATATTTATGTCGCGGCACTGGATGATCATCTGAATGATCACGGCTATATTGTCCCTGGTCTCGGCGATGCCGGTGACCGTCTGTACGGAACTAAGTAAAGCGAGGTATGACCACAATTATGAAAAAGATCAAAGTAATGACTATTTTTGGTGTGCGTCCGGAAGCGATCAAAATGGCTCCACTCATCCTGGAGCTTCAGCAGCATCCTGAACATATCGAATCCGTTGTCTGCGTTACCGCCCAGCATCGTCAAATGCTGGATCAGGTTCTGGAAGTATTCAATATTACTCCGGATTATGATCTGGACGTAATGAAAGACCGCCAGACGCTGAATGAGATTTCGATTCGCGTTCTGGGAGGACTGGAGCCTGTACTGCGTGAAGCCAAGCCCGATATCGTGCTGGTACACGGTGACACACTGACTACATTCCTCGCGAGCTATGCCGCATTCATGCAGCAGATCAGTGTAGGGCATGTAGAAGCAGGTCTTCGTACATGGAACAAAATGTCTCCATATCCAGAAGAGATGAACCGTCAGCTGACCGGCGTTCTGGCCGATCTTCATTTTTCGCCGACGGAATGGTCTGCAGGCAATCTGTACAAAGAAAATAAGCTTGCGTCAAGCGTGTATATCACAGGCAATACCGTTACGGATGTGTTTCAATATACAGTACAGCCTGATTATCACCATCCCGTTCTGGAATGGGCAGCAGGCAAGCGGCTTATATTGATGACTGCACACCGCCGTGAATCCCAGGGCGAGCCGCATCGCAATATTTTCCGGGCAGTCAAGCGCATTGCTGACGAGTTCGAAGATATCGCGATCGTTTATCCGGTTCACCCGAGTCCGGCCGTCAAGGAACCGGCTCACGAGATTCTGGGCAATCATCCCCGTATTCAGCTGATCGACCCGCTGGATGTAGTGGATCTGCACAATTTCTATCCGCATACCCACCTGATTCTGACAGATTCCGGCGGTTTGCAGGAAGAAGCTCCTTCATTCGGAGTACCTGTTCTCGTACTGCGTGATACGACAGAGCGTCCGGAAGGAATCGAAGCCGGCACACTGGAGCTGGTAGGTACGGATGAAGAGAAGATCTACGAACGTGCACAGGCGCTGCTGACGGATCAAGAACTGTATGATTCCATGAGCAAAGCAGCTAATCCGTACGGAGATGGTCAGGCATCCAAGCGGATTGTCAACGCAATTTTGCATCATTACGGCGTTTTGGAAGAGCGTCCTGAAGAATTTCACACAACGTTCAAAAAAGGGCCTACAGCAGTCTTGTGAAATGACGGATTACAGTATACAGTTGTACTGTAAGGTAGGTGTGATAAACCGCACAGCTATGAGGTTCTTTTGTTAGAACTTCGCGTTAATGCGATGAAGCAGATGGTTTGACAAAGACTTTGCCAATTCAGTACAATGAACTGGGATTCTGAGGGTGAACATACTATGACACAGGAACCGCAAAGCAATAAACCTGATTCATCGCCGTGGAAGGCTGTCGGTCTTGTCAGTGCAATCGGGGTAGATCTTGCCCTGTGTACGCTAGCCGGATTCTGGTTTGGTTCCTGGTTGGATGGAATGTGGAATCATTCGGGACTTGGCATCGGTCTGGGAGTGCTGGCGGGGCTGGTTGCAGGTATGGTCAGTATCGTCATCATTATCCGGAAAATAACGGGGGAAAGAAATGATTGAAATACCAGGTTACATATATTGGCTGACCCGGACCACCTTTATTTTTTGGGCCATTTGTCTGCTCGTAGTTGCGCTTTTACCGGATTATCGTCCTATTGCCTTTGGATTGATTGCAGGTTCTGCAGTCAGTTACGTGAACACCAAGTATCTGGCTCGCAAAGTACGTCTGATTACGGATGCAGCAGCAAACGGAGAAAAGAAAAAGAGGGGACTTGGGTTCTCTCAACGTGCAGCCGTGTCGGTGGCGGCTGTGATCCTTGCTGTGAAATTTCCACAATGGTTTGAAATGTACGCTCTGGCAGGAAGCCTCGTATTTGCGCCGTTCGCGCTAATCGTTATCGGTTTTATTCTTTCTCGCCATGAAGAGCGTAACTCCGCTAATGAAAGGGGTGAGAAAAATGCATGAATCACCGATTATAAACGTGGGGTTTGACATCGATTTATCGGTTGTGATTATGCTGATTGTAACTTGTGCCATCGTCTTCATTCTGGCCAAACTGTCAATCCGTAATCTCTCCGTCGAGAATCCAAGCAAGCTGCAGAACTTTATGGAATGGGTCGTTGAATTCGTTCAGGGACTGATTACCAGCACGATGGATTACAAAAAAGGAAGACCTTTCCTTTCACTCGGTATTACGCTGATTATGTTTATCTTCGTCGGCAATATGCTGGGACTGCCATTCGGTCTGGTATTCGATTATACCAATGCAGCAAGTGCGACATTCTTTGGACATCCTTTGACTCCGGTTGTAGAAGGTCTGGCGAATGGAAGCCATGGCGTGGAAATAGCTTGGTGGAAATCACCAACTGCTGATGCGGCTGCGGCAATGGGACTGGCGCTGATCGTGTTCGTACTCGTTCACTATCTGGGTATCGTCAGAAATCCGAAGCACTATTTTGCTCATTATTTCAAACCGTTCTTCTTCTTCTTCCCTATCAATGTCATCGAGCAGTTGTCCAAACTGCTGACGCATGGTATGCGTCTATTCGGTAACATTTTTGCGGGTGAGGTACTGATTGCTGTCCTGCTCAAAATGTCTGCTGTCTGGTACGGCGCTATCGCGTCGGTTATTGGTCTGGTTGTATGGCAGGGTTTCAGTATATTCGTTGGTACGATCCAAGCCTTTGTATTTACAATTCTGGCTATGGTGTACATATCACAGTCGCTTGAGACGGATGAAGATCATTAAATCTTTATCGGCAACAACAGGCTGATTTGAATAGCCTGCGTTCTGTTCGGAGGCAATCGGTTTCAAGGTTCGGAAGTAGGTTACCCTTCATACCGGGCTCAATATACATTCAATTACTTATATATCTCTAAGGAGGATTTTTTCACATGGGAGCATTAGCATTTATCGCAGCGGCAATCGCTGTAGGTTTGGGCGCATTGGGCGCAGGTATTGGTAACGGTCTGATCGTAAGTAAAACAGTTGAGGGTGTTGCTCGCCAACCGGAAGCAAAATCCACACTGCAAACGCTTATGTTTATCGGTGTAGGTCTGGTAGAGGCACTGCCTATCATCGGTGTCGTACTGGCATTCATTTTCTACTCTCAAGCATAAGAAATATACAAATCACTTGGCGGGGAAGGCCACAGCCATCCGCGCCTTCTTTTTAGCGTACAGGATGTAACGGATGATTATTGAAGCAGAAGTTAGGGAAGGAGTGAGCTGAATTGCATTTCGTATGGAGCAGTTTTGTATTTACTATTATTGCGTTTTTGATCCTATACTGGTTGTTGAACCGCTACGCGTTCGGTCCGTTGTTTTCGATCATGGAAAAACGTCGTGAGCTGATCAAGCAGCAAATGGATGAAGCAGCTCAGACACGCCAGCAGGCGACTCAATATGTAGAAGAACAAAAAGCAGCTTTGCAACAGGCTCGTAAAGATGCTCAGGATATCATCGAGCAGGCTCGCCAGACGAGCAACAGCCAGACAGAACAGCTGCTTAATCAAGCCAAAGAAGAATCCATGCGTCTCAAAGATGAGGCTGCACGTGATATCGAGAACGAGAAGAACAAAGCCGTGGCTGCACTGCGCAGTGAAATCGGTGCTGTCTCTGTACAAATTGCTTCTAAAGTGCTGCAAAAAGAAGTCGATGCCAATGCGCAGGAACAACTGGTGGATAACTACCTGAAAGACGTAGGGATCAGACAATGAGCCGGGACTCGGTAGTATCTTCCCGCTACGCCAGAGCACTTTTTGAAGCAGCGTCCGATCATGGACGGGTAGAAGAGACAGGACAGGAACTGAAAGCGGTCGTTGAGGCTTTTGAAATGGACAGCGAGATGCGCAACTTTATCGCTACGCCGAATATATCGCTGACGGATAAGGAAAATGTACTGAAAAATGTACTTTCCGGCAAAGTATCCGACATCTTGCTAAACACTATTCTGCTGCTGATTGAACGGGGCAGACAGGATGTATTCAGCGAATTGCTGACCAGCTACACAGCAATTGTCAGCCGTACATTGAATGTAGCGGATGCTGTAGTCTATACTCCTTATCCGCTGAATGAACAGGAACAGGCCGAAGTGGCTGCCACTTTTGGACAGATATCAGGCAAGCGCCTGAAGGTTGTGAATGTTATTGACGAGAAGCTGATCGGCGGACTCAAAGTCGTGATCGGTGATACTCTGTATGACGGAAGCATTTCGGGCAAGCTTGAACGTTTGGAAAAGTCTTTTCAAAGACAAGCATAAGAGACAGGAGGGACTGACTTGAGTATCAGACCTGAAGAAATCAGTACATTGATTAAAAGTCAAATCGAGCAATACAAAAACGATATTGAAGTCGTTGAAGTCGGTACCGTTATTCAGGTAAGCGACGGTATTGCCCGTATATATGGTTTGCAAAACGTTATGGCCGGCGAATTGCTTGAGTTCTCCAATGGAGTAATGGGTATGGCTCAGAACCTGGAAGCCAACAATGTCGGTGCAATTATTCTGGGTGAATACACGAATATTCGTGAAGGCGATCAGGTAAAACGTACTGGCCGCATCATGCAGGTTCCTGTAGGCGAAGCGATGCTGGGTCGTGTTGTTAATGCATTGGGTCAACCGGTGGATGGCAAAGGACCAATCGCTGCTACAGAATACCGTCCAATCGAAAGTGCTGCACCTGGTGTTATCGACCGTAAATCGGTTCATGAGCCAATGCAGACAGGTATCAAAGCGATCGACGCTATGGTTCCAATCGGTCGTGGACAACGGGAATTGATCATCGGTGACCGCCAGACTGGTAAAACAGCTATCGCAATCGATGCCATCATTAACCAAAAAGGTCAAGGCGTAAAATGTATTTATGTAGCAATCGGACAAAAGCAATCCACAGTAGCACAGGTTGTAGAAACACTGCGTCGTCATGGTGCACTGGATTACACGATTGTTGTTACAGCATCTGCTTCCGAGCCTTCTCCGCTGCTGTATATCGCTCCATACGCAGGCTGCGCAATGGGCGAATACTTTATGTACAAAGGCGAACATGCTCTGATCATCTATGATGATCTGTCCAAACAGGCTGCAGCATATCGCGAACTTTCCTTGCTGCTTCGCCGTCCACCGGGTCGTGAGGCATTCCCTGGTGACGTCTTCTACCTGCATTCCCGTTTGCTGGAACGTGCAGCTAAACTGAGTGATGCAAGAGGCGGCGGTTCCCTGACAGCTCTGCCATTTATCGAGACTCAGGCATCCGACGTATCCGCTTATATCCCAACCAACGTAATCTCGATTACTGACGGTCAGATCTTCCTGGAGTCCGAACTGTTCTATGCAGGTCAGCGTCCAGCGATCAACGTTGGTATCTCGGTATCCCGTGTAGGTGGTTCCGCACAGATCAAAGCGATGAAAAAAGTAGCAGGTACACTGCGTCTGGATCTGGCTCAATATCGTGAGCTCCAGGCATTTGCCCAGTTCGGTTCCGATCTGGATAAATCGACTCTTTCCCGTCTGAACCGTGGTGCGCGCATGATGGAAATCCTGAAACAGGGTGTTAACCAGCCGCTGCTTGTTGAACAACAGGTAGTGAGTCTGTATACTGCTGTCAAAGGTCATCTGGACGATATTCCGGTCAACGATGTACGTCGTTTTGAATCGGAATTCCTCGCATTCATGGCCAGCAACCACAATGCTGTTCTGCAGTCGATCCGTGACACCAAGGATATTACGGCAGATAACGAAAAAGCACTGGTTGATGCGATCAATGCATTCAAAAAAGGCTTCGCTACGAGCTAAGTTTTGACCGTTAATACGGACATATAAATAATTGTTTTCCTTTATAAGATCCATTGCTGTTCAGGAGGACGCCATACGGCACGATTCATGAACAGTGCTGGAATCTGCAGGTCCGGTGAATATTCGTATTCACCGGTTGTCCTGCTCCAAATCTCATACTTTGAAGTGGATTCAAGGTCAAGGTGGTGAAATCATATGGCTAAAGGTATGCGTGAGATTAAACGACAGATCAAGAGTGTACAGAACACCCGTCAGATTACCAAAGCGATGGAGATGGTTGCTGCCTCCAAGTTGCGCAAAGCCCAGGAGAAAGCCCAGGCGGCGCGTCCGTATTCCGACAAGCTGCGTGAAGTGGTAGCGAGTATCGCTTCCGGCACCAAAGGGATTCATCATCCGATGCTGGACACCCGTCCTGTCAAAAGAGTGGCTTACCTGGTCGTTACTTCCGATCGTGGACTCGCTGGTGGTTACAATGCCAACGTGCTTCGTCACGTTTCTGCTGAAATACGCAAACGTCATACGTCGGCAGACCAGTATGAATTATTCGTAATTGGTCGTAAAGGACGCGACTACTTCCGTCGTCGCAGCATGCCAATCACAGAAGTGGTAGCTGAGCTGTCCGATTTCCCGACCTATGCGGATATCAAGACACTCGCACAGGCTGCTGTACAGGGATATGAAGAAGGACGCTATGATGAGCTTCACTTATGTTATAACCAGTTCGTGAACCCGTTAACTCAGATTCCGACGCTGACACGTCTGCTGCCAATGGACGCTTTGGAGACTGCCGATCAGGGTAGTGTCAAAGCCAGCTATGAATACGAGCCTTCCGCTGAGGATGTACTCGCCGTTCTGCTGCCAAGATATGCACAGACGCTCATCTACAATGCTCTTCTTGAGGGCAAGGCAAGTGAGCAGGGCGCACGGATGACAGCAATGGGTAGTGCGACCAAAAATGCTTCCCAGCTTATTGGCGATCTCAAACTGGTCTACAACCGTGCACGTCAGGCTGCCATTACGCAGGAAATTACGGAAATCGTAGCCGGCGCCAGCGCACAAAACTGATCGGTCTACACATAAAGAACGGTTATGAACGGCAAGATGGCAATCACATAAACCAATTGTTTTATACAGCAAGTCAGTAGGAGGGAAAACGATAATGAACAAAGGACGTGTAGTAAGTATCACGGGTCCGGTTGTAGACGTTGAGTTTGAACGTGGTCAACTTCCGGAAATTCTGCATGCGCTCAAAGTCGAGAGTACACTGGATAATGGTACGGTTATCGACCTGACGCTTGAAGTATCCAATCACCTGGGCGATAATCTGGTCCGTTGTATTGCGATGTCTTCCACAGATGGTCTGGTTCGCGGTCTGGATGTAATCAATCTGGGCGGTCCAATCTCTGTACCTGTAGGTAATGTTACTTTGGGTCGTGTATTTAACGTACTCGGTAACCCAATCGATGAAGCAGGCGATGTTGTCGCTGAAGTCAGAAACCCGATTCACCGTGAAGCGCCTAAATTTGACGAATTGTCCACACAGGCAGAAATGCTGGAAACCGGGATCAAGGTTATCGACCTTCTCGCTCCATATGCCAAAGGTGGTAAAATCGGTCTGTTCGGTGGTGCCGGTGTAGGTAAAACCGTAACGATCCAGGAATTGATCAATAACATCGCCCAGGAGCATGGTGGTATTTCCGTATTCTCCGGTGTCGGCGAGCGTACTCGTGAAGGTAATGACCTGTATCACGAGATGAGAGATTCCGGCGTTATCAACAAAACAGCTATGGTATTCGGACAAATGAATGAACCACCGGGCGCACGTCTGCGTGTTGCACTGACAGGTTTGACAATGGCCGAGTATTTCCGTGATGTAGAAGGTAAAGACGTACTTCTGTTCATCGATAATATCTTCCGCTTTACTCAAGCGGGTTCTGAAGTATCCGCGCTGCTCGGACGTATGCCGTCTGCGGTAGGTTACCAGCCAACCCTGGCTACCGAGATGGGTCAGCTGCAGGAACGTATTACTTCCACCAAAAAAGGATCGGTTACATCCATTCAGGCGATTTATGTACCTGCGGATGACTATACGGATCCAGCGCCAGCAACGACGTTTGCCCACTTGGATGCAACGACGAACCTGGAGCGTAAAATCTCCGAGATGGGTATCTTCCCTGCGGTAGATCCACTGGCTTCAAGCTCCCGTATCCTGAGTCCTGAAGTTGTAGGCGAAGAGCATTACAACGTAGCACAGGGCGTACAGCGCATTTTGGCTCGTTATCAGGAACTGCAGGATATCATCGCCATCCTGGGTATGGACGAGCTGAGCGAGGAAGACAAGCTGACAGTATCACGTGCACGTAAGATCCAGCGCTTCCTGTCCCAGCCTTTCCACGTTGCAGAGCAATTTACCGGTATCAAAGGATGTTATGTACCTGTAAAAGAAACAGTGCGCAGCTTTAAAGAAATTCTGGATGGTAAGCATGATGATCTTCCGGAAGCAGCATTCCTCTTTGTAGGCACAATTGAAGAGGCAGTGGAAAAAGCGAAAACACTGTAAGCAGATGCCTGCAAAACGTGAGGAGGGATGAAAGTGAGCACGTTTTTACTGGAGATCGTTACACCTGAACGTCTGGTGTTTTCCGAACAGGTCGACCGACTGAAAGCGACCGGAATTGATGGAGAGCTGGGTATTCTGGCTGGACATATTCCGATGGTTACACCTCTCAAAGTCGCTCCATTGGCTTTCCAGGCTGGCAAGCAGCGTACAACATATGCTATCCAGGGCGGATTCCTCGAAGTTCGCGCGGATAAAGTTGTCGTACTGGCAGACAGTGCCGAGAAAGCAAGCGATATTGACGTGGACCGTGCACGCGCTGCCAAAGAGCGTGCCGAGCGTCGCCTGAACAACCGTTCACAGGATCACACTGATTTCCGCCGTGCAGAGCTTGCTCTGCAGCGGGCGATGAACCGGATCAAGGTATCATCATCAGGTGAAAATAGATAAACGTATGCAGCCGGTCCGTGCAAAACGGTCCGGCTCTTTGCGTTATACCACTTATTCCGATTGACTAACCATGACTACCAGCGAAACCTGAATGTTGTACCCAAAGAGGGATAACAGATACGAAAAACAATAAAAATAATTGCTTTTCGAGAGGCATGTCAGGTATTTCGACCTATATAAATAGATCGCCTAATGCTGTAAATTTATGCATGTTATGAGAAAAAAACGGCCTCAGTGCTGGTTATTTTCTGTAAATACACGATTATGTCAATAAAACGGTGATTTTTGTAAATTTGGGACTAGATTCTTTGGGTAAGGGCAAGTATTATAGAATAGTCCGTATTAAGGCTGATTGCTAAGTAATTTTTGTAAGGAGGGCAAGAGCTGAAATGAATACAGTAGATGCGGGAGCCGCTGTCGGCGCAAACGGTTTGCTATCCATCTTCATCTCGCTTCTTTGCATCGGTCTTTCATTTTGGGCACTGCAAAATCTAAAGCTAGACCTGCTGATCCGTTATCCCAAGAGTGCTGCCGGTAAGTTGCTTCAATTACTGCTGGCCATTGTGCTTGGGCATTTCGTATCTGCCTTTTTGCTCGATTATATCCAGTGGACACAGTCTCTGCGATTTATGTTTTGAATGTAAAGAGGATGGTTATAAGTGTTTTAGACTTATTTCATGGTTTACGCATTGGATGATGCGACTTCAACAGCGCAACATTGTACCTCTCTATGTTGAGACGACCGCAGGATAATCAACTATTATACCAAATATTAAAAATCAAAATTTATGCAATAGGGCATTATAATACCGAGCGAATAGATAATATACGAATGGCATTGCATCAAGACAGACTTGTCTCCGCCAGTCAGTTATACTATTGATTCCTCCTTTATTATGCCGGATAAGCAAAATGACGCGCGGAGGGAACCCTAATGAGCAAATTTATCGTCCGCGGTGGCAAGCGATTGACAGGAAATGTCAAAGTTAGCGGAGCAAAAAATTCTGTTCTTCCAATTATTGCTGCCTCACTACTGGGAGAAAACGGTGTAAGTATTATTCATGACGCACCTTCCCTAGACGATGTAATGACGATTAACAAAGTATTGGAATCGCTTGGAGCGGTGGTTACATACCAGGATGAGACGATTCATGTGAACGCACAGGAATTGTCCTCATGCGAAGCGCCTTATGAATGGGTAAGCAAAATGCGTGCCTCTTTTCTGGTGATGGGTCCACTTTTGACTCGTATGGGTCATACCCGCATTTCTCTGCCTGGCGGCTGCGCAATTGGCACACGTCCAATTGATCAGCATCTCAAAGGTTTTGAAGCGATGGGAGCAGAGATTAATCTTGGACAAGGCTACATTGAAGCCAAATGCGAAGGTAGACTTCGTGGTACCAAGATTTATCTGGACGTAGCGAGTGTTGGCGCAACCGAGAATATCATGATGGCTGCGACACTTGCAGAAGGTATTACTACAATTGAAAATGCCGCAAAAGAGCCTGAGATTGTGGATCTGGCGAACTTCCTGAATGGAATGGGAGCTAAAGTCCGCGGTGCCGGTACTGGTGTTATTCGCATTGAAGGTGTAGAGAAGCTTCAGGGAACCGAGCACACCGTTATTCCGGACCGTATTGAAGCAGGTACGTATATGGTAGCAGCTGCTATTACTGGCGGTAATGTATACGTTGAAGGTGCGATTGCTGATCACCTGGGTCCTGTTATTGCGAAAATGGAAGAAATGGGCGTAGAGATTATTCCTGATGAGAATGGGGTTCAGGTCATTGCCGACCGTCCTCTGCGCGCAGTAGACGTCAAAACATTGCCTTATCCGGGCTTCCCAACGGATATGCAAGCTCAGATGATGGCATTGATGCTTGCTTCTGAAGGTACAAGCATTATTACTGAAACGGTATTTGAAAACCGCTTCATGCATGTAGACGAGTTCAATCTGATGAACGCTGGTATTCGTATCGAAGGCAGAACATCGATCGTAACCGGAGATGCAAGTCTCGTAGGCGCCAAAGTGTGTGCTACCGACCTGCGTGCCGGTGCAGCGTTAATCTGTGCAGGTCTTATTGCTGACGGTACGACCGAAGTAGGCGGTACTCATCATATCGATCGTGGTTATGTGAATCTGGCGGAGAAATTGTCCGGTCTGGGCGCTAATATCTGGCGTCTGGAAGATACGGATACCCAAACGGCTGCTGCCGAGCAGGAACAGACCGTATCTTTTGGTGACAAAGCCAAACAAGCGGATGCTGCTATGCTGAATGTACAGCCTACAGGCGTTTAATTGATCTGAAAATTAACCTGCACAGCCGCTTATTCAGGCTGGTTGTACAGGTTAAATACAATAGACAAAGAGCCAGGCCTTCCGAGGTCTGGCTCTTTGTTTGGTTACATGACTGTCATATTCGCCAAATAACGAACAATAGCGTTGAATACACCCCGTAAGTATGCTAATTTTAATAAAGATTGACCGTGATAAGAGTTTGACGATCTGAGCATTTGGACGAAATGCGAATTCTACTATAGATAGTAACGTTCCCGGGATGCAGACAGCTGTATTGGTGAATTCGCCCAGACGGTGTGGTGATAAGAGACTCTTTTACCGGAAATACAACTTTTGGAGGCTCTTGACATGTTTAGCAAGGATATCGGAATTGATCTGGGTACGGCGAACGTACTGATTCATGTAAAAGGAAGAGGTGTCGTGCTCAACGAACCTTCCGTAGTAACACTTGAAACGGATACCAAGCGCGTTCTCGCGGTTGGTGAAGAAGCACGTCGTATGATTGGACGTACCCCTGAGAATATTGTGGCCATTCGTCCACTGCGTGATGGAGTTATTGCCGATTTTGAAGTGACCGAGCTAATGCTCAAATATTTTATAAACAAAGTAGGCGTGCGTAACTGGTACAGCCATCCGCGCATTCTGATTTGTGCCCCAACCAATATTACGTCCGTCGAACAAAAATCAATCCGTGAAGCTGCTGAGCGCAGTGGAGCCAAAGAGGTATTTTTGGAAGCAGAGCCCAAGGCAGCCGCAATCGGCGCCGGCATGAATATCTATGAGCCAAGTGGTAACATGGTTATTGATATCGGTGGCGGTACCAGTGATATTGCTGTACTGTCTCTTGGTGATATTGTAACTTCCTCTTCTCTGAAAGTAGCGGGAGACAAATTCGATGACGCGATTATGCGCCATATCAAAAATGAATACAAACTGCTGATCGGTGAACGTACGGCAGAAGATATCAAAATTAATATTGCAACGGTACGTCCGGGTGGTATACAGCGTGAGATGGATATTCGCGGCCGGGATATGGTGACAGGTCTGCCGAAGACCGTTACGATTACAGCAAATGAAGTACAGGCTGCTCTGTCCGATACGATTCTCTCGATCGTAGCATCCGCAAAAGTTGTTCTGGAACAGACTCCACCGGAATTGTCTGCCGATATTATCGATCGCGGCGTTATTTTGACAGGCGGGGGTGCACTGCTGGATGGTCTGGAAGAACTGCTGTCCCAGGAGCTTCATGTTCCTGTACTCGTAGCTGAAGATCCTATGCACTGTGTAGTCAAAGGAACTGGAATTATGTTAAATAATTTGGATAAAGTCTCTAAAAAAAAGTTCTGATCAAGCCGATATAAAACATATAATGCATAAATGACGGTGTTTTTATCCATAGAGTTAGACTTTGGCTAGATTCAGAACGTGAGAGGAGTATCCGGAAATGTTAAGAGGTCTTTATACTGCTGCTTCTGGTATGATTACTCAACAGCGTCGCCATGATACGGTGACTCAGAATATCGCAAATATCAATACCCCCGGCTACAAACAGGTAGAAAGCATAGAGCGGTCTTTCCCGGAAATGCTGATTTCCTTGACAGACGGGGACCAGGGCGCAACGAATCGTAACATTGGCCGTCTGAATACAGGCGTGCTGGCCGAAGAAAGTATCTCTATGAACGTACAGGGTGATGTTCGCCAGACCAATTCACTGGACGACTTTGCTCTGGTATCGGAGATTAATCTGGCAGATCCGGCCACCGGACAAAATATTCCTTTCGATGCTTCCGGTAAATATGTAGCAGACAATGGTACAGTAACCTATCGTCCACAGGCGTTCTTTGCAGTTACCGGCAAGGACGGCGAGACAGGCTACACGCGTGACGGTAACTTCCAACTGAACGGCGCAGGCAATCTGCTCACTTCTACAGGCAATCAGGTGTTGGGAGCCAATGGTAACCCGGTTACACTACAGGGTTCCATGGAAGACTACAATGTGGATTCCCGCGGTGTTATTACAGCGAGAGACACAGGCGGTGAAGTAGGACGTATCGGTATTACAGTCGTTACACAGCCGGGTCAGATGTCCCGCAGCGGAGATGGATTGTTCCGTATTGCTAATGCCAATACAGCAGGAGCAAGAGCGCTCGAAGCAGGCGACAATGTTGAATTGCGTCAAGGTTATCTGGAAGGTTCCACAGTAGATGCGGCAGCTTCCATGGTAGATCTGACTGCAGCAATGCGCGCTTATGAAGCCAACCAAAAAGTAGTACAATTCTACGACAAGAGTCTTGAGAAAACCGTCAACGAAATCGGACGTGTATAATAGAGCAAAACAGATGGCAAGCAAAGGAGGCAAATAATGAATAACTCCATGATCAGCGCAATGGTGGCAATGAGCGGTATCCAGCAAAAGTTGGGTGTAGTATCGGATAATATCGCAAATGCCGATACAGTAGGCTACAAAGGCAAGCAGGCGACGTTTGAGGATGTATTTACTACAGTCAAACAGCAGCCGGGTGCTGCCTCACAGCTACCGGGTCGTGTGACCGCTCCGGGTTATAATGTTGGATTCGGTGCCCGTATGGGTGACGTAACCATGGATATGACCCAGGGTGCGCTGAAGAATACCCAGAATCCGACAGACCTGGCTATCCAGGGAGACGGTATGTTTGCAGTAAGCGTAGACGGACAACAGGGCTGGACACGTGAAGGATCATTTCATTATGTTCCTGTAGCCAATGATCCCAAAAGTGCTTATATGGCAACAGAGCAGGGATATCTGTTGCTGGGAGACAATGGACAGCCGGTAAAAGTACCTGCCAAAACCCAGATTGATATCGATGCCAAAGGGGTTATCCGTTCTACTGACGGTACAGGCAAAGTGACTGTTGTAGGTAGTCGTACCGTTGATCCTGCAACCGGCAAAGAGACAATTAAACCACAACGTATTCAGGTTGACCGGATTACCCATCCCGAAGGTCTGCAACAGATGGATGGCAACTTGTTCGTATTGCCTGCCAACCAGAATCGTGCCAGTGTAATCGGCCCGATGTCTGCAGCTACCGAAGTTCGTCAGGGCTTTCTGGAAGCATCCAATGTGGATTTGAGTACAGAAATGACTGAAATGATGACAGTACAGCGCGCTTATCAGCTGGCAGCGCGGGCCCTTTCGTCCAGTGACCAAATGATGAACCTGACCAATACGCTCCGTGGCTAGTCGTCGCTCCGCTATTCAGGAAGCAGCTAAGACTCAAAAAGCAGTTCCAAACAAGAAGCTAACCCGAAGACCGGCTGCTCCTGAACCAAAAGAACGGGAGAAGAAGCCAGCCCCTTCTTCCCGTTCAGCGGGAACCCAGACTATGCGTGTTATGCTGACAATTGTCGGCTTTGTTGTAGCGATCCTGCTGGGCATGATCGTAGGCTATGCTCTTCTGGGGCATAAAAGTATTGCGGATATATTGTATCCGGAGACCTGGGCCCATATTTTCCAGCTTGTCTTTGCACCCTAAAAGAATAATCGATGTTTTACACAACCAACTCCTGCTTCGGCAGGAGTTTTATTTTTTATGCCGAAACCGTTATAATGATGTGGATGCTTAAAATGGCTGAAAATTGCTTACATATGATATGGGAGTATAAATGGATATATCATACTGACGGCAAATGAAATATGCCCAAAGATATATTCCATTATATGGATTGAGAATCTATAATGATGGAAAATGAGAGGAGACTGTCTATGTACAATGTACAAGAAATTCAGGAAATCATTCCGCACCGCCCTCCGTTTCTGCTGGTAGATCGCCTTTTGGAACTGGAAGAAGGCAAGCGGGCTGTAGGAATCAAGAACGTTACAATCAACGAGCCTTTCTTTGTTGGTCATTTTCCGGGATATCCGGTAATGCCTGGAGTACTGATTGTTGAAGCACTGGCTCAGGTAGGTGCAGCTGCTATTCTCAAAGTAGAGGCAAATCGCAGCAAACTGGCGATGTTTGCCGGTATCGACAATGTACGCTTCCGGGGTCAGGTAGTTCCTGGGGATACACTTCGATTGGAAGTGGAGATCACCCGTATGAAGGCTTCAATTGGCAAGGGACGTGCCGTAGCTACCGTAGACGGTAATGTAGTCGTTGAAGGCGAGATTATGTTTGCCCTCACTGCGCGGGATAATGCCTGAACAGTGGAATAAATAAAAGAATATTGGATTTGGGAAAATACATTCGAGTGGAGAAAGGAAGGATATAATGACAAACCTTAGTGAACAGGCACAACGCAATTTGGATCAATGGCTGAATGATACGACAATCGATGCGAAAACCAAAGAGGAACTGCAAAGCTTAGATGGACAGGTACAGGAACTGGAAGATCGTTTTTACCGTGATCTGGAATTCGGTACAGGTGGTCTGCGCGGCGTGATCGGAGCAGGCAGCAACCGTATGAACTCCTACACTGTAGGCAGAGCGACGCAGGGACTGGCGGAATACATTCTGTCTGTACATAAAGGAACGGAAAAGCCTTCCGTTGTTATTGCCCATGATTCCCGTCATTTCTCTCCCGAGTTTTCTCTGGAAGCTGCACTCGTACTGGCAGGTAACGGCATCGTAACCAAGCTGTTCCCGTCACTACGTGCAACTCCGGAATTGTCTTTTGCTGTGCGCCATCTGAACGCTACAGCAGGTATCGTCATTACAGCGAGCCACAACCCACCGGAATATAATGGTTACAAAGTATACAATGCCAGCGGCGGCCAGCTTGTTCCGCATGAAGCAGAGCAGGTTATCAGCAACATTCGCGAGATTGCTTCATTTGCCGAGATCAAGCGTCTTAGCCGTGAAGAAGCAGAAAGTCAGGGCATGCTCGTATGGCTGGGTAGTGAAGAGGATGAAGCTTTCCTCGATACAGTAACATCCATCAGCGTGAATCGTGAACTGCTGCAGGGTGAAGCTGGCAAAAACCTGAATATTGTCTATACACCTCTGCATGGTACAGGTTATCGTCCGGTACGTGAAGGTTTGCAGCGTCTGGGCTTTACCAATGTCTCTATTGTAGAGCAGCAGCAGGAGCCGGATGGTAACTTCAGCACAGTAAAATCTCCGAACCCGGAAGAGCGCGAAGCTTTTACGCTCGCTATCGAACTGGGTGAAAAAGTCGGCGCGGATATTCTGATTGGTACCGATCCGGATAGTGACCGTATGGGTGCAGTAGTCAAAGATCCATCCGGCAAATACTTTGTACTAACAGGTAACCAATCCGGTGCGATCATGATTCATTACTATTTGAGCCAACTGCAGGAGCAGGGCAAACTGCCTTCTAACGGTGCAGTGGTCAAAACGATCGTAACCAGTGAAATGGGTGCAGCTATTGCCGAACATTATGGTGCGACTGTCTATAACACACTGACCGGTTTTAAATATATCGGCGAGAAAATGAACCAGTTCGAAGAAACAGGCGAGCATACTTTCCTGTTTGGCTATGAAGAAAGCTACGGCTATCTGGCGGGCAACTATGCACGCGATAAAGATGCAGTAGTTGCAGCACTGCTGATCAGCGAAGCTGCTGCCTACTACAAACAGCAAGGCAAAACACTGTATGATGTACTTCAGGAGTTGTATGAGCAGTTTGGGTATTTCCAGGAAAGTCTGGAATCCCGCACACTCAAAGGCAAAGACGGCGTTGCCCAGATCCAGGGCATCATGGAGAGCTGGCGTACAGACAGTCCTTCCGAGATCAATGGAGTTCAGGTTGCAGAAGCACTCGACTATTCCAAAGGTCTGAACGGACTGCCAAAAGAAAATGTACTGAAGTTTATGCTGGCTGACGGCTCCTGGTTCTGCCTGCGTCCATCCGGCACAGAGCCTAAAATCAAAGTGTACTTTGCAGTGCGTGGAGACTCACAGGCGGATTCCGAAGCACGCATGAATACACTCAAGCAGGCAGTAATGAGCCGCGTTGACGGATAATAGCCGGAATTAATTGATTTTGCGTGGTATTCTTGTTTGAAATGGCATTTTTCTATGAATTTATAGTAGGACTTGCTTGTCGTACAGTATATAATAAAGCAGATGAATGAAGGGGTTCCGCTGCCAGGTCCTATCTGAGCAGCGGAACCATTCGTTATGTTTGGCCCCTGACTGTCAGCAGTACAGAGACGAATATAACGATCTTATTAAGGAGGTACTTTAGTGGTTCAGAAATGGCAGCGTTGGAACAACGCTTCTGCAAAATGGTTATGGATACTTGTTATTCTCGGTATGGTGGCTTCCCTGCCGATTGCCTATAATCGTATTCAGACAGAAGCAACGTCCAAAAATGTGGAATTTGTATTTAATTATCGTAATCTGATTACTATTGCGTCGTATCAGCCTCATCCCCAGGATTATATCCAACAACAATTACAGCGGCTCAAAGATGCAGGGGTTGGGTCTGCAGCTGTATACCAGAGCAGTTTGAGTGAACTGCAAACCTCACAACGAATTCATGTGTATAGTTCTGCGGATGTGGCTAATTTCCAAAATCAGGTGATTCCACTCAACGAAAATTTTACATATGTCCAGTTCACCAGCGAAGAGAACGCGCAGATGTTGAAGCCTGTTCTTGAGCGCGTGTTCGGTTCATTGGGTATTTCGGTTGCTCCATGGTCGTATCAGAAACTGCCGGGTGTAGTCATTCAAGCATCGCCGGATGATGCAGGTCTCAAGCCGCTTGATCCGGATCCGGTCACAATGAAAACATTGCATGATATGGGCTTCCAGATTGTACCGCGTCTGAATGATGCTTTGCCGTACAGCCAGGCAATGCTGAGCGGACTGCTGGATCAGTTTACCGCTTATGGCGTGAAGACTATTCTGTTCGATGGTAGTTCCGTTACAGGTTTTAATGATGATATCGAGAAAAAGAGCATTACTGCATTTGCGCAATTGCTTAAGGAACATCATATCGCGATTGCAGCGATAGAGAACCTCAAGGCTCCTCAGGATGGATTTAGCAAATTGGCATATTTAAATGACTACAATGTAGTGCGTCTGTACTCGCTTAGCGAGGGAGATTCCCAGCTGGATCCGATTACAGTAGCTGACCGTTTTGTTCTGGCCAGCAAGGACCGTAATATCCGCATGATGTATCTGAATTTGGCAGTATCGCGTGATACAACCAAAGCCAAGATGACAGATTCGATTGATAATGTAATTAACAGTCTCCAGGGTGGAGGCAATGCCATACATGATATTCAGAAAAATGGATTCACGATTGGTCCTGCAGTTGCGCGTGATGTCCATACGTTTGCTATGGAGCGCTACGTCAAGCTGCTTGTACTGATTGGAGCTATCGCAGCTATTTCGCTGCTGGTGTACTACTTTGTACGTCGTTTGACGCTGATTGCTTTTGTACTGGGCTTGATCGGTAGTGCCGGTTTGATCCTGATTCACAAAGCACTTCTGCTCGAGCAAGGAATTGCCTTGCTGGCAGCGATCAGTATTCCTACTATTGCGATGATCTATGCCGTACGTAAAGTAGACCGCATGTATGAATCAAGACAGACTTTATCTACAGGCAAGCGTGTAATCCAGGCAGTAGTATTATTCATTATTACTTCCCTGTGGTCATTGACCGGAGCCTTGTTCATTATTGGGCTGCTCGATGATATCACCTATCAGCTGGTTATTAATCAATTCCGTGGTGTCAGTCTGCTGCATTTTGCACCGATTGCACTGACAGCCATCTATATTGCTTTTTATCGTGGTAAAGAAGGATTTGGCTTTGCCGGTCTTCGTAAACTGCTGAAATCACCAGTCACGCTGACATGGATCATCGTACTGGGAGTGGTGTTTGTAGTAGGTCGTTATTATCTGGAGCGTACAGGTAATGCCGGAACCGTATCCCCACTGGAAATGCAGTTCCGTAATGCACTGGAAGGACTATTCAATGTTCGTCCACGTAACAAGGAATTCCTGATGGCACATCCACTGTTTATTGCTGGTGTGTTTATCGCAGCCAAGTATCGTCATGCCATTTACATTCTGATCATTGCTTCGATCGGTCAGCTGTCGATGGTAGACACATTTGCCCATATTCACTCACCGGTACTGATTTCCCTGTCCCGTGGTCTGCTGGGAATGGGTCTTGGACTGGTTCTGGGACTCGTGGCAATCGTTATCTGGCAAATCATTGAAAGGTGTTGGAAAAAATGGCTTCCGTCTCTGTTCAAATCGTAATCTCGGGCTATTACGGCTTCCGTAACAGCGGTGACGAGGCGGTCCTGAAATCCATACTGAATTCACTAGCAGCACAGGAAAAAGAGCAGGGCATCCGGATCGTACCGGTTGTCCTGTCCAATGATCCAGAGTGGACATCGCGCATGTACGGCGTTCGCTCGGCACAACGGATGAAGCTGGGTGAGATTCGCCAGCTGCTCAAGGAAAGTGATGGACTGATCAGTGGCGGAGGCAGCTTACTGCAGGATTCCACTGGATTGCTCACCATCCCGTACTATCTGGGCATTGTCCATATCGCCCAATGGGTGCGCAAACCGGTATTCATTTATGCACAAGGTGTAGGTCCGGTACAACGGCCATTCTTTTTCAAGTGGATTCGTAATGTATTTCGCAAAAGTGCCTATATCTCTGTCCGCGATCAGGAGTCAGCTGCACTGCTGGGCCGGATGGGAATCGATTCTTCTTCCGTCGAAGTTGTAGCTGATCCAGTGATGGGGCTTCCTTTGCCGGATGGTACTTCTGCTACTTCATCAACTTCCAGTCATGGAACAGCTCATCAGGCGACAGAGACAGCATCATATTCGACAGCAGATTCGATTCCAGTGATTGGCATATCCGTTCGATTCTGGGACAAACAACGCCGTGAACTGGATGGGATTGCCGAGGGACTGAAGCTTCTAAGCTCGCAGCGACCGGTTCATCTGCGTTTCCTGCCTTTTCATTTACCTGATGATGAGCAGGCTTCCCGCTATGTTATTGATAAAATTGGAGACATTAGCGAAAATGGTAGTATAATCAGTACAGCTGATCAGGTTACCGACCCACAGCAGATGCTGGCCGAAGTCAGCCGCTGTAATATATTGCTTGGCATGAGACTGCACAGTCTGATCTATGCCGCTTCACAGTCGGTTCCGCTGATGGGCATTTCCTATGATCCCAAAATTGATCAGTTCCTGAACCGGATGCAGATCAAGCCAACCGGTACCAGTTCGGTAACCGAGCCTGCAAGTCTGGTAGAGGATGCAGTATACCTGCTGGATCATGGGCAGGAATGGAAGAATAACAAACTGCCTCTTATCCAGGCATTACAACAGGATGCTGCCAGACCGGCTCATTTTATAGCTCAATATTTTCTGGCAAAAAGGTGATAACTAATGAATCAATTCCAAACAATTCCGACTGTGCCAATCTACGGTCTGAATGTATCCAAACTGAATATGAATGATACGGTAAGCTACCTGGAATCCATTGTAGGTACAGGCAAGCCTCACCAGATTATTACAGCCAATCCGATTATGATCATGACAGCACTGGAACAGCCGCAGTATATGCATATTATGAAAAATGCTGAACTGCTCGTTCCTGATGGAGCCGGATTGGTATGGGCCGCTTCTACTTGCGGTCATCCGGTAGCCGAGCGTGTCACCGGATTCGATCTGCTGCATCGATTACTGGATGTAGGTCAGAAGCATAGCTGGAAAGTCTATATGCTGGGCTCAACACCTGAAGTGATTCAGGCTGCAGCCGCCAGGTTACAAAGTTTATATCCCGGTATTGTGATTGCCGGATACAGAGACGGATTTTTCGGACCGGACCAGGATGCAGAAGTCATCGCCGGTATTCGTGAAGCAGCACCGGATCTGCTTTTTGTAGCAAGGGGTGCAGATACGCAGGAACCATGGATTGGCCGGTATAAGCAGGAACTGGGTGTACCGATTATGATGGGTGTGGGCGGCAGCTTCGATATCATTTCAGGCAAAACGAAACGTGCTCCAGTGGCGTTTCAGAAATTGCGGATGGAATGGTTTTATCGCCTCATGAAAGAGCCTTATCGTTATAAACGGATGCTTGTTCTTCCCAAATTTGCTCTAAAAGTACTTAAAGACAAGGAAAGCGTGGTAAAAGCTCAGTAATCCCTTGAATTTTCTATGCATTTTTGTCCTAAAGTTCTTAAAAAAAGCTTGGTGTTTAGATTCGAACGGAGTATAATTGGCTCCGTGAGATAAATTGGGGGTCGAAAAGCAAAATGTTAACTATTTGTATTATCGGGTTTGTCCTGGCGCTTGCCTTAGCGTTGGCACTCACACCACTCGTCAAAAAGTTTGCAATTCGAATCGGGGCAGTAGATGTTCCCAATGCCCGTAAGGTGCATACACGAATTATGCCGCGGCTTGGCGGACTCGGGATTTTCCTGGCGTTTACGATTGCATTTGTTGCAGTCCTGCCATTTTTGCCTTTTGATCTTCCTGCACGCGATGCAAACTTTATGAAGGCATTCTTTACAGCCGGTTCTATCATTGTACTGATTGGGGTACTGGATGACCGTTTTGAATTATCTGCCAAAGTTAAATTACTAGGACAAATCATTGCTGCATGTGCAGTAGTATTCGGATACGGTATCAAAGTCGATTTTCTGGATATTCCTTTCCAGGATAATTATTTCTCACTCGAAAACTGGATTTCTATTCCGCTTACGATCTTCTGGATCGTTGGGGTAACCAATGCGATTAATCTGATTGACGGACTCGATGGTCTGGCAGCCGGTGTATCGGCAATTGCGATCGGTAGTATTTTCACAATGTCGCTGATCATGGGGAATTATCCAGTTGCGCTGCTTTGTGTACTGCTACTGGGTGCTATTATCGGATTCCTGTACTTCAATTTCCATCCGGCCAAGATTTTTATGGGGGATACCGGTTCGTTATTCCTCGGATTTAGTCTGGCTATGCTGTCCTTGCTTGGTTTCAAACAGATCGCGGTTGTATCATTCATTACACCGTTGATTATTATCGGAGTTCCATTGTCCGATACATTCTTTGCGATCATTCGCCGCTGGGTACATAAAAAGCCGATCTTCGCTCCGGACAAAGGACATCTTCATCATTGTCTGCGCGAGCTGGGACTCAGCCATCGTCAAACGGTGTTAATGATTTATGGTATTGCTGCATTCTTTGGAGTTCTGGCTATTATTCAATCATCGGCTGCGTTGAACGAAGCCAACTGGGTTACCTTTGCTGTGATATGTATTATGATGTTCGTGATGCAGATTGGTGCCGAATTGATTGGACTTGTAGGCAAAACAAGACGTCCATTGCTTAGCTTGCTGGCGCGATTGCGGGTCAAACCTGATCCGACCAGAGGCAGCAAATCATAAGTAAACAGTCATGGATATAATCGGGCAATATAGGTTTATCCTTCTGTAAAAGCAGCTGTTTCGCTTATAGATTTTGGTCGTTTTATCGAGTTTCTTCTATATAATATATATAAGGAATTCAGCCCATCGAACAGCTATCTTTTATGATGAACAAGATGCGGTTATTGAAGATAATGCAGGACAATTAAATAGTAGAATAAAAAAGCTCTCTTCCTTTGGAAGGGAGCTTTTTTATGGAATTTCCTGTTTTTATTAAAATATAGGGTACATCTGCCGATAAAATAGGTAGACAGGTTAAGCCCGCCATAAAGAGTTGGAGCGGTGACCGGAATAAAAGGAGGAACATTATTTTGAAGAAAATACTATCGATGCTTATGGCGGTAGTCTTGTTGGTCGGTATTTTGCCGCAGGGGATTGGTGGAAATACGGCCCAGGCAGCGAGCTTCTTTATTTTCCCGAACGAGAGTTATGACGCAAACTCACCACATGTGGTCGGAGATAATCGTGTTACGATTAACGGTACATTTAACGGTGTGAATGCCAGTACAATCAAGTATAGAGTAGTCCGTGTATACAAAAATGGTACCAGTTATGTGGAAGACACTTCCAATGAGAATAAAGGGTTAACCAATTACACTATTGATAACTCCAAGATGACTGTAACAGATATTCCACTATACTCAGGTTTGAATAAAGTTGAGTTCTCAGCCAGTCCAGCTGGTGGTGGTAATGCTGTTAACGAAGCAATCTATTTTGATTATCATGATGGTCCAACTGTATATAATCTATCCGCTACATTGGATGGAGATACAGTAGCATTGAATGAAAATGTTCCTGCAGTTCTCAAAGCATCCCAAAGCGGAATCAGTTTTGGACAAGATAAAGCGAGTATTGCCTTATCCGGTTCTGCGCCAAATGCCAAGCAGGTTATCGTATCTGTGAATGGTGGAGCAAGCAGAACGGCCAATGTATCAAGCACAAACAGCTATCAGTTTACGGTAGCACCGCTTACTTTGGTTAGCGGCAAGAACACATTAGAAATTCAAGTAATCAATGGGACCCAAAAGTTGGTTACTTATCGTGAAGTTACTTTCTTTAATGGTAAAACTACGTTTTATGACACTTATGCTGTAAAAGGAACGACTAATTCAGCAGATTTGTCGACATATCCAGATGTAAGTGTAGCTCCTGACGCAGATAAAAAAGGTACTGTAGATATTACAGGTAAAGTAGTTATTCCTTTAACAACTGCAGGCGAACCTGTTCTTACTGATTATATTGAATATACTCTAGCTAATGGAGTAACCAAAACCGGAACCATTACACCTGAGAAAATTGCAGCAGAAAGTACTTCGGCTTATATGACTATGAAGTATACCATTTCTGGTGTATCAGGTATTGAATATGGCAAACGTGTTGATGTAACAATCAAGCTAAAAGCGGGTACAGCTTCTACAAGTAGTCTCGGATTCACATTACGCGATAGCTCTGCTCCTTATATTACCAAAGTGAATTACCTGCCAGGTTATTCTGCTTCTACTTCTGCTTCTCAAGCAGCAGGATTGAGCAGTTCCGCTCTGGATGGTGCCAGTATTTTCTCTTTGCCAACAGCAGTAGAATTGTTAGTTGCAAATGGTGATGGTAGTACTACAATTACCACGACAGCCAAAGATGGCAGTGGTAAAGATGTTACAGTTACACTTACTCCAATAAGTTCTCAGAGTGCAGGCACTAATGTGCAAAAAATTCTATACAAATTGAGTGGAGTATCTGTAAATGGAACAACTACACTCTCATTCACAGCAACAAAAGGAACAGCCACAAGTACAGCTGTAACAGCAACAGTTAACTTCTTGTATGGACCGTATGTTAGTTATACCAAAGCTTATGATAGTCAAGTAGTACAGTATGGTCAAAATGATACAGAGGTAGCGAAAAGTGTAGTAGAAAGCGCCTTGGATTCATTCAAAGGTCAAATTGTGAACGTGGCAAATGAGTCTGATATTGTATATAGCGGAGCAGGACAGACTGTTTTCTTCTATATTAACAATACACTGGTACCTTTAAAACAAGATACAGATAAGTTTCACTTCATAGTAGTTGATAGTGTTGCTGCTTATAAAGCAATGTTCTCAGGAGAGAATACAGTTAAATTTGTACTGAGCTCTTCGAAAACTTCCTATGAAAATACGATCAAAGTAAATCTGGTTCCAACTGATATTCCAGTTATTCCTGTAGATAGCAACTTGGGAATATTCCCATTCAAGTACAATGGCGGAAGTGATACACCACCAAAAGCAAAAGATACCGAGAATTTCCCGATGAGTGGAACTAACTATACAACAAAAGAAAAAGCTTTTAATTTGTATGGAACATTTGATTTCTTGGATCTTGGTAAAGACAAAGCAGCAGTAGAGGCTAATTTAAGCAAAGTTGCAACTAAAACGAATTATAAATTGCAAATTGTTGACTCTGAAGGAAAAACTCTTACCTGGAACTTATCCAATGCCTTTGCAGGCATGAAAAATGGAGAAGCAACAGGAGAGGTATTTAACTCTTCAAGTACTACTTCAGGCGATTTGACAGTGTACTATGATTATGATAAACAGTCTTTCGCATTTATTGTAAGAAACCAGCAAATGAAAGATAGTCCTGTAGTATTTAGCTTTACAGTTTATAATGCTGGTGATGGTGGCCCAACAGCTACAGCAACTGTTGAAGTTGACCCGTTAACAGGGACTTACAACATTGTAAGACCATTAACTGCTCAAAAAGTGACTAATAGCAACTTTATTGATGTAATCGTTGACTCCAAAAATGCTACAGCAGTAACTATTAATAAAATTAAAGCCGAAAAAACATCTTTTGATATGGACGGCGATGGTAAGAATGAGTTTGAAAATGCTTATCGTGTAACTGTTAAGGATCTTAAAGCTAACAAAGAAACGAAAATCCCAGTTACAGTAACAATTGGTGATCAAACCTTCAAAGATACAGTGGTAGTGAAATATGTACCTACCAATATTCCAGGTGCACAATTTATGCAGACCATGAAAAACTCTGCCAAAGTGTTTGAAGGGAAGTTGGCACTTAAATTCCCTTCCGGTACTAGTCTGGTTCGTCGTGATACAGATAGCGCTGAAAAGCTGAAAACAGAAGTGTTCTCTGATAATAATCTATTGTTTGCTATCGCAAATAGCACTGATGGTGTAATTGATCGTTATGATTTCGAAGATGCAAAACCAGGTGTAGAGCAGCAATATACTATCGGAAGACAATATTTTGTGAATAATTTCAATTCCCATTTTGTTAAAGCAAGTGAAGTGTATTGGATTGATCCAGGTATTGCAGATGATATTTCTACCACAAAAGAATTCGATCCGATTAAAGATGGTCAGAATCCTTATCAACCTGTAACATTCCCAAGTGATCCAATAGCACCAAGCTTTTATAATCGTGACCCAGATAATGAACTCGTTCCTTCAAAACGGGGAACAATGACATTATCTTATCTTCCAGATATGGCTGAAGATGCAGGTAAACTGGTTACAGTATTCTACTTTGATCCTGAATTGAAGCAATGGGATAATGTAGGCGGGATAGTTAACGCCTCTAAACGTACTGTTACTGTACCATTTGACCGTTTTGGATATTATGTAGTGGCCAAGCTTAGCTACTCTTACACCGATATCGTTCAGCACAGCTATGCACGTAACTACATGGAGACTTTGTTTGCCAAAGGGATCATGAATGCTACAGATCCGGATACAGCATTCGGAGCTAATCAGTATATTACACGCGGAGAGTTTGTACGCTCTATTGTAAAAGCTTTGCAGATTCCACTGAACTATCAAGGTACAAAGCATTTCATTGATTTGAACACAAACCTTAGCTCCATTACTCAAAATGCACTTTATGATTTCCGTTATATTGAGACAGCCGCTCGCGCAGGTTTTGTTCGTGGTACCGATCCACAGGTGTTTAGCCCTGGTGACAATATCACACGTCAAGATACAGCTGTCATTATTGCGAGTGCAACCAACCTCAAACTAGAGACAGATATGGACAAAATCAATAAAGGTCTGGTTAAATACTTCAAAGACTTTAACTCTATTGATCGCTATGCTCGTGCTTCGGTACTGGCTGTAGCGAAAAAAGGTTATATTACAGGTTCGGCTATTGATCCAAATGATGCAAGCAAAGGCTACACTTACGATCCAACAGCCAAAATGCTTCGCTCCGATACAGATGTTATTCTGGCAAGAGTCATGATTGGACAAAAGCTGCTACCTAAGATGTAAATGAGTCAGTTTAATAGTTAATGAATGCAAAGAGAGTGCCTGATTTATCAGGGGCTCTCTTTCTTTGTAAATCTTCAATGTCATGTAAAGGATGAAAAGGTTCTAGTTACATATAGTTCTAATTTTAGTAAGGAGAAAGCAATAGAAAGAAAATATTAAATCATAATCTCATTAAAATTAATGATTTAGAATGAAAAATGAAGAATTCGGATATTAAAGGGATAATTCGAATATATGCTGTAGCTATAGGGTTTTTGATGAATTCTGTTGCCCTATAACTGTTTGTTTCCGCAACAGATTTAACAGAGTTCTAAAATAAAATTAAAAAAACTAAAAATTCTTTTGCAACAACTGCAACCTTTTCGCAACCCTCTGCGTCTATAGTTTTGGAAGCAGTAAATGATTCAATGAAATAACTGCTCCAGCCTGTTTAAACAGTATCTTAGCTGTTTAGTACTACTATAGTTACCAAAAAGTAGTACAGTCAGGATAGACGGATTGGTGTTTCTGCTAAAAGTGTAGTAAAATTAACAAGGTTGAGCCAAAAATAGAATTTGATTAAAAAATCGAAACTTTTTTTGGAAGAACCGCAACTTTTAGAAAAAACATGCGTCTATTGTATATGAACCTGATGAAACAACAGCAAACACATGCTGGCAGGTTGTTGAATAAACACGAACCCAAATGGAACTATTCAACAATCTCAATGTGAAAAAATGTCTTTACGGCATCATTGACGCAATGTATAATACTTTTGGACACTGCGGTTTTCGATTGACGAATGTTCCGGTTACGATCTTCTGTGATTTTGTCACAGATATCATCATACAAAAACAGGATTTGCTTAAACTCGGAAAGGGGGTGTAACGACTGATGAGTGACAAAATCCATAACAAACAAAAAAACAAAAAAAACGTTTATGATATTCAAGGAGGAGAACAAAAGGTTATGAAAAAGTCTACTAAAAAAGTTATTAACGTAGCAGCAAGCGCAGCATTGCTGGCTGGCGTTGCTCCAGTTGCAGGTATCATCGCTCCAACAGCAGCACATGCATCTGGTAGCTTCGATGTAATCAGTGTTCCAACTATTTCCGGTAACTCTACTGATAATGTAAATGAACTGGGACGTGTAAGAGTAAATGTTTTCGAAGATACACTGAATGATGGTACTGCAACATCTGCAACTTACAAATATCTGACAGTTACACTGCCAGAAGGTCTGGAACTGAAATCCGATGCTAACCTGAACAGCATTGTTACTAGCCGTTCTGATGTTACTACAACTGGTGGAAACGATGTAATCGTATCTGCAGCTGAGCGAGTGGGAAGCAGCAACAAAACTTTCCGTATCGGTATCAAAGGTACTAACCAAGATGATGATTTCAACTTCCAAATCAACTTGGCTAACCAAGTTCGTTCTACTGGCCTGACTAGTGGCGATCTGAACTTGTCCTTCACAGCAGATCCTAACAGCGGTTTGCCTACAGGTAATGTTAAATTTGCAACTGTTGTTACTTCTGGTCAAGTAGCTCTGGAAGCACGTGAAACAGAATCCAGTAGTGATGAATTCAACTTTACACTGCGTGTTACTGAATCCGTTGCAGCTTCTCTGAGAGATGGAAATGCTATCAAAGTTAAACTGCCAAGCGGTTTTGAATGGGGTACAGTTGGTGCTGCTACTACATTGTATGGTGATCTGGGTAACGAAGATCTGAACATCTCCGTTGATGATGATACTCTTACAATTGCTACTAAATCCGGCATTCGTTCTACAAATGCTTCTTCTTTCGATCTTCCATTGAACTTTAATGTAGATGATGAAGATCAAGCTAAAGATGGCGATGTTACAGCTTCTATCAGCGGTAACTCTTCTCTGAACGTTTCTTCTCTGGTAGTAGGTGCTTATGGTGAGTACGGTGGTGGAGTAACTGTTGCTTCCCCAACTACTGTAACTTCTGGCCAAGATGAGCAACAAATTGGTGATGTTGTAGTTAAAGAAACTGTAGCTGGTTCTTTCGTTAAAGGACGTACAGTAACTCTGCAACTGCCAGAAGGCGCGCGTTGGCAGTCAGTTTATGAAGATGGTAAAGGCACAACTGGTAGCACTGGTTCTGTTGAAACAGCAAATGGTCTGACTCAACCTAACTTTGAGTATTCCGGTACAGACGGTCGCACACTGCGTCTGACTTGGCCTACAACTTCTGGCGATACTAATGGCGGTAAAATCAACACTTCTAACCGTGCTGGTTCTATCACACTTAAAGATGTTGAAATTGCTGTACAACCAGGCTTTACTGGTGATATCAACCTGACTGTAGGTGGTAGCCAAGGTCTGACTGGTACTGTTAAAGCTGCAACTGCTACAAATGCTGTAACACTGACAGCAACTAACGCAACTTACAATGTTGCAATCGGTACTGATATGGCTTCTATTGGTGACCTGACTCTGAAAGAAGGCGCTGCTGGTGCCCTGACAGACGATAATGGCAACAATGTTGCAAGCCCAGGTCTGGTAGAAATTCTGCTGCCATCTGGTGTGACATTTGGTTCTACACCAACAGTATCCGTAACTTCAGGCGACCTGCGTATCCGTAACGTATCTATCGATACTTACCAAAACAGTACTCAAGGCGTTCTGCGTTTCTACGTAGATAGCGAAAGTACTACTGCAAGTACTATCTCCATCAACGGAGTAAACCTGCGCATTGACCGTACTGTACCACAAGGCGACATCGTTGCTAAAGTACAAGGTCCTGCAGCTTCTTACACTGCTTACAACAGAAATACTGATGTAACAAGCAGCTGGTATGATAGCAACCGTGCAGCAACTCAAGCAGCAATCGCTACAATCGGTACAGCTCCAGCTGACCAAACTGACAATGCTGTAACTGCAATCTACACAATCGGAAGCACTGCTTACAGCGTAAACGGTACTACTCGTACTGCTGAAGTTGCTCCTTATGTAGAAAACGGCCGCACTTACTTGCCAGTTCGTTACGTAGCTGAAGCTCTGGGTGTATCCCAAGCGAACATCCTGTTTGATAAAGCAACTTCTATGGTTACTTTGATCAAAGGCGACCGCGTAGTTCAGCTGAAACTGAAAACTAATCAACTGACTATTAACGGTTCCACAATCAACATGGACGTTAAAGCTGTAACTAAAGCTAACCGTACTGTACTGCCAATCGCATGGGTTGGTAAAGCACTGGATGCAACTGTACAATACGATGCAGCTGCTAAAACTGTAACAGTAACTAGCAAATAATATCACTGATATTATTGCTACAAAATAGAAGGTAGTCATACCTTCACTGAGACACCTCGGAGTAGGCAACTGCTCCGGGGTGTTTTTTATTTATTTATATGTTTTCGCTAAATAGATAGGTAAATAAATTGGTATTAGATTACAAGTGAAATAACTTAGTTGGATAATGGAAGAATATATTAGTAAATAATATTTATACTTTTTACTTTATTGGAGGAAAAAATGAAAAAACATTCAACTTGGTTATTGGCAGCAGGTACTGTAGTTATTGGAATATGGGCAGGTAGCTCCTTAACAACAGTTACAAGTGCAAGTAGTCAATTAGGGTCTGCAGATGATCCTGTAGTGACGAAGAGTTATGTAGATCAGCAAATTCAAAAAGCATTAGGTGGAACAATTAGCAGTACGGACTCCAAAACAAATACCAATACTTCTAAAAACACACTTCCATCCAACTCGTCAACTTCCAATACATCCAGCAGTTCTGCTGATAAAAACGCAACCAATAATACACCAGCTGTACCAACAACGGGGAATGCAAGTTCTTCTTTAAATGGTACAGGTTCAGGTTCTTCTACAAGTTCTAATGTAAGTATTGTAGAACTACGTCCAGGTAAGAAATTAATTGCTGAAGCCGGAACTCAAATGATTGTAAGAACTGGTAAAGCCAAAGTATATAGTGATGGAGCAAATGGACTTATTGATATTACGGTAGGCAACGAGCTTGGTAGTGCTCAGGCAGCACCTAACAATCATCTTTTATTATTCCCAAGAGAAGGACGAGGGGTAGAAGTAGATTCCAGTCTGCGTTATAATGCGACAATCATGGTGATCGGTAATTATAAAGTATTATAGAATGATTTATTCATAGTCTTGTAGCAAGCTATCCATGTATTGAATAAAGTTTAAGATCTTCTGGTTATTTTATATTGTATTGTTTATCCTGTAGCTTCTTGATTTTACTAATGATATAAATAGCACTGTTATACTTTTATGTATTTTCTGTTTACAGAACTCAATATGCTAGGATTATATATAGCTATCAAGCAAATTCGATAATTAATTTAGCCAACAATGATCCAACTTTATAAATAAAATAGGTTCTCATTAGCAAATAATCGTGTCTTTATTCTGCTCTTGATTAGAGTGTGAAATCAATAGTATTTCTCGATAAAGTCTTGTAAATAATAAGTTTGACACCAGGTATCAAATACGTTATTATGACTTCTGAGGCTTGTAAAGCAACCTTTTCCTTATGGAAAGGGTTCATTTTTTGTGTAGAAACTCTTTATATACACACTGAGGTCTTTTGCACAACGCTCACACCTTATTATCCATATGGGAGGTTGGAAACTGTTGTCCAATATTAAAAAACATCTATTTACATCAGAGTCTGTAACTGAGGGACATCCAGATAAGATTTGTGACCAAATTTCTGATGCCGTACTGGACGCTTTTTTGGCAAATGACCCGAATGCACGTGTTGCATGTGAAGTGTCTGTAGCTACAGGCCTGGTACTTGTCATTGGTGAAATTAGCACAAACTCGGAATATGTGGATATTCCATCTATCGTGAGAAATACCGTCAAAGAAATTGGCTACACTCGTGCCAAATACGGCTTTGATTACAATACATGTGCAGTACTGACTTCCCTGAACGAGCAATCTGCCGATATCGCCCAAGGCGTAAACGCAGCTCTGGAGACTCGTGATCCGGAACAAATGGAAAAAGAAACCGAGAATATCGGTGCAGGTGACCAGGGTCTAATGTTCGGCTTTGCCGCTAATGAGACTCCTGAATTGATGCCTCTTCCAATCGCTTTGTCCCACCGTATTGCACGGCGCTTGTCTGAGGTGCGTAAAGATGGCACACTGGACTACCTGCGTCCTGATGGTAAAACACAGGTAACCGTAGAGTACGAGAATGGTAAGCCTGTACGCGTAGATACAATCGTTGTATCCACTCAGCATGCGGAAGAAGCAACATTGGAACAAATTCAAAAAGATATTCGTGAGCATGTTATTCTGCCGGTTGTTCCTGCAGAACTGCTGGACGATGAAACCAAATACTTTATCAACCCTACAGGCCGTTTTGTTATTGGTGGCCCTCAAGGTGATGCTGGTCTGACAGGCCGTAAAATCATTGTAGATACTTATGGTGGTTATGCACGTCATGGCGGCGGAGCATTCTCCGGTAAAGATCCTACAAAAGTAGACCGTTCTGCTGCTTATGCTGCACGTTATGTAGCTAAAAACCTGGTTGCTGCAGGTCTGGCTGACAAATGTGAAATTCAATTGGCCTATGCAATTGGTGTAGCTAATCCGGTATCCATTAACGTGGATACGTACGGTACAGGCAAAATTGACGAAGACAAACTGGTAGAACTGGTACGCGATAACTTTGATCTGCGTCCAACTGGCATTATTCGTATGCTGGATCTGCGTCGTCCAATCTATCGTCAAACTGCAGCGTATGGTCACTTTGGCCGTACAGATGTAGATCTTCCTTGGGAACGTGTAGACAAAGCAGAACTGTTGAAATCTCAAGCGGGTCTGTAATACAATTCATACTTGTAATAACTGTATGTACAGATAAAGGTGTCAATTATAAATAATGAAATGTATGTATGCCGTCCGGTCAAACTGCCGGGCGGCTTTTTATTGTACCAGCAAGATTCTGTTATTAATTTATAATATGCAGGTGTAGTATTGTGAAATCCATTATTGTACTATACAAATCTTCAGATCTGGGTTAAACCGTTTCATAATAAAGATGACAATATTTCAATAAAGTAATGATTGTTCCGTAACTTTTTACCCTTTTTGTAGTCTAACTCATATAAGGATAACTTTGCCGCTTAGTGGTTTGTTAGTCATGATGCGTGTTACTGCAGTGCATGAGTAGATATCCCGGTCGAAGATACAGATAGATAAAGAAAAGTAAAATGGAATTTCAAGGAATAGGAGCGTTCAATATTATGAATGGCAAAACAAAAACGATGCGCAAATGGATCGTAATCACGATTGCTGGCACTTTATGGATTCAACCTGTGCTGGAGATCGGTGCGCCGGCAGCATCATGGTTTTCGGTACAGCGTGCCGAAGCAGCTTCAACAACCAAAACCAATGAAAGTACTATTACTTCAGGAGCACAATTGCTGGAGTATCGTTATAACACGACTCGATCTGGCAAGTCTGCTACTGTACTGGCTGACGTTGTCAAAGTCGATTTGCAAAATCCATATGTTAATCTAAATGTAATGACTGGACAAGGTGGCAAAATTACGACCCGGCAGTCTGTAGAAGGCATGGCCAAAGAGACTAAAGCGGTTGCTGGTGTTAATGGAGACTATTTTAATACGAGTGCTGAAGGAGTACCGATGGGTGCCCAGGCGTCTGATGGTGTATTGATGTCCAGTCCATCCGAGCTCTCCGGGATGTATGCATTTGGTGTAACCAAAAGCGGAACACCAATGATTGAACAGTTTACATTTGAAGGTAAAGTAACTGCAGAAGATGGTTCTACCTTTGATCTGGCTGGTATTAATCAGGCTTCATATATGACCGAACCGGATAAAACATTCAGTCACACCAATAAAATGTATATTTATACGGATGCCTGGAAAGCCGTAGAGCGTCCGGCTAATAGTTCGACTACCCCTACGGAGGTTCTGGTGCAGGACGGTGTTATTACCCAGATTTCTCTGAACAAAGGAATTAAACAAACGGTTCCTGCAGGCGCTTATATTTTAAGAGCTCATGGAACAGCAGCTAAATATATTCAGCAGCACATGCAGGTAGGACAAAAAGTCTCTACCGACTATGCGCTAAAAGTTCGCTCTACTGGTAAAACAGTAGACCCTGCCGATTTGAAAATGATGATCGGCGGCCATACGATCCTGGTGGACCAGGGGAATACAACTTCCTTTTCCCGTAATGTGAATGCATTGGGTGGTAATCGTGCACGTACCGCAGTAGGATATTCCCAGAATGGACGTTATGCCTACATCATTGCCGTACAGGATAATAACAACAGTGCAGGGATGTCGCTGTACGAGCTGCAGTCCTTTATGGTGTCTATTGGAGTATGGAAAGGCATAAACCTCGATGGCGGCGGCTCTACGACGCTTGTAACGCGCCCACTGGGGGAGAAGCAGGCTGAACTTACCTTTGAGACTGAGTATGGTGGTACGACCCAGCGCAGCGTGGTGAACGGTCTGGGCGTATATACTACTGCTCCTCAGGGAAGTGTAAAAGGCTTCAATATCAGTGGTCCGAAGCAGCTGCTGCTTGGTCAGACTGCCAAATACACAGCCAATGGATATGATACGTACTACAATCCGATCGATAATGAAAATATTAAGCCTACCTGGAAAGCAGGCAGCAGTAATATTAAATGGACAGGCAGTGAGTTCAAAGCGACTTCTTCTGGAACAGCTAAAGTCATTGCAACAAGTAATGGTATTAGTACCAGCATGAATGTGGATATCGTAGGAGCTGATGCTATTCAGAGTCTCTCACCATCCAGTACTACCGCTACACTGAAAGCAGGTACAACTATTGCGGTTCCTGTAACAGCCAAGCTGAAAAATGGTTCCAGTATGACGATCTCCCCTGAGACATTGAAATGGGAATTTGTTGGCTTCAAGGGAACAGTCAAAGATGATCAGCTAACAATTAACTCTGTGGATAGTGGTACTACAGTGGGCTACGCTATTGCCCGTTATGATGGTTTCAGTACAATGATGGTATTAACAACCGGTGGCGGTTCAACCACCACATGGGAAGATTTTGAAGGTGCAGATACGACGGTAAGCTTCCTGGGTAACCCAAGTTCTGTCACAGGTACAGCAGCGATTACACAGGGTGCAGAGGATCATTCCAACTCCAAAGTGCTGCAGCTGACTTATGATATGACAAATGGAACCGGCAAAAAGTACGCCTATGCCCAGCTGAGTGGCAAAACGCTGAATGCAGGTACAAAAGCAATGGCAGTCGATGTATATGGCGATCAAAGCTTTAACTGGTTACGTGCTGAAGCAACAGATGCCAGCGGTAAAACTGTCTATATTGATCTGGCGAAAAGCGTAAACTGGAAAGGCTGGAAAACACTCAATGTGGATCTGTCCTCACTGGGAATCAGCTATCCGGCCAAACTTAAACGCATTTATCTGGTTAATGTAGAAGAGGGTCAGGATGAACGTGCTGCAACCGGAAGCATCCAGATCGATAATATCAAGCTGACCGGTGCTGCCCAGGCAGCCAGCTTTACCAATCCTACCGGAACACTGGCAATGACGGTAGGCAAGAAAACAGCAACGTTGAATGGTCAATCCCAGTCTATCGATGCTGCTCCAATGCTTCGAAATAATGCTACCTATATTCCGGTAAAATATATCATTGATGCTTTTGGCGGACAGGCGAGTTGGGATCAGAAGAATCAACGAGTGACCATTCTTCGCTCCGGTGCATTAATGGATCTAACCGTTGGTAATAAGCAATATGTAACCAATGGCAAGCTTCAGAACTCGAGTGTAGCGCCTTTGGTAGTGTCTGGCAGGACTTTAGTCCCGCTTCGTCTGGTATCTGAAGAGCTTGGTCTTTCTGTAAAATGGGATCAAAAAACCAAGACGATTACTGTCCAATCATGATAAGTTATAATATGATATAAAAGTATCATATAATTGACTTACAGAAATGGAGAAGATCAAGTGGAGTTCCACGCTGATGCGATAGATCACGTCATTAAGAACGCAACAAGTGTAATGGAAAACAGCAAATATCAGATCTTCGAGATTCTGGATACTTCTCGAAGAGAACTGCTTTCTCTCAATACCGAGCTGGAGCTTGTATTGAGAGAGACAGCAGAGACAATTGAGAAGGTAGATCAGCTCGAAGTCGGTTATCGCAGTTCCCGAATCAGACTCACTGAGGTAAGTCGTGACTTTGTGCGGTATAATGAAGAGGATATCAAGCAGGCCTATGAGAAGGCGACTCAGCTACAGCTTGATCTGATGATATACCGGGAAAAGGAAATGTATCTCAAAGCCAGACGGGATGATTTGCAAAAGAGGGTTAAAAATGTGGAAAGCTCCATCGAGCGAGCCGAGACGATCGGTTCGCAGATGGGTGTCGTACTGGAATATCTGTCAGGAGAGCTTAATCAAGTGACCCGAATTCTGGAATCTGCCAAAAACCGTCAGCTCATCGGTTTGAAGATCATTTTGGCTCAGGAAGATGAACGCAAAAGAATTTCCCGGGAAATCCATGATGGGCCTGCACAACTGCTTGCCAATCTAGTTCTTAGGACGGAAATTTTGGAAAGAATGATCGCCAAGCAGGAATATCAGATGGTTAAGGACGAAATAGTAGATTTGAAAGCACAAGTGCGTTCAAGCTTACAAGAGATGAGAAAAGTAATATTTAATCTAAGACCGATGGCACTGGATGATCTGGGCCTCATTCCTACCTTGCGAAAATATGTGCAGGATTTTGAAGAAAAAACTCGAATCCGTTCCATCTTTGAAACAAGAGGTAAGGAATATCGGCTTACTTCAGCCATGGAGGCTGCTATCTACCGGCTGGTTCAGGAGGCGCTGACGAACGCTTCCAAACATGCCGAGCCTACTTATGTAACTGTTATCATTACATTCCAGGCTCAGATCGTGAAGCTGACTGTTGAAGACAACGGCAAAGGCTTCAATCTGGAGAAAGTAGAGCAGCGCACCAAGGACCATAATAACTTTGGATTAATTGGTATGCGTGAGCGGGTTGAATTACTGGACGGCAGAATGGAAATTGAATCTGCCGAAAATCAAGGAACCAAAATTGTAATTCATATTCCGACGAACGTGGAAAAGTGAAAGGGGCAACAGAATGGAAAACCATGATTACGGCTCTAAAAAAATTAAAATACTGCTAGCCGATGATCATCAACTGTTTCGCGAAGGACTGAAGAGAATCCTTAATATGGAGGATGATCTTGAAGTTATTGGCGAATGTGGAGATGGCATTCAAGTGCTGGAATTCTGTAACCATACTCCACCAGAGGTTGTATTGATGGATATCAATATGCCAATTGAGAACGGAGTAGAGGCTACAGAGAAATTACGTGAGCTTTTCCCGGATATCAAGGTTATCATTCTCTCCATTCATGATGACGAGAGCTATGTCTTCGAGACATTGCGTAAAGGAGCATCCGGTTATCTGCTGAAAGATATGGAAGCCGAGTCTCTGGTGAATGCTATTCGTTCTGTAGTGGAGGGACATGCTTATATCCATCCCAAAGTAACGGGTAAACTGATCCAGCAGCTGCGCCGCATGACATATGTTAATGAAACCGGTACACTCGCAGACAATAATAACAATGGCGAGACCGGCGTGAAGTTTGTTGCTGGTGATGACAATCCATTGACCAGACGTGAAGCGGAAGTACTGCGTCTGATGGCAGAAGGCAAGAGCAATAAAATGATTGGTGAATATCTGTTTATCAGTGAGAAAACAGTTAAAAACCATGTCAGCAGCATTCTGCAGAAGATGGAAGTAGACGATCGTACACAGGCCGTTATCAACTCCATCAAACATGGCTGGGTTACTCTGTAATCCATTTGTTGAATCATCTACTATAATAGATGTAATAAAGTGAAGCACACTTTCCTACAAGGGAAAGTGTGCTTTTTTTTCGTTTTAGCACAGTTTGAACAGAAAGAAGTTATACCTACAGAGAAGAGGAGCTAAATATGCAGGTAGCTTTGTATACTATCAAGCATGCCCGGGAGTGGTCCATTCATATATCACTGGATCTCCGGGTAGATCTGATCTGGTGGACAGCGTTGGCAAAGCGAGAACAGCGCAGCGAGCAGATCTGGCTGATAAGCACAGGTATTCCTTTGGGATGGGCACTGCAGTGCTGTTCGTATCTAATGACATTGGATCGGACGTCCATGCAGCAGAATACCTGGGGAAAGTATATTCATAGAGCGTTAATGGATGTTTATCATAACAGTCTAGTATCTGGCAAAAGTAATTCAGATCAGAATCATCAAAGTACACACGGCACATGGGATCTATTATGGGATGTGTACAACAGTTGGACAGCAGCAGGTTATTATATTTTAAGCAGCTGGGAAGAAGATCAACTGCAAGGTGATCCTGGCTCATCATTATGGAAGAGGCAGCTTACCCATGAAGCCTCTTATATCAGTAAAGCGCTCAGCGGACGTTCCCTGCTTTGGAATGAATGTACTGCTATGATGCAAGATTCAGATTACGTAGAACATAACTTGAAAAGCTCGCTTCAGCTCGCTTATCTCAATCAGCAGATTTCATTATTATCAGCAGTGTACAGACCAGCTCGTCCAAAGCCCAAACGCCCCCTGCCGTTTCGAACAGCTGCCTCGCGTGCTGCTGAAGTCAGGTGTCGCCGCTGCGGAAGTCATCATATTCGATATACTTTATGTGCCAGCTGTGGCTCCGCTGCCTGTGGTTACTGTGAAGATTGTCTGACACTTGGACGAAGCCGGGAATGTGGACTGCTACTGCAGGGGAATTTCTCAGATCTAGGCGATATGCAGCCTGTACAGATCCATGCTGATGCATTGCCGACAGCTTCGAATACTTTACGCAGGGGATCTGACCCTTCTTATATAGACGCTTATGATCCAGAAGTCATCCGGCAGCGCTGGGGGTTGAGTCCGGCACAGACAGCAGCTGCCTATCAGGCATTATTATTTTTAGCCAGATCAGTTTTTTTGGCTTGTAATCAAAACACTGCCAGTACTCGTAAACTATCAGCTGCCAGAAATATAGCTTCCTCATTAAACAAAGAATGTTTCCTATTGTGGGCGGTGACGGGTGCAGGCAAGACAGAGATGGTGTTTCCGTTACTGGAACATGCTATTCGTACAGGTGGCAGGGCAGTTATTGCAACCCCACGCCGGGATGTAGTGCTCGAGTTGGCTCCACGTCTCGCCAAAGCTTTTCCCGATATAGACATAGCTGTACTCTACGGAGGAAGTGAAGACCGCTGGAAGAAGGCTGCATTGACCATCTCGACCACTCATCAGCTTATGCGTTTTCACGAAGCTTTTGAACTGGTGATTATTGATGAGATAGATGCTTTTCCTTATCATAACAATCCGATGCTGAGCTATGCAGCGAATCAGGCATGCCGGCCAAATGGCAAGTTCATTTACTTATCCGCTACTCCATCTGCCGATCTGCAGCAGGAGATCAAGCGAGGCACACTTGCTCATGCCAAAGTTCCGGTCCGTTATCATCGTCATCCGCTGCCTGTACCAAAGCATCTCAAGGTACCTTCATTATCACGCTGTATAACAAACAAGTCCCTTCCTAATTCTCTGCAAAGCCAAATACACCAGTCGATCAATCGAGGTGCACAAATTTTTCTGTTTGTTCCGCGTATTGCCTGGATCGAAGCGACCATTGACCTGATCCGCAAATACTTTCCTTATATACATATTGAAGGAACATCTTCACAAGATCATGATCGTGCGGAAAAGGTCAGTCTTTTTCGGCAGCAACAAATTCGTCTATTGGTTACAACGACTATTTTGGAACGCGGGGTAACCATTCCGAAGAGTGATGTATATATTATGGATGCAAACGACAAGCTATATGATTCAGCTGCGTTAATTCAGATGGCTGGAAGGGCAGGGCGTTCTATGGATGATCCAGCCGGAGGTGTGTTTTTTGCTTCAAGGGATTGGACACTGGAGCAAAAAAAAGCTGTAAACCAAATCAAGCAGATGAACCGAACTGCCAGACGGCAGGGATATCTGCAATAAACAAAACGATTCTATGTACTATTCCTACTATATATAGGAACCAATTGAAATAAAGCAAATAACATCAACCAAAGGAGCTTAATATGCTTACTCGTCAGCTAGTTGGATTATGGGAGGGAATATTATCCTATCTGCATCCTCATCATGTTCATTGCATTGCCTGTAATCGTCCTGCAGCTGCAAATAGCAGAATCCCCGGTTTGTGCAGCCCCTGCACTACATACATTCCATGGATTCGCCAGCCAGTATGCAGAGTATGTGGTCGCTCGATAGATTGTCCAGATTGTCGACGATCTACCTTTGCAGGACGTCAATTCACATACAATCGCAGTGCAGTAGAGTACGATACAGAGATGAGATCATGGCTGGCCTCCTATAAATATAATGGAAATGAAGGTTATTCAGCAGTGATTGGAGGTATATTAAAAGAGGGATATTACCGTATGCAGCAGGAGATGAGTTCATTTTACCGAGAACTGTGGTCACCAGATATTATTACATGGGTCCCTGCCAGTCCGGATCGGCTGGTTAGTCGTGGATTTGATCAGGCAAGAGTAATGGCGGACGAATTGTCAGGAGCCATACAGGTACCGTCTATTCCACTGCTGATGCGTAACCGGCATACCGTCAAACAAAGCACACAAAGCCGCCGGGGCAGGATACAAAATGTAGAAGGCGTATTCTCCTATCAATCTCATACAGCAGATTGGTTGCTGCACATTGCACAAACAAAGAAAAATAGGCCATCCAAGAACTATGTTCCTTTTTCCAAAAAAATCGATAATCGAGACACTTGTATTCGTATTCTGCTGATTGATGACATCTATACCACAGGCAGTACCATTAACAGCTGTGCAGAAGCACTGCAACAAGCTGCTGCACAATGCAATATAAAAGCAGAAGTGTTTTCTCTAACTTGGGCACGTTCCTGAGCAGTCACGTTTCTGTTTAAAATAGGAAGCAAATTGAGAATAAGAAAATGGGGCTATATGTATCTGACTATATGAGCTGGTTAAAAAAAGAAGATGAAAGTGTTATAATGACTATTTATTTAGATATGATACCTAATAAAAAAGCCTCCATCTTACGATATAAGTATAGACAACATTTTAATTGTTATGCTCAATCCTATAGATGTAATGAATTTCAGGAGGCGAATATAAATGAACTTAGCAAACTGCCCGCAATGCGGTAAATTATACGTGGCGAATCTTAGAGGAATGTGTGGAAACTGTATCAAGGATATCGATCAGCAATATGAGAGATGTAATCAGTATCTGCGTGAGAACAGAGGAACAACAATCACTGAATTGTCCGAAGCTGTAGACGTATCTATCAAGCAAATCTCCACCTTTATTCGTGAAGGACGTATCTCTATTGCCAATGCACCGAATATGGGCTATGCCTGTGAAGTGTGTGGAACACCGATTCGTGAGAACAACATGTGCGAACCATGCCGTACCCGCCTAACCAAGGATATCCGTAATGCTTATCAAGAAGATGAAGCTCCCAAAGATTCCAAAGCTACTAGTCAAGGTGCCTATCGAATTGTCGACAAATACCGCAATAACTAGGAAGTGTTCCTATTCCTAGTCAAATAACGACATTTCCTAGTACTATAAGAGGGTTAAAACTTGCATAGCTACGCAGGTTTAGGACTTAAGCAATGAAAAAAATTACTACGTAATTAACCACTTTAAGACTATAAAATTTGTAGTTAAACTGGTCGATAATCTTAGTAAGAACAATCGGTTGCCTTATGATACCAGGAAATGAAGCAAGTTGGATATCACCCAAGATTCCTGGTATCCTCTGAAGGACTTCCTATTTTGAAAAGACGGTCCCTCTTGCAGATCCAATTAACGGTAAGAATTAGGAACTCTTTCTCAAATTTACTAAGGAGTGTGTATAAAACCATGAAAATTAACGATACTCAACGTGTAAACGCAATTAACCCATACCAAAGAAATGTAGAAGCTAAATCCGTCACTAACGAGAAAAAAGCAGGCCGTAAAGACGAAGTGTCCATCTCGCCGGAAGCTATGGAAATGCTGCAAGCCAATGCAACTCAAGCATCTGCTAACGCAGAACGTGCACAAAAAATCCAAAGTCTGAAAGAGCAAGTAGCTGCAGGCACTTACAAAGTAGACGCTGGTGCCCTTGCTGACAAACTACTTCCTTTCTTAAAGGGAACGGGGAATTAAACCATGTCTTTAGACAACCTTGTCGATGTGCTGAATAAGCTGGATGTATATCATCAGCAAATGATCGAGCTAGGTGAAAGCAAGAAAAACAGTATTGTTGCTAATGATATAGATGTCATGATTCGTGTAATGAATCAGGAATCCAAGCTGATCAAACTGATCGAGCAAACCGAGCAAGAACGTATGCAGGCTTCCTATGATTTTCTGAAAGAGCGCGGAATCAAGTCGCAATTGAATCTTACGCTGACTGAATTGGCACGTCTCGTGTTCGATGTGGAAGATAAAAAAAGATTATTAGGCGTTCAGTCTAAACTTAAATCCACATTAGACCGATTAAAAGAATTAAACGATCTAAATCAGCAGCTGATTCAACAGTCTTTGGATTTCATTGAATTCTCGCTGGATGTAATAGTTGATAAGCCTGAGCAGGATATGGTGTATCAACATCCGGCAGCAGCCCAGTATGGTGCAGGGCAGCGCAGAGGACTGTTCGACACGCGCGGATAATTATAGGGGGTTAACCAGTGACATCTACATTCCATTCGATTGAAACGGCAAAACGGAGTGTCATTACGCAATCGACGGCACTCAATACCACAGGCCATAACATAGCGAACGCAAATACAGAAGGTTACTCACGGCAAACTGTAAAAATGTCAGCTACCCGTCCAATCGAAGCTCCTGGATTCTCTCATTCCACAGGCGCAGGGCAAATTGGTACCGGTGTAGAAGCAACACAGGTTGTTCGTGTTAGAGAATTATTCTTGGATGGCCAGTTCCGTCAGGAAAATGCGACGCTGAATAGCTGGACCACACGGGCAGATTCTTTAAGTAAAATCGAAGAGATTTTTCAGGACCCTTCTGAAACTGGCTTTAGTGCCGTACTTAAGAACTTTTGGGATTCCTGGTCTGACCTCAGTAAAGATCCAGACAGCCTTACAGCTCGCAGCGTAGTCAAAGAGAATGCCCTCGCTTTAACCGATTCCATGAATCAGATCAGCAAGCAATTAACAGACTATGCTTCTGATTTGACTGCCAATGTTACCAATACAGCTTCTGAAGTGCAGGGATATGTCAACTCTATCGCCAACTTAAACCAGTCTATTGTCAAAGTAGAAGCACTCGGTGATGATGCCAACGATCTTCGAGATCAACGGGATTTGTTCGTTGATAAGCTGTCCGCTCTCGTCAATATCAATGTAACCGATACTGCTCAAGGCTATAACGTAAGTATGGGTGGACAGAACCTTGTACAGGGATATACCCCTACTACGGTGGACGCTGCTTTTTTAAATAATGCATATGAAGGCGGTACGCTAACAGGCGGTGAAGTGCATGGTATGATCTTGGCCCGTGACACTTATGTAGCGGGTTATACCAATCAGCTGAATCAACTGGCCAATACTATTGCAAATGGCGAAGTACAGGTGACTTTCCCCAAAGGTTCCGTGATGCCGGAAGGAACGGTAGTACAGGTTGTAAATTCAGATGGTACCAAAACAGAGAAAACCTATACCGGTGCCAACCGTACACTGACTTCAGATACCAATGTCATTGTCAAAGGTATTAATGGACTTCAGCAGATGGGTTATTCCATGGATACAGATGCCAATGGAGCAGCCAAAACAGGAGTTCCGTTCTTTACATCATCCGACAATGGTACGTTGACTGCAGGCAGCATTACAGTAAATCCGGATATCGTGAATAACCTGAATGCGATTGCCACATCGATGCGTGTAGATGCCAATGGCAAAGTGATTAAGGGCAACAATGATATGGCTCTGATCACTTCCGAATTAACAAGTGCCAAATTTAGCAATGCAGATGGAACACAGTCTGCAACCATTAATTCATTTTACAGTACAATGGTAGGCCAACTCGGTGTTCAGGCTCAGGAAGCCAATCGTCAAACAGACAACTCCACTACAATCGTGACCCAGATTGACTCTCGCAGACAATCGGTAAGCGGCGTTTCTGTGGATGAAGAAATGAGTGACTTGCTCAAATTCCAGCATGCTTACAGCGCAGCAGCACGTTTCATGACCACTTATGATCAACTGCTGGATAAGCTCATTAACTCCACTGGCTTGGTTGGAAGATAATAACGGATAAAGGAGATTATTGAGATGCTTAGAGTAACCAATGGAATGAAGAACAATCAGCTGCTCATGAACCTGAACCGGAACGCACGAGCAATGCAGAACACACAGGAACAAATGTCGACGGGTATGAAGATCAACCGCCCTTCGGATGATCCGGTAGGTATCACGTATTCTCTTCGCTATCGCGCCGATGTAGCTTCGGCCCAGCAGTATCAGAAGAATGTGGACAGTTCTATTTCCTGGCTGGAGTACAACGATACTGTACTGACCCAGACCAATGATGTTATGCAGAAATTGCGTGAACTTACTGTACAGGGAGCCAACGATACCAATCCACAATCGGCCCTGGATAGTATTAATAGCGAAGTTTCCCAGTTGAAAGAGCAATTTATCGATATTGCCAACAGTCAGTTGAATGGTAAATATATTTTCAATGGACAGAATTATAACGAAAAGCCATACCAGTTCCCTACAGGAGCAGATGGAACGCAGGATATTACTAACGGAGCTGCAGTACAGACAGACACAGGAACGGTTAATTATATGGTAGGTGATAATATCAAGCTGCCTATTAATACAACAGGGAATGAAGTGTTTGGACAGACTGGGGAAACAGATAATATTTTTAATTTATTGAATAATATCTCAGCGGCACTAAAAAGTGGAGATACCAAAGAATTAACAAAGCAGCTGGCTAATATTGATTCACGTGTGGAAAAAGTGTTGACGGCTCAGTCGCAAGTAGGAGCTAAAACCAACCGTGTAGAACTGATGCAAGCAAGGCTCGGAGATATGGAAACCAATTTGACTGCTTTACAGTCCAAAGTAGAAGATGCAGACTATGCGCAATTATTGGTGAAATCTCAAACACAGGAAAATATCTATACAGCTTCCTTGTCAGCAGGTGCCAAAATCATCTCTACAACGCTGGTTGATTTCCTGAGATAATTTTAAAAAGTTAAGGGGGCTATACCATGACCTCCATGCCAATTGTACAAATCAGACAGACACCAGGGCGAATCGGAATCGAGACGACCCCTGGTTCTTTCTCCATTCGGCAGCCCAAAGCCGATCTCCAGATTACTACCCAAAAAGCCGATCTGGAGATTCAGCAGCCCAAGCCTGAACTGATTATTGATCAGAGCCGGGCATTGGCTGCTTATGATGGAGGAAGTCATCTAGAAATGACGAAGAGGCTGTATTCCAATGTACAGCAATTGTTCCTGCAGGGATTAAGTCAGCGAATGAAAGATGGAGAGCGTATGCGTGAATTTTATAAACCAGGTAATACTTTGGGAGATATTATGAAGTCACGTTCTCAGAATACTCCTGGGTTTATAGAATACAGGGGAGCTGCTTCATCTGATAACGTGGATATCCAGGTAGAACGTAGAGATCCTATCATCGAAGTAACAACGCATAAGCCGGATATTCAGGTCCAGATTAATCGTCCGGAGATTGAATATACCAGAGGTAATGTGAATATCTATATGCAGCAGTACCCATCCGTGCAATTTATCCCACCGGAAATAGACACCACCATGTAAAAGTCATAGATGGCGATTGTTCGCTATCTGTGGCTTTTTCAGTTATATTAAAAATATATACTGGCCATTACGCTGGAAAAGGAGAATACAACGTGATCATAAACACATTAACCTGGGGAAACATTGATGTTGCTGAAGAAAACATGTATCAATTCGAAAATGGTATTCCTGGTTTTGAAGAGGAAAAGACTTTTGCCTGGATCGATGTAGAGAATAGCCCATTTAGTTATCTTCAGTCTGTGCAGGAGCCAGGGCTGTCTTTTCTACTCGTGGATCCGTTCTCTATTTATAACGATTATGAATTTGAAATCAAGGAAGAAGATTATCCTGAATTGACCAGCGAACAGGCGGTACGCGTAGCTTGCATGGTTACACTGAATGATCCAATGGATAAATCTACACTTAATCTTCTAGCACCTATAGTATGTAATACAGATACACGTCAGGCTGCACAAATCGTGCTGCATCAATCATCGTATCATACGAAGCATCCTCTACAACCATCTGAACAGAAGGAAGGTGTTTAATCATGCTGGTACTAGCACGTAAAAAGGGAGAAAAGATTGTTATTCAGAATGACATCGAAGTAACTGTGCTTAGTGTTGATGGAGACACAGTGAAACTTGGTATTTCTGCACCTTCACATATTGAAATCTATCGCCATGAAATTTATGCTGCTATTCAAGAAAGTAATAAAGCATCTGCAGCGCCTCAGTTGACCCAAGTAAATGCTCTTTTGGAGCAATTTAATAAATCACCGAAATAATCTATCTTTTTTATGAATATGCTATTAACAAACTTGGAATAAGGCCGATATATATATTAGGCGCTAAGAAGCTGGCAAAAGCAAATTAAACTGCTGGTCTTGGTGAATAAAAACCATAAGATGAACCACATGGATGTGGTTTGCTTACATTCCAAGGAGGAAATATAAAATGATTATCAACCACAATATCGCGGCACTGAACACTTCCCGTTCCCTGAACTCTGCATCTGCAGCACAAAGCAAGTCAATGGAAAAACTGTCTTCGGGTCTTCGCATTAACCGTGCGGGCGACGATGCAGCAGGTCTGGCAATCTCTGAGAAAATGCGTGGACAGATCCGTGGTCTGGATCAAGCATCCCGTAATGCTCAAGATGGTATCTCCCTGATCCAAACAGCTGAGGGTGCATTGAACGAAACACACGACATCCTGCAGCGTATGCGTGAGCTGGCAGTGCAGTCCGGTAACGATACAAATACAGACGAAGATCGTGGTCAACTGCAAAAAGAAGTCGATGAGTTGGCAAAAGAAATTACTCGTATCTCCAACACTACCGAGTTCAACACCAAGAAACTGCTCAATGGTGCAGCAGATGGTTCGGCTTCTGGTGGCGTAACAAATGCAGCAGATCTGACGCTTCAAATCGGTGCTAACTCCAACCAAACGATGACTCTGTCGATCAAAGCGATGGATGCCGCTTCTCTGGGTGTAGCTGGTGCTTCTGATGCTTCAGCAACAGGATCCACAGCAGCAGTAACAACTAAAGGTATCGATATCAGCACAAGTGGTTCCAACTCTTCTGCTGCGGTTACAGCAACCAAAGCAATTGATACTATCGATGCAGCGATCAAGAAAGTATCGGATGAGCGTTCCAAACTGGGTGCGAACCAGAACCGTCTGGAGCACACAATCAACAACCTGGGAGCTTCTTCCGAGAACCTGACAGCAGCAGAATCCCGTGTACGTGACGTAGACATGGCTTCGGAGATGGTAAAACAAACCAAGAACTCAATCCTGTCCCAAGCAGCACAAGCGATGTTGTCCCAAGCAAACCAACAGCCACAAGGCGTACTGCAATTGCTTCGTTAATACTTGGATTTACTCAAAAGGTCTCCTTTATGGAGGCCTTTTTATTTATTCTATTCCTAATTAGTATTTCTTGATTTCTCAAAAAATATGATTCAATACGATAAATAAAATACAATTTACTATTCATAAATGAAAATGATGACCGATATATATATTAGACGCTAGGAAGCAAACAAAGGCGATCGACTTTGTAAGCTAGCAGCGCATAATACAACTAAAAAGATGAACCACATGGATGTGGTTTGCTTACATTCCAAGGAGGAAATACAAAATGATTATCAACCACAATATCGCGGCACTGAACACTTCCCGTTCCCTGAACTCTGCATCTGCAGCACAAAGCAAATCGATGGAAAAACTGTCTTCGGGTCTTCGCATTAACCGTGCGGGCGACGATGCAGCAGGTCTGGCAATCTCTGAGAAAATGCGTGGACAGATCCGTGGTCTGGATCAAGCATCCCGTAATGCTCAAGATGGTATCTCCCTGATCCAAACAGCTGAGGGTGCATTGAACGAAACACACGACATCCTGCAGCGTATGCGTGAGCTGGCAGTGCAGTCCGGTAACGATACAAATACAGATGACGATCGTGGTCAACTGCAAAAAGAAGTCGACGAGCTGGCAAAAGAAATTACTCGTATCTCGAACACTACCGAGTTCAACACCAAGAAACTGCTCAATGGTGCAGCAGATGGTTCGGCTTCTGGTGGTGTAGCAAATGCAGCAGATCTGACGCTTCAAATCGGTGCTAACTCCAACCAAACGATGACTCTGTCCGTCAAAGCAATGGATGCTTCTTCCCTGGGTGTAGCTGGTGGTGCTTCTGATGCAGCAGCAACAGGATCCGCAGCAGCAGTAACAACTAAAGGTATCGATATCAGCACAAAAGGTTCCAACTCTTCTGCTGCGGTTACAGCAACCAAAGCAATTGATACTATCGATGCAGCGATCAAGAAAGTATCGGATGAGCGTTCCAAACTGGGTGCGAACCAGAACCGTCTGGAGCACACAATCAACAACCTGGGAGCTTCTTCCGAAAACCTGACAGCAGCAGAATCCCGTGTACGTGATGTAGACATGGCTTCTGAGATGGTAAAACAAACCAAGAACTCGATCCTGTCCCAAGCAGCACAAGCGATGTTGTCCCAAGCAAACCAACAGCCACAAGGCGTACTGCAATTGCTTCGTTAATACTTGGATTTACTCAAAAGGTCTCCTTTACAGGGGGCCTTTTTGTTATGAAAAACGATTAGCGAATGAAATATCAAGAATAAAAAAGAAAAAATCTACTAATTAGTATTAAGAAATAAAAAGTATCACCGATATATATATTAGACGCTAGAGAGTTAGCAAGAGTCGGCCGATCTTGTAGCTACTGGCGCAAAACAACCTAAAAGTTGACCACAAGGATGTGGGTCGCTTACATTCCAAGGAGGAAATACAAAATGATTATCAACCACAATATCGCGGCACTGAACACTTCCCGTTCCCTGAACTCTGCATCTGCAGCACAAAGTAAGTCAATGGAAAAACTGTCTTCGGGTCTTCGCATTAACCGTGCGGGCGACGATGCAGCAGGTCTGGCAATCTCCGAGAAAATGCGTGGACAGATCCGTGGTCTGGATCAAGCATCCCGTAATGCTCAAGATGGTATCTCCCTGATCCAAACAGCTGAGGGTGCATTGAACGAAACACACGACATCCTGCAACGTATGCGTGAGCTGGCAGTACAGTCCGGTAACGATACAAATACAGATGAAGATCGTGGTCAACTGCAAAAAGAAGTCGATGAGCTGGCAAAAGAAATTACTCGTATCTCCAATACTACCGAGTTCAATACCAAGAAACTGCTCAATGGTGCAGCAGATGGTTCAGGTTCTAGTAGCGTAACGAGTGCAGCAGATCTGACATTCCAAATCGGTGCTAACTCCAACCAAACGATGACTCTGTCGATCAAAGCGATGGATGCTTCGACTCTGGGTGTAGCTGGTGGCACTGATGCTGCAGCAGCAACAGGATCCACAGCAGCAGTAACAACTAAAGGTATCGATATCAGCACAAAAGGTTCCAACTCTTCTGCTGCGGTTACAGCAACCAAAGCAATTGATACTATCGATGCAGCGATCAAGAAAGTATCGGATGAGCGTTCCAAACTGGGTGCGAACCAGAACCGTCTGGAGCACACAATCAACAACCTGGGAGCTTCTTCCGAAAACCTGACAGCAGCAGAATCCCGTGTACGTGATGTAGACATGGCTTCTGAGATGGTAAAACAAACCAAGAACTCGATCCTGTCCCAAGCAGCACAAGCGATGTTGTCCCAAGCAAACCAACAGCCACAAGGCGTACTGCAATTGCTTCGTTAATAATAAAAAAAGCCGAGCCCTATATAGGGCTCGGCTTTTTTTTTCAACTGTATCCCCTAACAATAAATGTAATTATATCCGATAAAGATATCATAAGAGCTTATTGTTATGAAGCTAAATCTCTATAAGAATCAGGGGGCGAATTATGAAGTTGTCTGTAGCATTATGCATGATAGTAAAAAATGAAGAAGATGTACTGGACCGCTGTCTAAATAGTGTGCGTGGCTGTGTAGATGAAATAATTATTGTTGATACAGGATCAACAGATAGTACATTAGCGATTGCACAAAAGTATACTTCTAAAATATATAACTATGTATGGAATAATGATTTTGCATCTGCTCGTAACTATTCATTGGAACAGACTCAAGCAGATTATATTTTAATGTTGGATGCTGATGAGTATCTGGAAGAAAACACTGATCTACAATCTGAACTAAAAGGGCAAAAAGACTTTTATTTAAGCAAAATTAGAAACTTTATGAGCGATGGCAGAACATTCAGCCATTCAGCTATACGTTTATTCAAAAATGAATCTAGATTACGCTATAAGAATCGATTGCATGAGCATTTGGATATTGATCATATAGAGGCTCAATTAACTCGTGGTGAGACCAAATTCATTATCCAACATACTGGTTATACAAATGAAGCTATGATTGGAAAAAATAAGGATAATCGTAATTTGCCTATTATGCTGGCCGAAGTGAAGGAAAATCCAACAAGTTATAACTTGTATAACCTTGCTAAACTTTATATGAATTTTGGAGAATTTGAAAAGGCAGTAAAGTATTTCCAACAAGCGTATCCTGGCAGTAAAGATAAGATGTATCAGTCAGAGCTGTTAAGAAAATTAGCAGAGAGTCTATTACAACTAGAACGTCCAGAAGAAGCATTAACTATTATGTATGATACTGTAAAAGTATATGCTGAGGATGCTACACTGATGCATATTTTAGGCAGAGCATACAAAGCATCTGGTTATTTAAAAGATGCTGAGTCAGCATGGCTTAAATGCCTCGAAATGAACGATGAAGGTGCTTTTTCCAATGAAGGTATAACGAGTTACGTATCACAATATCATCTTGCAGAGCTCTATCAGGAGCAGGGTGAACTTGAAAAAGCATATGAATATATTTTGAAAGCCCTACAGATAAAAAAAGACTTTGCTCCTATACTAAACAAGTATTTCGAAATAGCCTATCTTATAAATAAATCCAATGATGAAGTTAAAGCAGAATTAAGTTATATGTATAAAATAACTCAAACAAGTGAATTGCAGCTGTTGATGGATGTACTGTATACCATAAGCCATCCGCTATTACAAGATTATCTGACGCTGTACAAAATTGATGTGGGATTACAGATACAAGCAGTAGCACATCAAGCGTTTGGAGAATACGAATTGGCTCGAGATAAATGGAATCTATATTCAGGATCCAAGGCAGAAAATACGAATGATATTATTACATTATCATTTTTGCTGAAAGATGAAAGTCTGTTAGCAGATCTCAAAGATATTATTAATTTAGCAGAGAAAGAATATAAATTATTAAGAAAACTCCTAACAGAGAATTCGATCAGTATTCGTAATACTTCATCTCAATTCCAGCAACTCATAATCTCTATCTTTGACAAGTTTATTTATCTGAAAGAGTTTGATACTTTTCAAACTATACTCAATAAGTTAGAGAATCAGGAACTGCCATTCAAGACCCAACTAGGTAAATTGTTGTTCTATCATGGATACAATGAAGCAGCTATTGATCTTTTAGTACCTTTGTATTCACAAAAAAAGAGAGACGTAGATGTTAATCGTTTATTAGGCGACATCTGCTTAAATTCTGGATACATGGAAGATGCACAATTGTTTTACTTTAATCTCCTAGAAATAGCTCCAGTATATTCTTCTTATGAACGCGTTATTACATTGCTGCGAAGTACAGAAGATACAACCAAAGAGAAAGCTATCGTAGAAGAAGCTCAAAAGAAATTTCCTTTATCCGACTGGCTGATGAGCGAAGTAGACAAATAATATACGAGGTGAATAGAATGCACAAACCTAAAATATTGATTGGTAGTCCTATCAAGCAAAAAAGTCATATACTCAAAGAGTTTTTGAAATCATTATCTGAAATAGATAAAGAAGAATTGGAAGTAAGCTATTTATTTGTAGATGATAATGATGAAGTGAAATCAAGTCAAATGCTGAATACATTCTCATTGGAGAATAAAAATGTAATCATTTATAAGAATGAAGAAGAACTTGAGCAAAACTACTTCAGAGATGATAATACTCATTACTGGAATGATCAATTAATTTGGAAAGTCGCAAAATTGAAGAACATGATGATTCAAATTACCAAAGAGTTTAATTATGATTATCTATTTTTAATTGATTCGGATATTGTTCTTAACCCGGTTACTATCAAACATCTGGTTAGTTTAAATAAAGAAGTTGTTTCTGAAGTGTTCTGGACAAAGTGGAAGCCTGGTTTTCCAGAACTGCCACAGGTATGGTTAGTGGATGAGTACGGTATGTTTTATAAAAATCGGAATGAACAATTAACACATGAAGAAGCGATTAGAAGAGAGAATGAGTTTGTAAACAAAATGAGAATTCCTGGTGTCTATGAAGTAGGAGGGCTCGGAGCTTGTACTTTAATTAGTAAATCTGCGATCGAAAAAGGAGTAAGCTTCGACAAAATTAAAAACTTGAGTTTTTGGGGAGAAGATAGACACTTCTGTGTACGAGCAGCAGCAATCGGAATAGAACTGTTTGTGGATACTCATTATCCTGCTTACCATATTTACAGAGATGAAGATCTTGGCGGTATAGTGAAATTTAAACAACAAGCCCGCAAAGCAGATATTGCAAATGTACAAATTCAGGCAAAAGAAATTGTACGTCTGGGTATGAAAGCGTTAGGTACTTATCATTATGATAGAGGGTATTCTTTACCTTGGGAGAATTATTTTTCAATTGATATGCGTAAACAACTGAATATAGAGATCGAATCGCAACAAGCACTGCATGCTACAGCTCATACCAAAGTAAATGCATTTGTAGAAAACTTGGAATACGCATCTTATGATGAAAAAACAAATAAGCACCATATTAAATTTACTTTGCATAATTATATACTCCAAAAAGGTGAACGTAGTGAATCTCATCTAACTTGTTATTGTGAAGTAATGGAAGAAGCTAAAAACTATAAAATCATGTCTTTTGAAGTGGTAGGAGAATATAAGGTTGCTGCTAGTTATAATGAGCATAAAAAGCCGGAAAAATTAACCTTATCCATGATTATAAAAAACGAAGCTGGACGTTTTCTGGAAGAAGTTCTTCAAGAACATTCGAATTATATTGATAGTGCAGTAATCATAGATGATGGTAGTACAGATCAAAGTATCGAAATATGCAAAAAAGTTTTATCTAATGTGAAATTAGTAATCATAGAAAATCCCATTTCCAAATTTAGTAATGAAGTTACACTTAGAAAACAGCAATGGCAGGCTACTCTTGAAGAGGAACCAGATTGGATTTTAAACTTAGATGCCGATGAGATTTTTGAAAAGAAATTCAGCAAGGAGATCCACTTTTTAATTCATCAAAAAGATTTTTCTACAATTAGTTTTCCACTTTATGATATGTGGGATAAGGAACACTATCGTGATGATGAATATTGGTTTGCTCATAAAACTCAAAGACCATTTTTAATTAAGTATGATGGCAATTATGATTATGAATGGTTAGAAGCTAAGCAGCATTGTGGTCGTTTCCCTAAAAATATTCTTGATATAGGTTCTAATGCGGTTTCTTCACTTAGACTCAAGCACTTGGGGTGGAGTAGACATGAAGAAAGAATTGACAAGTATAATCGTTATCAAATGTTAGATACAGAAAAAAATGATTTTACAACTAAACATTATGCATCAATATTGGATGAAAAACCCAATTTGTTACTTTGGCAAGAATAAAAGAGTAAAGATATCAAACAAGCATAGGAACGCTGATGAAATTCATCAACTGTTTCTATGCTTTGATCTTGATCAAATATATAAATAAGGAGCATAAAATGAAAAACGATTATAAAAGTTTATACAATATTGAACGACTAGTAGTTGATCTTAAGATCGTAATAGAAGATGTGCAAAAAAGCAAAGGTCTAATTAATGAAAATGAAAAATTAATAAATACTACCAACTTGGTAGTAGACGGGGTTGTTTTATTAAATAAGCTTATTGAAAAAGAGCTGATTAATAGTCACGATGATAAAATTATAAGTCTTATTAATGATATAGCTGACAACTTAGAAGAAATGATAGTCAATTATAATAATGATGTAGAAATTGAGGCTATCTTCAATACTTATGAGAAAGTTTTAAATCCATTGTTCGAAGAATTTAAGAATGCATTTTATGAATACAGTACTCAAATAACCAAAAAGAAAAATCTAGTCATTAGTGGAATAAACTATCTATCAGTTAATATCCATAAACTTATTAATACTGATAAATATAGAGTTGTTGCTTATTTGACGAATGATAATAACTATGTAGGACAAACGATAGAAGATATGCCAATACTAATAGAAGAAAATTTAAGTGCGTTACCATATCACTATATTATAAATACTGATAATTTGCATGTTACCACTAATCATCCTACTTTTGATTTGATAGCGTATATAAATTCCAATTATGATTATGAAATATATAAAGCATATGCAGAGTTAAAGGAATTAAAAGAAGAACTGGATGGATTTATTACAGGTCTTTCTTATGCTGAAGTAGCTTTCAATACTCAGGAATTGCAACCATTAAAAGTAGCAAATGTTGCTGTGTCTAGCCAGGATATTCGTCAAGATTATAATTGGGCAAAATTAATTACTGAAAATTATGCTTCTGATAAACTGAAATTTGCGATAATTGGTCTTAGTTACTATAGCTTCGAATACGACTTATCTAAAAGCAAAAGTAAAAAACATCGATTGCCAATGTATTCTTCTTTGTTCGAAAAGGACGAGTTGTTTTCTATGCATACCGATCTACCTAGCGATGTTTTAATTGAAAATTTCTCAGAAAATCTGTTCTACCTTCTTAGAGAGAAAGATGATAATTGGTGGTATAAATATATTGCTGCGGTAATGGGAGACAAAGAAATAGAACAAGGAAGGGAAATTGCTGAAAGAGATAGTAACAAAAATTATCCTGAGACAGTAGAAAATAATTTCAATATCTTAAAGGAATATATTGAAATGCTCCAGAAGCATAATATACAGCCTATTCTTGTAGTTTGTCCTACAAGTGCTCATTACTACTCGCATTTTTCTAAACGTATTGAGACAGAGTTTCTTGAGAAAATCACAGAGCTAAGAAACGTTTATAATATTGATTTTATAAATTTGTTTACCTCAGATTTATTTAATGATCAAGATTTTTATGATGTTTCGCATTTAAATGAAGCTGGAGCTAAAAAATTCACGAAATATGTATTAAATTATATTCAGGCTAATGAAGTGAATTAAGAAAATAAAACGTTAAGATAAAGGGGATTATGAGAATGAGAGGTACTTATATTGGAAATGGGAAAATGTTGGTATCGCCTATATTTGGTGGGAAGCTTATAATACCTTCTCAAGATCTTAGTCTGAGTCCGGATTTAATAATTAGTGGAAGTTTGGAAGTAGCATTAACTAAATTCTTAGTGCAAAATGTAAAGCCAGAAAATGTAGTAGTGGATGTTGGTGCTAATATAGGCTATTTTTCTATACTGTTTGGCTACTTGGTAGGCTCTAATGGTAAAGTATATTCATTTGAAGCAAATAGAGAAATATATAAATATTTATTCGATAATTTATCTATAAATTATTTGCATGACCGAACTTCTATATATAAGAGTGCTGTTTATTCCAAAGCAACTTCGATGTCTTTTTATGTATCGACAAAATTTATGGGGAATAGCTCTATCAATCCCCACAGTGATGAATATAAGAAAAATTATAATGATGAATTTGAAAAAGTAGAAGTAGATGCTATTGACTTGGACAGCGTGTTTGATGATTTACAACAAATTGATTTTCTCAAAATAGATATAGAGGGTGGAGAGTATCAAGCCTTTATAGGAATGGAAAAGTTGATAATATCTAACAAAATAAAAGTCCTAATCTTTGAATTAAATAAAGGAATGCTTCAAAAAGACTGGAACCCTTTTGTAGAACTATTAATTGGCTTGCAAGACAATGGTAAACATTTCCACACTATTTCCGATGAAGGTGAGTTGTCTGTAGTTGATATAAGAATTCTTATTCAACAACAAGGATACCCCTATGTAGTAATGACTTAATAATTAAAAGATTGCTGTTTGGATTTAAAGTTTATTTATATTTTCTCTAAACCTAACTTCTGTATTAACCGATATAAATAATAAATAGCTTAGCGAAGGGTGGAATATCATGAATATCCAGTTTTCCTTCTCATCCAATAATACTTATACAGCTGCTCCGGCCCCAGCTCATCAGTCTTCTTCTGATTCCAAAACGGTCGAAGAACGTCTGGCAGCTACTACAAGTCTGAGTCAAATGCAGCAGCTTGAAAAGCAAGGAGCTGTACTTCCTGTCGGTGAAGAGGAATTGATGCGTCGATTGGATACTGCCTTTAAAACTCTTGCTGGTCCGGAAACCGCTCTTGAAGTAAGTATGCACAAAGATACTCACAGTATCATGGTAAAAGTACTAAACAAGGAAACTGGCGAAGTGATCAGAGAAGTGCCAAGAGAGAAAACTCTGGATCTGGTAGCTAACATGATGAAAATTGCCGGTATTTTGGTAGACAAAAAAGTATAAAGATAACTTATGCTTATGTACCAACGTGTCCTAGCCTCATGAAATAGCATCGAAATAAACTAAAATAAATACTATGAAGGAGGCTATTATATGTCCTACATGACATCAGCTTCATCTGTTCTGCGTGTAAGTGGCGGAGCATCCGGGATGGATACAGACAGTATTGTTAAGCAGCTTATGGCAGCTCAACGTATACCGTTGGATAAACTCAATCAAAATAAACAGGTACTTGAATGGAAACGTGAGTCGTATCGTGAAATTAACAGTAAGTTGGTTGATTTCCGGCAGAATAAATTATTTGAATTCAAAAAAAGTGAATCTTTAAACGCGCAAAAAGCAGTAGTAGCTGGCAATACAGGTGCAATGACGGCTACTGCAAATGCAGATGCCAGTGGGATCCCTATGAATGTTACAATCGATCAATTAGCGACCAAAGCAACAGCTAATGGTTCGGCTCTTACTGTTGGTGGAGCAAAAGCGACTACAGCCACTACAATCGGACAGTTAAGCGGTACCACGGATGATTATACTGTGAAAGTGAATGGTGAAGATCTTACTTTTAAATCTACGGATACCATATCTTCAGTATTATCTAAAATCAATAGTAATAGTAAAGCTGGAGCATCAGCGACATTTAATGAAATTACAGGTCAATTTTCAATAAGCTCTAAAGAGTTTGGTGGAACACTGAAGTTGGATAATGCTGCAAGCGGTCAAAGTTTCCTGGGTTTAAGCAAGATTAGTAGTAGCTACCCTAGTAGTATTAGTGATCCAAATGATCCAACAAAAGCGGAAGTGGCAGTTAATGGAACCAGTCTTACTTTTACAGGTGCAAAAGCTAAAGCAACCATTGATGGTACACCCCTAACCTTTAATAGCAATACAAACACGTTAAATGGAGTTACCATGAATTTTCTTGCTGTCTCAGGTTCAGCGGGAGCAACTAATATTACAACACAGACAGATACAACCAAAGTAGTTGATACCGTAAAAGCATTTGTTACTGCTTATAATGACTTGCTTAATACAATGAAAACAAAGACCGAAGAGTCCAAATACAAAGATTTTGCACCATTAACATCTGAGCAAAAGAAATCGATGAGTGACGATGATATTACTGCTTGGACGACTAAAGCAAAAAGCGGAATGTTAAAAGGCGATGACATTCTGAAAACCGCTCTTCAGGATATGAGAAATGTCATTACATCAGCTCTTGGTCAGGTGCCTGGCGGTGTTAGTCTTCCAGATATGGGGATTACTACAGGTAGTTACAGCGAGGGTGGTAAGTTATATCTGGATGAAGAGAAACTCAAAAAAGCGGTTGCTAATAATCCTCAAGGTGTTATGACTACTCTAAAAGGTTCTGCTACAGATACAAGTGGTGGAGTTTTCAATAAGCTGTATGACAAGCTAAATGAGACTGTAACTAAATTCTATGACCGAGCGGGTACATCCAAGCTGAGCACAGATGTGAATGCGGCCTTTAGTACAAAGAGTCTTATGGCTAAAGAATTGACGGATTATAACACCCGAATTAATGCATTAACAAGCCGGTTAAACGATGTAGAATCGCGTTATTATAAACAATTTAGTACTATGGAAAGTGCTTTATCTAAGCTTAACTCTCAGTCGTCCAGTCTAGCAGGTTATCTAAAATCTTAATTTATCGGATATATAGGAGGACGCAAAAATGATTTCTTCCCCATATGAAAAATATCGTCAAAACGCAGTACAAACTTCTCCAGGTCAATTGCTGATCATGCTATATGATGGAGCTATCCGTTTTACATTGGCTGCAATTGATGGCATTAATCAAAAAGATTATGCAAAATCCAATACCAATTTTGGAAAGGCACAGGCTATTGTAAGTGAATTCCGTGCAAGTCTGGACCGTTCTTATGAAGTGGCGGAAAACCTGGATCGTTTATATGAATACATGGGTTACCTGTTGATTCAAGCGAACATCAAAAAAGATGTAGCTTCGGCTGAAGAGGCTTTGGGATATCTCAAAGATTTACGTGAAACTTGGGTAGAAGCCAATAAATTGGCTCCTGCAGCTGTAAGCGAAGCGAAACATGGATAATCCAATTGCTGCATTAAGTAAGGTCACTCAACAAGTGACCCAGGGTATATTCCAATTATCTTATGAAGATATGGAAACATTCATAAGTGAGCGTGAAAGTCTTATTGCCAGCTTAAATGATTACTTTGAAGAACATCCCATTACATCAACAGATAAAGAACAAATTGAACATATATTGAGTTATGACGAGGTAATTAGCAGTCGCATGCATGAGTTGAAAAATGAAGCTGCTAATTGGCTTACACAGCGCAGTGTAGCCAAATCACAACGGAGTGCATATGAAATGAGCTATTCCGCAGATAGTATGCTGATGGATCGTAAAAAATAGAAAAGAACACCATTATCCTTTTAGGGTAATGGTGTTCTCTTTTATAACTTCTTCAAAACATTACAAGGAAAATTGTTTTAAAGGCTATAAAGCTGTTTATTTCACAAAATATATGATATAAAATTGCATTTAATTTATGTAATATAATTACAATAAAACCTTTTCTCTTCCAATTGACATTTTCCAACCAGAGATGGTATATTCAGAAATGTAAGCGAGATCTTACTTTATTTGATAACGAAGGGAATGTTATTGCATGCAAGGTAAAGTAAAATGGTTTAACGCAGAAAAAGGTTACGGCTTCATCGAGACAGACGAAGGCGGAGACGTATTTGTACACTTTTCCGCAATCCAGTCCGAAGGTTTCAAGACGCTTGAAGAAGGCCAATCCGTAGAATTCGACATCGTCGAAGGCGCGCGTGGACCTCAAGCAGCTAACGTTATCAAATTATAATCATCCCCTGGCACATGCCGACCTTACATAGGTAATTCCGATGGTTACATTTGAACAATTAGCTAAGACTCCGGTACATTCCGGGGTCTTTTTCTGTATATACTTCTTTAACTATTCGTGACGTCATAAATGCTGCAGATCAAGCAAAAATCTGCAGCCTATACCCGTTTTGGGACGTATTCAATCTATAAAAAACAGGTTAAAAAGAAAGCATAACCATCTATACCGACTGCCAATTTCCTACAATATATGTACTCTGATGGATAGTTATAGACCTTCAATTGCATACATCATATCCATCTCATCGCAATAACGTTCTGGCTTGTAACGAGCTTAAGTAGACGCTGTAGCAGTCGGTCACTAATTTGTTATAAATTGCAGCTTCTTTCCTTTAACGCTCCTTTTACTTGCCGCTAACATCTATGTTATAATTCCCTAAAGGAGGAATGCTCTATGAATTTTGCTATTCGAGGTCAGCACTTTGAAGTCACAGATGCTATTAAAGATTATGTGGACAAAAAGCTCAACAGACTTGAAAGATATTTCGATTCACCTCCCGTATCCGACGGTATGGTTACACTGAGCTCCAATCGCGGACGCTTTACCGTTGAGGTTACGATTCCTCTCCCCGGTCTGCTGTTACGTGCGGAGGATCGCAGTGAAGATATGTACGCTTCCATCGACTCGGTTGTCGACAAGCTGGAACGTCAGATCCGCAAGCACAAAACCAAGCTAAACCGGAAATTCCGTCAAAATGACGAAAATCTGAAAGCGTTCTTCGTAGAAGATCCAACTGCTGCTGCTCTGGCAGTAGACGAAGATGCAGACGTGGAAGTGGAAAGCGATGAGTTCGAAATCGTCCGTAACAAACGCTTCCTCCTGAAGCCGATGGACGTTGAAGAAGCGATTCTGCAAATGAATCTGATCGGGCATACGTTCTTCGTATTCTCGAACATTAACAGTCAGCAGGTCAACGTAGTCTATCGTCGTGACGATGGCAAATACGGCCTGATTGAACAAGAATAATATAAGCCTATGTAATGGAGCCTCGTCCAACTGGACGGGGCTTTTTGAATTCCCGATAATATCTGCTTGCCGCAAAATGAAACATGGCAGGAAAGCCCTGAAAAAAGTGCAATCCGGCGTAAAGTGGAGTATACTATATAGAGTGCAAAAAGCTGACGAATCCTGTCCGATACCTTGCAGTCCCACGACTCGGCAAGCTCGTGAAATCAAGGGGTTTCGTTGAATGCTGGCTTTTATTGCATACACATATAATGAAACATTTCTGCTTTTTATACGTATAAGTATACGCACTAGCATTTACAGTAATGAATATCATATGGATATCGTCAGGCGCGGGATATATTTATCCTGGGCCCTATTGAAATTTAGTGTGTTAAGCGTTTGTTATTTAAAACGCGATATTTCGATAAAAAGTGATTTTTGCGTAGCAAAATATCTTACTGCTTAAGCGTTTGGCAACTGAAACGCGATGTTTAATGAAAAGTGATTTTTGCACAGCAAAATATCTTACAATCAGCGCCAGACATTTTGGGCGCAATTTCCAATAAAATAGTCCATACAAAGCAAAATATTCCGCTTCAGCATTATATGATTTTGCTTCCGGAAATAGCTGATTTGTTGCGGCTTTTACCTGAAACTGGTACAATTTATTGCAACTGAGGTTATTGAATAATCCCCCGGAAGCGTCGTGTAATTTCCATTTATTCAATAATCCATCTCTGTTTAGCGCGAAAGGGGTTAACCATGCTAGGTATCGTTAAGAAAATCTTTGGTGACACAAATGAACGTGATGTTAAACGGATCATGAAGACGGTTGACATCATCAACAATATGGAAAAGGAATTTGAAGCACTTTCCCATGAGGAACTGCAAGGGAAAACAGCAGAATTCCGTGAACGTCTGGAAAAAGGTGAAACGCTTGAACAGCTGCTTCCTGAAGCTTTCGCTACTGTGCGTGAAGCTGCGAAACGTCAGCTGAACATGCGTCATTTTGACGTACAGTTGATCGGTGGTATTGCTCTTCATGAAGGCAAGATTGCCGAGATGAGAACAGGTGAAGGTAAAACGCTGGTAGGTACATTGCCAGTCTACCTGAACGCACTTGAAGGTAAAGGCGCTCATGTCGTTACAGTCAATGACTATCTGGCCAAACGGGATAGCCTGCAAATGGGCCGCATCTATAACTATCTGGGTATGGAAGTTGGCGTCAACCTGAGCGGTATGAAGCATGAAGAAAAACAGGCGGCTTATGCCTGTGATATCACATACGGTACGAACAATGAGTTCGGATTTGACTATCTGCGTGACAACATGGTGCTCTACAAAGAACAGATGGTACAGCGTCCACTGCAATTCTGTATCATTGATGAAGTCGATTCCATTCTGATCGACGAAGCCCGTACACCATTGATCATCTCCGGTCAGGCACAGAAATCGACAGAACTGTATTTTGCAGCGGATCGTTTCGTGAAAAGCCTCAAAGCCGAAGATGACTACACAGTAGATATCAAAGTAAAATCCGTAGCACTGACTGAAGCGGGTGTTGAAAAAGCCGAGAACTTCTTTGGTGTGGAAAACCTGTATGATAACAGCAATGTAACAGTTAACCACCATGTAGTGCAGGCGCTCAAAGCCAATGCCATTATGCACCGTGACGTGGATTATGTCGTAGCTGACGGTGAAGTTCTGATCGTCGATGAATTCACCGGTCGTCTGATGGCTGGTCGTCGCTATAGCGATGGTCTGCATCAAGCGATTGAAGCCAAAGAAAACCTCGATGTGCAAAACGAAAGCATGACGCTGGCAACGATTACGTTCCAGAACTACTTCCGTATGTACAAAAAACTGGCAGGTATGACGGGTACAGCCAAAACCGAGGAAGAAGAGTTCAAAAAAATCTATGGTCTGGAAGTACTGCAGGTTCCTACTAACCGTGTTAACCAGCGTAAAGATGCTCCAGACGTTGTATACAAAAGCGTACAAAGCAAATTCCGTGCAGTAGTTGACGAAATCGTAATTCGCCACGAGAAGAATCAGCCGGTACTGGTTGGTACAGTCTCTATCGAGAACTCGGAGCTGCTGTCCGAAATGCTGAAACGCAAAGGCATCAAGCACCAGGTATTGAATGCGAAATACCATGCGGAAGAAGCGGAAATCATTTCTCGTGCCGGTCAGCCGGGTACGGTAACGATCGCTACCAACATGGCAGGACGCGGTACGGATATTATCCTGGGTGAAGGCGTTGCGGAAGTAGGCGGTCTGCACATCATCGGTACAGAACGTCACGAATCCCGCCGGATCGATAACCAGCTGCGTGGTCGTGCTGGTCGTCAGGGTGATCCAGGTTCTACCCAGTTTTATCTGTCTCTGGGTGATGAGCTGATGAAGCGTTTTGGTGCGGATAATGTTATGAACATGATGGAAAAACTGGGCTTTGAAGAAGACCAGCCAATCGAGAGCCGTATGATTACACGTGCCGTGGAATCTGCACAGCGCCGCGTCGAAGGCAGTAACTTTGATATGCGTAAAATCGTCCTGCAGTATGATGATGTTATGAACAAACAGCGTGAGATCATCTACAAACAGCGTCGTGAAGTACTGGAATCAGACAACATCCGCGAAGTTGTTTTGCAGATGATCAAGCCTTGTATCGAGCGCGTGGTTGAGGTGCACTGTAACGATGACATTCCGGAAAACTGGGAGCTGCAGGAAGTCGCTGATTATGTAAACAACAACTTCCTGCTCGAAAATGCAATCAGTGAAGCCGAACTGCATGAGCAAGAAAAAGAAGAGATGGTTAACTACCTCTTCGAACGTGTAGAACTGCGTTATCTGCAGCGTGAAAAAGAAATTGGCGAAGAAACGATTCGTGAATTCGAGAAAGTGGTTGTTCTGCGCGCGGTTGACCGTAAGTGGATGGACCATATCGATGCGATGGAACAGCTTCGCCAGGGTATCCATCTTCGTGCATATGGGGGTACCGATCCGCTGCGTGAATACCAGTTTGAAGGATTTGAAATGTTCAATCAAATGGTGGCCGATATTCAGGAAGAAGTTGCCGGCTATGTGATGAGAGCGCAAATCCAGACGCAGCAGGAACGTCAGGCTGTTGTAGATACAAGCCAAGTCAGCACCAATAGCTCGGAATCGGCAGAAAAGCGTCCTTCCCGCGAAGAACGTCGCCGTAGACGTAAATAATTCAGGTAATCGAACCAGGCTGTACAAGATACCGAAAGACACTCACCATTATCGTGGGTGTCTTTTCTCGGATAAAGGAATCGTATACTAACGAAGAGGTGAATGTTCATGATCGAACCGAATGTAAAGCATGATCTGCGTGAAATGGCTCAAAAATTATCTAACCTTAGGGGGTCTCTTTGACTTAGATCTCAAAAACGAAATGATCGAAAACTTTGAAGTGAAAATGTCAGCTCCGGACTTCTGGGATGACAATGAATCGGCTCAGGCGGTCATTGCAGAGATGAATGCAGTCAAAGGATCGGTAGACCAGTATAACAAACTGCAGCAGGAATATGATGATATCAGTCTGATGGTTGAACTGGCAGACGAAGAGAATGACGAAGATCTGGCGAAGGAAGTAACTTCCGGCGTACAGGCTCTGGTCAAAAAGCTGGAAGAGTTCGAACTGCAGCTGCTGCTCAATGAACCGTACGACAAGCTTAATGCGATCCTGGAGCTTCATCCAGGTGCAGGCGGTACAGAGTCCCAGGACTGGGGTTCCATGCTGCTGCGCATGTATACACGCTGGGCGGAGAAGAGTGGATTCAAGGTAGAGGTCATGGATTATCTGCCAGGTGATGAAGCAGGAATCAAGAGCGTGACGTTGCTGATCAAGGGCTATAATGCCTACGGTTATCTGAAAGCAGAAAAAGGAGTACACCGTCTGGTGCGTATTTCTCCATTTGATTCTTCAGGCCGCCGTCATACGTCATTCGTATCCTGTGATGTGGTACCGGAGATTACGAACGATACCGAGATCGAGATCCGTACGGAAGATCTCAAAGTAGATACGTACCGTGCCAGCGGCGCCGGTGGTCAGCATATTAATACGACCGACTCTGCTGTCCGGATTACGCATTTACCATCCGGTGTTGTTGTGAGTTGTCAGACCGAACGTTCCCAGATCAAAAACCGTGAGCGTGCGATGACGATGTTGCGTTCCAAGTTGTATGAGCGCAAAATCGAGGAAGAACGCAAGCAGCTGGATGAAATCCGTGGTGAGCAATCCGAGATTGCCTGGGGTAGTCAGATTCGTTCGTATGTGTTCCACCCGTACAGCATGGTCAAAGACCACCGTACCCAGGTAGAGACCGGGAATATTGGAGCTGTGATGGACGGAGATCTGGATCCATTTATCGATGGATATCTTCGCAGCCAGCTGAAGATTGAAGTCGATCAGTAAAAGGTAAATATATTGCAAATAGATTGCAAATAGATTGATGATCAAAAGCGACCTTCATTTTTGTAGATGAAGGTCGCTTTTTTTAGTTTGCATAATATGCGGATGGACAGCATAATAAGGCAGTTATACAGTTATACAGTTATACAGTTATACAGTTATACAGTTATACAGTTATACAGTTATACAGTTATACAGTTATACAGTTATACAGGGAGGGACTAATTACAATATAGTTGCGTGACTACTCAATTATTCAGCCTGAAGTTGCATAGCTGCGTTGGCCCGCTCCCGGATTAAAGTATCACCTATTTGCCGTATGTTCTTTCAGAAATAAGTAATATGCACTACAATAAAACACGCGACAGGTATGTGTCTTCAATAGGAAGAGGCGATCTGTAAGGGTTGTTCGGCAACTGATGCAAATTTTATGGGGTATAGGTGAATGAATATATGATGACAACATCTTCTCAGTCCAATGCACGCAGGCGGAAGCCGCCAATGATTCCACTGACAGGACCGCTGCGTAATAGCTGGGACGCGGCACTGATCGTAATTGGAGCATGTATCATGGCACTGGCATTTAATCTGTTTTTGCTGCCTAATCATATTGCTTCCGGCGGAGTAGCAGGGATCTCGATTATTGCTTCGGAGGTTATGGGGATTGAACCGGCGTATACACAGTGGGTCTTTAATATTCCGCTGTTTGTGGCAGGGTATCTGCTGCTGGGGCATCAGGCGAGCATCCGGTCATTGCTGGGTACCATTGTACTGCCAATGTTTATTTATTTGACGCGCGATTTGCCAGCGCCTACCACCAATCCACTGCTGGGTGCACTGTATGGCGGGATCGGTGTGGGTATTGGTCTGGGAATTGTATTCCGCGGCCGGGGATCGACAGGCGGAATGGCGATTCTGGCGCAGATTATACACAAACTGACCGGATTTAGCATGTCTTTCTGTGTCATTTTGACAGATGGTACAGTTATTCTGCTGGCAGGCCTGCTGCTCAAGCCGGAACAGGCCCTGTATGCGCTGATCGGTCTATTTGTAACGAGTAAAATGATTGATGCGGTGGAGCTGGGATTCAGTAACTCCAAAGTGGCTTATATCATCTCTGATGAGATTGAACCGATGCGTCTGGCGATTCTGAATGACCTGGATCGTGGACTTACCAAGCTGAACGCTCAGGGTGGATATACAGGCGACGACCGGACGGTATTCATGGTTGTTGTTGGGCAAAATGAAGCCAGTCGGTTGAAAACTATTGTGCGAGCGGTCGATCCGGATGCGTTTGTCATTATTAGCAATGCGCATGAAGTACTGGGTAAAGGATTCAAGTTGCCTGGATGATCCTGCACAATATGTGGTGACCATCCAATGGCAGACAATAGTAAATAGTCCAAAAGAGCAGGATGTACAGTACAGGTTACAATGAACAGAACAAATGAAATACAGGCTGAAAAGCAGTTATTTCAACGAAATACAAATAAAGACTTCATCATTGTGATAGCGATACAATATTGTTAGCTATCGGAATGAAAATAAAAGCGTACAGACCGGTCGTGAATAATCGGTTTGTACGCTTTTTCAATATATTTCTTGCAGAATAAGTAAAGTGAAAGAATCAACCAACGTTATATACATCATAGGATGAATATAAGATTTACATGACACAGAATTTTTGGATGATAGACTGCTATATTTAACCGAGCCGAATAGAATCGATCTGCGAGTTATGATGTTCTCTGGCAGGGATAAATGATATCTGGATCTTGTGATCATTGAGATGAACAGAAAGCTCATAGTTGCCGGGCGGCAGCGTGATAATTTGTCCGGATACAACAGTCGGATCATCCGGCTGCAAATCTCCTCCAGGGATATCTTCCCCGGCGCCGATAAATATTTGCCCGGATGGAATATGTAGATGACAGCGCACCTGTGTATCCGTCAGTTGCTGAACAAGCTGAACGTCATAAGTGCCATCTGCAGGTAGATGACATACAACTATATTTCCCTGATTTAGTTCGGCGAGTTCGTCTTCTGGAATTGTCCACCAGTCGGGCGTATCTGTGATCCGGTGATGAATCGCCTGCATATCGAATATTGCCAGAGCTGCTGTATCAGTTGAAAAAGAAAAAGAGGTATTTGTATCCGGTCTTTCGAATGTATTCATAAGGAACTCCTTCCACGATATGGATTGGATAATAATCAGGATCGAAATGAATTAAATAACGTTATGAATCGAATAAGCACATGAATATAAAGTGTTGATGAGCGACAGACGAAATGTAAAAAGTATTCGACTGATGTTGAAACGATGAATAAAGCAGAGTTACCTTTGACCTAAAGAATAATGTTCTACACGGGTAATAACGAGCGATCTAAAATATGAAGGTAACATAATCTGTATAGTACTTATGCTATTTTATCTGTTTGTGGTAATTGTATGCAACGACGGTTGTATTTATATTACATCGGATGTATAATAATACACATCTTATATTCGGGAATGCAAAGACGGACAGGGGGAAATGAGCGTGAATCCAGTTAAAACAAAAGTAGCTATCGTAGGTTCCACTGGCTATGGCGGAGTGGAACTGATTCGTTTTTTGCATCAACATCCGGAAGTGAAGATCACTTCGGTCATATCGGCTTCGAGCAGCGGCAAGCCGATGTCAGATCAGTTTCCTCATTTGATCGGTGTAATGGATATGGACCTGGACGGTGTAGATGCAGCGGAGACTGCACAAAAGGCAGATATCGTATTCCTGGCCACACCATCGGGCGTCAGCAGCAAGCTGGTTCCCCAGTATCTGGAGGCGGGTCTGAAAGTCATCGACCTGTCCGGTGATTATCGGATCAAGGACAGCAGCACCTACGAAGAGTGGTACAAGCATGATGCGCCGGATGCGGCCTCCCTGGAGGAAGCAGTATATGGGCTGTGCGAGCTCAAAGGCAATGATGTACACGGCAAGCGTCTAATCTCCAATCCAGGTTGCTATCCGACAGCTACACTTCTGGGATTGCTGCCGGGTGTCGAAGCGGGCTGGCTGACGACGGACAGCATTATTATTGATGCCAAGTCGGGTGTGTCCGGTGCAGGACGCGGTACCAGCCTGACATCGCATTATGCGGAGATGAACGAGAATTTCAAAGCCTACAAAGTTAATAAGCATCAGCATATCCCCGAGATTGAACAGGTACTTGGTGCAGCAGCCGGCAAGCCGGTAACTGTTACTTTTACCACTCATCTCGTACCGATGACACGGGGGATTATGAGCACCATGTATGGATCAACATCAGGCAATCATTCCGAAGAAGAATGGATTGAGCTGTATCGTGAGTATTACCGGGATCGTCCTTTTGTACGAATCCGTAAGCAAGGGCAGTGGCCTTCGACCAAGGAAGTGGCAGGTTCCAACTACTGCGATATCGGGTTTGCACTGGATGCACGTACCGGTCGGATCACGATTATTGCGGTCATTGATAACCTCGTCAAAGGAGCAGCCGGTCAGGCGATTCAGAATATGAACCGTATGATGGGCTGGGCAGAAAACACCGGATTGAGTATGCTTCCGGTCTATCCGTAACGATAGAGTAAAGGTCCAATAACTTAGCATCTTACTATTTGCATATTAAATGTATAACAATATACAGCATCTACGGGAAAGCGAGAGGAGTTATCATGTCACAATCATTGTTTGAGCTGGTTCCAAGTGGAACGATTGTTACTCCGCAGGGATTTCAGGCGGCAGGGCTACATTGCGGTCTAAAGAAAACAGAGCGTAATGATCTGGGTGTTATTGTATGCAGCGTACCGGCAGCGGCGGCGGCAGTGTATACGACCAATCTTTTTCAGGCAGCACCACTTCAGGTCACACGGCAGAGTCTGATGAATGGAACACTGCGTGCAGTAGTCGTAAATAGCGGCAATGCCAATGCTTGTACCGGTCAGCAGGGCGAGCAGGATGCCTACACCATGCGCTCACAGACCGCAAGCCAGCTGGGACTAGCGGAAGATGATGTGGCGGTAGCTTCTACCGGAGTCATCGGTGAACTGCTGAAAATGGACTGCGTGACCTCGGGAATTACACAGCTGCCAGTGGCAATTGGTAATCAACCGGAACATGCAGAAGAGTTCTGTCAGGCGATTCTGACAACCGATCTGGTAAAAAAGGAAATCTGTGTTGCTGTGCAGGTAAATGGTCAACAGGTACATATCGCAGGAGCCGCCAAAGGATCGGGCATGATTCATCCGAACATGGCAACGATGCTGGCATTTATGACAACCGATGCAGCGATCTCGGGAGAGCATCTGCAACAACTGTTGCGGACGACAACCAATCAGACATTTAACATGATTACCGTAGATGGCGATACCAGTACCAATGATATGCTGGTAGCGATGGCAAGCAGACTGGCTGGGCATGAGGAACTGACTCCGGAACATCCGGATTGGGACGCTTTTGCAGCAGGATTCCGGCATGTATGCGAGCATCTGGCCAAATCGATAGCACGAGATGGTGAAGGGGCAACGAAGCTGGTGGAAGTTGTCGTGAACGGTGCTGTCAGTGATCTGTCTGCACGCGCGATTGCCAAAACTGTGATTGGGTCCAGCTTGGTGAAATCCGCCATGTTTGGAGCAGATGCCAACTGGGGACGAGTGATTGCAGCCGTCGGTCGTGCCGGGGAACCGGTGAATGTGGATACAGTCGATATTCGCCTCGGCGATATCATAGTACTGACCGACTCCAGACCGGTACCTTTTGACGAAGAAGCGGCACTGAAGTATCTACAGGGCGATACCGTACAAATCGTTGTAGATCTGCATTATGGCGAAGGGCAGGCGCTGGCATGGGGCTGTGATCTGACCTATGATTATGTCCGCATCAATGCGGCCTACCGCACTTAACCGGAACAGGAGGACTCCATCATGAACGAAACAGCAGCAGACCGTACCTTTGTGATGAAGTGCGGTGGAAGTACACTGGCGGCACTGCCCGCATCTTTTTTTGAAGATCTGAGACATATTCAGGATTCGGGTATCACTCCTGTCATCGTACACGGCGGTGGACCGGCTATATCGGATAACCTGACCCGCCTGGGCATCGAGACCGAATTTGTCGGCGGGCTCCGCAAGACGACCGAGCAGGTACTGGATGTAGTGGAAATGGTTCTATCCGGCAGCATCAATAAGCAAATTGTCCGTCGTATTCAGGGCAGTCATGCCAAAGCGATCGGTATCTCCGGTGTCGATGGTGGACTGATTCAAGCGCGGCCAGTAAGCAATTCGGCAGAAGTTGGTCTGGTCGGCGATGTAACGTATGTGGAAGCCTCCATTATTCGGGCGATTGTCCAGCTTGGTTATATTCCAGTCATTGCACCGGTTGGAGCGGATGCCACCGGGCAGCGATATAATATCAATGCGGATACGGCAGCCGGAGCGGTTGCTTCGCATCTGGGTGTACCGCGAATGATCGTCGTCACCGATGTGCCGGGAATTATGCGCACGGTAGACGGCGAGAAGAAGGTACTGCCTCAGGTAACGATCAGCGAAATTGACGAGATGATTGCTACTGGTGAAATCTACGGCGGGATGATTCCCAAAGTAAAAGCAGCGATTGCTTGCATTCAGGGAGATGTCCAGCAGGTCATTATTGTAGACGGCAGTGAACCACAGATACTCAGTCGAGTACTCCAGGGCGATCCCGTGGGAACCCGTATTGTTCGTAAATAAACAATCATCAGCAGATGATTCCAATAGTAAACCAATTTCGAAAGCACCAACTACCAATTAGAGGAGCGTGATCCATATGGCTAATCCGGCAAACAACCAGCAGCAATCACAACCGAACGAGGAAAGTGCATTATTCCCGACGTATGCGCGATATCCGCTTGCTTTTGCAAAAGGACAAGGCAGCTACCTGTGGGACGTAAACGGTAAAAAGTATCTGGACTTTATGTGCGGACTGGGCGTAACCAATCTGGGTCATGCTCCGACAGCGGTAGCCGATAAGCTCAAACAGCAGCTGGATGAGCTGTGGCATACATCTAATCTGTTCGAAATTCCCAATCAGGAAAAAGCAGCACAGCTGCTGACTTCCATGACTTCCGGCGATGCTGTGTTCTTCTGTAACAGCGGCGCCGAAGCCAATGAAGCAGCGATCAAGCTGGCACGCAAATATCAGCAAAAGGTAAAAGGTGCAGAACGCTACGAAATCATTACTTTTAACCAATCATTCCATGGACGTACGCTGGCTACACTGACAGCGACCGGGCAAGACAAGGTCAAAGAAGGATTCCACCCTCTGCCGGCTGGCTTTGTTACGGTACCACTGAATGATCTGGAAGCACTCCAAACGGCTATCGGACCGCATACGGCAGCGGTAATGCTGGAAATGATCCAGGCGGAAGGCGGCGTGCATCCGGCTAAAACGGAGTATGTACAGGCTGTAGCCGAATTGTGCAAGCAGCATGGACTGCTGCTCATCATCGATGAGATTCAGACGGGTATGGGGCGGACAGGGAAACTGCTTTCCTTTGAACATTACGGTATTGAGCCGGATATTTTCACACTGGCGAAAGGACTGGCGAGCGGCTTCCCGGTTGGCGCGATGGTCGGCAAAGCGTATCTCAAAGAAGCGTTTACGGCAGGCAGTCATGGCTCTACCTTTGGCGGTACACCACTGGCAACTGCAGCAGTGATTGCGACGCTGGAGACGATGCAGGAACAGAATGTAGTCGAGCATGCAGCCAAAATGGGCGAGTATCTGATGCAGCAGCTGCATGACAAGCTATCCGGTCATTCCTTTGTCAAAGAAATCCGCGGCAAAGGTCTGATGATCGGAATCGAATGTACATCATCGGTGAACGAGATGATTATGGCCGGACAGGAAAAGGGACTGCTGTTCGTCAATGCAGGGCCAAATGTGATTCGTCTGCTGCCAAACCTGCTGATTACGAAGCAGGAGATTGATCAGGCGGTGCAGATTGTGAGCGATATTATTCATGAATATGCTCCGGTAGCCAGCGCATCCGGACCAAGCGGCGTATAAATAGCAAGACAGGGATCATATCCGACAAGGGGGAAAAGAGAGTATGGCAGATGCAGCACAGCAGAACCAACTGGAACTGAGTCATTTCAAAGGCAAGGATTTTGTGGAACTCAGTGATTATACGGCAGAAGAAATCAACTTTCTGATCGAACTGGCGATTGAGCTGAAGCGCAAGCAAAAAGCAGGAGAAAGCTATCGCCCGCTTGAAGGAAAGACGGTAGGATTGATTTTCGAGAAATCTTCGACACGTACGCGGGTTTCCTTTGAAGTAGGTACTTATCAGTTGGGCGGACATGCCCTGTTCCTCAGCAAAAATGATATCCAGATGGGTCGCGGCGAGACGATTGCGGATACAGCGCGTGTCATGTCACGCTATCTGGATGGCATCATGATCCGTACTTTCGGGCATGAGAATGTAACGGAACTTGCAAAATATGCAGATATTCCGGTAATTAATGGACTGAGTGATCTCGGTCATCCTTGTCAGGTACTGGCAGACTTCCAGACGATCGTAGAGCAAAAGGGCAAGCTGAAAGGGCTCAAATTGGCTTATATCGGCGATGGCAACAATATGGCACATTCCCTGATGATCGGCGGCGCACGAGTCGGTCTGGACGTGTACGTAGCGAGTCCGGAAGGGTATGAGCCTGATCCTGCTGTGATCAAGCAGTGCGAGCAGCTGGCAGCCGAGAGCGGAGCGACGATTAAGGTAGTACGCGATCCGCAGGAAGCGGTTCAGGATGCGGATGTTATCTATACCGATGTATGGGCCAGCATGGGCTTCGAGGAAGAACAGAAGATCCGTGAAAAGGCATTTGCGGCATATCAGGTAAACGAAGCACTCGTTAGCCATGCCAAGCCGGATTATATTTTCCTGCACTGCCTGCCGGCTCATCGTGGTGAAGAAGTGAGCGCAGATGTAATCGATGGACCGAACAGCGTCATTTTCGATGAAGCGGAGAATCGTCTGCATGCACAAAAAGCCATTATGGCTGCACTGATCGGCTAAAAAAAATAAACAGATAAACAAATACAAAGTGAATCATTAACTGGAGGAACCTACTTATGGCTAAAGATAAAATCGTACTCGCCTATTCCGGCGGTCTGGATACATCGATCATTCTGAAATGGCTCAAAGAAACCTATGATGCCGAAATTATTACCTTTACAGCCGATATCGGACAAGCGGACGAACTGGACGGTCTGGAAGAAAAAGCACTGGCTACCGGCGCCTCCAAAGTCTACATCGACGATCTGCGTGCGGAATTTGCCGAAGATTTCATCTATCCGATGTTCCAGGCAGGCGCGCTGTATGAAGGACAGTACCTGCTCGGTACGAGTATTGCACGTCCGCTGATCGCCAAGCGTATGGTCGAGATTGCCCGTGCAGAGGGAGCGATCGCTATCGCTCACGGCGCCACCGGCAAAGGAAATGACCAGGTGCGCTTTGAACTGAATGCCGCTGCACTTGCACCGGAGATTCAGGTTATCGCTCCATGGCGTCTGGAGAAGTTCCGCGAAGACTTCCCGGGACGTGCCGAGATGATCGCTTATGCGGAATCCCATGGTATTCCGGTAACAGCTTCTGCGGCGAAGCCGTACTCGACCGATCGCAACCTGCTGCATATCAGCTATGAGAGCGGCGTGCTGGAAGATCCGGACTTTGATGCAAGTGCAGAGAGCAACAAAGATATGTTCGTTCTCAGCGTATCCCCGGAGGATGCACCCGATCAGCCGGAAATGCTGGAACTGCAATTTGAAAAAGGAAACTGTATCGCGCTGAATGGCCAGTCCATGACACCGCTGGAAGTGATGGAGAAGCTCAATGAGCTGGGCGGCAAGCACGGTATCGGTCGTGTCGATATGGTAGAGAACCGCTTTGTCGGCATGAAGAGCCGCGGCGTATATGAGACACCGGGCGGTACAATCCTGTTCACCGCGCATCGCAAAATGGAGTCACTGACGATGGACCGCGAAGTGATGAGTCTGCGCGACTCGCTGATTACCCGTTATGCGAATCTGGTCTACAATGGATTCTGGTTCGCTCCGGAGCGTCTGGCGCTTCAGGCACTCGTAACCGAGAGCCAGAAGAACATCACCGGTACTGTCAAAGTCAAACTGTACAAAGGCAATATCATCGCGGCAGGACTGAGCAGTCCGGTCAGCCTGTACAATCCGGATATTGCTACGATGGAAGCCGATCCGACCAATGCCTATGATCAGGGCGACGCGGCAGGATTTATCCAGCTGAACGCACTGCGTCTCAAGGTAAATGCAGGTGTACAGCAGGCAGCAGCACAAGCCAAACAGGGAGTGTGACCAACAGCATGAGCAAACTATGGGGCGGACGTTTTACCAAGCAAACCAACCATCTGGTGGAGGAGTACACAGCCTCTATCCATTTCGATAAAGCACTCGCAGAAGAAGATATCCAGGGCAGTCTAGCTCATGTCACCATGCTGGGCAAATGCGGCATCGTACCTGCAGAAGATGTAGAGACGATCAAAGCCGGTCTGAACAAAGTATTATCCAAGATCCAGGCGGGAGAAGTGCAATTCTCCGTCTCGGATGAAGATATCCATATGAATATTGAAAAGCATCTGATTGAGGAAATTGGCGCTGTCGGCGGCAAGCTGCATACCGGCCGCAGCCGTAATGATCAGGTAGCAACCGATATGCATCTGTATCTGCGCAAACGGGTCGTCGAGCTGGTCGGACTGCTGCATGCACTGCAGGAATCCCTGATCACCCAGGCCAAAAGCAATATGGATACGATCGTGCCGGGCTACACGCATCTGCAGCGTGCCCAGCCGATCCTGTTCCCTCATCATCTGATGGCTTATGTGTCCATGTTCGAACGCGATATTGACCGTCTCAAGGACAGCTACAAGCGTATCAACGTACTGCCGCTCGGAGCAGGTGCGCTCGCAGGTACTACATTCCCGATCGATCGTCATTTTGTTGCCGAACAGCTCGGATTTGATGCCGTGTATGAAAACAGTCTGGATGCGGTCAGCGATCGCGACTTTATCGTCGAGTTCCTGTCCGGCGCCTCGCTGATCATGACTCATCTGTCCCGCCTGAGTGAAGAACTGATACTGTGGAGCAGCACCGAGTTCAACTTTGTGGAATTGGACGATGCATTCTGCACAGGCAGCAGCATTATGCCGCAGAAGAAAAATCCGGATGTCGCCGAGCTGGTACGCGGCAAAACCGGACGGGTATATGGCAATCTGATCGGTCTGCTGACCGTGCTCAAGTCCCTGCCGCTCGCTTACAACAAGGATATGCAGGAAGACAAAGAAGGCATGTTCGATACCGTAGCAACGCTGGAAGGTGCTTTGCAGCTGTTCGCACCGATGATCGCGACGATGAAGGTTAATACCGGCCGGATGCGTGAAGCGGTCAATAAGGACTTTTCCAATGCGACTGATATTGCGGATTTCCTCGTAGGTAAAGGTCTGCCTTTCCGTCAGGCCCATGAAGTTATCGGTAAAACGGTGCTGTACTGCATCCAGGAAGGCAAGTACCTGCTTGATCTGACACTGGACGAATTCCAGAACTTCTCACCACTGTTCGACGATACGATCTATCAGGTGCTGCAGCCGGAAACGGTTGTTAACGCCCGTAATGTATATGGCGGTACAGCGACTGTACAGGTAGAGCAGGCGATCGAACGTGCCGGAGGCAAACTCCAGCATACCGTGCAATGGCTGGAGCAGCATAGCTGATTGGAAGCCGCTACAACCGGTGATCTGACTATGGATAGTACGAATAGAAAGTACTATCAGTTCAAATGAATACAATCATATACGCAGCAGAGTTACCACTCCTCCTATCTAACCGATAGGTGAGCGGTAACTCCCAAAGCAGCAGTCTCTTCGAGATTGCTGCTTTTTTTCTTTCCGATCATAAACGAATGATAGAAGTTCCCTGCAGGATCCTATGCAAAAAGTCATAATTGGCTGCTCGAAAATAAGAAATTTATATGACATCCCTAGCGAATAATAAGACTATATATCTCCAATAAGATGAATTTTAAAAAGCAAATCGATGATCATTGTCTTCTGCAATGGAAATAAACAAAAGTCTATTAGGAAAACAGCATTCAACTATTCTCTGCCTAGAGCAGCAATCTATAATGTAATGAAAAGAAACACGAATGAAAGCAAGTGGGAGTAAGATATACAGAAATTAACAAATCAGAGAGTAGCAGCTGACCATTTTATCTGTGATATCTGTTACAGTAACAGCCAGTACATTTTCAAATAACTGTAACAAGAAAAAACAGCAAATTGTATTGCGTATTCCCCAAAAACAGCTACAATGAAGTTGTGAATGTTAACGTTAACAATTTGAATTCAGACAGGCGATCATGGGAAGCACCAGCATACATTGCGAAGGGAATGACGAACATGGCTAAAACGTTTTTGGATGAGAATTTTCTATTGAACAGCGAGACTGCAATTCAACTGTATCATCAGACAGCTAAAGATATGCCAATTATTGACTATCATTGCCATTTGAGCCCTCAGGAGATTTTGGAAAATAAAACATTTAAAAATATTACCGAGGCTTGGTTGTACGGCGATCACTACAAATGGCGGGTCATGCGCGCCAATGGAATCGAAGAACGTTATATCACCGGAGATGCCGAAGATTATGATAAATTCCTGGCATGGGCACGTACGGTACCGCAGCTGATCGGCAACCCGCTGTATCACTGGACCCATCTGGAGTTGCAGCGTTTCTTCGGCGTAGATGAACTGCTGAATGAACAGTCTGCTCCGGCAATCTGGGAAAAGGTAAACCAGCAGCTAGAAGGACCGGGATTTGGAGCACGTGATCTGATCACCAAATCTAAAGTGACTGTAGTCTGTACTACAGATGATCCTGTCGATTCGCTGGAATACCACGCTCAAATTCGTGAAATTAGCGGATTCGAGACAGCCGTACTGCCAAGTTTCCGCCCGGACAAGGCGCTGGAAGTCAACCGCGCGACTTTCAAGCCATGGCTGGAGAAACTGAGCGAAGTACATGGTTCCGATATACGTAGCTATGATGAATTCCTCGCTGCTCTGGAGAAAAGAGTACGCTTCTTCCATGAAGCCGGCGGACGGGTCTCCGATCATGCGATTGATAAAGTGATGTACGCAGATACAACAAAGGAAGAAGTCAGCGAGATCTTCACTCGTCTATTGGAACAGGGACAAGTGAGCCCGGAAGAAGAAGCCAAGCATAAGAGCTATACACTGGTCTTCCTGAGCAGCCTGTATGCGGAATTGGGCTGGGCAATGCAGCTGCATATTCACGCCCTGCGCAACAACAATTCAGTGGCTTTTGCCAAACTGGGACCGGACACCGGTTATGATTCCATCAATGATGGGGTAATTGCCCAGCCGCTGGTCTCCCTGCTGGATGCGATGGAGAATGCCGGCGGATTGCCGAAGACAATCCTCTATTCCCTGAATCCGAATGACTATCATGTACTGGCAAGTGCAGCGGGTAGCTTCCAGGGTGGAGGCGTTCCAGGCAAAATTCAGTTCGGTACTTCATGGTGGTACAACGATCATCGTGATGGCATCCGCGAGCAGATGCGCATTCTCGGCAATCTGGGTGTACTGTCCCGCTTTGTCGGTATGCTGACGGATTCCCGCAGCTTCCTCTCATATACCCGGCATGAATATTTCCGCCGTCTGCTCTGTGATCTGCTGGGCAGCTGGGTGGAGAACGGCGAAGCGCCGAATGATCCACAGCTGTTGAGCAGCCTGGTAGAGGGAATTTGTTACAACAATGCCGAACAGTATTTTAACTTTCCTGCAGTGGTCAGCAGTCACTCTTGATTCAGCAGTCCGGACATTTCTTGCCGGATGCCAGCATATCCGCTGGTATCCCGGCAGAATCCGGCAAGTTCCATTTAACAATGTGAAATATTTCACTAATACCAATTGAAGGAAGTGTTACAGATGGGAGCAGCAGCATTAAAGCCTGTACAGGTCGAAGAACAGGCTACCACAGCCAAGATTAGTCTCAAGGAAAAAATATCCTACGGTATGGGCGACTTTGGAAACGGATTCATGTTCGACCTTGGGCAGCTGTATCTATTGAAATTCTTTACGGATGTTGCTGGTATACCGGCGATTGCAGCCGGTGGTATCTTTGCAGCGAGCAAACTGTTTGCGGCATTCTGTGATCCAATTGTCGGCTCCAGTATTGATTATCGCAAAAATATCGGACCGCGCGGCAAATTCAGACCTTATCTGATTATGGGCAGCATCGCACTGGCGATTCTGACGATACTTACCTTTATTTCACCTAATCTGTCGACTTCGGGCAAGCTGATCTATGCCTATGCTTCCTATATGATCTGGGGTATCGGCTATTCCTTTGTCAATATTCCTTATGGTTCACTGGGCGCAGCGATTACGCAGGATACGGTAGAGCGAGCCTCGCTGTCTTCTTTCCGCCAGGCCGGTTCGCTGGGTGCACTGTTCGTAACGAGTGTTATCGTCATGCCGATTATCGTTCATTTTGCCAATCCCAAAGTAGGATATCCTGTTGTGATGGGGATTATGTCGCTGATTGGGGTAATCGCTTTTTTCTTCTGTTATAAAGGAACCAAAGAACGGGCTGTGAATCTGGCACCGCCAAGAGAAAAATTAACACCATGGCTAATCATTAAAACATTTATCAGCAACAAGCCTCTGCTGGTACTGGTACTGATGACCGTATTTACCATTTCGGCCTACAATATCAAATCTGCGATGCTGATATACTTTGCACAGTATAATCTGGGTAACGTGGAATTGATGGCATACATGAACTTTATTATTATCGGTTCTTCCTTTATCGGGGTGCTGTTCCTGCCCAAGCTGGTCAAAAAGTTCGGCAAACGCAATACTGCAATGATTGGTCTGGGTGTCAGCGTTGTCGCAGATACGATTAACTTCCTTGCACCATCCAATGTAGTTTTGTTCACAATTCTGGCGAGTATTGCCTTTATCGGGATCAGTATTCCAAACGGGATTACATGGGCATTTGTATCGGATATTATCGATTATGGAGAATGGGAATCCGGTGAACGCAAAGACGGTATCACCTACTCATTATTCAACTTCTCCCGTAAGCTGGCCCAATCGTTGGCAGGTACTTTGTCCGGTATTGGACTTGGACTGGTTGGTTATATTCCGAATGTAGCACAAAGCGCAGGTACGCTGCTTGGGATCAAAGGTCTGCTCTGTCTGTATCCGGCAATCGCACTTGCTATTGCCATGCTGATTATTGGATTCATGTACAAACTTACCGACCGTAAGCACGAAGAGATCGTTGCCGAGCTGAAACTGCGCAATCAGCAGTAGAGCATCATACCAGCCATTTATAATGCAGCGAGAAAAAGCATAGCGCAGCAAGGCGGTTCTTATTATGGTCAATATGCATAGTATGGTATTCTTAGGGGAAAGCAGACGACACTTAAGCGTCTGATCTGTTCGGTATCGTCATTACAGGATGCAGCCGGATCGATACTCAAGTTACGGAAAAGGAAGGTATGCATATGGCGGCTACGATCAAGGACATTGCCAGACTCGCCAATGTCTCTCATACAACAGTATCTCGTGCACTCAATAACAGCCCGTTGATCAAGGAAGTAACCAAGCGCAAAATTATGGAGATCGCGCGTGAAGTGAACTATATTCCCAATTACAATGCCAAAAGTCTCGTGCTTCAGCGTTCCCATACGATCGGACTGTTTTTTACAAGTATCTCAACCGGTACAAGCAGCAGCTTTTTTGCGGCAACCATCCGGGGAGTGAATTCGGTGGTCGGTATCGGCTACAATTTGTTCGTACGCGGGATTGATGATTACGAGGATTTCTCTACCATTCACCGTAAGCGGTTTGATGGCATTATCCTGATGAGTCAGAGTGATGCAGATAACGAGTTTATCGAGCATGTGCTGGAGCAGAATATTCCGCTGGTTGTGCTGAATCGACTGATTCCGGGAGGGCACTTTGTCAATATCGTCTCCAATGACCGGGAAGGTTCCCGTGAAGCCGGACGATATCTGATTGAGCAGGGTCATGAACGGATCGCTATTATTGAAGGCATCAAAGGATTCAAGTCTACCGAGCAGCGCCGGGCAGGATTCCTCGAAGCCATCGAGCAGAGCGGCAAAATGGTTCCGCAAGAGTATCAGATCGCCGGAGATTATACGACCGAGAGTGGCCACCAGGCAATGCGTCAGCTATTGCAGCTGCAAACGCCGCCAACAGCCGTATTCTGTTCCAACGATGATATGGCTATCGGAGCGATGAATGCTGCCTATGCACTGGGATACAAAGTGCCTGAAGATGTGTCGGTTATCGGATTCGATGATATCAACTTCGCCCGCTACACCAATCCTGCATTAACCACCGTCAAGCGGCCGGTTGAACAGATCAGCGCGCATGGCGCCGAGAAAATCATGGAACGGATCGAAGAAGATGCCAACCGGGAAGAACTGATTTTCCTGGAAACTGCATTGATGGAGCGGCAATCTGCAGCTGCCCGATCCGGCAGCTGAACCTATCAACCGAATTCTGCTACAGTATCTGGTTCATAGAAAGCAACTACAGCAGTGCATTCACTGCTTACCACTTTCTATGAACCGGGGGAAAGCAGCAAATTTCTTTTCTTTAAAAGTGTGATTTAATTCATTTTGTTAACGTGTGCATAAATTTAGAATAAAAGTATGAATAAACGGCTTGTTGAATCTGTATCTGCTCTGATCCTCCTCGATTCTGGCAGTCTCACCCGAGATTCGGCAAGCCTTGCTTTTTATAAGGAATACTTGTGGACAATGAACCAATTAACGGAGGCGATAATTATGCAACGACTGAATCGGAATACTCATCCGGCAGAGCGGTATCCGGAGAAAGTACTGCAATTTGGAGAAGGCAACTTTTTACGGGCTTTTGCAGACTGGCAGATTGATCAGATGAACCGCAAAGCGGATTTTAATGGAGGCGTAGTCATTGTACAGCCGCTTGCGAACGGAATGGCAGAGCAGCTGAATGAGCAGGATGGGCTGTATACCGTTTATCTGGAAGGCATACAAAATGGACAGGCGCTGCAGGAGCATCAGGTGATGGAATGTGTCACACGGGGCATTGACCCGTATGCGCGTTATGAAACGTACGAAGAGCTGGCATATCAACCGGAACTGCGTTTTATCGTCTCCAATACGACGGAGGCCGGTATCGCTTTTCAGCCAGAAGATCGATTGGAAGATCGTCCGCAGAGCAGCTATCCCGGCAAACTGACTGCACTGCTGTATCGTCGGTATCTTCATTTCGGTGGGGATCGTTCCAAAGGATTCATCATTATCCCGTGTGAGCTGATTGATCGCAATGGTGAAGTACTAAAAGATATTGTGCTTCAGTACAGCAAGTTATGGGGGCTGGAGAGCGAATTTATCAGCTGGCTGGAAGAAGCCAATACATTCTGCTGCAGTCTGGTAGACCGGATTGTACCGGGTTATCCAAAGCAGCGTATGCCGCAAATTACCGCAGAACTCGGTTATGAAGATTCTTTTGTCGTAGTAGGTGAACCATTTCACTTGTGGGTGATCGAAGGACCTGCCTGGATTGCACAGGAGTTCCCGGCTGAAGCTGCGGGATTGCAGGTGAAGATCGTCGAAGATATGGCGCCTTACCGGACGCGCAAAGTGCGTATTCTGAATGGCGCACACACAGCGCTTACGCCGGTAGCCTATCTATATGGACTGGAGACAGTAGGACAGGCGGTAGACGACGAGATGGTGGGCAGCTTTGTCCGTGAACTGATCGATGAAGAGATTATCCCGACACTGGATCTGCCTGCCGAAGAACTGACTGCTTTTGCTGCAGCGGTGCTGGAACGATTCCGCAATCCGTATGTAGAGCATTATGTAATGAGCATCGCCCTGAATTCCATTTCCAAATTCAAAACACGGGATCTGCCTACATTGACTGCTTTTGTCGAAGAGCACGATAGACTGCCGGAAAGACTGACCTTCTCCCTGGCAGCCCTGATCGCCTTTTACCGTGGAGAGCGTGAAGGTGAGCCGATTCAACTGGCAGATAACAGTGCTGTTCTGGATTACTTCCGCCAGATCTGGTCACAATATCAGGATACCGCAGAAGATATGAAGCAGCTGGTAAGCAGTGTATTCGGACAGACTTCCTTTTGGGGGATGAATCTGAATGAAATACCGGGGCTGACCGAGCAGACCAGTCGTTATCTGTACCAGATTCGTACAGAAGGTATCCGCCAGGCACTGCGCGAGCTGATGACCCATGGCACATTGGCCGTCTAAATGCATATCCAAACAACAGGGAGGCTATTACCGTGCTTGAGATGATACAGATTAATGAACAGGATAATGTAGTCGTGGCTCTGCGCGATTACCAACGTGGCGAGACCATTCCGACAGGGGAGCGTCAGATTATCCTGCAGGAAGATGTAGCCCGCGGACACAAGATTGCAATCGAAACGATCGAACCCGATCACAATATTATTAAATACGGTTATCCGATCGGTCATGCTCTGCAGCGTATTCCGGCAGGTAGCCATGTGCATACACATAATGCCAAGACCAACCTGACGGGTGTGGAGGAATATCGGTATGAACCGCGTACGTTTCCGATTCCCTACCGTATGGAAAATCGTACTTTTCAGGGTTATCGCCGGGTGAATGGAGAAGTAGGCATTCGCAATGAACTATGGATTGTGCCAACAGTTGGCTGTGTCAATGGGATCGCCGAGATGATCCTCAAACAGTTCCAGGCAGAACTGGATGATCTGGCTCCTTTTGAGAATGCACTGGTGCTCAAACACAGCTACGGCTGTTCCCAGCTGGGTGACGATCATTTGCATACTCAGACGATTCTGGCTGATGCGGTCAGACATCCGAATGCCGGCGGTGTGCTTGTACTCGGTCTGGGCTGCGAGAATAATATAATGGAAGACTTCAAAAAGGCGATCGGTGATTATGATGAGTCGAGAGTTAAGTTTCTCGTCTCCCAGACCGTATCGGATGAAGTGGAAGCAGGTGTGGAGCTGCTTCGGCAAATTTACCAGAGTGCTTCGCAAGACCGACGTGAAGAGATTCCACTGTCCGAACTCCGAATCGGTCTGAAATGCGGCGGCTCCGATGGATTATCCGGTATTACCGCGAATCCGCTGCTCGGCAAACTGTCGGATTATATGGCAGCCCAGGGCGGAACAACGGTACTAACCGAAGTGCCCGAAATGTTCGGCGCCGAGAAGATTCTGATGGAGCGTGCAGCCGATGAACAGGTATTCGATAAAATTGTACATCTGATCAATGACTTCAAACAGTATTTCCTGGATTACAAACAGCCGGTGTACGAGAATCCATCGCCAGGCAACAAAGCCGGAGGAATCACTACGCTGGAGGACAAGTCACTGGGTTGTACCCAGAAATCGGGTATGTCCACTGTACAGGATGTGCTGCAGTACGGAGAACGGCTGCAAAAACGCGGGCTCAATTTGCTCAGTGCGCCGGGGAATGATCTGGTCGCTTCCTCGGCACTCGGAGCTGCGGGATGTCAGCTGGTGATTTTCACGACAGGCAGAGGCACACCATTTGGTTCGTTTGTGCCTACGATGAAGGTGTCCACCAATTCGCCGCTGTACGCCAACAAGCCGCACTGGATCGACTACAATGCGGGGGTGCTGGTAGAAGAGACAACAATGGAAGATTGTCTGGCTGATTTTATCGATTACATTATTGAGGTAGCCAGCGGACGCTGGGTAAATAACGAGAAGAATAACTTCCGCGAGATTGCCATTTTCAAAAATGGGGTTACTTTGTAGCGTGTTGGTAAAAGAAGCATAATAATGATAAGACCTTGTGCTGTTGGAACCTGATAAGCCGGAAGACATACGTCAATATTTCGAAAAACAAAAACAGTAAGAAAAGAAATCAAAAAAGAGACGCTTTCTCTAGAGAGCGTCTCTTTTTCTGTGGAAACGGAGAATGAAGATTAGTATCTAAATATATTTTATGACCGATGGGTCATTTTATTAAAATTGTGTTAATATCAACATATGTATGATTAGATGTGATCACAAGACAATGGTGAAAGCAAAATAAGGAGTGTGTAACTATGGCTCAAAGGGCGGTAGCTCAAAAAAGCACGCTAAAAACCGGCTGGGTTGTAGCAGGACTGCTGCTGGGGATATTTATCGCATCAATCGACAACACGATTGTAGCGACTGCGATTGCGACGATTGTCGGCGATCTGGGCGGGTTTGATCAGTTTGTCTGGGTGACTTCTGCGTATCTGGTTGCTTCGCTGGCAGGGACACCGATTTTCGGTAAATTATCCGATATGTACGGTCGTCGTCGTTTTTTTATTTTTGGACTGGTGATGTTCATGATCGGTTCGATCTTGTGTGGCACTGCGCACTCGATTGTGGAGCTCAGTATTTACCGGGCGATTCAGGGAATTGGGGGCGGCGCACTCGTACCAATTGCTTTTACGATCGTATTTGATACGTTTCCTCCGGAAAAACGGGGCAAAATGACAGGTTTGCTGGGAGCGGTATTTGGAATGTCCAGCTTGTTTGGTCCGCTGCTTGGTGCTTATATTACCGAGTATTTCAGCTGGCGGTGGGTGTTCTATATTAACGTACCTCTGGGCATTGTATCCTTGCTGCTGATCGTTATCTTTTACAAGGAATCCTTGGAACGTTCGCGTCAGAAGATTGACTGGGCAGGTGCGGGTCTGCTCGTTGGTGCAGTTGTATCCCTGATGTTTGCGCTGGAGCTGGGCGGCGGTACATACGCATGGGATTCGGCAGTGATTATCGGTTTGTTCATCTGCTTCGTTGTGCTCGCAGCCGCCTTTGTACTGGTGGAGCGGCGCGCGGCAGAGCCGATTATTTCGTTCCCGATGTTTCGCAAGCAGCTGTTTGCAGGCAGTGTAGCGGCGTCCTTCTTTTATGGAGCTGCCTTTATTACGGTTACGCTTTATATTCCCATCTATGTACAGGGAGTTACCGGAGGAACAGCAGTGAACTCCGGTCTGACACTGATGCCGATGACAATCGGTTCGGTGATAGCTGCGATGATGGGCGGTTTTCTGGTCAATAAGATGCCTTTTCGCCGGATCATGCTGTTTTCGGCGGTTATATTTGCGTTTGGTATGTACCTCCTGAGCCAGCTGACTGCAGATACGCCTACCTGGCTGCTGGTGACTGATCTGGCGATAACCGGATTTGGTATCGGATTTTCCTTTTCGGTGCTGGGAATCAGCGGGATTCAGGAATTTGATTTCCGGCAGCGGGGAGCAGCCAATTCGACGCTTTCGTTTGTCCGCTCACTGGGCATGTCGATCGGCGTGACGGTGTTTGGGCTGGTACAGCGCAGTCTGCTCAGCGGCAGAATCAACGAACAGCTGGGCGCAGGTGGAGCGCAGCCGGCTGGTATGGATATCTCTGCTATTGATCCGAGAGCACTCTTGTCGGAAGAGATGCAGTCCCGGATACCGGAAGTTATCCTGGAAGCAATCCGTCAGGCATTGACGGTATCGGTTGCCGGGACGTTTGGATGGGCGATTATTCCAGCCATTGGCGCACTGATTGCTGTAGCATTGATGGGTGGGAGTCGCGCGATATCTTCCGATTCCTCTGCGCCCAAACCGAATACCAAATAGGGCTGAGCCCGTGAGCAGTCTGGGAAGACAGCAAAATGTCCGGTTTCATTGTCAAAATGAAATCGGGCTTTTTTTGATTCTGTGGATATTTTCGCGTTATTATAGTACTCAAGAGGTAACGAATTTGTTACAATAGAGATTGTTGAATTGTTCATAAATTTGGTCAAAACCTTATGATTATTGCGTTTCCCGTTACCTATGAAGCGAATGTTATTGTCATAATTGAACCTGTGCTTAGGAAGTGATGAATTGATAGAGATGCAAGACGTATGGAAAACGTACCCGAATGGTGCGCATGCCCTGCAGGGTGTTTCCGTAAAAATTGACCGTAATGAATTCGTATACGTGGTTGGACCTTCCGGAGCCGGTAAGTCAACCTTTATGAAATTGATGTACCGTGAAGAACAGCCGACCAAAGGACAGATTTCGGTAAACGGCTTTAATCTGAGCAAGCTCAAGCAGCGCAAGATTCCGCTGCTGCGCCGGAACATAGGCGTCATTTTCCAGGACTTCCGTCTGCTGCCCAAGCTGACCGCCTACGAAAATGTCGCTTTTGCCATGGAAGTTATTGAAGCGCCGAGACGGCAAATCAAGAAACGGGTCATGGAAGTACTGGACCTTGTCGGTCTGCAAAGCAAAGCCAATCGTTACCCGGACCATCTGTCCGGCGGGGAACAGCAGCGTATCGCGATTGCCAGAGCGATCGTGAATAATCCTTCGGTGATTATCGCGGATGAGCCGACAGGTAACCTTGATCCGGAGACATCCTACGGGATTATGCAACTGCTGGACGAAATTAATTTCCGGGGGACTACGATCATTATGGCTACACATAATAGAGATATCGTCAATTCCATGCGCCGACGCGTACTGGCGATTGAGAACGGTATGATTGTCAGAGACCAGATCAGAGGGGAGTACGGTTATGAATTTTAGTACCTTCTTGCGGCACATGCGGGAAGGTTTCAGAAGCGTATTCCGCAACGGATGGATGTCGATAGCCTCCATCACCTCGATTATTGTGTCTCTATTTATACTGGGCGTATTTATACTGCTCGTTTTTAATGTTAATAATCTGGCAGATCAGGCTGATAGCCAGGTTGAAGTCAATGTATTCCTGGAACTGAATGTGAATCAGGATCTGCGTGAACAGTTGCAGGACGAAATCAGCAAGATGCCAGAAGTCAGCAATATCAAGTATATTCCCAAGGATCAGGGGCTGGAAGAACTGCGTAAGAATCTTGGCGAGGGTGGCGAGAACTTCCTAGAAGGTTACGCCAAAGATAACAACCCATTGCCGGATGCTTTCCGTGTGCAGGTAATTGAAGCGACAACCGTACCATTTGTTGCCCAAAAGATCGAAGCGCTTAATACGGAACATGTGGAGAAGCCGATTCTCAAGGTGCGTTATGGTGGAGAGACGGTACAGACTCTGTTCAAAGTAACCGCACTGATCCGTAATATCGGATTGATTCTGGTTGCTGCTCTTGCACTGATGGCGATGTTCCTGATTGCCAATACGATTCGCGTTACCATCCTGGCACGCCGCCGGGAGATCAGTATTATGAAGCTAGTAGGTGCGACCAATCAGTTTATCAGATGGCCATTCTTTATCGAAGGGGCTCTGCTGGGCGGGATTGGATCGATTGTGACGATTATTATTTTATTTGTCGGGTACCATCAGCTGGTTGTCGCTTCGGTGACTTCACTCAATATGGCTTCCATGGTCACACTAATCCCGCTGCAGCAAATCTGGCTGTGGCTCGGTGGATTGCTGCTTGTACTGGGCATTGTGATCGGTGTATGGGGAAGTACGGTATCGATTCGCCGTTTCCTAAAAGTTTAATTCTATAATTTACCAGAAAATGATTGAAAACTATCAAGGTATCCATTCAGGTTGCCGATAATAGAGTTGACGTAATTGCTGAATGCCGGAATCGACTATTTCAAAAACCTATAAATGTTAAAAGGATGGGAAAACAATTGAAAAAAGTCGCATCAGTCATGGCCATCATGTTATTGGCCGCTGCAGTGGTACAACCTGGACACGGACATGCCGCCAAATCTTCAAGCGAGATTCAAAAAGAACTGAACGCCGTTGAGCAAAAAGCGCACAAGGCTGAGCTGCAGCAGAAGAAAGCGCAGGCTCAAAAGCAAAAATCGGCAGCGCTGAAGAAAAGTGCACAAAAGAGCCTGAGTAACGTACTGCAGGCGATTAATGAAGTGAACAGCCAGCTATCGCGGGTGTCCAACAATATTACGAAGACCGAATCGGGTCTTCGTCAGTCCAAAAAAGACCTGGCTGAAGCCAAAGAACGTATCAAGGCACGTGAAGGCATGATTGATACGCGTGTAAGAATGATGTATACAGATGGCAGAGTATCCTATCTGGATGTACTGATGTCTTCTACCAGTTTTTCCGATTTTGTCGAGCGCGCAGATTCGCTGCGTATGATTGTAGACCAGGATCAGGATATCTTGGCACAGCATGAGAAAGACAAACAATTTGTTATTGTGACTCAAAATAAATTAAAAGCACAGTACGCCTATGCCAAAAGCCTGTATTCCGAAAAAGCAGCACGCAAAGGTGAACTGGATGCCAAAGAAAATGAAAAACAACGTCTGATCGCCAAATATGACCTGCAGATCGAGAATGCCGAGGAAGCAACGGCAGCGCAGGAGCAGGCATTATGGGATCTGGCAGACAAACGTGCAGCTCTGTATCGTGAGAAAACAGCAGCTGAAGCACAAGAACGTGCTGCAGCCGAAGCACGCGCAGCGGCAGAAGCAGCAGCGGCTGCAGCTGCGGCGGCAGCATCCGGTGGAGGAAGTTCTTCCGGCGGCGGTGGTGGTGGCGGTAATAGTTATCAGGCCAGCGGAAGTGGATTGCTGGGTGTGCCTGTTATTGGCGCTCGTCTGTCTTCTCCGTTTGGATACCGGACTAACCCGGTTACGGGTATCTACAAACTGCATGCAGGTGTGGATTTTGCAGCACCGCAGGGTACGCCTATTATTGCATCGGATGGTGGTACGGTCGTGGTTGCCGGAGCGATGAGCGGTTATGGTAATGCTGTTATTATCGATCATGGTAATGGTATTCAGACATTGTATGGTCATATCCGTAACGGAGGCGTTATGGTATCGGTAGGCCAGAGTGTCAGCAAAGGTCAGAAGATTGCCGAAGTAGGTTCAACCGGTAACTCAACCGGACCACACTGTCACTTTGAAGTACGGGTAAATGGTACAGCAGTTGATCCAATGGGTTATCTGTAAGCCGGCAAGCGGCTGTTTTAATGGAGAGAGGCGGTAATACACGATGAGAAAACGCACGGTGGCACTGCTCGTTATTGCCATGATGGTGCTCAGCAGCGTACTGACGCTGGCTGTAGTCAATCTACCGTCTTTTGTGCAAAGAGCTTCAATGGGACAAGGTGTAATCGGTGCGCTGAGCGGCGGTGGACTCACTGACCAGGAACAGAGCAAGCTGAGTACGGTAGCCAGTCTGATTGAAAATAATTATTACCAGAACGTCGATGAAAATAAACTGGTGGATGGAGCGATCAACGGGATGCTTGAAGCGCTCGGCGATCCATACTCCAGTTATATGGATACCGATACAGCCGGACAATTCTCCGAATCAATTGCAGGTTCTTTTACGGGTATTGGTGCGGAAGTGTCTGAAGATAACGGCAACGTCGTTATTGTGTCTCCGATTAAGGGTTCACCGGCAGAAAAAGCCGGATTGCGTGCCAAGGATGTCATTGTCTCCGTGAATGGCGAAAATCTGTCCGGTAAAGAGCTGAATGCGTCGGTTGCCAAGATCCGCGGGGAAAAAGGCTCTACCGCCAAGCTGGAAGTTAAACGTGCCGGCAGCAGTGATACGATGACATTTGATATCGTGCGTGATGATATCGCAATGGAGACCGTATACGCTCGTATGACCAAAGACAAGATTGGCGTAATCGAGATTACCCAGTTCTCCCTCAATACAGCGCAGCGCTTCGAAGAGGAGCTGCAGAAGCTGGACGCGCAGGGAATGAAGGGACTTGTCATCGATGTACGTAACAATCCGGGCGGCGTACTCTCTGTTGTCGAAGAGATGGCCGAACAATTTGTACCGAAAGGCAAGGCGCTGGTACAGGTCGAGGACAAAAATGGACAGCGCCAGGTTACCAATTCGGACGGTCAGGGAGTAAACTATCCGATCGCGGTCGTAACCAATGGCGGCAGCGCTAGCGCTTCCGAGATTCTGGCGGGTGCTCTCAAGCAGTCCGCTGGTGCTACCCTCTATGGGGAGACTACCTACGGTAAAGGTACCGTACAGACCAGCATGGATAATCTGTTCAACGATGGCAGTCTGATCAAGATTACGATTGCCAAGTGGCTGACACCTAACGGCGACTGGATTCACAAAAAAGGAATCAAGCCCGATGTAAAAGTGGCACCACCCGATTATTACACCGTGACACCGATCAACAAAGATAAAACACTCAAATATGATATGAACAATAATGATGTGAAAAGTGCGCAGATTATGCTCGCCGGACTGGATTATAAAGTCGATCGCAAAGACGGTTATTTCGACCGCAGCACGGAAGCCGCTGTACAAGCTTTCCAAAAAGCCTACAAGCTGACGGTTAATGGCACAATCGATGCCAAAACAGCTGCTGCACTCGAAGCCGAGCTGATCAAGCATATCCAGGACCCGCAGTATGATGTACAACTAAATAAAGCCATCGCTGGCGTTAAGCAGAAGCTGAGCGCAACAAAGTAAAGTTCACGGAGTATAATGCTATAACAGCATGAGACTGCCGGAATCGTATCCGAGTGATAAGACGATGGATTGTAAAAAGAAGGCTGTTACAGCCTTCTTTTTTTATGTACAATAAAGAATGTTGGACAGCAAGTGGGCATGCATGGAAAGCAAAGGAGTGTGAAGCGTGATGGCAGTGTTGGGAGAAGCACTCCGTATCACTGGTGGAGCTATAGGGCAGCTGCTTTCGCAGCCGTTTTACTATATATTTCTGATTGGATTGCTGCTGCATTACCGGCGGCAGGGACTGTTGGAACGCAAACTATTTAATATACGTGTACATATTTATGCCGGCAGGGTACTCCGTACCGTCCTTACCGGACTGGTTATTGGGTGTATCGTGTCAGCAGTGATGCTTGGAATTGGCATACATATCGAAAAAGAAATCGTCTGGTGTCTGGGCATTATCATCGTACTGCTGTCACTGATTCGTCTGCGTCTGGCACATCTGATGGATGCACTGGCTGTACTGATGGTAGCTCATGTTGGGCTGCTGCTTTCCCCATCGTGGCAGCCGGAAGGCTGGGTTGGACAGACGGCAGAAGCGATTCGTCATGCAGATCTGCCGGGGCTGCTGGTGATTGCCGTGCTACTGCAAATAGCTGAAGCGGTTCTATTCCGCTTGCAGGGGCCTACTTTGTCTTCACCGGTAGTTATCGAAGGCAAGCGTGGCAAGCCGGTAGGTGCCTATGCGATGGAAGCCTTTTGGCCGGTACCGTTATGGCTGCTGATGCCAGCAGCAGGTGGATTTATTCTGCCATGGACTCCGCTGCATAGCGGTGAATTCTGGAGTGGGGGAGCAGCCGTCACGGCTCTGCCGGTCATGATTGGCTGCAGCATCCTAACCCAGAGCAGGCTGCCCGCAGACAAAGCGCGCATCGTCTCCAAACGGCTGCTACTAGGCAGTCTGATACTGCTGGTGCTGGCTGCTGGCGCACTCTGGTGGCCACCGCTGGCCGTGCTTATCATCTGTATCGCCCTTATCTGGCGTGAGGTTGTCATCTATCTCAGCAGACGCGAGGAACTGGAGAGCATTCCGCTCTATACCGAGACACTGCGTGGATTGCGAATCCTCGATGTGATCCCGGGTAGCCCGGCGCATGAACTGGGCATTCGGGCCGCCGAGACGGTGTACAAAGTAAACGGAGTGCCTGTACATCATCCGCAGTCTCTGCATGAAGCACTGCGAATGAATCCGGCTTTTTGCAAGCTGGAAATTCTCAATATTCATGGAGAAAGCAAGTTTTTGCAGCGAGCGATTTATGCGGGGGATCATCATCAGCTGGGTATGATTTTTGCCCCGGATGATCAAGCGCCGGTCTCTCCGGATATTCAGCAGCTGTCTGCTTTTCATTTGCTGGTTCATCCGCGGACAAAGCGCTTGTCTTCGGGAAATGTAGTATCATCCGCGATTCTGCCAATAGCTCAGGAGTCAACGGTAGCTTCGTCAAAAGACACCATTCAAGCTGCAGCCGAGCCAGATACAGCAGCTAATTCAGCGGCATTGTCTAATGATAGCTCCGGCCTTCCCAAACGAAGACGCCGTGCGGATGATAGCAAGCGTTAGAACCATTTCTAAGTAGAATCATCAATAAAAGCACACGGATCATCCGGGAATCAACCGGTTTCCGTGTGCTTTTGTTATGTCTGTCTATTGAATATAGGATTATCAGGCAGAGTGGGTTATTCCTGCAGCTGGCGCAGTACGATAATTTCAACGCGCCGATTTTTTTGTCGACCGACTGCAGTCGAGTTATCAGCGGCAGGACGGGTAGCCCCATAACCGGCATACTGAAAATTCGCCTGATCCAGTTTCTTGGTATCAATAAAATAACGCAGTACCGATAATGCTCTTGCGCCCGATAGCTCCCAGTTATCCTGATACCGGGAAGCATAGACGATCGGTAGATTATCCGTATGGCCTTCGATACTGATCGTTGTATTAATCGATTGGAACAAGCTGGCGAGTCGTGCGAGTGTCCCAAGTGAACGTGCTTTGAGATCGGCTTGTCCTTCGTCGAACAGGAACTGGTCACTCAGCGTAATCGAGATACCCTGCGGTTTGTCGACAACCGACACTTGATTCTGCAAATTGTTGGTATTTACATAATTTTCGATTACCTGCATCAGATTAGACAATTCCTGCTCCTGCTTGCGAAAGGCCTCTTCGCGGCTGGTCAGCTGTTCCTGCCCTTTATCACCACCCTGTTCTCCTGCCTGATTCTGATCGGAGTCGGTTCCTCCGTTGTTCACATTCTGACCGGCTGTACCGGTAACACCTTTGCCACCGTCGAGCACCGAGTTAGGACTCTGGAAAGTGAGCTGCAGCGACTCGGTAAGTACTTTATATTTGTCCGAATCAATCTGGCTGACCGAATACATTACAATAAAGAAAATCAGTAGTAGTGTAATCAAATCGGCATAAGTAATCAACCAGCGATCCTTGTGATCATGTCCGGTATTTTTATTTCGGCGAGAATAACGTCGCATCGTTATTCCTCCCTCATTCGTGGTTCATTATCGGAATAACCATCGGTATCTGTCAGGAATGTCTCCAGCTTGCGTCGTACCAGCTGGGGATTTTCGCCATTCTGTATCGAAAGAATGCCTTCGAGCAGCATCTCCATGGTCTGTGTCTCCAGTTCACTGCGCGCCCGAATCTTGGAGGCGAGCGGGAGGAAGATCAGGTTGGCGCTTGCTACACCATACAGGGTCGCTGTAAAAGCAACAGCAATCGAGCTGCCCAGCCCGGTGGGCTCGCTGAGACTGCCCAGTACCTGGATCAGACCCATAACCGTGCCGATAATCCCCATGGTAGGCGCATAACCGCCTGCAGAGTCGAAGATTTTGGCATGCTGTTCATATTGCTGCTCGACTTTGGCCATCTCCAGTTCAAGAATCTGCCGGATGACGTCCCGATCGGTTCCGTCTACTACCTGCTGCAGGCCTTCGCGCAGAAAAGCATTTTCATGCGAGACGGCCTGCGGCTCCAGAGCGAGTACACCGGCGCGCCGGGCATGCATGGACATATTGACTACATCTTCAATCAGCTGTTCGTTATCCGAACGAACCGGAACGAGTACTGTTCGGATTGCTTGCGGCAGCTTTTTTAGATGAGATGCCGGAAAACTAATGGCAACAGCTGCCGCGGTTCCGCCGAAAACAATCAGTGCTGCGGCTCCCTGAAGCAATCCTCCAGCGTCGCCGCCTTCCCATAAAAACCCCCCAATCAATGCAGCGATCCCTGCAATAATACCGATAATTGTTGTTAAATCCATGTATCCATCTCCTGTTCTGCGTCTGGGAAGTAGTTATCTGTTAACTGCTTGCCGGCTCTCTGGCTTAAGAAAGCAAGCATCCTTAATATGAAAAAAACGTCTGAAAAATTTGTCGTTTACAGACGTGTTTCAATTGCATAAGTAAAATTTGGAGAGTATAATAGAAGGGAACAAACATTCCTATTCGAGGAACTAGGTTGTTAAATTATGTTATATAAGTATTAACCAATAATGAGATTCGTCTATTCAGGATGTGCCATTACAGCCAACGTTGGGTAAAGTATTATGTGTCCGGCACTCTGATGAACGGTCTCTTTTGTTATTATCGGGCAAGCGTAATATATATTTTAGACGATAGGGTGATGCAGGGCAATGAACGATATTGTTGTCAGCTCCAAAAAATTCGAGATAGAGTCGGAATTCACTCCGCAGGGTGACCAGCCTGCCGCGATTGAAGAGCTCGTACAGGGCGTACAGCAGGGTCAGAAGTTTCAGACATTGCTGGGTGCGACCGGTACAGGAAAGACCTTTACTATTGCACAGACCATTTCCAAGCTCCAGCGTCCTACACTGGTTATTGCACATAACAAGACGTTGGCAGCTCAGCTGGCGAGCGAGTTCAAGGAATTTTTCCCAAATAACTCGGTCGACTATTTTGTCAGCTATTATGATTATTATCAGCCGGAAGCATATATCCCGTCTTCCGACACGTATATTGAGAAAGACTCCAGTATCAATGAAGAGATCGACAAGCTGCGTCACTCGGCGACCAGTTCACTGTTTGAACGCCGTGATGTCATCATCGTAGCCAGCGTATCCTGCATTTATGGTCTCGGTTCGCCACAGGAATATGGTGGCATGCTGCTGTCCCTACGTGTAGGTATGGAAAAGTCGCGTAATGAGATTCTGTCCCGTCTGGTTGATATCCAGTATCAACGCAATGATATTAACTTTGTACGCGGTACATTCCGTGTACGCGGCGATGTAATCGAGATTTTCCCGGCATCCAAAAGTGAACATGCCGTACGTGTCGAACTGTTCGGTGACGAGATTGAACGGATTACCGAGATTGATGTGCTGACCGGCGAGCTGGTTGGCGAACGCGATCATATCGCGATCTTCCCGGCTTCTCACTTTGTGACCAAGGAAGAGACGATGAAAGTCGCACTCAAAAATATCGAGCGTGAGCTGGAAGACCGCCTGGCTGTACTTAACGAGCAGGGCAAGCTGCTGGAAGCACAGCGACTGGAACAGCGTACCCGCTACGATATCGAGATGATGAAGGAAGTCGGTTTTTGTTCCGGTATTGAGAACTACTCCGGACCGCTGACTTTCCGTGAACGCGGAGATACCCCATTTACACTGCTGGACTATTTCCCGGATGATATGCTGATTGTGGTCGATGAGTCGCATGTGACCCTGCCGCAGATTCGGGCGATGTACAACGGTGACCAGGCGCGCAAAAATGTGCTGGTGGATCACGGCTTCCGTCTTCCATCTGCACTGGATAACCGGCCATTGAAATTTGAAGAATTTGAGGACAAGATCAATCAGATTATTTTTGTATCGGCTACGCCAGGACCTTATGAGCTGGAGCATTGCGAGACAACGACCCAGCAGATTATACGTCCTACCGGCCTGCTGGATCCGATTATCGAAGTTCGTCCAACCAAAGGACAGATTGATGATCTGATCAGTGAGATTCATCTGCGCATCGAGCGGGATGAGCGGGTACTCGTTACGACGCTGACCAAGAAGATGTCCGAAGATCTGACCGATTACCTCAAGGAAGTCGGAATCAAGGTCAGGTATATGCACTCCGATATCAAGACGTTGGAGCGGATGTCCATTCTGAGGGATCTGCGGTTGGGTACGTTCCATGTGCTGGTCGGAATTAACCTGCTGCGGGAAGGACTGGATCTGCCGGAAGTATCTCTGGTCACTATTCTGGATGCCGACAAAGAAGGCTTCCTGCGTTCGGAGCGTTCACTGATCCAGACGATTGGACGGGCAGCGCGTAACTCCGAGGGACGGGTTATTATGTACGGTGACAAAGTAACCGACTCCATGGCCAGCGCCATGCGGGAGACCGAACGTCGTCGTACGATCCAGATTGCTTATAATGAAGAACATGGTATCACCCCGCAGACTATTCGCAAAAAAGTACGTGATGTGATCGAAGCAACCAAAGTTGCCGAAGGCAAAGCGGACTATATGGCAGAAGCGGGCAAAGCCAAGATGTCCAAGCGCGACCGGATGGCGCTGATTCAGCGTCTGGAGAACGAAATGAAGTCTGCCGCCAAGGAACTTCAGTTCGAGCGTGCCGCCGAGCTGCGTGATGCGGTATTGGAACTGCGGGCAGAGATTAGTTAATCCCGATAGTTTCGGAACGTTGACAGTTGGACTTATACAGCATGAACATGATACACCATCCAAGGTTGTTGGGTGACTCCGGATACAGAACCGGAATCCCTGGCAACCTTTATCATAGTTGGGCCGTTTATACGCACAGCTCTTACATTTGGCAGCTACACTACAAATGAGGAGCAGCGTTGTGATTATTCCGGAAGCACCGGATTTGGAGGTTGGATTATTTGTCGAATAAATATATTGAAGTCAAGGGCGCGAGAGCGCATAATCTCAAAAATATTGATATCAGCATCCCTCGTGACCGTTTTGTAGTATTGACCGGTCTGAGCGGCTCAGGGAAGTCTTCGCTGGCATTTGATACCATTTATGCAGAAGGACAGCGTCGTTATGTCGAGTCTCTGTCTGCTTACGCACGTCAATTTCTGGGACAAATGGACAAGCCGGATGTGGATTCGATTGAAGGCCTGTCTCCGGCAATCTCGATTGACCAGAAGACGACGAGTCGTAATCCTCGTTCTACAGTCGGTACCGTAACCGAGATTTATGATTATCTGCGCCTTTTATTTGCACGTGTGGGTCATCCGCATTGTCCGAATCACGGCGTCGAGATTACTTCGCAGACGGTAGAGCAGATGGTAGACCGGATTATGGAATATCCGGAACGTACTCGTCTGCAGATTCTGGCGCCAGTCATCTCCGGCCGCAAGGGTGAACACAAAAGCGTTTTTTCGGAAATCTCCAAACAGGGTTTTGTCCGTGTACGTGTAAACGGCGAACTGCGTGATCTGTCCGAAGATATTCAGCTGGAGAAAAATAAAAAGCATACGATTGAAGTCGTTGTCGACCGGATCGTAGTTAAGGAAGACGTAGCCGTACGTCTGGCCGATTCGATCGAAATGGCGCTCAAAATGTCCGGAGGTCAGCTACTGGTTGATATCATCGGTCAGGAGGAGCTGCGTTTCAGTTCCAATTTTGCTTGTCCAATCTGTGGATTCAGTATTGAAGAGCTTGCACCGCGGATGTTCTCGTTTAACAGTCCATTTGGTGCCTGCCCGGAGTGTGATGGTCTGGGTATCCGTATGGTCGTTGACCGTGATCTGCTGATTCCCGACCGCAGCAAAACGATCGATGAAGGTGCTTTTCAGGCATGGAGCGGTGGATTGTCCAACTATTATCCACAGTTCCTCAAATCGGTCTGTCAGCATTACAAGATTCCGACCGATGTACCGATCTCCGAACTGAAAGAAGAACAGATCAATCTGATTCTGAACGGCTCGGATGGACAAAAGATCCGTTTCCGCTACGAAAGCGACTTTGGACGAGTCAAGGAAGCCCATGTTGTTTTTGAAGGTATTATTCCCAATCTGGAGCGCCGCTACAAGGATACTTCATCCGAAAGCATGCGTGAATATATCGAAGGTTATATGAGTGCCAAGCCTTGTCCGGTATGTAAAGGCAAACGTCTCAAAAAAGAAATTCTGGCAGTAACTGTGGACAAGCATAATATCGCTGATATTACAGATTTGCCTATTGGTGAAGCCAAGCAATTTTTTGAGCATATCCACCTGAGTGAAAAAGAACAGAGTATCGCGCGTCTGATCCTCAAGGAAATCTGCAGCCGGCTTGGATTCCTGGTGAATGTTGGTCTGGAGTATCTGAACATGTCACGTGCAGCAGGTACATTGTCCGGCGGAGAAGCCCAGCGCATTCGTCTGGCGACCCAGATCGGTTCCAGTCTTACCGGCGTACTCTATATTCTGGATGAGCCGAGTATCGGTCTGCATCAGCGTGATAATGATCGTCTGATCCAGACACTCGAGCATATGCGCGATCTGGGAAACACACTTATTGTCGTAGAGCATGATGAAGACACGATGATGGCAGCGGATCATATTATCGATATTGGTCCGGGCGCTGGTATTCATGGTGGTCAGGTGATTGCCCAGGGAACACCGGCAGAGATTATGGAAGACCCCAACTCATTGACCGGACAATATTTGAGCGGACGCAAATTCGTTCCTGTGCCACTTCAGCGCCGTAAAACGGATGACCGCTGGTTGGAGATTCGTGGTGCCAAGGAGAACAATCTCAAGAACATCAATGTCAAAATTCCAATCGGTGTCTTTACCGCAGTAACAGGAGTATCCGGTTCGGGTAAATCGACACTCGTAAACGAGATTCTCTACAAAACACTGGCACGTGATCTGAACAAGGCACGCGTCATCCCGGGACAGTATCGCGAGATTCGTGGTCTGGAACATATCGAGAAAGTAATCGATATCGACCAGTCGCCAATCGGTCGTACTCCTCGTTCCAACCCGGCGACCTATACCGGTGTATTCGATGATATCCGTGATTTGTTCGCACAGACGAACGAAGCCAAGGTACGTGGTTACAAGAAGGGCCGCTTCAGCTTCAATATCAAAGGTGGCCGCTGTGAAGCCTGCCGCGGCGACGGTATTATCAAAATCGAGATGCACTTCCTGCCCGATGTATACGTTCCATGCGAAATATGCAAAGGTCAGCGCTATAACCGTGAGACACTCGAAGTAAAATACAAAAACCGCAATATTGCCGATGTACTGGATATGACGGTTGAAGATGCAGTGGAGTTCTTCCAGAATATCCCGCGTATTCACCGCAAAATGCAGACCCTGCTCGATGTGGGTCTTGGCTATGTAAAACTGGGTCAACCGGCAACTACATTGTCCGGTGGTGAAGCGCAGCGTGTGAAGCTGGCTTCCGAACTGCATCGCCGCAGTACCGGCAAAACGATGTACATCCTGGATGAGCCGACGACCGGTCTGCATGTGGATGATATTGACCGTCTGCTGGTTGTGCTGCATCGTCTGGTTGATTCCGGCGAATCCGTTCTGGTTATCGAGCATAATCTGGATGTTATCAAGACAGCCGATTATCTGATCGATCTGGGACCGGAGGGCGGCAGCGGTGGTGGTACGATTCTCGCTTCCGGTACTCCGGAAGATATCACCAAGGTAAAAGGGTCATATACCGGACACTATCTCAAACCTGTACTTGAACGCGACACCGCACGCAGTCGTGAGCTGGAGAGCAGTCAGGTCTAATCTTTTTCTGCTTTACTTGTTCTGTTCGGGCAGGCTGTTAAAGGCAAACAAGCTTTATTTGTATTTAACAGCCTGCCTATTTTTACATAAAGATAGGCTTCTGGGTAATTGTGCCTGAATACAGGAATATGGTACTCTGGATTCAGACTCATTTTACTGTAATTACCAGTTAAATGGTGGACACGCAAGCAACTATAGAAAGGCTGGATGAATTTGAAAATGTTTTCCTCGAAAATACCTGCAATTGTACTACTGGCTTCGGCTTTTACCGTGTCTGCCCCATATGCGACAATGGCTTCCGCAGCAGATTGGACTTCCCATTATACATACCAGGCACCGCAATTGGGTGCTTCTTCTACCCATCCCGGATACAGCAAGATTATCGCCAAAGTTTCTCCTTCTGTCGTTGGCATCGTTGGTGTACCTACACCGGAAGCAATCGCAGAAGAAAGTGCCAGCGATGATAGTGGAGACGGAGGTTATGGTCAGGACAAAGAAGGCATTGCTTTTGGTTCTGGCGTTATTATTGCTTCCAACGGATGGATTGTGACCAATGCCCACGTGATCGACAGCATGGAGGAAGGCGCCAAGGTCATTACGTCCGAGGCTAATGGACAGAGCAAGACCTACCTGGTCAAAGAAATCTACAGCGACACCGTAAGCGATCTGGCGCTGATCAAGATTAATGCAACTGGCCTCAAAACAGCTTCATTCGTCTCCGGTAACCAGAAGCCCGAAGTAGGAGAGCAGGTGATTGCGATCGGTACGCCGCTGTCTCTCTCTCTTCGCAACTCGGCTACCTCGGGTATTATTAGTGGTGTAAACCGGGCCGTAGATGCTTCTTACAGCCTGCTCCAGACAGATGCAGCGATCAACCCGGGTAACAGCGGCGGTCCGCTTGTAAATATGGACGGCAAGGTGATCGGCATTAATACGATGAAATACGAAGCACTGGGCGTCGATAATCTGGGCTTTACCATTCCCGCGGATACAGTGGAATATATTATTGACCAATTGTATGAATATGGTGAAGTGCGCCGTGCTTATATCGGAGTACAGCTGCAGGAGAGCGAAGACGCGCTGATCGGCATGCCGACCAATGATGCGATGACCGTTACCAAAGTACAATCCCCAGCTGCCAAAAAAGCAGGCATCAAAGAAGGCGATGTGCTCTACAGCATCAATGGCAAAAGAGTCCACACAACAGTTGAATTAAATGAACTGCTCAAAGCTTATGCTCCCGGCCAGACCGTCAAATTGATGATGCAATCCGGAGGAGATATTGTAAGTCGTACGCTGAAGCTGGCTCAGGCGCAGCCTGAAGATCTGATCGACAGCAGCCAGACAGAAGAGGAAGCATCTCCTGAACAGTAGTAGGCGATTTACCGGAGAGATTATCTACTTTGACTATAGAAATGAGGAAATGGAATGAATAAATGGGTGCGTATCGCTGCCACCGGCCTGCTGGCCTCCATGATTACACTCACTACGGCGTATGCCGGAGTACATACAGCAGCTGCAGCTGAACTGCTGGAACTCAAAATCAAAAAAGGCAGTACTGCCGCTACAATTAACGGGGAAAAAGAAACCATTGTCAAACCCTATGAAGCAGCCGGTGTCACTATGGTGCAGCTGGGGTTATTCTCCCGGGCATTCCGCGCAGATGTACAGCTTCATGAGAATAACATCGTTCAAGTAACCTCGGGCAAACATGTTATCTCCATGAAAATCGGCAGCAAATCGGCAACCGTTAACGGTAAAAAAGTTACGCTGGACGCAGCTCCGGTAATGAAATCCAATACGCTGATGGTTCCTCTGCGTTCACTCGTACAGGGGATCGGCGGCAAAATGAAAGTCGTATCCGGCCAGATTATCATTACACTGCCTGCATCTGCTGCACAGACAGGCGATAGCAGCAGCGCAAGTGAACACGCGGATAAAAAACTGGTAGGCAGCAGCCAGTACCAATGGACAATCAATTATCCGGAAGACCTGGTCTATATGGAAGGTTCGAGCAGCGGCACAGTCAATTTTATGGATAAGAAAAGTACGTATCTGCTGCAGATATCGGTACAACCGGATACAGTGAGTTCTTCGGTGTATGGGCACTCCGATCCTGAAGATCTGCTGGATTATCTGGTTGGATATAATCAAGAATTGGGAGAGACTGTGTTGGATCAGCAGGTCGTGAACAGTCCGGCTGGAGAGTACGCCAGAGTAATCAGTCGCTCCGAAGAAGGTTATTTGTCCGAGAACAGACTATATTCGGGTAATGGCAATTTGTATTATGTGATGTATGTTGATTCCGAAGCATACAGCTACAAAGACTTTGATGGAGCAGCAGATCTGCTGGATTCGTTCCGGATGTCCTTTGATAGCGGCAATAAAACGACAGAGGATATCGCTTCTACCGAATCTGGTGAAGAGCCGGTAGCCAGCGATAATATGCTGTCCAACGAAGAGTATGGTATCTCGGCGTCCTTGCCATCCAATTGGTCGCTTAGCAGTGATACGCTGGAGGCAGGAACAGCAGATGGCGGCTATACCGGAATCTATGCTTATAGTGCCCCGGCTGGTGCAACAGTTCAGGATTGGGCCAAGCAGATTCAGACCTGGTTTGGCGACAACTTTACACCAGACCACTATCGCTATGTAAGTACAACAGAGCGCCAGATCGGCGATCAGACCGCATTGGTTAATCAGGTACAGTATACGTATGACGGAGATATCTGGTATACCGAATACCAGATTCTGTTCCAGCGTGATGGATACCGCTATTACATGGAATACGGCGGGATGGCTGATTCGCCAACCTTGACTTCCGATCTGGAATCTATTCTGGCGACCGTTTCGCTGGATTTTGAGGCGCTGCAGGAGAATTTCGGCAAGCTGCCGGTAGACTATTATTCTGAAGATCGCAGCAAAACAGTGACTCGTACTTCCCAAAATTATGGCTACAGCCTGCAGGTACCGCGTTACTGGGGAGGGAATAGTAATAACTATGAGTCGACAAGTGTAAGCTTCCAACATAGCGGCGGTAGTTTCAATATTGCTATCGATTATGCCAGCTCTCTGGAGAAAGCAGTAGCCAAATGGAAAGCCAGTCTTTCCAAAACGGGCTCTGCAACGAATGCCAACGCTCAATTGTCCGAAGGCACGGCAACAACGTTTGCCGGTGTACCAGCCTATACGTTTACAGTATCCTATCCGGATGCTTCAACACCGTATCAGGCAAGCTATACCATCTTTAACAAAGGCAAACGTACCTACATTCTGTCCAGTGAACTCAATACAGCCAATAATACACCGTTCCATCAGGCTGAAATCTCCAAAGTGATGAATTCGTTTCAATGGTTAAGCAAATAAGCTTATTATCTCGAATGAACAATCATACAACGCTTATCTGTTCCTTATAATATTCATAATACCGTTCTATCAAAGTCACTTCTGTCTGAATGTCAGAGTGCAGGTTGATAGAACGGTATTTTTTTGATTTTTCAATAATTTTCATACAAATTTGAATGATACTGTAGATACCCTGCTCCATGTCTGTTACACTGAATTAGAATCATTTTAAATTGAGGTGCAGGAAGTCGGCGAGCAATATTGGCTGATTCAGCACTGTCGTATGTCGAATATCATAACATCAGGATGAATTTTCATCCGCGAATAGAGTATTGCCTGGGCATCAGGCAATCCGGGAGGATAACAATCTACATGAATACAGCATTACGAAGAGAAGACGTGGAGCTTCTGGCGCCGGCAGGCGACTGGGACTGCATGCGGGCGGCGGTAGCTAATGGAGCAGACGCAGTCTTTTTTGGCGTGGAGAAATTTAACGCGCGTGCGCGGGCGAATAATTTCCGTATGGATGAATTGCCGGAGATCATGGCGTTTTTGCATAGCTATGGAGTCAAAGGCTTTTTGACGTTTAATATACTGGTTTTCGAGAACGAACTGGAAGATGCCAAGGAACTGATCGATGCCTGCGTGGATGCAGGTGTGGATGCAGTAATCGTACAGGATCTGGGTCTGGTCAAAATGATCCGCGAGATCTCGCCGGACTTCCCGATTCATGGCTCTACCCAGATGACCATCACTTCACCAGAAGCGGTGGAATTCACCAAGCCGTTTAATATGGAACGTGTCGTACTGGGGCGCGAGAACAACCTTAAGCAGATCCAGAAAATCGGCGAACAGGCTCGTCTGCCAATGGAAGTATTCGTACACGGCGCATTATGTGTATCGTACTCTGGACAATGCCTGACTTCGGAAATGTGGGGCGGACGCTCTGCCAACCGTGGTGAATGTGCACAGGCCTGCCGTCTGCCGTATGATCTGATCGTCGATGGCGAACAGAAAATTATGGGCGACGTGACTTACCTGCTGTCCCCAAAAGATCTGGCAGCCATTGATATTATGCCGGAGCTGATCGAAGCAGGCGTAACTTCCTTCAAAATCGAAGGTCGCCTGAAAAGCCCAACTTATGTAGCTAATGTAGTTAGCAAATATCGCAAAGCGATTGATCGTTATTTTGAAGGGGACAGCACACCGATCAGCCGCGAAGATATTCGCGAACTGGAACAAAGCTTTTCCCGCGGATTTACCCATGGCTTCCTCGATGGAACCAACAACAAGAAGCTGGTAGACGGTACTTTCCCGAAAAGTCGCGGCGTATACCTCGGTCGCGTCGAGAAAATTCTGCGTGACGGCGTTGTCTGTCGCCTGGAAGCTCCGGTGAAACGTGGCGACGGTATCGTATTCGATGCCGGAGACCCAACGCAAAAAGAAGAAGGCGGACGGATCTATGATCTGCGTCGTCAGGGCGTCAAGCTCGAAGGCGAAGCGGGAGAAAGCTGGATTGTGGATATCGTACCGGGTCGCAGTGATGTTAACCTCAAAAAAGTACATGTTGGGGATAAGATCTGGAAAACCAATGATCCTGCACTGGATAAGCGCATGAGACAGACCTACGAGACAGACAAGCCGTACCGCGTATTCCCGGTACATGTCAAAGCGATCGGTCATGCCGGCCAGCCACTGGTCACTTACTGGACCGATGTGCAAAAAGGCGTAACGATACGTGTGGATTCCGAAATGGAACTGGAAATCGCAGCCAAGCGTCCGATGACTGCTGAACTGCTGGAAGAACAATTTGGTCGTCTGGGCGGTACCATTTTCCAACTGGATGAACTGGAAGTACAGCTGCACGGCGAGATCATTATCCCGATGCGTGAGCTGAACGCGATTCGCCGTCAGGCAGTCGAACAGCTGGAAGGCGAACGTCCGAAGCCGCCGGTCTATATCAAGCGTGATATTGCAACGTACGAAGATATTGCTCCAGCTACAGCGCCAGTTCAGGGAACCGAAGCGATGCTGACTGCACTGTGCCGTACGCTGGAACAAGTCGAAGCGGTTGTGAAAACCGATGTAGAGATGATCTATGCGGACTTTGAGTTTATTAAGCAGTTCCCGGCAGCTGTAGCCGCTGTACGCGCAGCCGGCAAAAAGATTGCGCTGGCAACGCCGCGTATTCATATGCCTGGTGAAAATGGCTACCATGCCAACATTCTGCGTCTGCAGCCGGATGCGGTACTGGTGCGTAATACAGGCGCATTGTACTACTATCTGGCACGTCGCCAGAGTCATCCACAGGAGAACCATCCACAGCTGATCGGAGATTTCTCACTGAACATTGCGAACCACAAAGCAGTAAGTCTGTTCCTGGAATCCGGTGTAGATATGGTCACTCCATCCTACGATCTGAATATCCAGCAAATGGTCGATCTGCTGGGACGCAGTCAGACTTCCCAGATGGAAGTGGTTATCCACCAGCATCTGCCGATGTTCCATACCGAGCACTGTGTATATTGTACTTTCCTGAGTGAAGGTACAGACTTCACCAACTGTGGACGTCCATGTGAAGACAGCCGCGTCTCCCTGCAGGACCGGATCGGTATGTCTCATCCGGTACGTGTTGATGAAGGCTGCCGCAATACGGTATATAATGCGATCGAGCAGTCAGGTGCAGAATACCTCAAAGACTTCCTGGAGCTGGGTGTACCTAGCTACCGTGTGGAATTCCTGGAAGAGACGCCGGAGCAGGTTCTGGAAGTTATCGAACTGTACAGCAAAGCGCTGCGCGGCGAGATCAGCGGTACCCAGGTATGGCGCAGTCTCAAAGCAACCAACCAGCTGGGCGTTACACGGGGTCAACTGGTGAAATAATCAGACATTGATGTGGATAGATAAGAGCGGTGTACGGCAGATGTATATCTGCGAAAAAGTTATCCGCAAATCATCCACATTATCTACAGGAGGGTGCCATTCATGGCATCCTCTTTTTGATTTATCCCCAGTATAGTGATACATTCCATCTTTTTTACGTCATATCATACATTGAATCCAATAATTATCCTCAGCCTATCCACAAAGTAACTCCGACCGCACTCAAAAAGTAATAGATGCAGCATGAGAAGCAAAAGAATAAATGTCCATTTTATCGATGTATCAAAAGACTGTGAATGAACGAAGTAGAGAATTAAGGATCATATTAGACAGTTATAGAAGAAAATTTATCTTTTTTACAGGTTATCCACATATGTAACTGCTTCCATTTGTAGAAAACAATCTGCTGGGTAAAATCCTGCGGAATTGGGTAAGATATCAGAGTGAGATTGACGAGTTGCCGGCTTACATAGCACTGCTACCAACCTATCAGCGTGCAGGTGGTTAAGCGGCTGTACACTACTTAGGATTCTACAGCAGGACCAGATTCTGCTGTAGACCCTATCCAATACATTCGAGACGGAGGAAAAAATAATGAAAATACGTAAAGCGATTATTCCTGCTGCAGGACTTGGAACCCGTTTCCTGCCAGCTACCAAAGCCATGCCCAAAGAAATGCTGCCGATCGTAGACAAACCAACGATCCAGTACATTATCGAAGAAGCGGTTGCTTCTGGTATCGAGGATATTATTATTGTTACTGGTAAAGGCAAACGCGCGATCGAAGACCACTTTGACTATTCCTTTGAACTGGAACAGAACTTGGAGGAGAAAGAAAAGTGGAAGCTGCTGGATGCGGTTCGTGAACCATCCGAGATGGCTGACATTCACTATATCCGTCAGAAAGAACCCAAAGGACTGGGACATGCCATCTGGTGTGCCCGCAAGTTTATCGGCAACGAGCCATTTGCTGTACTGCTCGGTGACGATATTGTAGAGTCGGATACTCCTTGTCTCAAGCAGATGATGGATGTATACGAGAAGCATGAGTCCTCTGTAGTAGGGGTGAAAGAAGTACCTTGGGAGCATGTATCCCGCTATGGTCTGGTCGCTGGTGATCAGATGCCTGGTGATGACTCTGGCCGCCTGTACAAAGCGACAGGTCTTGTGGAAAAACCAAAACGTGAAGATGCTCCATCCAATCTGGCGATCATGGGGCGTTATATCCTGACACCGGAAATCTTCGATATTCTGGGTAACCAGGATGCCGGAGCAGGTGGCGAGATCCAGCTGACCGATGCCATTTCCAAACTGGGTCAGCAGCAGGATATTCTGGCTTATCAGTTCGAAGGACTTCGTCATGACGTAGGAGAGAAGAGCGGATTTATCGAGACGACAATTCATTATGCACTCAAGCATCCGGAGCTGCGCGAATCTACCGTAGACTATTTGCGTAAAGTAATGGCAGAGATCGATAAGTAAATCACCTTGCCGAATAGTAAGTAAAAGTATATAAAAGGTACACCGTTTTCTGTTGTAGATAGAGAACGGTGTACCTTTTTTTGATATCATGAATTCGTTTATGATTTGAACAGAAGATGTTCTTAGTCGTATAAATTATTTTGAAATAACACAGGCCAACTTGTCTACAGTAAGGATAATCGGAACTGCCTACCTGTTAGGTATAAATTCCTGTATGAATATAGTATAGTGTAGTCTCAAAGTATTGCCGTATAAATGGCTAAAGGAGATCTAATGATGAAAATACGCAAAGCGATTATTCCCGCAGCAGGACTTGGAACCCGTTTCCTGCCAGCCACCAAAGCTATGCCCAAAGAAATGCTGCCGATCGTAGACAAGCCCACGATCCAGTATATCATTGAAGAAGCCGTTGCTTCCGGTATCGAGGATATTATTATCGTGACCGGTAAAGGCAAACGCGCGATCGAAGATCATTTTGATTACTCTGTAGAACTGGAACAGAACCTGGAAGAGAAAGAAAAGTGGAAGCTGCTGGATGCCGTTCGTGAATCGTCCGAGATGGCAGATATCCATTACATCCGTCAGAAAGAACCCAAAGGACTCGGACATGCCATCTGGTGTGCCCGCAAGTTTATCGGTGATGAACCATTTGCTGTGCTGCTTGGTGATGATATTGTGGAATCTGACGTTCCTTGTCTGAAGCAGATGATGGATGTATATGAACAGCATGAATCTTCTGTTGTAGGGGTAAAAGAAGTTCCTTGGGAGCATGTGTCCCGCTATGGTCTGGTAGCCGGCGACCAGATGCCTGGCGATGAATCGGGCCGTCTTTACAAAGCTACAGGTCTCGTGGAGAAACCAAAGCGTGAAGATGCCCCATCCAATCTGGCGATCATGGGTCGTTATATTCTTACTCCGGAAATCTTCGATATTCTGGGCAAGCAGGATGCTGGAGCAGGTGGTGAGATCCAGCTGACCGATGCGATTTCTAAGCTCGGTGAGCAGCAGGATATTCTGGCGTACCAGTTCGAAGGGCTGCGTCACGACGTAGGAGAGAAGAGCGGATTTATCCAGACAACGATTCACTATGCGCTCAAACATCCCGAACTGCGGGAAGACACTATTGAATATCTGCGTAAAGTAATAAATGAGATTGATCACCCTACTGCATAAGCAAAGCATAGGTTCTGTATGGCGATAATCACTTCAAACAGGATAGACAATAGATGAGTGATGCGCGGCATGATCGAAGAGTAGAGTATTGTAAAACCACACGCCATCTGATTAAAAAGTAAAAGAGGCTTCTCCCGTATAGGAGAAGCCTCTTTCTTTTTATTAGCTTGCATTTGGTGATGTTTGAGATTAATAAGTCACTTTTGCCAGCTGATCAATTTGTTCTTTTTCTTTGGCATCAATAGCAATCAGTTTGTCATAGACAGCCTGATCTTTTTGTCCTTCTTTTTGCAGAGTAGCCAGATAGTAACGTGCTACCTGCTTGTTCGTCTCATCGCTCAGATCATCTTTCAATCCGCGCTTCAATGTTGCTGCTGCATCGGCATTTTTACCTTGCATCAACTGAATTTGACCGATGCTCAGAGCAATCTTCGGAGTGACATCGAACTCACGACCTTGCAGCTGACCTTCCGGCAAGGTGGTCAGGTACTGCATACCATCAAGCACTTGCTGGTAAGTCGTAAGACCTGCCTGGAAGTATTTATCCTCAGCAGCCTTATCTTTTTTCTCATGAGCCTGGTTGCCCAGAATATAAGCCTGAGAAATGACACCTTCATACCAGGAAATATCCCATTTGTATTTCGGAATATTATCAACCATCAAATTGAATGCCTGGTCGGTATCGCCATGTACCTGATAAAGAGTAACCATCTGTTTGAGAATATCTTTATTGAATGGTTCTTTTTCATGAGCTTTGGTTAACAAAGCCAGATCCTCATTATAGAATTGATCATCTTTGGTCTGCTGGTACCCTTGTACAAGCAGCGAACTCAGGAAGACAGATGCATCCGGGAACGTGCTACGGATGGATAATGCATCATCCAGAGGCTTACGCAGTCCTTCATACGTAGCTTGTGGAGTATTTGCCATAGAATTGACTTCCATCACATCAGCAGAAGCTTCCTTGAAGCGAAGAGCAGTAAATGCGACCAGAATAACAGTCAGACCCATCAATGAAACATAAATACCACGAATCGCTCCAGTACCCAGCTTGAGTCGTTTGAGCGGCTGTGCATCCATCGCAGCAGCCATACCACCAAGACCCAGGAATACCAGAATGCTCATATAAACATAACTCAAGTTAAAGTCGAGCAGACTGTGCATCAGAATGGATACGACGAGTATAAAGTAAAGGAAATGCGATTCCTTTTTCTCGCGATCCGATTTGATATAACCGCGAATGTATTTGTAGAAAATAAATCCAACAAACAAAATGAAAACAATGAATCCGATAATCCCGACTTCGACCAGATATTGCACGAAGAAGTTATGCGCCTGACGGCTGACATACGGGTTATTCTGGTACGCTTCAAAAGCCGCACCCCATGCACCGCCACCACCGCCAAAGAACGGGTAGTCACGCAGCAGTTTCATGGCATCGCGATAAAACGTAAAACGTTCCAGTACACTACTTTGCTGGAAGTTGATGTTCTCAAAACGAACGCGGATATTTTCCGGCAGCAGATTACGCAGATTCGTAGCAATCAGCAGAATCAGAATAACTGCGCCGACTACGGCCGAGCCGATCGGCAGCCAAATGCTGGAGAAACGTTTGGCGGTCCAGCCTTCTACGCCATGTTCCAGTTTTGGAGCAATAAAGCGTCCGATAACTACAGCGATCAATCCTACGATCAGCGATGTAATCAGCAGGTAAGCCCAGCCTTTGGCAGCTACGCCGCCATCATACTGGTTGATGACCTGCAGACCGATGTTCGTTACCGGATTCAGAATCACGGCAGAAGCGATACCGGCGATTACGATATAAATGATCCAGAGAATCTGCTGGGCAGGACGCAGCATCAGCAGCAGGACGAGCAGTACGAATGGCAGTACTACAAGACCACCGCGTGACAGCGTGAGGATCAGGGACAAAATGATCGGTACCAGCATAAATCCGTGGATAAAGTGGTCATACGATCTTTTTAGACGGCTTACATTAAATAGTCCTGCGAACAGGATCGCCATCAGGAAAGCAGCATATGTATTCGCATACTGGAATACAGAAGTCAGACGCCAACCGTTGGAATCCTTCATAACTGCGTCGACATACACACCGTTGCTTACCGCTATCGAGAACCACGATACCAGATGTCCACCCAGAACTCCCTGACCGAACCAGTTGAGGAATCCAAAAAGGATAATCAGATAAGCGGAACCCATGATGGTAATTTGAATAATTTTGTTGGACAACCGGTCACGCAGCATGTACACACCAATCACGAAAATAAATGCATACATCCATTGTATTAGCACCATATTTACGGCATAATGCCAAGAGGCGGCCGAAAACATGGAGATCATATACGAGATGGGCAGCAGAATAATGAGCAGTGCCACCATATCTCTCTGATCTTCCAGTTTGATTTTTTTGTGGAATTGAATCAATCCCAGAATCAACAGGACACCGGCAGCCATGACTGCCCAGAAAATCGGTTGCTCAAAACTTACGCCGAGACCATTAAACAATGCAATTTGAAATGGGGTCCATAACAGGAACAAAATAAGACAGATGTTAACGACCCAGAACATGCTACTGCGTTTGTCGTCCTCAGTGGACGCTTTAAACTGTTTGCCGTATACTGGATTAGCCAATGTTATATACTCCTTTTATGTTATAATTCTAAGCTATTTTAGCACATTTTAATTGCAGGAACTATTCTCAAATAGGAATGGTCGATTTGATACTCCATTTTGAGATGGTGAAACGAAGGAGGAAGAAATGGACTTTACAGGCGAAAGGTATATTCCTAACAAAGTTTTTGGCGAAATTGAAGTAGAGCATAAGCAAAGATATCATGCTATTCTTGATTTTGTGAAAAACAAAAAGGTTCTGGATGCCGCATGTGGCGAAGGTTATGGTACACATCTAATGTCCCAGTATGCCAGCCATGTTACAGGAATAGACATCTCGCAGGATTCTATTCATTGGGCCTCGGAAACCTACCAGACAGGAAATACCAAGTTCATCGTTTCAGATATACAAACACTTCCTCTCCCGGATCATTCCGTTGACGTAGTTGTGAGCTTTGAAACGATCGAACATGTGGACGCATTAGCACAGGAACGTTTCCTGCAGGAAATCAAACGAGTGTTGGCGCCGGATGGGATATTGATTATGTCCACTCCCGACAAGAGACTATACTCGGATATTGTCGGTTTCACAAATCACTTCCATATTAGAGAATTTTATTACTCGGAATTTGAAGATTTTTTAAAAACAAAATTCCAGCATATTCATATGTTTCGCCAGGGATTCTGTACGTTTAGCTATTTAAGCTCAGCCGAAGTACAGGCCCGTACTGGGGATTATTACAAGCTGCATGATTTGCATGATACGCCCAACAATGGCAAGTATCTAATCGCCTTATGCTCGGATCAGGAAATAGCGGATACCAAAAAGATCAACAGCATTATGCCATCTCCATCAGAGCAATCCTTTTCAAGCAAATTATTTGTGAAATATGGCGAAGCAGGATCAGAAGAGCGCTGTATTACTGCAGACCTTACTATTGAAGGCAGGGAATTCAGCGTACAATTTGACCAATTGGAACAGTTAAAACCGATCCAAAGTATAAAATGGCAGCCGGTAGATGGTTATGTTATCAGGCTCAAGATTGTTTCATCTTCGGAGACAGCACAATTTATACCTCTAAATTCATTCAGTCAGACAGAAGAGTATGTAGAATTTCAAGAATTGGATCCTCAATTTGCTGTTGAGATCGAGCATACCGACATAAGCACGCTATGTATCAAGGGACACATACGGATTTTGAATGGAGAGAGCGTCTTCAAACTAATGAAGCCGCGAATCGACAAATTGGAAGCAGAGCTTCAGGACAAGCAGGAGCTGTACAATCTGTTGCTTGCCACTCTCCACGAAAGAGATGGATTGTTGGCTGCCAAGCAGGAATTGGAACGCGAGAATGCGCTGGTTAAAGGTTCTACTTCCTGGCAGATCACCAAACCATTACGGGCAGTAACCCAAGCAGTAAAACGAAACAAAAAGGGAACATAACTGTTCCATGGCTGCTGATAAAGCCTTTGGTTGCTGTTTGTCTGCGGTGGACGCCTTATACGGTTTAACGTATACTGGATTAGCTGTGACATGAAGCAGAAATTGTACAAGCCCAAGTGATTGTGTTTGGAAGAAAAACGCAATAATAAGATCTGAATAGTAAAAATGGATGTTATCGACAACAACAAAGTACTGTAGACTCGGCATCATGCATTGAGAAGTTTAGAAAGTTTTGACGATCAGTAGGTCGCCGTTAGGAAACAGAAAATTGAGACAATTAGGTGGCGGTAAGAAAATGTATGAGTTAAAGCGTTACTTTTTGAATTTTTATAAATATAAGGATTTATTGAAGCTACTGGTTGCCAAAGATATCAAAATCAAATATAAACGTTCTGTTCTTGGCATTATTTGGAGTGTACTGAATCCATTACTGACGATGATTATTATTACGCTGGTGTTTCAGGAGCTTTTCAAATTCAATGTTGAGAACTTTGCTGCCTATGTAATTAGTGGTCAGGTATTATTTGGTTTTTTCTCTGACTCTACTTCGCTAGCGATGGGATCGATTTATTCTTCCGGACAAATTATCAAAAAAGTATATATACCCAAGTATATATTTCCTTTATCCAAAGTATTGTATTCGCTGGTGAATATGCTGTTCTCCCTTTGCGCGGTAATAATTGTTTGTATAATTACAGGAGTTGACCTTAAATATACCTTTATATTCAGTTTCCTGTCTATCTTTTACGTATTCATCTTCAGCTTGGGGGTAGGATTGATTCTTTGTAGTATCGTTGTCTTTTTCAGAGATGTCGAACATATTTATGGCGTACTCATTACGGCATGGATGTATGCTACACCGATTATCTATCCGATGAATATTATGCCGGATCGGTATATGCCGCTTCTTCTGGGCAATCCAATGTTTTACTTTGTAACGCATTTCCGAGAAACTTTGCTGTATGGGCATATTCCTCCTCTGGAATTGAATATTCAATGTGCAAGCTATGCTTTTGTCACTTTATTAATTGGCGTATATCTGTTCAAACAACGCCAGGATAAATTTATCCTTTACATCTAAGGAGTTTTATAATGGAAACAAGTAACATAATTATAGATGTTAAAAATGTTTCAATGTGTTTTAACATGACCACCGAGAAAATTAGCGGTCTAAAAGAATTCATGATCAAAAGACTCAAAAACCAGATCAGTTATACTAAATTCTGGGCGCTTAGTGACGTCAGTTTTCGAGTGGAGCGCGGAGAGTTATTCGGCGTCCTCGGCCTGAACGGAGCTGGGAAAAGTACACTGCTCAAAACGGTAGCTGGTGTTCTAAAGCCGACTGAAGGCTCTGTTAGTATCCGCGGCAGAATGGCTCCGCTTATCGAGCTGGGTGCCGGATTCGATGCCGAATTGACTGCACGTGAGAATATTTACCTTAATGGTGCTATACTGGGTTATTCCAAAAAGGAAATGAATTCCCGGTTCGCAGAGATTGTGGAATTCTCGGAATTGCAGGAATTTATCGATGTACCTGTTAAAAACTACTCTTCGGGTATGTATGCACGTCTGGGCTTTGCGATTGCAACATCTACCAGACCGGATATTCTGATTGTCGATGAGATTCTGTCTGTCGGTGACTTTAAATTCCAGCAGAAATGTGAAGCCAAGATCAGTCAGATGGTCAAGGAAGGAACGAGCGTGCTGCTAGTATCCCACTCCATTGAACAGATTCGCAGTCTTTGCAGCAGAGGAATCATTTTGGAAAAAGGACAGTTAATCAAAGAAGGAAATATCGAAGAATTATGTGATTTTTATTATTCCAAGTACAGCTAAGAGAGGGGATGGATGTAATCATGTTTCCCGGGTTGTACTACACTATAGCTAAATATATAATTCGATTTCAAATCAAGTATCATCCTTTTCGGAGGCTGCTTGGAAGCGGCTGGTATACCCGATGGATACAGGCCAATGAGCAGTATGACCCTTATGCTGTTCGGCAAGAATGTGAGCAGTTTCAATATCAGCCTCTAATGTCCATCATTCTTCCTGTATATAATGTACAGGAAGAATATTTACGAGAATGCATAGAATCGGTTCAGCGGCAGTATTACGCTAACTGGGAACTGTGTATTGCGGATGATCATTCTACTATGCCTCATATCCAAAAGGTGCTGGAAGAATACAGCCAGCAGGATTCCCGGATCCATGTGGTTTACCGCAGCCAAAACGGTCATATTTCGGAGTGTAGTAATACAGCGCTTGAAATAGCACGTGGCGAGTATGTTGTTCTGCTGGATAATGATGATGCATTGGCTGATTTTGCACTGTACGAAGTAGCCAAAACATTAAACCTGTATCCGGATACCGACCTCTTATTTAGCGACGAAGACAAATGGCTCGGTGGACAAAGGGTTCAGCCATTTTTCAAAAAAAATTGGGGAATGCCTTTGTTATTCACGATGAACTATATTTGTCATCTTGCTGTATACCGGACAGCTCTGGTACAGAGTATCGGAGGTTTCAGACGAGGTTATGAAGGTGTACAGGATTGGGATTTAGCTATTCGTGTTATTCAAAAAGGAGCACGAGTAAGACATATTCCCAAAGTACTATATCATTGGAGAATATCTCCAACATCAACAGCCGGAGGCGAAAGCCAGAAAAGTTATATTAAGGACAAACAACGCATGTTGCTGCAGGATCATAAAAACTGAGTATAATCGCGTAAAATAAACTGTGTGAAGGTGATAAAGTTGGGTATAAATACGCTTATGAAAAAAACGATTTCTACCATGAAATATGAAGGGAGTAAATCGCTTGTTCGGAAGGCATATCATTACACGAAAAAAAGAGTACTTAAAAAGCATATCCCCTCTAAATACCATTTTAAAGACATACTCTTTATAAATGGCTGTTCTCTTCCGCATCCGCCTCGTTATCGTGTAGATCATCAGATTGAGCAGCTTCATTTCAACGGATATTCCTGTGATAGTGTGTATTACGAAGAGCTTGATATCGAAATGGTACGCTACTATAGAACATTCGTCTTTTTCCGCTGTCCGCATACCCCAGTTGTAGAAGAGTTAATCCAAAAAGCCAAGTACTTTAACAAAACTGTTTTTTTTGATATTGATGATCTGGTTATTGATCATAAATATGTAAAAGAAATCGATTATCTGAATACAATGAGCAAAGATGATCTGGATCAGTATATGGATGGTGTCAATCGTACACAGAAAACACTGAGAATGTGCGATTATGCGATTACAACAACAGGAAGACTGGCTACAGAACTCAGTAATTATGTAGGTGAAGTATTTGTAAACCGCAATGTAGCTTCCGAGAAAATGGTAGATCTTTCCCTAAAAGCACTCAAAGCCAAAGAACTGAAGATGGCAGAAGCCAATACTGCACCGGATAACCGTGTGATTATGGGTTACTTTAGCGGCAGCATTACACATAACGAAGACTTTAATCTGATCATTAATGTAGTGAAAGAAATGTTCCAAAAGCATCCAAACGCCTATCTGAAAGTAGTAGGTATTCTGGATATTCCTACTGAACTGAGCGACTACAAAGACCGGATCATTTTTGAGAAATTTACCGACTGGACCAATTTGCCGGATCTGATTGCCAATGTGCATATTAACCTGGCCCCACTGGTAGATACAATCTTCAATGAAGCCAAATCCGAGAATAAATGGACCGAAGCAGGTCTGGTGAAGGTTCCGACCATTGCCAGTAATATCGGTGCTTTTAAAGATGTGATGACCCATGAAGTAGATGGTGTACTGTGCGATACCATTGAGGATTGGAAATTGTATCTGGACAAGTTGATTGCAGATGCAAACTATCGTAATCAGATTGGTAAACAAGCCCATACTACCGTTATCAATGGCTGGACGACGATGAGTAATGGATATAAGCTGTTTGAATTCATAGAATCCAAGCTCCATGACAATATTGCGTTTGTACTGCCTTCTACACAAATCAGCGGTGGAGTGAACGTGGTAATCAAGCATTGTAACATTCTGCGTGACCATGGCAAAGATGTTACGATCATTTCAATGAGTGAAGATGACAAAAACATTATTAATAAAGATGGGGAAATCAACGTAATTTCCTATCATAGACACAGCTTCCACGGATTGTTCCGTAAATGTGTAGCTACACTTTGGTCAACAACCGAATTCCTGAATATGTATTCCAAGATTTCCGAGAAGTATTATCTGGTACAGAATTTTGAGACTAACTTCTATGAGCCAGGCAACCATATGCGGATATGGGCTAATCTGACGTATAACTTCTTCTCGAATATTAAATATATAACCATATCCAAATGGTGTGAACAATGGCTGGCAGATCGTTACAATAAGAAGGCCGCTTATGTAGAGAACGGTATTGATCTGTCTGTATTCCAGTATCAACCACGTACCTTTGAGGGTAAAATCAAGATTCTGGTCGAGGGTAATTCCAGCGACTATTACAAAAATGTGGATGAGAGCTTTAAAATCACCAACCAACTGGATCCTAATCGTTTTGAAATTTGGTATCTTTCCTATAGCGGCAAGCCGAAGGACTGGTATAGAGTCGATCATTTCTTGAATAAAGTGCCTCATGATGAAGTTGGTAAGGTGTATGCACAGTGTGACATCCTGCTCAAATCCAGTTTGCTGGAGAGCTTCTCCTATCCTCCACTGGAAATGATGGCCACTGGCGGTGTAGCTGTTGTTGCACCGAATGAAGGCAATATCGAGTACCTCGTACACAACGACAACTGCCTGCTCTATGAACAAGGTAATACTGCAAATGCCGTAGAGATGATCGAGGCAGTATGCAGCGATGCTGGTATGCGTGAACGTATTATCGCAAACGGTCTGAAGACCGCGCAGCGCAAAGAATGGCAGAAGCTTGAAGGCGATGTATTAGCCCTGTACGATTATCAACTACAACCTACAGAGAATAACGGTGAAAAATATGAAGCAAAATCGGTTTAAGCGTTTTTTGATTCCTATTATTCTGATTGTTTTGTTCATTTACGTCTATGGAGGTAATGTTGGCAAAATGACAGAAGTCATTTCTACAGATGGGACCCAGCCGGTAGGTGAAATTACCGGAGGAACGGAAATTGGACAAACCTTTGTCTCATCCATGAACAATTTGAGCGGATTTTCTATCAAACTGGCTACTTATGCCCGTATGAATGAAGGACATGTAACGATTGGTATTCGCAATTATGGAGATGATCAGCCGATCTATTCCACCCGAATCAAATCAGAAAGCTTGGCAGATAATGCATACTACGATATGCGTTTCCCGCCTATCAAGTTTTCCAAAGGTAAAAAGTATTATATTTACGTAAATTCTGAAGCAAGTACAGCAGGTCATTCGATTACTGCATATATGTCCAAAAAGGATACTTATGCCGGTGGAAGTCTTATCCGTAATGGCAAGGTAGAACCGGGAGACCTTGCATTCAAAGTGGTCTGCAACCGTACGTTATTCTAGTCAAATCATGGTATAGAAGGGGAATCTATTTAGAATGGAGCGAGAACAGGAAAGAACATTTAATCTTGAAAAAAAACTGTTGAGTATTCTGCTGTTGTTCGGCCTGCTGTGTGTATTTATTACGCCGCCATTTCAGATGGCAGATGAAGATAGTCATTTTAAACGTGCTTATACGGTAGCTGTAGTGGATCTGATTCCACAGGCTAATCAGCATGGGGAACTTGGTTTTTATTTGCCCAAAGCCATTATGGATTTTGAAGCCAGTTATCGTTATATGAAAGCTGATACTACCCAGAAATTTAACTATCAGCAATACTATGCTGCAACAACAACAGCTGTGAACTATTCCGAAAAAGTATTTAGCGAGTTCAGTACAGTAGAAACCAATCCACTTTTATATCTTCCACAAGCATTTGCAATGGTGTTTTTTAAGAGCTTAATTTATTTTTGCTCTTTAGGAAAAGCTGAACTTATTACACCTATTAGTTATATGTACGCTGGAAGAATAGGCAATTTGTTGTTTTTTATATTCTGTGCTTATACAGCCATAAAGCTAATCCCTTTTTATAAGAGAGTACTTTTTCTAATAGTATGTATGCCAATGACGCTCGGATTAGTGTCTTCAATGAGTTATGATTGCATGGTTATTGGGATATGTATACTGTTTGTAAGTTTAGTGTTTCATCTTGCATTCAATAAGCAACCAGAGAATATAGAAAAAAAACACATAATTATATTATGCATTCTTTCATTTATGCTTATTGAACTGAAACAAGTATACTTCCCTTTGATTTTAATATTTTTGTTGATTCCAAAAGAAAAGTTTTTTAATTTTAAAACGAGAATCACATATTTTATTCTTATAAGTTTTTCGGGAATTGTCAGTTATTTGATCTGGTCAGTTATGAGCCAGATTCACGGAGATTTAAGTGAAAAAGGGAGTTCTGGAGAACAGTTAGCTTTCATCATAAATCATCCTATTCAATATATTGAAGTTATTTTAAGAACATTTTACCAATTGAGTTTCTTTTATACTAATAGTTTTATTGGAAATCTTGGTTGGCTGGATACAAATTTCCCTCCTACTTTTATTTATTTATATTGTCTTTTTATTTTACTATTTGCAGTTATAGATGGAACATCAAACATAAAGGTGACTATTAAACAAAAGCTTACAATATTGGCTACTTTCATTATATCAGTTTTGTTAATTGAGACAGGATTATATCTGACATGGACTTCTAAACCAGAAATTGGAGGAGTAGGGTATCCTACTGTTTCTGGTGTACAAGGCAGGTACTTTATTCCAATTATGATTCTATTTTTGATGATATTCTATAATAATAAATTATCCATTCATCATAAAATAAATCGTGAAGAGCTTAGTGACAGCATATTGGTAACTTTTTGTATGTTTAGTAGCATTTTAATGTTGTTTTTTATTATTACTCGTTACTGGATACCTATGTCTTAAACACAAAAAAATATAAGGTATCAATTTAGATACTTGGAGGAAGTATATGAAGATTATTGTAACTGGTGGTTGTGGATTCATAGGGTCGCATTTAGTAGATCGGTTAGTTGAATTGAATCATGAAGTTTTAGTTATAGATAATTTATCTACAGGTTCAATTGAAAATTTAAATCAGAGTGCAAATTTCGAAGAGATAGATATAAAAGATGAAGATGTTAGCCGAATTTTTAATGATTTCAAGCCCCAAATTGTATATCACTTAGCTGCACAAATTGATGTACAAGCATCTATTGATAACCCTGTAATAGACGGGGAAATTAATATTTTAGGAACTTTAAACATTTTACAACAGTGTAAAAAACATGGTGTGAAAAAAGTGATTTATTCATCATCTGCTGCTGTATATGGTAATCCTTCAGCTCTTCCAATTACAGAAAGTTACGTTACTAATCCAATATCTTTTTATGGATTATCTAAATATATTCCTGAAAATTATTTGCAGTTATTCTCTAATACGTTTTCGTTAGACTATACTATTTTGCGATATGCCAACGTGTATGGAGAAAGACAAGGGATTAAAGGCGAAGGAGGCGTAATCTCCATATTCTTTGATAAATATATAAAACAGGAACAACCTGTAATTTATGGAGATGGGTATCAAACTAGAGATTTTATATATGTTAAGGATATTGTAGAAGCGAACGTATTAGCCATGGAAAATGGACGTAACCAAATATATAACGTAAGTACAAATGCCCCTATTAATGTGAATGAGCTTGTTTCTACAATTGGTAATATTACAGGAACAGAATTCAAACCAAAGTATAAAAATCAACGCTCAGGAGACATAATAGATAGTTATTTGGATAATACAAAAATTATTAATGAACTTGGTTGGTATTTTAAATACAGCGTATCTGAAGGTTTGCAGGAAATGTTCAAAAATTTAAAATGATTAATACCTGATAAGGAGCAGTGAGGCATGGCTGAAATATTAATGATTATTCCTGCTTATAACGAGGAACTTAATATTGTAAAAGTTATTACAGAAATCAAACAAAGTTTAAATTATGTTGATGTTCTAATTGTAAATGATTGTTCAACTGATAATACTTTAGCAGTACTAAAAGGAATCGAGAATATTAAAGTAATATCATTACCTATTAATCTAGGCTATGCAGGAGCATTACAAACTGGTTTTAAATATGCCGTTAATAAAGGTTATGATAAAGTGATTCAGTTTGATGGTGATGGTCAGCACATTGCAACCGAAGCCGGAAAATTATTGGATATAATGGAAAGAGATCAGGCTGATATAGTTATTGGTTCCAGATTCAAAACGAAAAGTAATTATAATCATAGTTTATTTAGAAAAATAGGGACACATTTTTTTAGAACTATTATTAAAAGAATATGTAAAATTGAAATTACTGATCCAACTTCTGGGTTTCAAGTGCTTTCCAAAGAAGTTTTTCATAAATATGCTAAAATGAATCAATATCCAGAGTATCCGGATGCCAATTTAATTATTGAAATGCTATTAGAACATTATAAAATATCAGAATATCAAGTCGAAATGCGAAGTAGAGAATTTGGAACAAGTATGCATAGTGGTATTCTCAAACCTGCTAAATATATGATTAAAATGACATATGCTATCATCTTTGTTTTAATTAGCCGAAAAAAAATGAGGTCATGATATCAATCGATTTTCACATTTGAATAAGGAGTGCTTCTATGATTACAAGAGTTTTTTTTGCCTTGATTGGAATTATACTTGTATTTTATGTATACAATAAAGTTAAAAAGCGTCTCTTCTCTGAAAAAGAAAGTATGGTTTGGATGATTGGAGCTATAGTTATTTTTATATTATCTCTTTTCCCTGGAATCATTGATCTATTATCAAGTGCTTTGCATATTGCTTATCCACCTTCATTACTGTTTTTAATAACTATGATATTTGTGATGGTTTTACTTTTGAGGCAAAATCAACAAATGTCAGTAATGAGCAATTCTTTAAAAGAGCTAGTTCAAAAAGTCGCTTTGCTGGAACAAGAAGTTGTTGAAAGAGGTAAAGATGACTAGTTTGGAAAAAATCTTGACGAGTCAATTTGTGAGGTATGCTTTTGTAGGAGTAATAGGAACTACAGTTCATACTTTAGGACTTTGGTTTTTTACTGAAAAAATTCATTTGCATCCTTTAATTTCTTCTACTATTGGATTTATGCTCTCTTTATTAATATCTTATTACCTTAATAGCATATTAACGTTCAAAACTAAATTCAGGTTGAAATTTTTTGCTAAATATACGGCTGTTTCTTTGGTTGGATTATGCATAAATTTATTGATTTTATTTTTATTTCGGGATATTTTTCATCTTTATTATATGATAGGACAAATTGTAGCCATATTTGTAGTACCTGTTGTAAATTTTTTGCTGAATAAATACTGGGCTTTCAGCATCAATAATCCATCAATAAAACATTAGGAGGAAATGATTATGAAAGGTATTATTCTTGCAGGAGGTACAGGCACACGCCTTTACCCTTTGACCAAAGTAACCAACAAGCATCTGTTACCCGTAGGCAAATATCCTATGATTTTTTATTCCGTATACAAGCTCAAGCAGGCAGGAATTCTCGATATCCTGATCGTAACCGGCAAAGACCATATGGGGGATGTTGTTAATCTTCTGGGTAGTGGCCGTGAAATGGGTGTAACCTTTACATATAAGGTACAGGACGAAGCAGGTGGCATCGCCCAGGCGCTGGATCTTGCAGAGCATTTTGTCGGCGATGACCAGATGATCGTTATTCTGGGTGACAACGTATTTGAAGATGATATTGCTTCCTTTGTAGAGAATTTCCGTACACAAAAACAAGGTGCCAAATTGCTCCTGCAGCAAGTTCATGATCCGCAGCGCTATGGTGTAGCCGAACTGGACGGAGAACGTATCGTATCTATCGAAGAAAAACCAAAAGTACCGAAAAGCGATTATGCGGTAACCGGTATTTACATGTTTGACAGCAATGTATTTGATATTGTCAAAACACTCAAACCATCCGCACGTGGTGAATTGGAAATTACGGATGTTAACAATGCCTATATTCAGCGTGGCGAACTGTCCTTTGATATCCTGAATGGCTGGTGGACGGATGCAGGTACACATGCTTCTCTTGCCAAAGCCAATGAACTGGCTAAAGATATCATTTTTGGTGAAGAATTCGGCAAACTCAAGCTGTAAATAGGAGGAACACTATGAAAGCCACTTCTCTCAAACTAAGCGGTGCCAAACTGCTGGAACCTGTCGTTCATGGAGACCATCGGGGTTTCTTTATGGAGAGCTACAACGAGCAGACCATGCATGCAGCAGGGGTGACACACCAGTTTATACAGGATAACCACTCATTGTCTGCGGAACCAGGTGTACTGCGCGGATTGCATTACCAGCTCAGTCCCAAAGCACAGACCAAGCTGATCCGTGTCATTTCCGGCGCAATTTACGATGTGATCGTGGATATCCGTAAGGAATCTCCAACGTTTGGACAATGGCAAGGATTTATTTTAACTGAGTATAATAAACATCAGCTGCTTGTACCACAGGGGTTTGCCCACGGTTTCTGTACGCTGGTGCCAAATACACAGGTCATTTACAAAGTGGACGAATATTATTCTCCGGAACATGACCGCGGTATACTTTGGAATGACCCTGCTCTTGGCATCGACTGGCCGGTATCCTCTCCGATTCTATCCGAGAAAGATACGCGCCATCCACTGCTGCAGGATGCAGATATTAATTTTTAAAATATCCTTATATACCAAAGAAATCTTAGTGTTAGTTAGCGTTTGTTTTTATAAAATAATTCGTATGAATAAGGTTCAGCAGTCTGCTGAATCTTATTCATTGATACAGGAGGCAACTTATGAAATTACTTGTCACTGGTGGAGCAGGGTTCATCGGAAGTAACTTTGTTCTCTATATGCTGCGTGAACATCCTGAATACCAGATCATTAATGTCGATGCTCTAACTTATGCAGGCAACCTGGAGAATCTGAAATCGATTGAAGATAACCCGAATCATACATTTGTTAAAGCAGATATTTGTGATGCTGCCAAAATGGATGAGCTGGTCTCCCAGGGTGTAGATGTTGTCGTGAACTTTGCTGCCGAATCCCATGTGGATCGCAGTATTCTGGAGCCGGATGTATTTGTGAAAACCAATGTATTGGGTACCCAGGTTCTGCTTGATGCAGCGAAGAAACACAATATAACCAAATTTGTTCAGGTATCGACAGATGAAGTCTACGGTACTCTTGGAGAAACAGGTTTATTCACAGAAGAAACACCACTTACACCAAACAGCCCATACTCTGCGAGTAAAGCAGGGGGAGATCTGATTGTACGCGCCTACCATGAGACATTCGGATTGCCGGTAAATATTACACGCTGTTCGAATAACTATGGTCCTTTCCAGTTCCCGGAAAAGCTGATCCCGTTGATCATTTCCCGTGCCCTGGCTGATGAAGCATTGCCGGTATACGGCGATGGACTCAATATCCGTGACTGGCTGTATGTAGAAGACCACTGCAGCGCAATTGACCTTGTTATCCATGAAGGCAAAAACGGTGAAGTCTATAATATCGGTGGCAATAACGAGCGCACCAATATCCATATCGTCAAAACGATTCTGGAGCAGCTCGGCAAACCGGAATCCCTGATCAAGTATGTAGAAGATCGTCCGGGCCATGATCGCCGCTATGGCATCGATCCAACCAAGACGATGACGGAACTGGGCTGGAAGCCAAAACATAATTTTGAGACAGGAATTCAGGCGACTATCCAGTGGTATCTCGATAACAAAGAATGGTGGACCCGTATCGCATCTGGTGAATATCAAGCTTATTATCAGAAGCAATATGGCAGTCGTCTGGGAGCTGAATAATGCGTGTACTGGTAACCGGTGCCTCCGGACAATTGGGTCAGGATACAGTAGCCGTACTTGAACGCAAAGGTCATACCGTTATGGGTTGCGGGCGCAGTGAACTGGATATTACCGATCTGGAGCAGTGCAAGCAGATTATGACTTCTTTTCAACCGGATGCGGTGATTCACTGTGCAGCATATACAGCAGTAGATGCAGCTGAAACCGATATAGATGGAGCTTATCTGGTCAATGCGACCGGTAGCCGCAATCTGGCAGTGGCTGCCGAAGCGGTACAGGCCAAACTTCTTTATATCAGCACGGATTATGTATTTAATGGTCAGGGCACCACGCCTTACCATGAATATGATAATACAGATCCGCAGGGGATTTACGGCAAATCCAAGCGTGCGGGCGAAGTACTGACACAGACATTATCGTCTCGATATTTTATTGTGCGTACTTCGTGGGTATACGGAATGCACGGCAATAACTTTGTCAAAACCATGCTGAAATTGGGACAGGAGAAGCCCCAGCTCAAAGTGGTGGATGACCAAAAGGGCTCACCTACCTACACAGTGGATCTGGCAGAATTCCTGTCTGAGCTGATGATGACAGAGAAATATGGTGTCTATCATGCTTCCAACAGTGGAGCTTGTACGTGGTATGAATTTACCCAGTCTATTTTTGCACAGGCTGAAGGCATTCTTGGAGTCAGCTTTCAGGCACAGCTGGAGCCATGTACAACTTCGGAATTTCCACGCCCGGCACCACGCCCAGCCAATTCGGTAATGGAACATCTATCGATTCGGACTAACGGATTTACAGATATTCGACCTTGGCAGGAAGGGCTAAATGCCTTTTTACTGGAGTATCAGGCAAGTCTGCAATCGAAATCGGAATAAAAGAATTAGTAAGCCGCGTATTGCTCTCCATTATGTATAAGGCGTGGGTTTGTCTTATTTCTGTATATGAGATAGACAGGGTTTGAATATTCTAAAAATATTTTATATAGACAGTGCTGTTTCTGGTTATACAGGAGGCACTGTCTATTTTTATAGGTATTTATAAGCTACAATGCCATCGATAAGGAAAAGTGAATGACTGTAGAGATGCAGGATATTCGCTGTCTACTCTTTCTGATACAATAAAGCAGATAAATATGACAGAAAAGCAAATGAGGTATACGCATGGAGACAGTACAGATACTTCTTTCCACTTATAATGGAGCGCAATACATAAAAGAGCAGTTGGACAGTCTGCTGAATCAGACCTACGGAAATATCCGGATTCTGGTCCGGGATGATGGTTCAAGCGATAATACTCTGTTAATAGTAAAGCAATACGCAGAACAGCACCCTGAACAGATTAGCTGGATAGAGGGAGAGAATATAGGAGTTGTTCAAAGTTTTTGGACATTGATGCAGCAAGCTGATTCCAGTGCAGCATATTACTGCTTTTGCGATCAGGATGATGTTTGGATGCAGGATAAAGTAATCAGAGCTGTAACACAGCTGCATATAATGGAGCAGCCACCAGAGAGCAGCAATCTTCATGAGCCAGCACGTCTTCCAGCCATGCTCTTTACAGCTACACAGCTGACCGATGCAGATTTGAATCCTACAACAGTCTGGCCTGCGAACCTGCAACGGGATCTTTCGTTTTACAATGCGTTGTTCCAAAATCTTGCAGTCGGTGCGACAGTTACAATTAATCGCAGAGCATTATTACTGCTGAGGGAGCACGATCTGAATACCAAGCATATCCTGATGCACGACTGGTGGATGTATCTCACGATTTCTTGCTTTGGCAAAGTGTATTTTGATACTCAGCCGTCTATCTATTACAGACAGCATGGAAATAACGCCGTAGGTGGCGAATCGACTATTTCCCAGAAAATAAAAAAGAAATGGAAAAGCTTCCGTAAACATCAGAATCAACAAATGCTGATCGAGCAAGCCAAAGAATTCAAACGAATATACGGTAAACAGATGACTGATCCACTTATGATACAGCAGCTGGATGCCTTTATCGCGCCACGTCGTCATTTGATGGAGCGAATACGATACCTTAGACAGTGCCAACTATACCGTCAGTCAGCAGCCGAGCAGAATCTATTCCGGTTTCTGATTTTAATTGGGTATCTTTGATGATTAATATTGGAATAATTTTGAAATTGCCTTTCGGTAGGCTATCTATGCTATAATGCGAGTAGATCATAATATTGAAATTTTTCAGAAAGTATGCAGCAGGATCAATGGTTCTGCCTGCAGCGAAAGCTTTCAATACAGAGCAGGAGCGTTATTATGGACGTTAGCGTTTTAATCTTAAATTATAATACTTGTCAGCTGACAATGGATTGTATCGAATCGGTTTACCATTCGAGTACTCAATATTCCTATGAAATTATCGTTGTCGATAACCATTCGAGCGATGATTCCACTACGCGTATTCCAGCAGCTTACCCGAATATTGTCTTCATCGCTAATCAGGATAATGGTGGCTTTGCCAAAGGCAATAATATCGGGATGAAGATTGCCCGGGGACGATATACATTGCTGCTCAATTCTGACACCATCGTTCAGCCGGATACCCTGGAGACGATGGTGTCTTTCATGGATGCACACCCCACGGCAGGAGCATCGGGCTGCAAAATCATTCTACCGGACGGTTCGCTGGACAAAGCGTGCAAGCGCGGCTTCCCGACTCCATCGGCATCGTTCTATTATGCTTTTGGTTTCTCGAAGCTGTTCCCGGACAATCCGAAGTTTAATGGTTACCAGCTGGGTTATCTCAGTCCGGATGAATCCTACCAGGTTGATTCCCTTGTAGGTGCCTTTATGCTGGTACGCCGCGAAGTGATCGAGCAGATCGGCGGACTGGATGAAGAATTTTTTATGTACGGTGAAGATATCGACTGGTGTTACCGGATCAAGGAAGCAGGCTGGGAGATCCATTACCGGGCAGACACATTCATCGTGCATCACAAAGGTGCCAGTAGCCGGCGCAAGCCATTCAAGATTATTTATGAATTTCACCGGGCGATGTGGTTGTTCCATCGCAAGCATTATCGGCAAAAGTATTCTTTTATTACCAATGGTATTGTCTACACAGGGATCGGTGTCAAACTGCTGCTTTCCCTGCTCAAAAATAAACTGCTGCGTGCCACGCCGGCGCCGGTATCCGATTCAGAAAGGAGAGTCCACACGTGATCCGCAAAAATCAGCGCTTTTTGACCAGACTGTATATTCTGGCGGATTTCTCTGTGATTCAAATTTCCTTTCTGATCGCCTGGTTTATCAAATTCCAAAGTGATATTCTTCCCTATGACAGTCCTCCTGCAGGGTATGGAGCACTGCCATTCGAGACCTATGGCAAATGGAGTCTGATCTATGGTGTGATCGCCATCCTGATCGGGACGATAAGCAGTCTGTATTCTCCAAAGCGCAAAAAGCGTTTTGCCGATGAGTTGCTCAAAATCGTACAGACCCATGCAGTCAGTATCTTTATGTTGCTTGGCGCGTTATTCTTCTTCAAAGAGATTAATATCTCGCGTTACTACCTGCTGCTGTATGTCCTACTGAATCTGCTGCTGATTATGGCATATCGCTATGTGATCAAGCTGGGGCTCAAACGTGCTCGTCAAAAGGGCTTTAACAAGCAGTTTGTGCTGATCCTGGGTGCTGGTTCTCTCGGCAAGCGTTTCTATGACAATCTGATGCAGTACCCGGAGATGGGCTACGAGATTGTCGGATTCCTGGACGATTATCGTACATTCGATGGAATTGAATTGAAAAAGTACAAACCGGTGCTCGGCAAAATCGATGATCTGGGGCGCAAGCTGCAGGAGATGATGATCGATGAGGTCATTCTGGCACTGCCGCTGGATGCGCATAGTAAGTATCCGCTTATTATAGCCGAATGTGAAAAAGCAGGGGTACGAACGCTGATTATTCCTGACTTCTTTGACTATCTGCCGGCACGTCCTTACTTTGATAATTTTGCCGGAATGCCAATGATCAATGTACGTGATATTCCGCTGGATATTGCAGCCAACCGAATTTTCAAACGGTTGTTCGATATTATATTCTCACTGGCGGCTATTATCGTAACTTCGCCGATTATGCTGTTCGTAGCAATTGGAGTCAAATTGACTTCATCCGGACCGATTATTTTCAAGCAGGAACGCGTTGGTCTCAATCGGCGTACATTTATGATGTTCAAGTTTCGTTCTATGCGTGTCATTCCGGAAGGACAGATTGATACGGGCTGGACAACAGCGGATGATCCACGCAAGACCAAGTTTGGTTCATTTATCCGGCGTACGAGTCTGGATGAACTTCCGCAGTTCTTTAATGTACTGATTGGAGATATGAGCGTAGTCGGCCCACGGCCGGAGCGTCCTTATTTCGTGGAGCAGTTTCGGGAGGAAATCCCCAAATACATGGTCAAGCACCATGTTCGTCCAGGTATTACCGGCTGGGCACAGAGCAATGGACTGCGTGGAGATACATCGATCGAGGAACGAATCAATCACGATATTTTCTATATTGAAAATTGGTCGCTGTTATTCGATATCAAGATTATTTTCAAAACGATCCGTAATGGATTTATGAATAAGAATGCGTATTAAGATTTAATATCCGAATTACGCATCAAAATTCAATGTAAGTGAACAACCTTAGAGAAAAGATCTACATCCCAATACCTCGTTCTTACAGACGGGGTATTTTTATTTGCAAATTAAGGTGCAAACACACGGCGAAATATCGTATAATATAACTTTGTTCCCATCAAATACGAACAAAAAATTGACACTGTACAAGCACTGTCATAGACTTATTTTGAAGGTTGCAGAAAGACGGAGGAATGAAGGTTGAGAGATGAAATTAAAACGTGGCAGCACGTATTCAAATTGGACCCTGACCGTCTGATCTCGGACGAAGATCTGGATCGTATTTGTATGTCCGGTACCGATGCTATCATGATTGGTGGTTCGTCCGGTGTAACCTATGACAATACAGTGGATCTGATGTCCCGTGTGCGCAGGTATGAGCTTTCCTGTGTACTGGAAGTATCGGATCTGCAAGCAGTTGTACCGGGATTCGATCTGTATATGATTCCAATGGTGCTGAACACCGACCAGAGCAAATGGCTGCTCGGGCAGCATGTACAAGCGGTTGAGCAGTACAGCCATCTGATCCCCTGGGAACTGATGGTGCCGGAAGGGTATATTGTACTGAATCACGATTCGACAGTAGCCCGTCTGACGGACGCATTGACTGCTATTGATGGCGACCGTGCTGCAGCATATGCTCAGGTAGCAGACCGTCTGCTCAAGCTGCCGATCATCTATATCGAATACAGCGGCCGGTTTGGAGATATGGAACTGGCAGCGGATATTCGGCGTGCTGCCGGTGAAGCCAGCGTTTTTTACGGTGGAGGTATTCATAATGCAGAGACGGCCAGAATAGCCCGGCAGGTCTGTGATACAATTATTGTGGGCAACAGCCTCTACAGCGATCTGGATCACGCGCTGGAGACGGTAGCTGCAGTGAAAAGCTGAATATTCCGTTTACCGGAATCATTTATACGGATAATTCAAAATACAATGTGATTCCAATGATGATCATACGAACTGCTTACACAGTTTAATGCAATGTACCTCAATAATGCCTGTTCTTGTTGCAACAGGCAGCCCATTAACGTTTAACCATACTTGACTCACTATCCACGCTTTGATTTGTACACACCACATGACATGGTTCAACATATACAGGCTTTTATCAAGCAAGCCAATCGCCTGACACTTTATTTTTATATCCTATTCCCATTTTGAAAGGGGCAAGACTTCTACATGACGACTGTAAATATACAGGATGCAATCAACCGCCTGAATCCCAGACAAAAAGAAGCCGCGCTCGCCACAGATGGACCGCTACTCATTATGGCAGGTGCAGGCAGTGGTAAAACTCGGGTACTGACCCACCGTATTGCCCATATTATTGATTCCCGCAAGTCAGCTCCATGGGGAATTCTGGCGATTACATTTACCAACAAAGCTGCACGTGAGATGCAGGAACGTGTCTCCCAGTTGGTAGGCCGTGATGGCCGCGAGATCTGGGTATCTACGTTTCACTCCATGTGTGTTCGTATTCTGCGCAAAGATATCGAACGGATTGGTTTTACTTCCAATTTCTCCATTCTGGACTCCGGTGATCAGCTGTCTGTTATCCGTTCCTGCATGAAGGATCTGAATATGGATACCAAGAAATTCGAGCCGAAGGCTGTTCAGGCAATGATCAGCACTGCCAAAAATGAATTGGTAACGCCTGCCCAGTACGAGCAGAAGATCGGTGATTATTTTGAAGGTCTGGCATCCAAAGTCTATACGATGTACCAGCGCAAGCTGCGTGCCAACAACTCGCTCGATTTTGATGATTTGATCATGACGACGATCCAGCTGTTCAAGGAAGTGCCGGAAGTGCTGGAATTTTACCAGAAGAAATTCCGCTACATCCACGTCGATGAGTATCAGGATACCAACCGTGCACAATACATGCTTTGTAAAATGCTGGCGGATGCGCACCACAATATCTGCGTAGTCGGTGACAGTGACCAATCGATCTACCGTTGGCGTGGAGCGGATATTACCAACATCCTGAATTTTGAAGAAGATTACCCGGAAGCCAAGACGATTCTGCTGGAACAGAACTATCGTTCCACTTCCAATATTCTGAGTGCAGCCAACGAAGTTATTGGCAACAACAGCGGCCGCAAACCCAAGAAATTGTGGACCGATAAAGAAGGTGGCGCCAAGATCAAAGTATATCGCGCCGACTCCGAGCATGATGAAGGATATTTCGTCACTTCGGAAATTCATAAAAGTGTAAAAACAGGCCGACCTTATCAGGATCACGCTATTTTGTATCGTACCAATGCCCAGTCCCGGGTTATAGAGGAAATTCTGATCAAATCCGATATTCCTTACCAGATCGTCGGCGGCATCAAGTTCTATGATCGCAAAGAGATTAAAGATATCCTCGGATATCTTCGTCTGTTATCCAATCCGGATGATGATATCAGCTTAACGCGGATCATTAATGTACCGAAGCGTGGTATTGGCGATACGAGTGTAGCCAAGCTGGCTGCAGCTGCAGGTGAGCGCGGAATTTCTATTTTCCGGGTGCTGGAGATTGTAGATGACCTTGGCTTTGCCGGTCGTACGCGTAATGCACTGGTGGAATTCTACGATATGATCGCAGCTCTGCATCAGATGGTAGAGTATCTATCCGTAACCGAACTGACCGAGAAGATTCTGGAAATGTCGGAATACCGGGTCGAACTGCAGCGCGAGAATACACTCGAATCCAAAGCACGGGTAGAGAATATTGAAGAGTTCCTGTCGGTAACGATGGAATTCGAGAAGAATAACGAAGACAAATCACTGATCTCGTTCCTGACCGATCTGGCTCTGATTGCGGATATTGATACCGTAGGGGACAAGCCGGAGGAGCAGGAAGATGCGGTTGTACTGATGACCATGCACAGTGCCAAAGGTCTGGAATTCCCGACTGTCTTCATTATCGGTATGGAGGAGGGCGTCTTCCCGCATAGCCGTGCCTTTATGGATAATGATGAGTTGGAAGAAGAACGCCGCCTTGCTTATGTAGGTATCACCCGTGCAGAGAAGCAGTTGTTCCTCTCCTGCGCGCAGATGCGTACATTGTTCGGACGGACAACCGCGAATCCACCATCGCGTTTCCTGGAAGAGATTCCCGAAGAATACAAGGAAGATACCAAAGTGGCACCGAATAATTATCGTCGTGGCAGCACTAGCAGCTATGGAGGCGGAAGCCGTGGATTTGGCGGATCAACCAGCAGCTTTGGCGGCAAACGGGATAACTCCAGCGCCTTTGGTAGCGGATCTTCCGCACGTGCGGTTCCGCGCCAGACACCAACGTCTTCCGGCGTAACGGTTACTACAGGTAATGGATCGGCACCGAAGCCTGTAGCTAGTGGCAGCGGCGATGGATTCCAGGCAGGGGACAAAGTGTCTCATGGCAAATGGGGCATCGGTACGATTGTTGCAGTCAAAGGAACAGGCAATGACATGGAACTGCAGATTGCTTTCCCTGCACCTACCGGGCTGAAACGTCTACTGGCAGGCTTCGCACCTATTACCAAAGTGGAATAAAATCGGATACAGCACGATAGGGTTTAACCAACGATAAGACAGCCAGTATCGTATGTCTCCTCATAGAACCGGATACTTTAGGATTCGGTTCTATTTTTTCGAATAAGGGAATACAGTGCATGACGAAAATGAAATAACCCAGTCCATGGTCGCCTTTACGTTGGCTGATCAGGGACTTACATATTAGATACGGGAGAGATGCTATTCATGGACCCGATGAACGAAATGGAAAAGCTCGTCGCCGAGCTGAATAATTACAGTTACCACTATTACACACTGGATGAGCCGTTGGTCGATGACAAAGAGTATGATGCCCTGTATGATCGTCTGCTGCAGCTGGAACAGGAAAGTGGTGTCGTCCTGCCGGACTCACCGACACAGCGCGTAGGTGGCGAACTGCTCAAAGGATTCCTGCCGCATCGTCATCTTGCTCCGCTCTGGAGTCTGGACAAAGCGCAAAATCTGGAGAAGCTGTCCAGCTGGCATACCCGTGCCCGCAAGCTGATCAATGATTACAATACCAAGAACCCGGATACACCACTTCCCGAACCAACCTATGCGGTCGAACTCAAGTTTGATGGTCTTACACTCAATCTGACTTATGAAAACGGTCGCCTTGTTCAAGCAGCTACGCGTGGTAACGGCGTTGTCGGAGAAGGCATACTGGAGCAGATCAAAACGATCCGTTCCATTCCGCTGTCTATTCCTTTTAAGGATGGCAAGATTGAAGTGCAGGGAGAAGGCATTATGAACCTGTCCGTACTGGCTGCCTATAACGAGACAGCTTCGGACAAAGACAAACTCAAAAATGCCCGCAATGCAGCAGCAGGTGCTTTGCGCAATCTGGATCCCAAAGTAACCGCCAAGCGCCGTTTGAGTGCCTATTTCTATAATATTGGTTACATGGATGGTATTCAGTTCGCTACACAGCAGGAAATGATGCAGTTCCTGAAAGATAATCATTTCCGGGTCAATCCGTATATTTCGTATTTCGAGAATTTTGACGATGTGATTGCCCAGCTGGAAGAGATTCAGACGCGCCGCAGCGGTCTGGATTATCTGATTGATGGAGCAGTTGTAAAAATCACTGATATGCGTACCCGTGAAGTGCTCGGTTATACAGACAAATTCCCGCGCTGGGCGATTGCTTACAAATTTGAAGCGGAAGAGACCAGTACGATTCTGGAATCCGTATCCTGGAATGTAGGACGCACCGGTAAAATCACGCCGCTCGCGCGTGTGGAAGCAGTAGAACTCGCCGGTGTAACCGTACAGAACTGTACACTGAACAATATTGGCGATATCGAACGCAAAAACCTGAAGCATGCTCTGGGTACACGTGTCTATATTCGCCGCTCCAATGATGTTATCCCCGAGATCCTCGGCAAGGTATCCGAGGAAAATGATGGCGAAGAGATTGTATATCCGGAGAATTGCCCGGCCTGTGGATTCCCGCTGGAACAGCGTGGCGCGCATTTATTCTGTAACAACAAGCTGGGCTGCGAGCCGCAGATTGTTGCACGAATTACTCATTTTGCTTCCCGGGATGCGATGGATATCGAGACATTCAGCGTCAAAACGGCGACGCAGCTGCAAAGTGAGCTGCAGGTTCGCGAGCCTGCTGACCTCTATACCCTGCAGTTTGATGATCTGGTCAGTCTGGAGCGCTTTGGCGAACGTAAAGCGAGCAATCTGCTCCAGGCTATCGAAGACAGCAAAACTCGTGATCTGGCTTCCTTCCTGTATGCGCTCGGTATACCGAATACAGGTAAAACAACAACGCGGATGCTAGCCGAACATTATCGGGATCTGGACAAGATCATGAATGCGACAGCCGAAGAGCTGGTGGAGCTGCCGGATGTAGGCATGATTGTCGCAGAGAGTATCGTAGAATTTTTCGCAGATCCATTTATGCGCGCAAGTATTGAGAAAATGCTGGAACTTGGCGTACAGCCTCAGGTACCGGAAGCACCTGTTGTAGTCGTATCCGACTCCTACTTTACCAATAAAACAGTAGTACTCACCGGTACACTGCATACGATGACCCGTGATGATGCAGCCGCGCGTCTGGAAGAACTGGGAGCCAAAGTAACTGGCAGTGTATCCAAAAAAACCGATATCGTTATCGCTGGCGAAAAAGCCGGCAGTAAACTGACCAAAGCCCGCGATCTGGGTATCGAAGTCATCGAAGATGAAGAGCAACTTCGTCAGCTGCTGGAACTGGAATAGCCAAGTGAAGCTGGGACTAGGATGCATAGAGCAGTATCAAGTGATGTGCATATCCAGTTGTCTGCAACGATATATGTAGAGACCTTGTCATTTACAGGTTTTATATTCACTAAAGCCCCTAAATAAGAGCTTTTCTATCACAAATAGTTGCGATAACAAAAAGACGAGAGGCCCCTGGTCATACCCCCGTCAAGTAGACACTAAAAAAGTACGTTTCAAAAAGCGGCCTTTTCTCGAAATTCTTTCGGGGAGAGGCCGTTTAATTTGCTCTGGAAACGTTCCTCGTTGTAATACGTCA